>JABLTH010014164.1_pt1 | contig 104634 bp, 100 predicted proteins | sample 7875711 | NCBI WGS metagenome assembly JABLTH01 (sample SAMN14941262, study PRJNA633318) | bioreactor metagenome | isolation source: bioreactor | place: China | collected 2019-03-05
CTCAGCCAGTGCGGCAAAAGAGATCAAGGAATTGATCACCGACTCTGTGAACAAGACCACCGAAGGCACCAAGCTGGTTGAGAATGCTGGTAACACCATGGAAGAAGTGGTTTCCTCAGTCCAGCGTGTGGCCGATATCATCAGTGAGATTTCAGCCGCATCTACCGAGCAGTCAACGGGCATTGACCAGGTGAACCAGGCAGTGACCAGCATGGATGAAACCACCCAGCAGAACGCAGCCTTGGTTGAAGAGGCTGCTGCTGCGGCTGAATCCTTGGTCGATCAGGCCAATCAATTAGCCGATGCCATTAGTCAGTTTAAACTGGAGGGCGTGGCCGCTGGCGGGTTTTCCAGTGCGCACGCAAACACGCACCGCGTGTCTGAGAAAAACCGTGCAGTCAACCTGACTGCCATGCATAAACATAAAGTCAGCCCAAGCCGTGGCGCTGGTGATCCGGGCAAGTTGCTCAAAACGGGCACGCACGATCATAGCTGGGAAAGTTTTTAAGCGCCAAATTGCTTTCTGTAGCAGCACATAGGGCTTAAATCCCCCTGTTTGCTGCTGCAAAGGCTAAATGGCTCGAATAATCCCCATGATCAAAACCACCCCGCCAGGTAAGTAATTACGACGATAAGAATTTCTTTAGGGGGGCAATTACCGCAAAAGAACCAAATTTCCCCTTTTTACATGCAATTCAAAAGTGGCTTGCATGCTGAATAATCGCTGACATAGGTCGATAAATAGACCAAATAATAAATTATCTGGATCTGGAAAAAAGGAGTGAAACGCATGTTCGCTGATCAATGGGGTGCGCTTGCGGGAAGACTTTCTCGTACTAAGCTTTCATTACAACTGACGATGATACTGGGCGTGCTGGTATGCAGTCTGTTGGCACCACTGGTTTTAAATACCGGTTCAGGTATGGGTTTCATGCTTCATGCAGGATTAACGCTTTTGGCCATATTCATGGCATGCGGTCTGACCGCTTCAGTGAAGCACGTGGTAGGTGGCGAGCCCTTGCAAACACTGCAAGCCGCACAATCTCTGGCGCAGGGTGACTTTGCTGAGCAGACAAGCGCAGCCACAGCCTCGGTAGCAGATGCAATCAATCAGTCAAAAGCCAGTTTTGCAAACTTCAAACAGCAATTGGCGCTGATAGAAGCTGAGCATGCCAAAGGCAACCTTAACGCGCAACTGGATGTGACTGCGTTTGCAGGGGAGCTGAGCCAGTCTGCCGCAAGCGTGAACCATCTGTTAAACATGCATGTGGCCAGTATGGAAAAAGCCGGCCGCGCCGTTGAGGCGCTGGGTCGTGGTGAGCTGAATACGCAGCTTGAACGCTTGCCAGAACATTTGCATGGCTTCAATCAAGGCTTCGATGGCCTCAAATCTAACGTACAGGCATTGATTCAGGATCTGACAGCAATGGCTAAAAACCATGCCGAAGGTGAAACGGATGCGCGTTTGAATAGCGGTCAATTACAGGGTGATTTTAAAGTGGTGGCTGACGTTGTGAATCGCATGATTCATGGCTATGTGACCGAAACCGAGCGCTTTATTGCAGTCATGGACAGTATTGGCCGGGGTGACCTGACGGCGCAACTGGAAGCCATGCCAGGCAAGAAAGCCGCCATGAACAAGAGCGTAGATCGTATCCGCGGCAACCTGAAAGGGATTGTAGACTCTGTAAACTGGGTCAATGCCGAGCACGAAAAAGGCAATATTGATATGACCCTGCGTGCAGACATGTTCAAAGGCCAGTTCTCATTATTGGCTGAAAGTATCAACAATATCGTGGCTGGACATATCGAGTTGAATCAAAAAGCCATGGCCTGCGTACAAGCGTTTGGTGATGGTAATTTTGATGCACCGCTGGAGCAGTTCCCAGGCCTCAAGGCAAAAATCAATCAAACCATAGAGCAAGTGCGCAGCAACCTGAAAGCCTTGAATGCAGACGCCCAAATGCTTGCTGAAGCCGCCAAAGAGGGCCGTGTCACCGTCCGCGCCAATGCAGACAGACACCCAGGCGATTATCGCAAGATTGTGCAAGGCATGAACAATACGCTGGACATGATTGTAGAGCCAGTGTTGACGGTGAAGACCGCAGCGGAATCTATCAATATTGCTGCCAAGGAAATTGCCCAGGGCAATGCTGACTTGAGTCGCCGTACTGAGGACCAAGCTGCCAATCTGGAAAAAACAGCTTCCAGTATGGACGAGCTCGCATCGACCGTGAAACAGAATGCCGAAAACGCCAAGCAGGCGAATAATTTAGCTGCACAGGCCTCACAAGTTGCCGTCAAGGGTGGCGAGGTCGTCGGTGCGGTGGTGGCCACCATGAGTGATATCAATGAGAGTGCCCGCAAGATTGAAGACATTATTTCCGTGATCGACGGCATTGCCTTCCAGACCAACATTCTGGCGCTTAATGCAGCGGTAGAAGCAGCCCGGGCTGGTGAGCAGGGGCGTGGTTTTGCAGTGGTGGCGGCCGAGGTGGGTAGCCTGGCGCAACGCTCATCCGTAGCCGCACGTGAAATTAAAGAATTGATTACTGACTCCGTGAACAAAACAGCAGAAGGTAGCCGTCAGGTGCAGGAAGCTGGAAACACGATGCATGAAATCGTGGATTCCGTGAAACGGGTCAGTGTGATTATTGGTGAAATTGCATCGGCATCGAATGAACAAAGTGCCGGCATCGCCATGGTCAACGATGCGGTGATCCGCATGGATGATGTGACGCAGCAAAACACCGCTTTGGTTGAAGAGGCTGCTGCGGCTGCAGAATCCCTGATGGATCACGCCAACGAGTTGGCTAGTGCAGTAGGGGTATTTATTGTGGATGGACAGGCAAAAGCGTCCAGCCATCGCGCAGGAAATGCAGACTGGGACGATGATTATCGTCAGGTCAGCAACGGTTAGGGCAGGGTAGCGAACGCCCTTTAATAAAGTAGTACTTTTTATATCAGGAGTTAAAAATGGCAGTGATTGATCGAGTATTGATTGGCGAAGGTTTAGTCATCGAAGAGCGTCCAGAAGGTGGTTTGGATTTGAAAAATGTGGCCCACATTGACTTGATTATGGGTCCACGCGGTAGCGCTGCAGAAGACGCATTTTGTCGTACGCTCACCGACCAAAAACAAGGCGTAAACGGTTTGTTGGCGATTGCAGCGCCAAACATGATGGTAAAACCAAACACCGTAATGTTTAACAAGGTGACCATCAAAGATGGACGTCAGGCAACACAAATGTTTGGCACGGCACAACGTGGTGTAGCGATGGCTGTAATGGATTGCGTCGCTGATGGCACGATCCCGCTGGAAGAAGCAGATGATGTATTTATTTGTGTTGGTGTATTCATCGACAGCAAAGCTGACATGGATGACCGTATCCAAGACTGGAACTACCGTGCAACAAAAATGGCGATTAAAGCCGCCGTTGCGCGTGAGCCTAAAGCTGCTGACGTTGTGAAGCAGTACAAGGAAGCGTTGCATCCATTTGCTGCACAAACCCCGGAAGCACAAAACCGTCGTGCTGAAGACAAAGCTGCTGCCTTAGCAATTTCTCAAATGCAAGAGCGCAGCAAGCATGCAAAAAGCAGCTATGAAACCCAAGTTAAAGATAATCAGCAAGTTGATTTGGCCATTTCACAAATGAGAGAGCGTATCAACACGACACGCGCTTAATTCTGGCAGTGTATGCCCGCGGATTTGCATAGGATAACGAAGTGAGTGCATTAAAAAAACAAGAGCAAGAAGATCGCGAGTTTTTGTTTACGCGCGATGATTTCGTCAGAATTAAAAGTCTGATTTATCGCCATGCAGGCATTTCATTATCCGATGCAAAGACCGATATGGTCTACAGCCGAATCGGCAGGCGTTTGCGCGCGCTGGACATGAATAGTTTCAAACACTATCTGGACACGCTCGAGCAGCAAAACAATGCGGATGAGTGGCAGGCATTTACCAATGCGCTAACCACTAATTTGACCTCGTTTTTTCGGGAAGAACATCATTTTCCGATTTTGGCCGAACATCTGGTGAAGCTGTCAGCCAACCGGCGAGGAAAACCGCTACGTATATGGTGTTCTGCGGCATCGACGGGCGAAGAGCCTTATTCGATTGCGATCACCGCTTGCGAAGCGTTTAATAGCTTGAAACCGCCTGTAGAAATTGTTGCCACAGACATTGATACCAATGTGCTTGCGACGGCGAGTGCAGGCGTGTACCCGCTAGACCGGGTCAAGAAAATGGATGACGGTCGTGTACGCAAATTTTTTGAACGTGGCACAGGCAAGCATGACGGCCTGGTCCGTGTCAAAAAAGCCGCCCGTGACCTGATTCATTTTCACCAATTGAATTTACTGGATGCACAATGGCCATTTCATGATGGCTTTGATGTGATTTTTTGCCGCAATGTCATGATCTATTTTGACAAGCCGACACAAGGCAAAATCATTGAAAAATTTGTCAACCTCATGCATGAAGACAGTTTGTTATTGGCAGGCCATTCAGAAAACTTTTTGTATGTGTCCGACCACCTGCAACTGTTGGGAAAAACCGTCTATAAATTAAAAACCAGTGGCGCGGCACGTTCCAGCCTCTTTACGCATCGGAAATCGCTATGAGTGTCATGCAAGAAGAAATTTCTAACACCCTGTATTTTGACAGAACATTTAATTGCAATGCTGCCAAAATTTCACCAGGGGAGTATTACTACACAGACAAGGACATGTTGATTGTCACCGTGCTTGGGTCCTGTGTTTCTGCCTGTATCCGTGACAGCCGTACCGGCATTGGTGGCATGAACCATTTCATGTTGCCCGAGGGGGGCAGTGCAGACAAGGACAGCCCGATCTCTGAGTCGATGCGCTATGGCACTTATGCCATGGAAGTCTTGATCAACCAGCTGTTGCGTAACGGCGCCAAGCGCGAAAACCTCGAAGCTAAAATTTTTGGGGGCGGCAACGTCTTGCGCAGCTTTACCACCAATAACGTGGGTGATCGTAATGCTGCGTTTGTCAAAAAGTATCTGAAAGAAGAAGGGATTAAAGTCACCGGCGAAGATTTGCTGGATATTTATCCCCGCAAGGTTTATTTCTTTCCCAAAACCGGTAAAGTACTGGTTAAAAAGCTGAAACAATTGAACAACTACACCTTGGTCAAGCGCGAGCAAGCTTACTCCAGCAAGCTGCAAACCAACGATGTGGGTGGAGATATCGATTTGTTCTAATAATAATTAAAACAAGGGGTTATGCCATGAAAACAAAAGTGCTGGTGATTGACGACTCGGCATTGATACGCAGTTTGTTGAGCGAAATCATTAACGACACCAAGGATCTGGAAGTGGTTGGAACCGCACCGGATCCGCTGGTCGCGCGCGAGATGATCAAGCAGTTGAATCCGGATGTACTCACGCTGGATGTAGAAATGCCACGCATGGACGGTCTGGATTTTTTAGAAAAACTCATGCGTTTGCGTCCGATGCCCGTGCTTATGGTATCCACGCTGACAGAAAAAGGCTCTGAAATCACTTTGCGTGCACTGGAGCTGGGTGCCACCGACTTTGTCACCAAACCCAAAATGGGCATTACCCAGGGCATGCAGCAGTATGCCGCCGAGATTACTGACAAGATCCGTGTTGCTGCCAGGGCAAAAATCAGCACCTTGCAAAGTATTGCCAAAGCGTCTAATACGCAGATGCAACAAAGTCCCATCCGCAATCCGCTCATCAGTAGTGAAAAACTGCTGATTATTGGCGCCTCTACTGGCGGCACCGAAGCGATCAAGTCCTTTTTAATGCAGATGCCTTCTGATTGCCCCGGCATTTTAATTACCCAACACATGCCTGCAGGCTTCACCAAGTCCTTTGCTAGTCGCCTGGACAGTCTGTGCAAAATTGCCGTCAAGGAAGCCGAAGATGGTGAGCGCGTATTGCCTGGCCATGCCTATATCGCGCCTGGGGATCAGCATTTACTGCTCGCCAGAAGTGGCGCCAACTATGTCACCCGTTTATCTGACGCCGAGCCGGTGAATAGACATAAGCCATCAGTCGATGTATTGTTTGATTCAGCGGCTACAAACGCCGGTAAAAACGCCGTCGGGATCATTTTAACGGGCATGGGCAAAGATGGCGCCGCGGGCATGTTGCGTATGAAGAATGCCGGCTCTTTCAATTTTGCCCAAAACGAAGAAAGCTGTGTGGTGTATGGTATGCCACGCGAAGCCGTTGCGCATGGTGGTGTTCACGAAGTCGGGCATTTAAAAGACTTGCCACGTCTGGTGCTACAACATCTTGCAACTAACAGTGAACGCGCCATTCGCGTATAGTACTGTGAGGAATAAACCGGTAAATCCCAGCTTTATCCTGATTAGCATTGACCATGGTTCGTTCCATAATACAGGCTACGGGATTAGTAATTAAATGATAGCGGAGTAACAAATGGGCAACCCAAATACTAAATTTCTGGTAGTGGATGATTTTTCTACGATGCGTAGAATTGTGCGCAACCTGCTCAAAGAACTTGGTTATAACAATGTTGAAGAAGCAGAAGATGGTGCAGATGCCCTCAACAAGTTGCGCAATGGTGACTTTGAATTCGTGGTTTCCGACTGGAATATGCCCAACATGGACGGTTTGACCATGTTGCAGAATATCCGTGCAGATAGCAAATTATCCAAATTGCCTGTATTGATGGTCACTGCCGAGGCAAAAAAAGAAAACATTATTGCTGCGGCCCAGGCCAAAGCGAGTGGCTATGTGGTGAAGCCTTTCACTGCGGCCACACTTGAAGAGAAGTTATCCAAAATCTTTGAAAAATTGGAAAAAGGCGAGGTGTAACCATGACCGAAGCGATCAATCCGAATCAGGATCATGCGGCGATGGATCTTGCCTCTAACCTGATCTCCACGATGAGTCCCAATCAGCAAGAGGAAATGATCAGCCGGATTGGACACATGACCCGCTCCTTGCACGATAATCTGAGTGCACTGGGCTATGACAAGGTGCTGGAACAAGTCGCACAGGAAATTCCTGATGCCAGAGACCGGTTAAGTTATGTGGCAAAAATGACTGAACAGGCGGCTGAGCGCGTGCTGAACGCCACTGATCTAGCCACGCCTTTACAGTCAGAGTTATCTGATCGGGCTGCTGTGTTGAAGCAACGTTGGGAAGAAGTCATGCAGCGCGCTTCGCTCAAATCGGAATACGATGCTGTTGTCCATGAAACACTGGAATATATGTCACTGGTCAGTCAACACACATCGACGACCAAATCGTTACTGATGGATATCATGATGGCGCAGGACTTTCAGGATCTGACCGGCCAAGTGATCAAAAAAGTGACCTCACTGGCACAAGACCTGGAGAGACAATTGGTGCAAGTGTTGGTAGATTTTTCTCCTGCGGCCAAAAAAGACGAAGACTCCTTGATGAATGGTCCACAAATTGATCCACATAACACCGTGGATGTGGTCGCCAATCAGGAACAGGTGGATGATCTGCTGGAAAGCCTGGGCTTTTAATTCACAGCGTTTATCCAGTGTCGTCCTGGCAAAGGCATCTTAGGATGCCTTTTTTATTGATCAGGCAGACTTCTACGTATTAAAGCCCGACGCGCTCTTCAGGTTTTAGCGCAGCGAGTTCCTCATCCGAATATAAGCGGCCTCGCGTGATAAAGGCCATGCCACTGCCACAATCGAGTGAAAATGAGCCACTCGAGCCCGGCATCGCATCGAGGATGGTGTGCGTACTGTGCATAAAGCTGAAATGACTGTCACTCATGTAAAAAATAGCACCACCTGGCAAGGTTCCCAGTTTGACATCCATCGGACTGGCGATGTATTCGGCGGCTGGTAGGCACATCGGGCCACTGCCTTCACAACATCCGCCTGATTGAAAAAATACAATTGGGCCATGCTGGGCGGTTAATTGCTCAATGAGTGCGATGGCCGCTGGCGTTGCAGAAACACGTTCAGTCATGCTCTTCCCCTGTTTATAGTGTGATAGATAGATAAAAAAAGGAGCGAAAAATTCGCTCCTTTAGATCAAACAAATGTCTGTTTTAGCATTCCCGCCAAGATTTAGAAGAATCCCAGTTTTTTCGGGCTGTAGCTGACCAGTAGGTTTTTGGTTTGCTGGTAGTGGTCCAGCATCATTTTATGCGTTTCACGGCCAATGCCGGACTCTTTGTAGCCACCGAATGCGGCATGCGCAGGATAAGCGTGGTAGCAGTTAGTCCAAACGCGGCCAGCCTTGATGCCACGGCCCATACGGTAAGCGCGGCTGCCGTCACGCGACCAGACGCCTGAACCCAGGCCGAAAATGGTGTCGTTGGCAATGCTCAGTGCTTCAGCTTCATCTTTAAAGGTGGTCACTGCCAGCACAGGTCCAAAAATTTCTTCCTGGAAGATGCGCATTTTATTATGACCTTTGAACAAGGTCGGCTTGATGTAATAGCCTTCAGCCAGATCACCGCTCAGTACATTACGCTCACCTCCGCACAATAACTGCGCACCTTCCTGACGACCAATATCCATGTAGGAGAGGATTTTGTTCACTTGGTCTTGGGATGCCTGCGCACCAATCATGGTGTTGGGGTCAAGTGGGTTACCTTGTTTGATGGCGGCAACACGTGGCAATACACGCTCCATAAACTTGTCGTAAATGGATTCCTGAATTAACGCACGGGAAGGGCAGGTACAGACTTCACCCTGGTTAAATGCAAACAGCACCAAGCCTTCTACAGCTTTATCCAGGAAATCATCATCGGCAGACATGATATCTTCAAAGAAGATGTTAGGCGATTTGCCACCCAGTTCGAGGGTTGCTGGAATCAGGTTGCTGGCTGCAGCCTGGGCAATATAACGGCCGGTGGCTGTCGAACCAGTAAAGGCGATTTTCGCAATACGCTTGCTGGTAGAGAGTGGGGCACCTACCTCACGGCCAAAGCCGTTGACGATGTTGATGACGCCAGGTGGAATCAAATCAGCAATCACTTCCATCAGGATCAGCAGGCTAATCGGCGTGAACTCTGCAGGCTTCATTACCACCACGTTACCCGCGGCCACAGCTGGCGCCAGTGTCCAGGCGGCCATCAGAATAGGGAAGTTCCACGGAATAATCTGGCCGACCACGCCTAGTGGTTCGTGAAAGTGGTAGGCAACGGTATGTTCATCCAGTTCACTAATGCTGCCTTCTTGCGCACGCAACGCCCCGGCAAAATAGCGGAAATGGTCTGCTGCCAATGGAATATCGGCATTCATGGTTTCGCGGATAGGCTTACCGTTATCGACGGTTTCCGCAGTCGCGATCAACTCAAGGTTTTGCTCGATGCGATCAGCAATTTTCAGCAACAAGTTGGAGCGATCAACGACAGAAGTCTTGCCCCATTTATCGGCTGCTGCATGCGCTGCATCCAATGCCAATTCAACATCCTCGGCGCTAGAGCGTGCAGCTTGTGTGTAGGGCTTGCCAGTAATAGGCGAGATGACATCAAAATATTCACCTTTGACCGGTGCAACCCATTTTCCACCGATAAAGTTATCATACTTGGCTTTATAGGGCACTTTAACGCCCATCGCCTTGAGAAGATCCAAACTCATAGTAACTCCTGTGTTTTTTCTATTAATATCGTAGCAGAACTGCTCTCCAAACCGCCTACATCAAATCGCAACTAGATATCGCGATAAACATACGTTAACACCTTATTTTATAAGGCTTAGCCGTGTGTTTGTGTGCTAAACATTAAACCTTAAAAATAACAAAAGCAAGCTTTTTAGCCAACTTTATACTGTTTTATAAGATAGCAGACCTGACATCTTGCTAGCCCTAAAACAGGCCATATGCAGTGTGAAAGTCGCCAGTGATTGCATCATAAAATGATTTGGCGTCTTTAACTTTTATGGGTATAATCCCGCCTTCTTTCGGAGAGATGGATGAGCGGTTTAAGTCACCACCCTGGAAAGGTGGCATAGGGGCAACTCTATCGAGGGTTCGAATCCCTCTCTCTCCGCCAGCAGTAAAATAAGGCCTGTTTTCTGTTACTAATTAATAAGTTACGGATAACAGGTTTTTTATTTTTACCTTGCGCTTTTACCTTACGTTTGCCTGATGTTCCTAGCTCGTTGATATTCATTTTCAACGTATATAAGGAATAAACAATGCAACGCTTAGCATCAACCGTCAACACATTGACAACCCCTTTTGCTCATCGTATTGCCTTTGAGGCTGTAGACTCGTCCGGCTTAATCGAGACATGGAGAGAGGGCGGGGCGCTTGGAGTTAAACTTAAGGTAATCCTGAATTAAGTAAGATAGATATAGATATGAATACCCTTGTGATTTAATCAACTATTCAGAAAATAGGTAGCGAGAGAGTTACTTAAAGAGGGTATCCATAACTGTCCACGGGAATACATGCGTATAGCCAGTGTTGTGATGGTCTTTATTCAGAATAGCCTCTTTGATGAAGCTGAGTATTATGGGGCCAGTCACTCGTTAGCCTTCCCAGCACCTACAGACAACACAGTCCAGATAAATAGGGTTGCCCTTTGGATTCTCAAGAAACTCTTTAAGCCAGGCATCTATTATCAGATGTGCGGTGTGATGCTAACTGAGTTAGTGCCAGCCGCTGGGCGACAGGCTGATATGTTTGGGTTTGGTAAAGGGCGGGCTAGGGCGGACGCTTTAATGACTCTCATGGACTCCATCAATAGCAAGTATTCCCGAGGGACTATTAAGCTGGCCTCTGAGGATTTCCATAAGGCATGGTCTATGAAGCGAGGCTTTAAGAGTCCAAACTTTGCTAGCTGGGAGGAGTTGCCTGAGGTGAGGGCTTAGGGTTTGGTTTTTGAGAAGTTTTTAATTGCGAGTCGTCTGTAAGCAAAAGCGTACTTATCGCATCCATTTGCATACCAGTTTGGTGGAAGGCAAGATGGTAAGGGACTATTCGGATGTTCACATACAAACTCCGAGGTGTTCTCTTTGTAGTACGATGTACTTCCTCCAATTTCCAATGCGTAGTCTAAGATTGCATAACCGCCGCATGTGAGTCTCTTGTAGCGGTCAAATTTAAAATCTTCCTGTTTTGTGGGTATAGCGATTTCTTTAACGGCTTTATTTGCACAGGAGGAAAGCAAAACCAGACAAATACTAATCATCAACTTTGACATATTACTTATCTCTCCCCGTTTTATAATTCAACATCTCTACGCTTAACCGTGATGTAGTGGTCTTCAGTACACTCGATAATCAAGGTCAATAGCAACTCCACAATTAAATATAACCGCTATATCTATGACCGTAAACGCAGGCAGAACACTAGTGTTAATGTGTTGCTTAATCTTTAGTAGCCATGCTCAAGCGGCTGGAATACTGAAATGCTACGACCCATCAACCTCCTCCAATCAAATTACACAATGTCTTCGGAATGCAATGACAGAAAGGCCAGACGGGCAAGCCATAGCAGCAATGCCGGATAAGGAGTTTGCAGACGAAGCAATCAAAGATATTATCCGCAATCAATATCCTGCCAACTTAGAGCTTTATAAATTCACAAAGCTAGCATATAACGAGCATGAAGAGCACCGTGAGCTTTGTGGTGTATTGATAAAGAATGATGGTTCAGAATCAATTCGCTTTATAAAAGCCTTCAACATGAGAACTATAAGCTTTATAAGCATAATTATTGACTTAAACAAGCCCAAGAATAAGATTGAAAGATCAGAGGCGAAGTGGTTCAAACGATGGTGGAGTAAAACTTGTGGAAACGCCCAACCTTTGACTGGGTAAGATTGTAAGTATAGCTTCTGAAAACTATTAGTTGAATGTGTCAATTAATTGTCCAAGGAATCATAAACTGACTGAATGAGGGCCGCTGCCTGACATCCAGTCAAGGTGTACTCCAAGTGGACAGACAAAAGCTTATTCAACATCTTGAGGCACACCGAAACCACTTTTCGGAATAAACGGTAATGGTGCTAAGTGTTCTGGCTCTTGGATGTTGTACGAAGCAATCGTCTCTTTGCCGAATTGACAATAAGCCCAAGTATCAGGATATTTCTTTGCTTTAGCTATTTCACCGCTTTCACACTTTGATTTACATACGAAGCGTGTAACCGCACTTGGATAATAAACAAGCTCTCCATCAATGTTAGAGTCTTTTGGATACCCGCCACTAATTACACTACACTGAGGTAACCCAAGCTCAGCTAAGTATTCCTGCTGATAAAAGTACCCCGAACGTTCTTCTGTAAGCTTTTGATAGCATGAGCGCCAAGCATCAATATTGCAGACTTCTTGCCGATGCATCAGCCAGTTGTGTTGGGACTGTATGAGCAAGTCTCTTTCTTTGAATGCTCCCTGTCTGTCATATCTAGAAACAATCATCTCAAATCGTTCATCTAGATGAATACAAAATGATTCATTACAGGCCTTAAGCCCATTATGGATGGACTTATAGTCGCCCTTGAACGTTGTTGTACATGAGGCAAAGGTTAGCAAGATAGAAGTATGTATTAAGAGGGACAGAGTTTTACTCATATTAAGAAAGCGGTTAGGGTTAGTAAAACGTCAGGTCAATTGCACATAAAACCAATGAGACTCAGCTTGCTCTCAGGTGCGACATGTTTGAGGATTTTAAGAATGAGCAGTCGAAGGACGTATATTAAGAGAACTAAAGCTATGCATGGGATACCTGCTAAAAGTAGTGTATAGAATGCTCATACGGTTGTATATATTTCCAATAGTTACGGCAGTCGCTTATGTATCTGTTGAAGCCTTTACTCCTCTCTCTCCGCCAAATAAAAAAAGCACCCAATAGGGTGCTTTTTGTTTAATGTAGACAGTTATTTCTTTTTCTCTGCTACTTTTTCGGTTTTATTAGGCTCAGCGGCTATTGCTTTCTTGGCGCCGACGCTTACATCTTTCTTCAGGTTTGCCAAGGTTGCCTGGCCTATGCCTGGCACTTGATCCAGCTCTTCCACTGACTTAAAGCCACCACTCTTTTTTCGATATTCAATGATGGCTTGCGCCTTGGCCGGACCGATACCATTCAGGCTTTCAAGTTCAGCCTGGCTGGCCGTATTGATATCAACCACCGCATAAGCGGCTGGCAATAAAAGGAAATACATCAGGTAACCCATAAGCGTTTTCATCATATGACCTCCAGAATCGTTAAGTATAAAAAAACAGGCATTGCGCCTGTTTTTAATTCTACTGAGCCCGTTCATGATCGGACGGTTAACGCCCTTAAATCAATTTAAAAATGTTAAATATTTTTAATAATTGTATTTAATGCAACAATCGGGTCATCTGCTTGTGTAATTGGCCTGCCTATCACCAAGTAGCTGGCGCCTAATGCGATGGCATCTGCAGGCGTCACAATTCTGGTTTGATCGTCCTTTGCAGAGTCCTTGGGGCGAATGCCCGGGGTGACCAGACAAAAGTCAGGCCCCAATGCTTTTCTGAGCATGCTGGCCTCTTGTGCTGAACAAACTACACCATCTAAGCCAGATTGTTGTGTCAGTGTGGCCAATGCGAGTACCTGTTCAGGCAGGGCGCGCTGGATCCCCAAACTATGCAACGTTGGCGCATCCATACTGGTTAATACCGTGACAGCGATTAGCAGCGGCGCTTGATCACCAAAGGCTTTATCCAAGCCTTCACGTGCAGCCTGCATCATGGGTTGCCCACCACTGGCGTGAACATTGACCATCCATACGCCTAAATTTGCGGCGGCCTGACAGGCTTTTGCCACAGTATTCGGGATATCGTGAAATTTGAGATCGAGGAACACATCGTATTGCCGCGCAACCAGTTGTTCGACAAGCTGAGGCCCGGCGGCGGTAAACAGTTCCTTACCCACCTTGAGTTTACACAGGCTTGGGTCAAGCCGATCTACTAGCGCGATTGCCGATTTGGCATCTGCATAATCCAGGGCAACAACAATTTTACTGTCGGTCATAAAGGAATTGTCTTAGGAATGAAACGGGTTGGGGAAGGGCGCCAAACGGTTTTATTTTCGTTTAAGTAACTTGATATCTCGAATGGTCGCTTCAGTGGGTTCGGGCGGCAGCGACTCCCAGGCATTACAGGCTGGGCATTGCCAATGATATTGTTTGGCCCGGAAACCACATTGGTCGCAATAATAGGCGGCACGGTCACCAATGGCATTGCGAACGGTTTGCTGCATCAACTGTAAATCATGTTGTTCATCCTGGAGCATGGCGCGCGCTTGGAGCAATTGATCCAGCGATTTGAGGCTGGGTTTGCGGATCAACTCGTTACGGGCAAGTTTTGCCGCTTTATCCGCACCTTCAGCCTGCAGGGTGGCCTCATACAACACCGACATAATGCTACTGAGTTGATACAACTCCAGATAGTAATGGAGTTGGCTCAGGCCTTCCTTTAAGCCTCTGGACAGTTTGAGGTCGCCTTCGCTTTCCTCTTCACCATACAGCGCAGCATAGCTTTTAAGCATTTTTTGCGCGACCAGGCCCAGATGTTCTGGATGCTGCATTTCTATGCGTTTCCAAAGTGCAATCGCATCAGAATGGTGGCCTTGATGTGCAGCGATATCGCCCAATAAGACATGTGCGCGTACACAGTTCTTATTGGCGTCCAGCGCTTGTTCGAGTTGGACTTTTGCAGAGGACCAATCCTGCTTGATCATGGCATTGGCAGCCAATTCACAATAATACTGAGCGACCTCTTTGCGATAAGAGACGCCTGACGAACGCTCTAATTCGGTGGCAATGCCAATGGCGAGTGACCATTCGCGTTCCTTGACATAAATCTCAAGCAGGTGACGTAAGGCCGCTTGTTCATAGCGAGTATGGCGCAGTGTTTGAAAAATTTCTTCGGCACGATCATATAGGCCTGCCTTGAAGTAATCCTGCGCCAATTCAACTTTGATTGATGTCGATTGCTGCTCGGTGAGTTCGTAGTTTTCTAGGAGATTTAAGTGCAAGTGAATCGCGCGGTCTGTCTCACCTGTGCGGCGAAACAGGCTCCCCAATACAAAATGCAGTTCCAGGGAGTCTTTGTTCATGTAAAGCGCCTCACTGAACGCATCCACCGCTTTGTGGTACTGGTCAGCAATGAGCAGATTCAGACCTTTAAAATAGGTGGCTGGCAATGAGGTGGATTCAGCAATCAGTTGCTTGATATCCACGCGGGCTGCAATCCAGCCCAATGTAAAAAACAGAGGCAGAATCAATAACCACCAATACTCGAATTCAACCAGCATAAAAGCTCTCTTGTTTGATCACATGACATTTTACCCAAGCGCTCCTCAATGCGCCATCAATAGCGGTCTGAGCAGCCAAAAAAAACGGTATCCGAAGATACCGTTTTTTACTGCTGAATCACAAAAATTAAGATTCGATCGCGTCTACGCGGTCACGCAACTCTTTACCAGCCTTAAAGTGCGGCACGTATTTCGCTGGCACCTGTACTTTGGTACCAGTTTTCGGGTTACGTCCCAAACGAGGCGGGCGGTAGTTCAAGCTAAAGCTGCCAAAACCGCGTATTTCGATACGCTCACCTGTTGCCAGGTTTTCCGTCATTGCATCAAGGATGGTCTTGACGGATAACTCTGCGTCTTTCAGCACAAGTTGCGGAAAGCGCTGGGCAAGCAGGTCTATTAGTTCAGATCTTGTCATGATCTAAAGCCTTCTTATTTTTTGCTATCCAGTTTGGCTTTCAGCAAAGCACCCAAGTTAGTTGTCCCGGCAGAAGCTTCATCAATCATGACATCATCTGCTTTTGCTTTTTTGGCTTTTGGTTTGCCACCTTTGTCTTCGCCAATTGGTGCGCTGTTGCCGCTTGGATCTTCAGTCAACTGTTTAACGCCCAGAGAGATACGCTCTTTCTCAACGTCAATGCCCAAGATAACCGCTTGCAGCTCATCACCTTTTTTGAAGTTGCGGATCGCTTCTTCGCCAGACTGAGTCCAGGACAGGTCAGACAAGTGTACCAAGCCATCAATACCGCCTGGCAAGCCAATGAACACACCAAAGTCAGTGATAGACTTGATCTGGCCTGAAACTTTGTCGCCTTTAGCGTGGGTTGCAGCGAAATCATCCCATGGGTTTGGTTTGCACTGTTTCATGCCCAGTGACAGACGACGACGGTCTTCGTCGATTTCCAGAATCATCACTTCAACTTCGTCGCCCAGTTGAGCGATTTTGCCTGGGTGGATGTTCTTGTTGGTCCAGTCCATTTCAGACACGTGTACCAAACCTTCAATGCCTGGTTCTACTTCAACGAACGCACCGTAATCAGTCAGGTTAGACACTTTACCGAACAGGCGTGTGCCTACTGGGTAACGGCGGCTCAATGCCACCCATGGGTCGTCGCCCAATTGTTTGATGCCCAGAGAAACACGGTTTTTCTCTTGATCGAATTTCAGGATCTTGGCTTCAACTTCTTCACCAACGGTCAGCACTTCAGATGGGTGCTTCACACGGCGCCATGCCAAATCAGTGATGTGCAACAGGCCATCGATACCACCCAGATCCACGAACGCGCCGTAGTCAGTGATGTTTTTAACGATACCCTTGATCACAGCACCTTCAGTCAAGCTGCCCAACAATGCTTCACGGTCGGCACCCAAGGTGTCTTCCATCACAGCACGGCGGGAAACCACGATATTGTTACGCTTGCGATCCAGCTTAATGACTTTGAAGTCCCACTCTTTGTTTTCGTAAGGAGTGGTGTCTTTAACTGGACGAATGTCTACCAGTGAGCCTGGCAAGAAAGCCATGATGCCGCTGACAGAAACGCGCAGACCGCCTTTAACACGGCTGCTGACAAAACCTTTAACTACACGGCCTTCGTTCATGGCTTCTTCCAGATCCAGCCATGCTTGCATTTTCTTCGCTTTTTCGCGAGAAAGTTGTGTAGAACCAAAACCATCTTCCAGTTTTTCGATCGCTACTTTAACGAAGTCGCCAACGGCAACTTCCAGTTCACCTTGTGCGTTTTTGAATTCACTGGCGTTAATTACGCTCTCGGATTTCAAGCCGGCGTTCACGATAACGAAATCATTGTCTACAGAAACTACTTCGGCGGTAATTACTTCACCAGCGCGCATTTCCTGGCGGGCCAGGCTTTCTTCGAAGAGGGCTGCAAAAGATTCCATGGAAGAGGATGTATTAGAAATAGAAGCCATTAAAAAATTGTCCAATTTTTACTCGCATGAAGACAGGCATCTTGCAGCGAGCCATTGCAAGGCAAAAGCGCCAACAATGGAAAAGGTTTAAAAAATATTGCCCAAGCATGACTTGAGCAACCCGAATCCAAGACTATACACAAAAAAATTATTGGGTTCAATGACTTATGTGTGTTTTTATTTAGTTTGCGCCGCTTTTTTAAATGCTTCGATAATGATATTCACCGCTTGCTCAATGTTGATGTCGGTGGTGTCCAGCAAAACCGCATCTGGCAATTGCTTGAGTGGCGCGACTGCGCGCTGGCTATCGCGTAAATCTCGCTGCTGCAAATCAGCTAGAATCAAAGCGTAATCTGCGTGATCGCCGCGTTGAATTAACTGATCGTAGCGACGTTTTGCGCGCGTTTCGACCGCGGCTGTCAAAAATATTTTCAATCCGGCATCCGGGAAAATGACAGAGCCAATATCTCGGCCATCGCCAACCAACCCAGGGGCTTGCCTGAAATTGCGTTGCGTTTGCAACAGCGCGGTGCGTACGGCAGGGTGTACAGCGACTTCAGAGGCCCCTTTTCCCATCTGTTCAGTACGAATATGGTGGCTGACTTGCTCGCCGTTTAAATAAGCTTGGCCATGCTCAAACTTGATCTGCATCTGTGTCGCGATATCAGCCAGCGCATCAGCATTTGACCAGTCCACGGCTTGTTGAGCAGCGGCATAAGCCAATAGACGATAAATCGCACCCGAGTCCAGGTAATGAAATCCAAAATGAGTTGCCACGCGTTCAGCGACGCTACCCTTGCCAGAAGCAGAAGGGCCGTCAATGGCAATGACTGGAGGGAGAGGATTATTCATAATAAATTTTACTTATCAATCAGTTAAAAACAATGAATTGGATTTTGACTTTTGGCTTTTATATCATGGCTACATCGTTAATAAGGAGCACACCATGATTAAAACCATGTCTTTTGCCATGCTGCATTTTAGCGTAGCGTTCACCATTGCCTATCTTTTCACAGGCAGCCTGCTGGTGGGTGGGCTGATGGCGCTGGTTGAACCGGCCTGCAACACCGTGGTGTTTTATTTTCACGAGCGTGCCTGGCAACAGCATCAGCATTCTCACGACGTGGCGCCTGCCGCAGAGCCTGACGAGCATGAGTGGGCGTATGCGGCTTGAGAATGGCTAGCGAACAATGCTGGCGAATACCTTAAAGTACTCTGGAAAGGTTTTACCCACACATTTTGGGTCATTAATGGTAATGGGCACGCCGGCCAGGCTGAGCAATGAAAAGCACATGGCCATGCGGTGGTCATCATAGGTATCAATTACTGCGTTAGGGGTCAGTTGCAAGGGGGCGGTGACCTGAATGTAGTCCGGGCCTTCGACCACTGTGGCCCCGACTTTGCGCAGTTCTGTTGCCATGGCTGCAATGCGGTCGGTCTCTTTTACGCGCCAGCTGGCGATATTGCGTAGGGTGGTTGTACGGTCCTGATCCGAATCGCCATGCACAAACATGGCCATCACGGCTAAAGTCATGGCCGCATCGGGGATGTGATTACAATCAAGGTCAATCGCCTTCAATGTGCCTGTGTTTTCAGCACGCACGTGGTTGTCGCCATAGCTGATCCGTCCGCCCATGAGGTTGGCCGCTTCAGCAAAGCGGATGTCGCCTTGTATGCTTTGCGCGCCGACGCCGTTGACGGTGACGTCCCCCGCAACAATACCCGCACCAATAAAATAAGAGGCACTTGACGCGTCACCCTCTACATATATCTCTCCTGGCGCGTGATAACGCGCACCAGCAGCAATGTAAAAGTGCTGCCAGCCATCCCGTTGCACGGTCACACCAAAGCGTTGCATCAGGTTGAGCGTGATTTCGATATAAGGCTTGGAGATCAGTTCGCCTACCACTTCAATACTGGCCGGCTGGCCTGTTAGCGGCAAGGCCATCAACAAGGCTGTCAAAAACTGGCTTGAGACATCACCTCGTATTTTGATCGCTTGACTGACATCCAGCTGCGCTGGCGAAATTTGCAGGGGAGGGTAGCCCGCATTCCCCAGGTAGCTGACTTGCGCGCCCACCTGTTGCAAGGCATCCACCAAATCGCCAATCGGGCGCTCATGCATGCGCGCAATCCCATGCAGATGGTAGTCACCGCCTGAGAATGCCAGTGCGGCAGTCAAGGGCCTAAAGGCCGTCCCCGCATTGCCCAGAAACAAATCCGCTTGCTTATTGGGAAAGTTGCCGCCACAGCCCGTGACTTGCCAGGCATTTTCAGAGATATTTTCCAGCTTGACGCCTAACGCTGATAAGGCCTCCAGCATTCTGGCGGTATCGTCTGAGGCGAGCAAGTCGCGAATGACAGTGACACCGTCAGCAAGTGCTGCGAGCAATAGCGTACGGTTTGAGATACTTTTTGAGCCAGGCAAGATAATTGCGCCTTGGGCTTGGTGGGCAGCGGGTAAATGCAGTTGTTCCATAGCGATTGGTAATTATTGAATTTTTGACTTGGCCCAGTCATTACGCGCACGGCTGGCATGTTCAAACAAATCGTGCAAAGCACGACTGTCATCAGCCTCCAAGAGTGCCGTCATGTCGCTGAGCGCTTGTTGATAGAGCCTAAGTTCACTTAATAAGGCGGTTTTGTTAGCCAGTGCAATATCCCGCCACATCTCAGGATGACTGCCTGCAATGCGCGTAAAGTCGCGGAAACCGCTGGCGGCAAATTTGAACAACAATTCCGCATTGCTACGCTTGGCCAGATCCTCCACCAGTGCGAAGGCAAGCAGGTGCGGCAAATGGCTGACGGCTGCAAATACGCTGTCATGTTCTTGCGCACTCATGTGCGAAACCACTGCACCACATTGCTGCCAAAGTCTGCTGACTTGATCCAGCGCTGAGTTAGAAGTCTGCGCATCAGGCGTCAGAATGACATTCTTACCGAGATACAAATCAGCCATGGCAGCAGCAGGGCCACTTTTTTCCGCCCCAGCAATCGGATGACCACCCACAAATTGATTAACCTGGTCCCCAAGTTCGGCCCTCGCGTACGCCATCACGTCCGACTTGGTGCTGCCGGCATCTGTGATAATGGTCGACTCGTCCAAATAGGGGCGGATGGCCTTTAAAATCGCCGGCGTCTGTGCCACTGGAGTGGCAATGATAACCAGATCCGCCGCGTGCAGTGCAGAAGCAATATCCATTTCCGCACTGTCAATCAAACCCAAATCCAGTGCTTCCTGCAAGCTTTGTTGAGCGCGGCCCACACCAACAATGTGAGGAGCCTCCGGGTGTTTTTTTAGGGCCAGCGCGATGGAGCCCCCTATTAAACCTACCCCAAAAATTACAATTTTCTTGAACATTTATAAATTGTACCATGTCGAAGCAATGCGCCTTTAAGTTTGGCTCACCACCGTTTAAGGCGTATAATCCAAAGTCTGTATTGGGGCTGACCCGGTTTCGACGTGGGTTGCAAAGCAGTGCAGGGCATACCGAGGATTCAGGTTCCCTCGTAAATCCATCTGAAAAAGTATAGTCGCAAACGACGAAACTTACGCTTTAGCCGCTTAATCCCGGCTGAACGCTGCACCGAAGAGCCTCTCGGTCGGGCCGGGTAACCGGCAGCAGCGTCATTTAGAGAGGATCGTGCTTTACCGGGTTGCTTGGTAAGGCATTAAATCCAAGGCAACTCGCTTGTCATCTGCTTGCTCGTTGGTGGGTGCCTGGTTAAATATAAACAACACAGCTAAGTATGTAGAACTGTCTGTGGAGGGCTTGCGGACGGGGGTTCAATTCCCCCCAGCTCCACCAAAGTGATGTTTTCTGGAGACCACTCCAGACCAACTAAAACCATTGTAATTCAATGGGTTATTGAGCGTAAAATTAAAGACCACTCCGTCTGGGGTGGTCTTTTTTTGTCTCCGCTGGGGCACAAATTAGCCACATTTGGTCACAAATTGGTCACAAGAGTTGGTGGTTAATATGATTGACTGGATAACTGCAATCATCCCTTGTCACCATGATGAAATGATTGTTGGTGGCCACGTTGCATCAATAGATGTAAATGGTGAAATCGAATGGAAAGTTCACAAGAAGCAACAAATTCGCGGTTCTCATGAAGCTTCGCTAAACATTAAGTCACTCGACCCAAAGAATCTAATAATTGATGGTAACGTTGCCAAATGGCTACAGGGTCATAATTTATTCGGTTCAGATGACTTAATCGGCCTTGTTTATGCCGCAATGCTGCGCCTAGTTAAAATTTTCAACCTGACACCAACCGACCAAGATGTTGAACAATGGATAAGTGGCATCTATCCATTAAAGCGTGTCGATTGTACGGCTATGTGGGAACTGCCTAAGCGTCATGATGTAAGGGCATGGTTAAGAGCTGCTGAGATGCAATCAAAAAGCCGTCATGGTCGGCCGATCACAACAGGAAGTACACTGTATTTTGGTAAAAACTCTCGACGATGGTCAGTTAAGTTCTATTCAAAAGGTGACGAGTTAGAAGCCAGAAAGCATCAACTGCCAGACGAAATAGAACAACGTGACAATCTATATAAATGGGCTGATAATAAGCTTCGCGGTGAGCTAACGCTTAGAAGCCTACAGCTTAAAGAGAAACAATTAAGCATTGCTGCACAATGGCACCAATCAACACCGATTGAACAATTACTAGCCTACATCCAAACTCTAAACATGTCTGAGCAATTTAATATTACAGATACAGATTTAGAAGGTCTGCCAGCCAGATTGATAGCTGTCTATAAACTTTGGAAGGAAGGCGAAGATCTTCGAGCGTTGTATCCCCGAGCATCCTTTTATCGATACAGAGTCGAATTACTAAAACGCGGTATTGATATTGCAATAAGGCAACCCGCTAAACCTGACAATGTGATTCCACTTGTCAGAGTACTTCGTCCAGAAGCTATTGCGCAGGTGCCGGAATGGGCAATAGGCACATCCCTATACTTCGAACCAAAACTAAAAGAATCTTAAAATTAATGACTGATACCAATATTGTGTCCGACGCAGAGTCTTACAGACATCACTTTGACAATATATACGTTGGCGGCATACCTAAGCTTTTTACAGAGGAAGCCGCATTCCTTAGTTTTGTAACAATGCTTACGGCCATTGATGCACTGGCTGGTCTCATGGCACCAAGCAAACCAGTTGGTGAGAGATTCCAAATTTTCATAAAGCAGTACTTCCCACCTGAGTATTCACCACAGGCCGAAAAGTTGTGGGCTTTTAGAAATACTATGATTCACTCATTTAGCCCAGGTGAATGCCTTATTTCGTGTCATACCTCACGATTGCACCTCAAAATTGTGAATGGGGCATTATTTTTAAATGCTGAGAATCTTTTTGGTGCTTTTCTACACGCTTCAAATGCTTACTTTGATAAATTGGAAAATGACCAACAGCTTAAAAAGAACTTTGTTACCCGAGTAAACCAAATTGGTGGAGGTGCTCCGGTATCGTTGGCGATTCATGGCAGCAGGGTTAATTAACAACCCCTTTGCTAACCCTAAATCTCACGCACTCAAATCAATTAACTCAAGCTGGACGCGACACCGCGGCGCGACGGGTACCTACTTTTGAGGACGGACGCGTGAGCGCCCGCCCGCCAAAAGTAGGGGAGAGCGCGCATCCAGCGCCCCTCGATGCTTAAAGTGCAGTGTCTGTAATACTGCACTTTTGTCTCAATCTGATACAACCATTCAGAAGCGTGCGTTTAGATTTGAAGCTATTTCTGTCAAGAATGAACCTTTAATTTTTGTAATCTCAGACTCATACAGCGAATTATTAGTAGATTGCGTCAACTGCAATAAAAAGTCATCGCTTAAGATAACCCATTTATTTTTTGTAAGTCTATTAATGATTATCTCAACATTTATATCTGATAAATGAAGGAATTTCCCTAATTCTTCAACCGGAGTTTTACCCCCTTTGGAGAAGGTATAGATAATTGTTTTTAATTCATCACCATTTAAATTATTTTTATTTTTGAAGTTTTTAATTTTTACTAGTGGATCCCTTAAATAATCTGCCACTAATTTATCTTTCCACCCAATATCATCTAAAAACTTTTGCAACTCAGCCTCATCAGATTTATTGTTCAAACTTTCTCTTAAAGCCTTTAGTTTCAAACTATTTAATCCAGCTGTTTTTTTCTCCAGTTCATCAATAATTTTGTTTTTTTCAGCAAGCTCGACTTTTAATTTGTTAAGCTCTGCGCTCACTTTAGAGAGTTCTTTCTCTTTTGTGTTTTGTTCATCAAGAATTTTATTATAAAGATTTTCATATTCTTTTATATCTAGCTTCAGCTGCTGATTAATCTTATGAAGTCTATCAATTTCAATCTCATGATTCCTAGACCGTTCGTAAAAGCTTTTTTTTAATTCCTGTACATCCTCTAACGGCAGTGGAATTTCATCTTCTATGTCTGCTTGTTTTCTTTTGGTAGTTTTAAGCTGTCCTATCCAGTAAAGAAACGTCCAGCGAGCAATAAATGGATAAATTAGTATGAATGCCGTTGCAGAAGCTAAGGGGCAAATTAGACCATGCCAAAAATAGGATATATTCGTTGGATATATTTTTGATAGCATCAATATTTTTTTATCAAAATCTCCTCGACCAAAAACTAAAATAACTGTCGAAAAATTCCATGACATCCAGGATATTAAAAAGGCGCCGACTAGAGGGCTTCGCAACCTATCATATACATGGAATTTTAAATCCTTAAAAAAGTTATCCATATTGACCCGATATAAATGTTGATTAAATTTTTTATTTATTTATAATGAAATTCAATTAAAATTTGAAAGACATTTTATGAAATCTTCTGACTTACACAATGTGTGGAGCTCTCCTGACAATTCAAGAGTAACCTCGAAGCAGTACTCTTTCAGATTACCTGTGCACGTGGCTGCTAAACTAGCAGCTTTATGCGAAATGTATCCGCATAAAACGCGTACTGAGATTGTAGGCGATCTACTATCAACATCAATAGAAGATGTCATAAAAAGTATACCTGTCTATGAAGGCGAAATTATTCACATTTTGCCCGATGGGGAAGAGATTAGAGCTGAGGCTGGTCCACGTGTAGATTTTTGGGAAATAGCTGATAAACATTATCAAGCTATCGAGAAAGAGATGGGTAATGAAAATCCACCATCAATTTATGAAGCTTTGAAACATCCATCCCGTAAAGATGTAGACGAATGATTAAGTGGGTTTTAATTAAGATCATCATAGACACCATTGGCTACAGTGATGATGCTATACGAGCAAAAATTAAAAAGGGTATTTGGCTCAATGGTATACATTGGCGTAAAGCTCCCGATGGCAGAATAGTCTTTAACCTTGAGGCGATTCAAAAATGGATAGAGGGCAAGGCGTAAAAGCACGTGGCAGAAGTATACAAATCGATTTTTACTATCTCGGTAAACGTTGCCGTGAAACTTTGAAACTTGCGCCCACCAAAGCAAATTTAATATTCGCTGATCGCTTAAAATCAACAATTCTGCACGAAATCGCAATTGGCACGTTCTCGTATCAAAATCATTTTCCTAACAGTAAAAATGCTACGCTGGGATTAAAGCTAAGTAATCAGACAGTCTCTCAAGCTCTGGATGATTACATTCAAGCAGCGAAGCGCACCTGTGAAATAAGTACCTGGAAAAATTACCGCAGCGCAATTGAACATCATCTAAAACCGGCTTTCGGTGACATCCGTTTAGTTGATTTAACCACCTCAAAAATCAAAAGCTGGATAGGTGGGCTATCCATAAGCAATAAACGGATTAATAACGTGCTAATCCCCTTGCGCACGATTATGAATGATGCATTTGCAGATGGCTTGATTGATAGAAACCCGATACAACGAATTGGCAATTTATCCGTAAGGTTTGATGAGCCGCAACCTTTTACCCCCGCAGAGATTTTTCAGATTACAAATGAGTTGCCCCAGCAAGGAAAAAATCTTATTCAATTCGCATGTTGGACTGGACTTAGAACCTCTGAACTGATCGCGTTAGAGTGGTCAGACATTGATTGGAAAGCCGGATTGGTACGAGTGAGAAGGGCGTGTGTTAATAAGCACATCAAACAACCTAAAACAATATCAGGTGAGCGGGATGTTAAATTATTCCCGCCAGCGCTTGAGGCACTTCAAGACCAGAAACAGTTTACATATCTTGCAGGAAAACAGATTTTTCATAATCCCAGAACAAATAATCCTTGGGAGACTGATGCACAGATTCGTAAAACAATGTGGCAACCTGCATTGAAGCGGGCAGGGGTTGAATATCGCAACCCCTATCAAACTCGCCATACATACGCGAGCACCTTGCTTTCTGCTGGAGAAAATCCTTTATGGGTTGCCCAGCAAATGGGACATAAAGATTGGGGCATGATTCGTAAAAGATATGGCCGCTGGATACCTGAGGTTGATAGCTCGGCAGGTGGCAAGGTTATGCAGTTTTGGTCACAAATTAGTCACAAGGACATTACAAGTGCTTGATTTAATTACAATAACCGAAAGTTCAATTCCCCCAGCCCACCATTTGAAATGTTCAATGAATTGACTTGATTGAACAATGAGCGTAAACAAAAAGCCACCTTCGGGTGGCTTTTTGTTTTGCAGTTGCGTTAGGATAACTCCATGAAACGGTCTTCAATGAATTGTTTCTCGATTTCATTGCGCTGTTTTTCGGTATTTAATGCCGCAAGCTGTTCTTCAAGTCTGCGTTTTTGTTGTTCCATTTCATTCAGTTGGAATTGTAGCTCTTTTGTGAATGCATCATTGGCTGATTGTATCGGGCGATTGTTCATGACCTGTAATTGCTGGATTTCCTGACGCAATTCCGCCATGATGTTTTCAGCCTCTTTGGCTTCTGATCTTGCTTTCATCATCATGGATTGATAGCTTTCAATCCGCTTTCTCATGGCAGCCATTTCGACATTTTCGTCAGCAGACAAATTGTTATTGCGCCGGAGTTGACCAGCCATTTGCTCTAGATGTGTTTGCAATTTATTCAGCTCTTGCAGCACGGGCTCACTCAATCGCTCAGCAATAATGTTATCCGAGGCTTCCGATAGCAACAAATCATCCAGGCGATCCCTGATCTCCTGTGCTACTTTATCAAAGCGCTGTATGCTATTGATTAACAATGGATCTGATTGTTTATGATTTTCCTCATAGTTGGAAAATCTTCTATCCAGAATAGTACAGAGTGTGTCTAGTCGATCGCTGGATGACTCGAGCTCTGTATAGCACTTACCCAGTGCGTTAAAAAACTTTTCCTGCTGTAATGTATTGCTGATGAGCAACTTGACTAATAAAAAGGCGGCACCTAAGCTAACGATAATCCCGGCACCGCTCAGTAATTCACCCCAAGAAAATGGCATCCTATTCTCCTTACAGGAGTTTGATATAAGTAATAAATCCTGTCCCGATTTCTGGTACATGGATTCGATAATCCATACGGCCAGCATTGCTCTTCAACGACATCTCAAGGCGGGGAAATTGCCGACTGACTATACTTGATCTAGCCAGTTTCAATGGACCATTTTTATGTCCAATTGACATACCCGCACCAAACTCATCCATGAACCTTCTCGCTTCATCTAGTTGGTCGTTACTGGCGCCACCACTGGCGAGTATAGTTTTAAGCATTTCGGGTTTTTCATTATTCAACGCCCACAACAGGCCTACAGCGTTCATTTCCATGATAGCAAGCGCATTGACGGGGGGTGTTTTCCCGTTTTCGCCAAACAATCCAATGAAATTGTTTTCAGTCAAATCCGTTAAGCCCAGTGGAGGGCAGGGCTCTAGCGTAAAAGCCTGACCCTTCAGCATGCTTGAGAGCATTTGATGGCTAGTCGCGAGATTCTCTGGGATAGCCGCAGGCTGCTCAGTGATTCCGCCCACTGGAATGATCTCTAATATTTTTGATCTTAAATCAATATCCTGGAAGGGTTTGTTAATTACAAATCTTGCACCACTTTGATAAGCCTGATCGATTTTTTCGGCGGCAGATTCCGTGGTCACAAAGCCAATTGGGATTTTTTTCCCGTATGTTTGGCAGACATGCTGACAAAATTCAAGGCCACTGATTTTATGCATGTGCCAGTCAGTAATAATCAAGTCAGGGCGATAGCCCTCAAGAATATTCATCGCAGCTTCAGCATCTGTCGCAGTTTGAATTTCGAGCTTTGGATAATTACACCCTTCAATCGCACGTTTGATAATGCTTTGTATTGCGCGACTGTCATCCACAATCAAGAATTTGGCTGCTTCACCCGTCATTGTGCTCATAATGAAAATACCCCTGAAAACTTATGATTATTTACATCGAAGATCACCAGATTCACCAGGTCTTCGTTTGGTTTATCGCTTACAAATAAACGGCTGAATGTCGCCGTTTTTTGGAGTTCAAAGAACTCTTCTAAAGGAATCTCTTTGGGGAGGCCCAATTCACTGTGCTCATCTACAATCAAGCCTCCTCCCATGATATTGCATGTCTCCTTTTTGGCATCTTTGACATCCTCATCGGATAACTCCTCAGAAGACAAGCCAAACATATGAGATGCGATTTTGTGTGCCTCAGCATCATCTAATATCAAGCCAATCGCAATCGACTCATGTTGCGGTAATTGGTCAATATAAAGTGGAAGAACAACCGCCATGAGGTTGTCATGATTGTGAAATGTATAGCGCTGACTTTCCTTGAAGTTGAAAGCGGAACCGCTTACAAACGACCAGGAGTCAGATATTTTTTTCACCATTTCCTGTGTAGGCAAAAGCTGCATGTAGCATCTCCAACAATAGGATATTGATGCTAACGCAGCTTAAAAAGGATTGAAGGCTGAATAAATGGTGTAAAAAGCAGGTAAATTTTTCAATTGCCATTCATTGGATTTACGCGGTGAATTAAATGATCCGCTTTAATTTCTTACAAAACTTGTACTTTGCTCGCTTATTCATCTCATCAAAAAAACGGATCTTCCATTCACACCTTACCTTCAGTGAAGCTAAATTTTGTTCACCACACGCAGTCATGCGTAATTTTCTACACTTGCGTGAACGTGGTGGTGCATAGGCCAGTTGTTTTACTTGATAAATGATAGTGCTAGGGACCACCATCTTACCCAATAACCATCTTCTGAGGAAAATAGGTTTCAAATTTAACTGATGGATAAGTTTCTGTTGATTAATGGTCCCTAAGAATTCCCCGATTCTTAAACACCAGAGCAGGGTGAGTTGCGTCTGCACTTTTTCAATTTGTTTTTCTTCTTTCATGTTTCCTCCCTTTTTCTTGTTTGAAAGCTAATACTAGCACTTTGTAAGATAATGTAAAAATTGTTTTTTCAAGCTTACAGCTACCTAACACTTAGAGTTTGATAAGCGAGTTGAAGTCTTAGTTTTCCATTGAGAACCGTCATTCTTCATTTTATTTCGCATAATGTATATTATGTTAAATTTATGGCGCTATACAAAGAAGAAAATGTCGGTACAAGAAATGGTTTTGTAGTCGCTTTGGGTGGAAACTACTGGGCTCATGCTTCTGGCGTCATATTTTTGTGAAGATGTATATGATAAATAAAAAGGGCTCCATGAGCCCTTTTTATTTATTCTGCAATACGTTGATTATTTAGATCTGCGTCGGACAACGAATCCAATAACAGCTATTCCAAGTGTCAGAAAGCTAACTGACTCAGGTTCTGGAACCGGATTAACTCCGGGAACATCAATCGTAATAGAGTACGCAAAATTTGGACTATTTGAGACTGAACGCTCAGCAGAAACAAAATACGTACCGGCATTCAACACATAATTCAGTATGGCGGCGTATTGAGTGCCACCGGTCTCTGTGTCGTAAGATAACAAATTGCCGCCAACGTCATACAAGCCCAAACCAGGATTCATGTTTGGTGCACTTAACTTGATATTTAGTACAAGCGGACTAGCTGACCCAACAATAATTTTGTAAAAATCAATGTCATTGGCCGTAATATCGCCAGTGATTTTATATTCATTACCTGGTAATAAAGTGAAAGCTGATTGAGCAGTTGAAAAAGAGTCGTTAGAACCTGGACTTAAAGGATCTGCATCAGATATAGAAAAAGCCGCATTTGCATAAGCTGACCAAAGCAACGAAGTAGCAATAAAAATTTTGGCTAATTTCATAACGGCCCTCTCATTCTCTAATATTATTTGCTTTTACGGCGAGCAATCATGCCAACCAGCCCCAGGCCAGCTAACATCAAGGCATATGAGTCAGCCTCTGGCACAGCCGCTACAGGCGCGATATTAAAGCTTACATTAAAGTCGCCACCGACAGTACCGGCCAATTTTCCGCTAGCAAAAAGAAAATAGGTGCCAGCAGCCAAGTTTGTCAATGTTGACACTGAAGTGCCATTTGCATCATAAAATCCGAAATTCAGAAATGTGACATCGTACTTTGTATTATCACCAGTTGTGATTTCAGAAATATTGTATGAAAAATCAGATACTTGTGTCAGGTTGATTTCATAAGTATCTTCAAAATACAAGCCTCTAGCAATTGCTGGCCCTGTGGTCTTGACGTAATCAGCGTCATCCTTCAAGCGAGAAAAATCTAAACTTTGACTTGTGGTATATGGACCAAAATCCTGTGCCTGCGCAACAGATACATATGCAGTTGCAAACATAGCAATCATTGATAACTTGCCGATAGACTTCAACATGCTAACTTCTCCAAAAATAAAAAATTTAATACTTTGATTATTGATTGACCAGTCATCCAAACGCAATAGCCCATTGTGACTAATCAATTTTAATTTGGTGTAACAATTAAAAACTCTTCTCTGCGTGAGAGTAACATAAAAATCAATAGAGGCCAATTTAAACGGTTATTTAAAAGCATAAAATTTATTTTTTGCATTATTAAAAGTTATTGCATTGTATTAAGCTTGAAAACGTGTATTTGATCGCCTTGTTTAAACCCAAATAAGGAGTTTCCACCACTCACAACAGCAATATATTGCTCACCGTTAATTGCATAAGAAATAGGTGGCGCGTTCACGCCATATTCCGATTGATACTGCCACATTAATACACCGGTTTGAGCGTTATAAGCCGCCAGCCTGCCCTCACCTTCGCCACAAAACACTAACCCGCCCTCTGTTGCTAGCACACCGCCAACCAATGGTTGATTCGTTTTTCGCTGCCATAAAATATTGCCATCAGTCAGATTAATTGCACTGAGTACACCCCATCTAGGGTCGTTTGTGGGTTCACTGGCCGCATAGCGAATAGGTTTTTCGCCCGGAGTCACTGTGGTTTCGTGAACGGTATATTTGATCGGGCTATGCATTGCAGCCACATAAACTTTCTGATGTTTTTCATCGAGGCTGACAGGTGACCAGTTGGCACCGCCTAAAATGCCTGGATAGATGACAGTACCTTCTTGACTTGGCTTGGCAAATAAATTGTGTTGTGGCACAAATGGGGCTGACTTGGTCAAGAACTGACCCGTGTTGCGGTCGTGAATGTAAAACCAGCCCGTTTTACTGGCCTGCCCCACGGCAGGAATAGTCTTGCCATGAAGTTGATAGTCAAACAGGACTGGTGGGCTTGCCAGATCATAGCCCCAAAGATCGTGAGGGACTTGTTGATAATGCCATTTGTATTGACCGGTTTCGGTATCGAGCGCCACTAAAGAAACTGTATATAAGTTATCGCCTGGGCGCGAAATATCGTTCATTTGCGGTGAGGGATTGCCTGTGCCAAAGTATAGGGTATTGGTTGTGGTATCAATGGCTGGTGTACTCCAGGCTGAGCCCCCGCCAAATTTTGCGGCCTCAGGATAATCCTTAAGCGCTGCCCGTTCGGAGGCGGTGTCTCTGTGAAACTGATTGCCATCGGCCGTTTTAGTCACAAACTGCCCTTCCCAACCCTGCTTGGGTATCGTATCAAACTGCCAGACCTGATGACCATCATTCACGTCATAAGCCGCCAAAAAGCCTGGACGGCCATAACGGCCAGTGACGCCGATCACCGCGCCCAAAGGCGCATCACTGCGTGGATTGTCAATATGCAAGCCATAGCCGACACCGGTAATGCCGATCATGACCTTATGATTATAAACAACCGGGGCCATCGCAATGCCTACCCCGGTGCCCCCTGTCACTTTGCGGGTTTTATTGGGGTCATCACCACTTAAGGCGTCCTGGTGCTCGGTGCTCACCTGATTAGCGGCGACATCAATATCCCACTGCTTTGCGCCCGTTTTGGCATCCAATGCAATCAGCCTGGCATCCACTGTACCAATAAACACTTTGCCTTCTGCCACGGCTACGCCACGGTTGGCTGGACCGCAGCACATCGGCCAGTCTGGTTTGCGGTCGTGCGTGTATTTCCATAGCTGTTGACCCGTCGCCGCATCCAGCGCCAACACATGGTTGTAGGGCAAACTGACATACATGACGCCATTGACCACAATCGGAGTGGCTTGAAACGTGGCTTTTACACCGGTTTCCACTTTCCAGGCGAGCGCAAGCTGGTGAACGTTTTTCTGGTTGATTTGAGACAAGGCAGAGTAACGCTGCGCCTTCAGATTCAAGCCATAACTTGGCCAATCGACATTGGCGGAAGCCGTTTTTTCTGGTTTGCTGGCATGCGAACAAGCCAAAAGCATGACAGAAAGTGTCACTACAGCACATACCGTCGAAGTGTTGTTTTGCATGATGATAACCCCGGCTATATTTTTAACTATACAGGTTAGTATACACCTAAAACTTATCCGGCAACGAGTTCAGCATATCCCTCTGTAAACTCCAGCAACATTCACCTAAATTTTGGATGTGATAAAAAGTTTTCTATCAATGAAACTAATCGGAAGGACGAATGGACTTATACTAGGATCATTTAGTTAATACAATAATTATCATCATGACTTCACCTGTAACATTTGCCTTAAAATTGGCTGAAAAAGGCTACCTCTCTGATGCTTTGATCCGTAAAGGCATTCAGCGCTTGTGCAAATCAAGGCTGGAAGAAATTTCTGAACAGGATTGTGAGCAAGCGCAGTCAAGTCTGGTCCAGTTTGTGCAGGTAATGGCTCAGGCAGAGATCGCGCCACTGCCTGAAAAAGCCAATGCACAGCATTACGAAGTACCTGCCAATTTTTATCAATATTGTTTAGGTCGCAATCGCAAATACAGTAGCTGTTTCTGGTTGCCGGACACACGTACGCTTGATGAAGCCGAGCAACTTGCGCTTACGCAAACCTGTGCACATGCCCAGTTGCAGGATGGTCAACATATTTTAGAGCTGGGGTGCGGCTGGGGTTCGCTGACGCTATGGATGGCCAGCCATTATCCGCAGGCGCAGATTACGGGGGTCTCAAACTCCGCTTCGCAGCTTGAATATATTATGAGTCAGGCAAAAGCGCGTGGCCTGTCAAACATTCATATCATCACTGCAGACATGAATGTGTTTGATACCGAGCAAACTTACGACCGCATTGTTTCGGTTGAAATGTTTGAACACATGCGCAACTACCAAGTGCTCTATGGCAAAGTGGCGCGCTGGCTGAAGCCGGGTGGTTTGTTTTTCAAGCATATTTTTGTCCACCGCTACACCCCTTATGCTTTTGATGTCAAAGCGGAAGATGATTGGATGAGCCAGTATTTCTTTAGTGGTGGCATGATGCCTAGTGATGATTTGCCGCTGTATTTTCAGGATGATTTGAAATTGGTAGACAAATGGCGCTGGGACGGCACGCATTATGAAAAAACGGCGAATGCCTGGCTGCAACTGATGGACCAAAACCATCAGGCACTGACCCCTGTCCTGGCTTCTATCTATGGGCAGGCCGATGCAGAAATGTGGCGTCAACGTTGGCGGATTTTTTTCATGGCCTGCGCAGAACTGTTCGGTTACAACCATGGCCAGACCTGGTGGGTCAGCCACTATTTATTTGCCAAACGATAATCTGAAAGATTAAATATGACCAATAAGAAATTGATTATATTTAATTTTATTTCTTTTCAAGTGATCTGGTGGCTGTGCGTATTGTCCGCTAAACCCGGCTTGAGTACAGCCGTTTTCGCTGCAGTGTTGCTCTATACCCTGCTGCATTTATCGCTGGTCGAGGGTTGGGCGCAAACGTTGCCGCTCTTATTGACGGCAGTGATTGGCGCAGTGGCAGACCAATTTGCATATAAGTTGCAATGGATCCTATTTGAAAACCATACGCAGTGGTTGGCCTACATCCCACTCTGGATGTTGGCCTTATGGCTTGCCTTTGCCACCACGCTGAACGTCAGCATGCGCTGGTTACAACATAAATATGCCTTGGCGTTCATGCTGGGGGCAGTGTTCGGCCCCCTTGCTTATTTAGGGGCTGAAAGTGTGGGAGCCATTCAATTACCAAGCCTTTATAGCCTGGCCTGGTTTGCCTTTGAATGGGCCACTCTGTTACCACTCATGCTGTGGTTACGTCATCGCTTTAACGAGTCTCTCGCTTTGGAGCAAACATGATTTATTACTACGCGCTGATCGCGATTGTGTTGTTTGCACTTTGCGGCTGGTTCTTAAGTTTTATCACCAAACACTACAGCCATGTGGATAGCATGTGGAGCCTGTTCTTTGCCATCACGGCCTATGTCACCGCCATATTCCTGCAAGACCTTTCATTCCGCGCCTGCCTGGTGCTGTTCGCAGTGACCTTATGGTCGCTAAGGTTGAGTATTTTTTTAACCTGGCGCAACTGGGGCAAAGAAGATCATCGATATGACACGATACGCAAAAACAATGAGCCTTATTTCTGGTTGAAAAGCCTTTACATTGTGTTCGCTTTTCAGGCGCTGCTGGCCTGGATCATTTCTTATCCACTGTTCGCGGCCATCTCAAGCACTGCTGCCTTGAATTGGCTGGACCTGGCCGGTGTATTGTTATTTGTGCTCGGTCTATATTGGGAGGTGGTGGCGGACTTGCAGCTCACACGATTCAGGGCTTCCACCGGACATCAAACCCAGGTACTGAATACTGGTTTATGGCGCTACAGCCGCCACCCAAACTACTTTGGCGAGTGTCTGATCTGGTGGGGATTTGCACTGTTGGCGGCGTCATCAGCGAGCTATTGGGTTTGGGTGTCTCCGCTTTTGATGACGTTCTTGCTGTTAAAAGTCAGTGGTGTGAGTTTGATGGAGCAGACTATCCACAGCCGTCGTCCCGGGTATGCCGAATATGTCAAAAATACCAATGCATTTATTCCCGGGATCCCCAAGAGAGCTGAAAAATGAGAATTAAGGTTATCACGCGATGCACTTTAACTGGCCTGGCGCTGTTATTCGCTATTCCCCTACAGGCGCAGGACTGGTCATTTGAGGTCTACCTGGACCAGCAAAAAATTGGGACGCACACCTTTAGCCTAGATCAGAACCAATTGCAAAGCCGCGCCAATTTCAAGGTCAAAGTGCTGTTTATTAATGCCTATCGCTACCAGCACCAGGCTGATGAGCAGTGGCAAGGCAACTGCTTGTCTCAACTGACGGCACACACCGAGGAAAACAAAGAAATCACCGACGTTAAAGGGGCGATACAAAATAATCAGTTTGTACTTGAGAAAAATGGCAGTGCGCAAACCCTGCCAGGCTGTATCATGACCTTTGCTTACTGGAATCCCGAAATACTCAAGCAATCCCGTTTACTTAACCCACAAAATGCAGAATATCTGGATGTGACTGTCACGGATGAAGGCAGCAAAACTATAGAGGTGAAAGGTCAGACCACCCTCACCCATCAATACCGGCTCAATGGCCGCTTAAAGGGTAAAGACAAACTGAAAATTACGCTTTGGTACGATCAGCAACAGCAGTGGGTGGCGTTGGAGTCGATTACACCAGAAGGCTATAAAATTAAATATAAACTCATTTAATCAATATGTTGAATAAATTATTTAAAGTGATTTGTATGATGGGTATTTTTTCTCTGACCGCTTGCCAAAGCTTGCCTCCGATTAAAACGGTTGAGCAAGTGGATTTGGACCGTTTTATGGGCGACTGGTATGTGATAGCAGCGATCCCGACCTTCATTGAAAAGGATCCCTACAATCCGGTTGAGCGCTATGAAAAGACTTCGGATGGCAGCATTGCCACTACTTTCACCTTTAATCAGGGCAGTTTTACAGGCCCACTTAAAGTCTATCACCCGACGGGTTTTATTGTGCCGGGCACTGGCAATGCCGAGTGGCGCATGCAGTTTGTCTGGCCGTTCAAATCAGAATACCTGATTGCTTACTTGGACCAGAATTACCAGCATACGATCATTGCGCGTAACAAACGGGACTATGTCTGGCTGATGTCGAGGAAACCAACAATGGATCAGGCCAGCTATGAACAATTGGTCGCTAGAATCCGGGCCATGGGCTACGACACCAGCAAGCTAGAGGTTTTCAAGCATCAACCACAATAAAAGGGTGAGTTGTTGATCAAACAAACATCACCATATGCGCAACAGGCGACGCGTATTTGAGAGAGGACGAATCATGCAACACAGAATCACCGGGCTGCTATGGCGGCTCATTGGCTGGCTGGATAACCAGCGCTACCAGCCGCCAGCCAGTGCGCATGCGGAGAGCATAGACTGGTGGCGGGTGCTGCCGTTTGTTGGCCTGCATCTTGCCCTGATCGCTTTATATTGGGTGGGCTGGAGTCCTTTTGCGGTGGCCTTTGCCATCGGGCTTTATTTGATCCGCATGTTTGCGATTACCGGCTTTTATCACCGCTATTTTGCCCACAAGACCTTTCAAACCTCGCGCGCTGGACAGTTCTTATTTGCCTTGATTGGAGCCACTGCAGTACAACGCGGTCCTTTGTGGTGGGCCGCCCACCACCGCAGTCATCATGTGCATGCAGATCAGCCGCAAGATATCCATTCACCACACCAGCATGGCTTGCTGTGGAGTCATTTAGGCTGGTTTCTGAGCCATGCCAATTTCAAGACGCAATTAGAGCGTGTGCGTGAATTGACGCGTTTTCGTGAACTCTGCTGGTTGGACCGTTTTGACAGCCTGGTGCCGCTCGCACTGGCTTTAGGCATCTTTTTACTGGGGACTGCGCTAGCACATTATGCGCCACAATTACAAACCAACGGCTGGCAGTTACTGGTGTGGGGCTTTGTGGTGTCCACCGTGGCGCTTTATCACGCCACCTTTTGTGTCAACTCCTTGGCGCATGTCTGGGGTAGCCGCCGTTATGCCACGCGCGACCACAGTCGCAATAACTGGCTGATTGCCCTGCTGACGCTGGGTGAAGGCTGGCACAACAATCATCATCATTTTCCGGGTTCGGTCAAACAAGGTTTTTACTGGTGGGAGATTGATTTGACCTATTACGGACTGAGAATGCTGGCTGCATTAGGGTTGATCTGGAATTTAAAGCAAGTACCGGTTGAAGTGCGTGATCAGCATCATCAGGAAAGGCCGCTGTAATGGGATTGAAGATTGCCATTATCGGCGGCGGTATCGCTGGTAATACCCTTGCCTATTATTTGCATCAGCAGCATGACATCACCCTGTTTGAAGCTAACGACTACATCGGTGGCCATACGCACACACATGAGGTGACGGTTGGTGGCCAGAAGCATGCGGTAGATACTGGCTTTATTGTATTTAACGATAAAACCTATCCTGAGTTTGAGCGCATTTTGCGTGAAACGGGTGTCGTCTGGCGTGACAGCAATATGAGCTTTAGCGTGCGCAACGAAGTCAGCGGGCTGGAATATAACGGTACGACGTTAAACAGTCTGTTTGCCCAGCGCCGCAACTTACTGTCTCCAGCGTTTTACCGCATGATTCTGGATATCTTGCGCTTTAACAAAACCTCACTGGCTCTGCTCGCTGCAGGCGATGAAATTCCGCTGGGTGACTATTTAAAACAGCAGGGATATTCAAGCCAATTCATACGCGACTACATCGTGCCTATGGGGGCCGCGATCTGGTCAACTGATGCCGAACAGATGCTGCAGTTCCCTGCCCGCTTCTTTGTGCGCTTTTTTCACCATCACGGCATGCTCACGGTAGACCAGCGGCCGCAGTGGCGCACCATCGTCGGAGGTTCTGCGCGCTATCTGGAAAAAATCACTGCCGGCTATCGTGACCGTATCCAGCTCAATGCAGCAGTGCAGGCTGTGCAACGCGATGCACAGGGCGTCAGCGTGACCACGCAAAACGGGCAATCACAGCGGTTTGATTTTGTCTTTTTTGCCTGCCACAGTGATGAAGCCTTGCAGATATTGGGCGCTGAGGCCACAAAGGCCGAGCGCGACATCCTAGGCGCCATTCCCTATCAGGATAACACGGTATATCTGCATACGGATGCCCGTCTGATGCCGCAACGCAAGCTAGCCTGGGCGGCGTGGAACTACCACGTTACGGCGCAAGCGACAGACAAGGTGCAGGTCACCTATAACATGAACATCCTGCAAGGCATCCAGTCCAGCGAGCCTTTACTGGTCACCTTGAACTACACCGATGCCATCGCGCCAGACAAGGTGATTAAAAAGCTGCACTACCGCCATCCTTTGTACACGCTGGCAGGCGCCCAGGCACAAGCCCGCCATGCCGAGATCAGTGGCAAACACCGGACTGGCTATGCCGGCGCCTACTGGCGCAACGGTTTTCACGAGGACGGCGTGGTCAGTGCACTGGCGGCCATACAACATTTTCAGGCGATGCATTTATGAGTCCCCCCGCCGCATTGCAAACAGACTGCTTGCAAAGTGCCATTTATACAGGTTGGGTGAGCCATCAACGGCTACAACCAACCCTGCATGGTTTTCGCTACCGGCTGTTTATGTTGTATCTGGATCTGGATGAATTGCCAAAGCTTTTTAAAAACAATCGCTTATGGTCTTATCTTAAACCAAATCTGGCTTATTTTCGGCGCCAGGACTATCTGGGGCCCAGCCACGAGCCGCTGGATGTCAGCGTGCGTAACCTGGTTGAACAGGAAACCGGGCAGCGTCCATTAGGTCGCATCGGCTTGCTGACGCATTGCCGTTACTGGGGCATTTGCTTTAATCCGGTGAGTTTTTATTACTGCCACGATGAGCAAGGCCAATTACAAGCGATTGTGAGCCACATTACCAATACTCCATGGAAAGAACGGTTTGCTTATGTGCATGCCATGAATACGGCCGTGAACGGAGTATTTAGCCTCAAAAAAGACTTTCATGTTTCGCCATTTATGCCTATGGATATCCAGTATCAATGGCAATTTTCATTGCCGGCGGAAGTCCTCAACGTACATATGCAAAACTGGCGAGATCAACAGTCCATGTTTTTTGCCACCTTGAAATTACACAGACAGCCCTGGCAGGCGGCTACTTTGAATCGCCTGTTATGGCAGTTCCCGTGGATGACACTGAAAGTGATTGCCGCCATTTATTGGCAAGCCTTGCGGCTTTGGCTCAAAAAAGTGCCGTTCTACCCCCATCCTGATCAAAATACCTGACGCTGAATTGATACTATGAATACCCTTCCAAGCCCTTCATCCTTGCCAACGGACACCCTGACCAAACCGCTCAAGGCCAAAAGCCGCGCCAAGTGGGTAGCGCAACTGGCCAAATCGCAGGTGCTCAAACGCCTGGCAGGACTGCAGATTGGCCAGCTTACGCTTGTGGATGGCACAGAAACGCATGTGTTTGGCCAGGCACAACCAGGCCAGATTCAAGCCAGCATTACCGTGCTTGATGCGCGTTTTTATGGCGAAATTGCATTTGGCGGCAGCATTGGTGCGGGCGAGGCGTATATGCTCGGCTACTGGCAAGCAGACACATTAACCGATGTGATCCGCCTGATGGTGCTTAATCAATCTGTCATGGACACACTGGAAGGCGGCTATCAATGGCTAAGCAAGCCCGTGCTCAAACTGTTTCACTGGCTCAATAGCAACAGCGAGGCAGGCAGCAAAAAGAATATTGCCGCGCACTATGATCTCGGTAATGACTTGTTCCAGTTATTTCTGGACCCGACCATGATGTATTCCTCTGCCATGTTTGACACGGAACCCGCTAGTTTACAAGCGGCTTCTGAGCGTAAGTTACAGGTCATTTGCGAGAAGTTACAGCTTAGCGCCAACGATCGCGTTATTGAGATTGGTACGGGATGGGGCGGCTTCGCCATCTATGCGGCCAAACACTATGGCTGCCATGTGACCACCACCACCATTTCGCAGCAACAATATGCCTTGGCTCAAAGCAGAATTGCGGAAGCAGGACTGCAAGACCGCATCACGCTGCTCAAGCAGGATTACCGTCATCTGCATGGGCAATACGACAAACTGGTTTCAATCGAAATGATAGAAGCGGTCGGTCATCAATACTACGACACGTATTTCAACAAAGTCAGCCAGTTATTGAAGCCCAACGGTGTTGCATTGATTCAGGCCATTACGATTGCGGATCAGCGTTATGACAGTGCCATCCGCTCCGTGGATTTTATCCAGCGCTATATTTTTCCAGGCTCGAATATCCCATCGAACACTGCCATGCTGGCTAGCATGACGCGCGCCAGTGACTTGCGGTTGGTGGACTTGCAGGATATTGGCTTGGACTATGCCACTACCTTGCGTCTCTGGCGGGAAAACTTTTTTGCCAATATCGATGCCGTACAGCGGCTGGGCTATAGCGAGACCTTTATTCGCATGTGGGATTTTTACCTGAGTTACTGCGAGGGTGGCTTTGCAGAATGCGCGCTGGGCGACGTGCATTTGCTGTTGGCCAAACCTGGTTATCGTCAGCTTAAGCGCGTGGCCTAAAGCAGCGCATGCTCCGGCCATGATAAACTTGGCGGCATGAGTACACATGCAGTCTTGGAGTGGCGCAATGGCCTGCCCTACTCCCCCCAATTCGATGATGTTTATTTTTCTGTCAGTCCCGAGCATCCGCAGCATGGGCTGGCAGAAACCCGTTATGTGTTTTTGCAGCATAACCATTTGGCTGAACGCTGGCAGCAGCTCCCGGCCGACACAACGAGTCATTTTGTCATTGTGGAGACGGGCTTTGGCAGCGGCCTCAATTTTCTGGCGGCTCTCAAGCTCTGGCGTGACACCGCTCCTGCTCACGCCCACCTGCATTTTGTCAGCGTCGAAATTGCGCCCTTCACCTTGCAGGATTTGCGAACCGCGCATGCGCATTTTCTAGAACTGGCCGAAGCAAGCGCGGCACTCTGCGCACAATATCACTTGTTACAGCCAGGCATTAACCAGCTTGAGCTGCCTAGTTTCTCGGCCAGCCTGACCTTGTTTATCGGGGACAGTGCGCATTATTTGCCACAGCTCACTTTGAAGGCCGATGCCTGGTTTCTCGATGGCTTTGCGCCGTCCAAGAATCCGCAAATGTGGTAACCATATTTATTTGCAAGCATGGCCACCTGTGCGCACACAGGCACCACATTTGCCACCTTTACCAGTGCGGGTGTGGTCAAGCGCGGCTTGCAAGCCGCCGGATTTGTAGTCCAAAAAACTAAAGGCTTTGGCAACAAGCGTGAAATGTTATGTGGAAATTGGCCCACGACGACGGCACCAGCGATCAACCCGCTGCCTAAAGTGGCCATCATAGGTGCAGGCATTGCGGGCTGCAGCACGGCCAATCAATTGGCGTCGCTCGGCTGTGAAGTGCATGTGTTTGAGCGTGCGGCGCAAGTCGCTACGGGGGCCTCTGGCAATCCCCGAGGCATGCTCTATCCCAGGCTCAATGCCGAAAAACCGATGAATGACCAGCTCGCCTGGCGTAGCTATAGTTATAGCCTGCGGCATTATGCGCAGCTCAATCTGGGCGACGACGGCTTCCAGAGCGTCGGCTTATTACAACTCGGTGCCAGCCCACGTGAACATAAACGCGTGCAAAAAGTTGCCACCCGCTATGAACAGCTTGGCGTCGATACGCCACTGCTCGACAAAATGACGGCAGCAGCAGCCAGCGAACGCGCGGGCGTTCAGATTGGCCATGAGTGCTTATATTTCCCGCACGGGGCCTGGGTCAATCCGGTGCGGGCTTGCCAGCAGATGGTGAAGCAGCCAAAAATTAGGCTGCATTTAGCGCAGGCGGTCGACAAGCTTTCACGCATTTCTTCCGGTTGGCAGCTATTCAGTGATAGCAACGCCTTGGGCACGTTTGATGCCGTGGTGGTGTGTAATGCGGCTGAAGCGGCAGCTTTAATTCCTGAGAGTGGGATGTGGCTCAATCCGGTGCGTGGACAAATGGGGGTGATTGCCGCGCAACCGGCGATGCAACCCTTGCGTACCATCTTGTGTGGGGATGGCTACCTAACCCCAGCGTATCAAGGAACACATGCCATGGGGGCCACATTTGCGCCAGGCGAGACGGATACCAGCGTGCGTGCTGAAGATAGCGAGCAAAATCTGCATATGGTGAGCACGCTCAGCCCACAATTTGGTCCAGTGGCGCACACGACCGTGATCTCGGCACGGGCTTCGCTGCGCTGTGGCTCGCCGGATTATTTACCCTATGTGGGTCCGCTTTTGCCGTTACAAGACTTGATGGACAGTCATGCCTCCGTCAGCAGCTTCGCTGACTTGCCCGCTGCACAAGGGTTGTATGTACATGCAGCGCACGGTAGCAAAGGCCTGATGACGGCCCCTTATTGTGCAGCCTTGTTGGTCAGACGCATGCTGCAAGACTTCGGGCATACCTTGCCACAACTCTCTGAGGATACTTTTTGGCTAGGTCTGCATCCGCAGCGGTTATTGTTTAAACAGGCCGGCTGGAAGCCATTGCTACAGCCGTTTAGTGAGCAAGAGAAAACATGACTGATCAGCTAGCCAAACTTCAGCAGCAGCTCAGCCGCACGCCAGATGACCCGGAACTGCATTACGAGCTGGGACGGTATTACTTGCAAACCAAGCAAGCCAATGCGGCGGAAAGCGCTTTTCAGCACGCCCTGCAACTGGTGCCAGAACATCCGCAGATATTGATGCAACTCGGTAATGTGGCCAGCCTGCGCGGAGATGAAAATTTGGCAGCCACCTTTTTCAGGCGTTCACTGGCTCAAGACAAGCAGCAGGCCGATGTGCATTTTAATCTGGCCAATAGCCTGCGCAAGCTTGGGCAAACTGCGCTCGCCATCCAGCACTACCAGCAATCATTGCAACTGGATCCGCAAGATGCGGAATGCCATAACAATCTGGGCAATGCCTACCGCGAGCAAGGCCAGCTGGACTTGGCAGTGGCTTGCTATGCGCGTGCCCTGCAATTGAATCCCAAACTGCTGCACGCAAAGGTGCATTGGATCCATCAAAAGCAGCATATGGCTGACTGGCAAGGGCTTGAGCAAGCCATTGCAGAGGTGCGTCACGCGTTACAGGCGCTGCCTCAGTCACAAATCCCGCCATTTGCCTTTCTGGCCATGCCAGGCACCACGGATCAGGAGCAGTTAGCCTGTGCCAGCCGTTGGGCGCAACAACATTACGCGCACATCCAACCACTGGCTGCGCCAGCGGCCAAATCAGCAGGTGCGCGCATCAAAGTGGCTTATCTATCCTCGGATTTTCGTAAACACCCCCTGGCTTATTTGGTCACTGAGGTCATCGCTGCACACCATCGCCAGCAGTTTGAAATACTGTTATACAGCAATAGCCACAATGATCAGTCTGCCGAATGGCACGCTTTTCATGCGGCCGCAGATCAGTGGCTGGAAATCAGCAACATGACAGACGAAGCGGTGGCGCAGCATATGCGCGCAGCGGAGATTGACCTGCTGGTAGACTTAACCGGCTTTACTCAACGCAGTCGCAGTGGCGTCGCCGCTTATAAACCGGCGCGCAAGCACGTCAACTGGTTGGGGTATCCCGGCAGCATGGGCATGCTTAATGGGGTACCGCTATACGATGCGATTATCGTGGATGAAATCTTGGCAGAAGTGGCCTTGGCGGAGAAAGCGATCATATTGCCCTGCTATCAACCGAATAATGCACGTCGACCCACTACAGACGCAGGTAGCCGCCGGTTACATGGTTTGCCAGCGCAAAGCTTTGTGTTCTGCTGCTTTAACCAGAGTTTCAAGATTACGCCTGAGGTGTTTGCCTGCTGGATGCGGATTTTAAAACAGCTCCCAGGCAGCGTATTGTGGCTGCTCGAAGGCAATGTCTGGGCAGCCAAGCATTTGAAAAACGCCGCCATGGCACTGGGCGTCGCTGCTGATCGTTTGATTTTCGCGCCGCGCACCAGTATCGAGCAACACATCGCCAGGCAACAGCATGCAGATTTAATGCTGGACACCGCACCCTACAATGCCCATACCACTGCTAGTGACGCGCTGTGGCAAGGCATTCCTCTGCTTACCGTACAAGGCAGCACCTTCCCGGCACGCGTCAGCACAAGTTTGCTCAAACAACTCGGCTTGGAGGAGTGTATTTGCCAGGATTGGCAGGCTTTGGAGCAACGTGCGGTCATGCTGGCACAAACGCCAGCAGCATTAGCCGCCATCAAAGCGCGTTTGCAAAACCATGCCAATCGCCTGTTTAGCCCGGACAATTTCTGCCACCAGCTTGAGCAGGCGTATCAGCAATTGCTTTTATCCAGATGCTGAATCTTCCGTCTCCGCGGTGACGACTGATAATACGCCAGCGGCAATAATACACAGGCCGCCCATCATTTCTGTTACAGACATCGTTTCATGTGCCAAAAAGTAGGCGGCGATGGCGGCGACAATCAACTCGGTCATAAATAACACTGAGGCTTGAATGGCCGGGATTTTGGTGACGCCATACTGGACAAGCAAGGTGGCAGAAACCAGTAGCAATGCGATCAACACCAACCAAAGCCACATCATAGGCGTCACGTCTGTGACAAAAGCAAAACCACTCGCCCCCTTGAGCCAGAGTAATACCAACATAGATAAGCCAAATACGCCCAGCCACACCAGCATGCCTTTTGCCGCAACTGAGAGGTGGGTGGAGTAACGGGTAATCACATTGGTCAGCGAAAAACCAATGCCGGAGGATAACGCTAACCAATCTGAGGTGGATTGTGGCCACGGCCAAATCCATAGACCATCTGTCAGCATCAAGATCGCACCAAGCAAAGACAAGCCTATCGCCGCCAGTTGCGGCAGATGCCAGGGCTCATGCAACCAGATTCTGGCCAACAGCAGCGTCCACAATGGCGAAAGATAAAACAGCAACATAACCCGCATGACTTCCCCATCAATCACCGCCAGAACATAAGCGAGATTGGTCCAGCCCGCCACCAGGCTTAAGCCATAAGCTGAAAAAGGAATCTGCGAGATATACGCTGACCGCCGCCAGAACAGCAGCATACCAATTACCAAGGCCACGAAATAACTCAGTACGCTGGAATGCACGCCAGACAGACCGACTTCATTCAGCAGCCGGTAAGGGTACCAAATCACGCCCCAGCACAAGGCGCCATACACCAGGGCCAAAGATGCCCACTTTTTTTGCTGCGAAGCTTTTTGTTTATGCGAAAGCGTCACTTATAATACACACCTATGAATCCACATTTAAATCTTCTCCAGCCCTACCCTTTTCAACGTCTGCGCGACTTGTTTCAAGGACTGACGCCGAATCCTGAGTATAGCCACGTTAACCTGTCTATCGGTGAGCCCAAGCACGCCACGCCAGCTATCATTTCTGAAGCACTGGCGAACAACCTGAGTGGACTGGCCAGCTATCCTACCACAATCGGCGTAGCGGCCTTGCGTGAAGCCATCAATCAATGGCTACAGCGCCGCTACCAGATCCCGGCACTCAATATCGATAAAGCCATCTTGCCGGTTAATGGCAGCCGCGAAGCATTATTCGCCTTTGCGCAAGCGGTGATAGACAACACGGGCTCACAAGCGCCAATGGTCATCTCACCCAATCCGTTTTACCAGATTTACGAAGGTGCTGCATTTCTGGCAGGCGCCCAGCCGTACTTTATCAATACCACCCTCGAGAATGATTTTGTGATGGATCTCACACAAGTGCCTGCTGACGTGCTGAAGCGCACGCAATTGGTATTTGTCTGCAGTCCCGGTAATCCTTCCGGTAAAGTCATGGATATTGCGGCCTGGAAAACATTGTTTGAACTCTCTGATCAATACGGATTTGTGATTGCCTCAGACGAATGCTATTCGGAAATCTATTTTGATGAAGCGCTGCCGCCCGTGGGTGCCTTGCAAGCCGCGCATCAACTTGGTCGCGACTTTAAACGCATTGTCATGTTCAGCTCACTGTCCAAACGGTCAAATGTGCCTGGCATGCGCTCTGGCTTTGTCGCAGGGGATGAAGAGATTGTAGAAAAGTTTGCGCTATACCGCACTTACCATGGCTGCGCCATGAATCCAGCCGTACAAGCTGCAAGTATCGTGGCCTGGAATGACGAAGCGCACGTTCAACACAACCGCGCACTTTACAGTGAAAAATTTGCGGCCGTCACACCACGCTTGCAAACTGTCTGGCCACAAACGCAACTACCTGATGCCGCATTTTACCTGTGGATCAATACCGAGCAAGATGATACTGCTGTAGCCAAACAGCTCTATCAAGACCTGAATATCACCGTGTTGCCTGGATCATTTCTTGCCCGTGAAGCGCATGGCGTCAATCCGGGACGAGGCTTTATTCGAATGGCTCTAGTAGCGTCCAACGAAGAGACGATTGCGGCTGCAGAGCGTATCCAAGCGTTTTTCAAAAACTAAACACAGTAAAATAAAAAAGCCAATTGGTTTTAGGCAATTGGCTTTTGAATATCATTTAAAGCTTAAGAAGTTTTTCTTCGTGCAATCAGACCTATTAATCCTAAGCCTGCAAATACTAAAGCACTATTTCTTGGTTCAGGTACTGGGATAGCTGTGAACGTTATCTTGGTACCCAACGATGCTGAGAAAAGCCCTGGATTGTATTTGAATTGATAAGAACCTGCAGATAAGCCGGCAAAAATTAACTCAGGACCACCCAGGATTGTAATGTTAGGCATGTTATAAGATTGAATTAGAGTATTCCCAGTACTGTCATATAAACTAAATTTAGAACCTGTAGAAACGCCTACCAAAGTACTAAAGTCAACATTGACATTAGAGAGTGTACTCAAGCTAAAAGTGAAATAGTCTGGTAAGAATAAACCACCTACGTCCAGCAGTTTATAGTCAACTGCTGGTGCGACATTTAGGTTTCCCAACGGAGTTACAGTTGAAATTGTTGCAAAGGCTTGACCTGAAAAAGCAATGGTCGAAGCAAGCGCCAGTGAGCCCAATAATGCAGATACTTTCATATCCTCTCCTCAATTAAATATTCAAATATGATGTGCATTTACGACCAAAATACGCCACCAAAAATTATCGCGATAACGTACACATGGAAGCATTAGCAATAATCATGCCTGCAGAATAAAATCCTTAACTAATTGATAATTAAGGGAATTGGTATAATTTAATCTGAAGGATCGAGCTGGAAAATAAACTAATTGCACCAATAGAAGCATACACTTAACTAACATGCACCAATTCTATGCATTTATTTTAGCTTAATTAACATTGCAATAGCAAAAATATTTAAAGATATTCTGTGTTATTGCTATTTTGCGAGTAATTGGATCAACCAACTAACAGCTTAAGTTTATTTAAAACATCGTTCACTAATGTAATTGATGTGGTCTGGTTAGGTGTTTCTACATAGCACCTTAATTCTGGCGCATTTCCTGATGGACGCAGATGGATAATATTTCCAGAGACCAGGGTTAACCTTAACCCATCCGTGATATCTGCACTAATGACATTTTCATCGATCTCAAGAGTGCTCAATAACTCAGCAGGCGCCTGAGTCCATGCCTGCAATAAGGCATGACTTCTTTCATTGGGAAAATTCTGTAATCGATCGCTCGCGGTAAAACGCTGAGGGAGGTTAGCAACCAACTCCGAAAGCGGTTTGTTTTGTCTCTTGACTTCGGCCAGCAAACATACAATTGGCAAAACAGCATCACGTGTCGGCAAGGGGGCTAGATTTTCATATTCCGTATTAGCCGATCCTAGCAAGAATCCTCCGTTCGCTTCAAAGCCGGCAATACTGTTAGTGCCTGAACGCTTAATTTCTTCCATTGCAGCAATAACAAATGGTGAGCCGATTCGTGTACGGGTCACCTTATGAAAAAGGCCACTGGCTTCGATTGCGGTATTACAGCTAACAGGTACCGCCAGATGCGTCATTTTTAATGCCTTGGCTGTGAGTAATCCGACAATGTCACCCCGTAACCATTGCCCTTTTTCATCACTGATTAATGGACGGTCGCCATCGCCATCTGTAGAAATAATGGCATCAACAGAATACTTTCTAGACCAGGCCAATCCTTTCTCAACATCCTCTGGCGAGACTGCCTCAGTATCAATCGGAACAAAAGTATCCGATCTCTCCAAGCAAATCACCTCTGCTCCCAAGTCTTGCAAAAGTACACTTAGCAAATCACGGCCTACACTGGAGTGCTGATATATCGCCAGTTTGAGTCCTGAAAGCGCGTTATGCCCTAATAATGATTTATAGCGTTGTATATAATCATATTTTGCTGACATATCCTCTGGCGGCAACGCATTAGAATTTTGAAGTAAAGGTTGCACTTCACTTGCCAGCATTGCAGTTTCATCCGACTTGCTGATTTCGCCATCTGGGCGGTAAAACTTCAGTCCGTTACGGTCATAAGGGATATGGCTGCCAGTGACCATAATGCCAGGAATACGATGGATTTGAGCAAACAGGGCCAGGGCCGGCGTTGGGATAGCACCACAAAAAATCACTTGCAGCCCTAACTGGCTTAGCATGTTTGCGCAGGCTTGGGCAATGTCTGGGCTACTCGGGCGTAAATCAATTGCAACAGCGACTCGCTGGAAGTCGTAGCTACGTTGCATGGTTTTAACAAAAGCATGCGTGTAGCCAGCGCATACCTCATCTGTCATTGATGAAACCAAGCCTCTGGCCCCACTAGTACCAAACCCTACGCCGCTTTCCAGCATGAGTTGCTTTAACTGTTTGCTTTGGATCATGCTAGTTCCGGCCATAGGTGTCTTCGAACCTGACGATATCATCTTCCCCTAGATAACTTCCAGATTGCACCTCGATCAGATGTAATGGCAACTTGCCGGGGTTTTCCAGGCGATGGGTAGACCCAATAGGAATATATGTGGATTCGTTTTCAGTATAAAGCTTGGTTACATCATCCACTGTAATCATGGCAGAACCACTCACCACTACCCAATGCTCGGCCCTATGGTGATGCATCTGCAGAGACAGTTTTTCGCCAGGCTTGACCATAATTCGTTTTACCTGGAATCGCTCCCCCACATCAATGCCTTCGTACCAGCCCCATGGACGATACACGCGTGGATGTACCTGGTGCTCAGTACGACCGCTGGCTTTGAGATGATCTACAATATTTTTCACATCTTGAGCACAGTCTCGGTGTGCCACCAAAATGGCATCACCGGTCTCAACGATCACAAGATCCTCTACCCCTACCACTGCCACAAATCTATGCTCGGCACGGACCAGAGTATTTTTGACATTCCTGAGATAAACATCGCCACGAATTGCGTTTCCTGATTCGTCGTTTGGCTGGACCTCTTTCAGCGCAGTCCAAGATCCCACATCATTCCACCCCATATTGGCTGGTACGACTGCTGCCAGCTGCGTTTTCTCCATTACCGCATAATCAATCGAATCTGACGGAGACTTGGCAAATGACGCTTCATGCAAGCGCACAAAATCAAGGTCCTTGTAGCTATTAGCCACAGCCATGGTCACTGCATCTAGCATGGCTGGGGCATGTTGTTTCAGTTCGGTGAGAAAAATGGCCGGTTTAAACAAAAACATGCCACTATTCCAGTAAAAGTTGCCTGCATCCAGATACTGCTGTGCCGTTTCAGCGTCAGGCTTCTCAACGAACCGTGCAACGGTATAACATCCTTCTGCTGCCTCCAGGCCATCCCCTGATTGAATGTAGCCATAACCGGTGTCGGGATGTGTGGGCTCAATGCCGAAAGTAGTCAGCTTGCCCATACTGGCCGCCACACTGGCGCGACGAACAGCCGCTTCAAAAGCAGCAACATCGGTAATCACATGATCAGCTGGCAACACCAGCATCAGCGCATCTGTGTCCTTCAAAATCAACGATGCGGCCGCAATAGCCGGCGCTGTATTTCTTGCAATCGGCTCAAGGACGATCGCCTCTGGATTCAAGCCGACCTGTCTTAATTGCTCAGCAACCAAGAAACGATGATCATTGCCACATACAACAATAGGTGACTCAATTTCTGCCCAGCTAGCCAGCCGCAGTAGTGTCTCCTGTAGCATTGTATTTTCACTCACCAGAGGCAATAGCTGTTTAGGTAACACTGCACGCGACAACGGCCATAAACGCGTACCCGAGCCGCCTGAAAGAATCACAGGAACAATTTTCATCTTTTCAACCTTATACCAATTTTCAACGTTTTAACTTAACTGTTTAAGTTCCCACTGCCAGGCATGGGCGACAATTGTCTCCAGGTCTGTAAACTTAGGGCGCCACATTAATGTGCTTCTCGCTCTCGTGGAGTCAGCAACCAGTCTCGCTGGATCACCCTCTCTCCTTGGACCATTGATCACGGTAATTGCTCTCCCTGACACCTGCTGCACCGCTGTAATCACTTCCTGCACGGAGAATCCCTCACCGTTACCAAGATTAAAGCGATCACTCTCTCCATCTTTGTTCAGGTATTCGAGCGCGGCAAGGTGAGCGGAGCATAAATCGACAATATGAATGTAATCACGAATGCAGGTGCCATCTGGCGTATCATAATCCCGCCCAAATACCTGAATATTTTCCCTACGCCCTGAGGCTGCTTGCAGTATCAGTGGAATCAAATGCGTCTCGGGGTCGTGGCGTTCGCCTAACTGCCCGTCTGGATCGGCGCCAGCAGCATTGAAATAACGTAGACATACCGAGCGCAAGTCAAAAGCCTTATCATAATCAGCAAGCACCTGCTCTATCATTAACTTGGATCGACCATACGGATTCAACGGCCGATTCGGATGCGCCTCGTCAATCGGCACATAATCAGGCTCACCAAAGACCGCGGCAGTTGAGGAGAAAATAAATTTATTCACCTCAAACTCACGCATGGCATCTAGCAAATTCAATGTATTGGTAACATTGTTCCGATAATAAATATCCGGCTTGCGTACCGATTCACCCACTTGTATAAACGAAGCAAAATGCATAACTGCATCAGGGGTGTATTGCTTGAACACGTTGTTCAAGCAATCGCTATCAGCCAAATCGCCTTCAACAAAGACACCGCCCAGTACTGCATCTCGATGCCCACTGGATAAATTATCCAAAGTAACCACTTCGTGCCCGGCACCCAGTAGCATTTTCAACATATGTGAGCCAATATACCCAGCTCCACCAACGACTAATACGCGCATAGAAATATCCAGAATTGATTAATCGCTGCCGAACAAATCGCGAGTGTAGACCTTATCCACCACATCGGAGAGCTCTTTGGCTTGTCGATTGGCAATGATCACATCAGACATCTGTTTGAACTGCTCTAGATCCCTGATTACCTTAGAGTTGAAAAACTCGGATTCCTGCAGGACTGGCTCATAGACAACTACCTCAATCCCTTTACCTTTAATCCGCTTCATAATTCCCTGAATGGACGAGGCTCTGAAATTGTCTGACCCTGCTTTCATGATGAGGCGATAAATGCCAACCACTTTGGGATTCTTTTTGATAACACTCATGGCCACAAAATCTTTACGCGTGGTATTTGCATCCACAATCGCGTTAATCAGATTTTGTGGAACTTGTGAGTAGTTTGCCAACAGTTGCTTTGTGTCCTTTGGCAAACAATAGCCACCGTAACCAAAAGAAGGATTGTTGTAATGATTACCGATACGCGGGTCCATACAGACGCCTTCGATAATCTGGCGTGTATTCAAATTATGCGTTTCTGCATAAGTATCCAACTCGTTGAAATATGCCACACGCATCGCCAGAAAGGTATTGGCAAATAATTTGATCGCTTCCGCCTCTGAACTATTAGTCAATAAAATGGGGGCGTCAGGTTTGAGACAGTTTTCTTTCAGCAAATTAGCGAATGTTTGTGCACGTTCTGAGACCTCTCCCACAACTATGCGCGATGGATAAAGATTGTCGTAAAGTGCTTTACCTTCCCGTAAAAATTCCGGTGAGAAAATTAGGTTATCGCAATTAAGTTCGGCACGAATTTTTTCGGTGTAACCCACAGGAATCGTTGATTTGATCACCATAACCGCACTTGGATTGATCGCCATTACATCCTTGATCACGGCCTCTACGGATTTGGTATTGAAGTAATTGGTTTCGACATCATAGTCGGTTGGTGTGGCTATCACCACAAATGCAGCGTCTTTATATGCTTCGTTCTTATCAGTGGTCGCTTTAAAATTAAGCGATTTGTTGGCCAGAAAGTCTTCTATTTCCCGATCAACAATTGGGGATTGTTTTTTATTAAGTAGTGCCACCTTTTCTGGCACGATATCCAGCGCAACGACTTCATTTTTTTGAGCTAATAATACTGCCAATGACAAACCAACATAACCAGTACCAGCAATTGCAATTTTCACAGTGGCTCCTTCTATTTTTGTATACTAAATTTCAGTGATGCGGCTTACTTTTCAACCATTCCCGCATAAACAACTTGGGATAAATAATCGCACCAACCATATATCTTTTAACAAGTCGTTTGGGCTCCGAGCACATTCTGTGCATCCATTCCAGACCAAATCTGCGCATCCACATAGGCGCTCTGGGTTTATTCCCAGCTAAAAAATCGATAGTCGCACCAACGCAAAGCGCCACTTTGACTGGCAATTTATTCGCGTATTTATTCACCCATATTTCTTGTTTTGGCGCACCTAGGCCAATTACTAGCAAATCTGCTTCTGCATCTGCTACCGATTGGCAAATGCGATCACAGTAAGCACTATCTTTTTCAAAACCAAAATCAGGACTTAGAATGCCAACGACTTCAACGACAGGCCATTGCGCCTTGATATTCGCAGCAGCAACCTCACCGACTCCTGGCATGGCACCCAGCAGATAAACACGCAAAGGGAGATTGTTTTGTTGAAACCGGGTAAATATATTCGGAACAAGATCACTACCAGGCACGGTTTCAGGTAATGGTTTTCCTAGCAATTTAGAGGCCAGAACTACAGGTTTTCCATCTGCAACAGTCATCGCTGCATTTGCATAGGCTTGCTGGAATGCTGGATTTTTTTCTAATTGCACAATGTGATCGACATTCGGGGTAACTACATATTTGCAAGAATTATCGCCAAACTGAAGCCACTCTTGCAATACATCAACAGACTCATTCATCGAAAACTTGTGAATGGTTATTCCGAACATTTCTATGGTATTTGACATAAATAGACTGAGACTCAACAAGTTTAGATATATATTTGTGACCAAAATACGTAGGGTTACGTAAAAAATTATGATTATTTTTTCAGTCGCACGTGAATAAAAAAAGAACCTGTGTGATATGGTATAACCCATTAGGATTATGCGATATAAGACGTTTTAACCTATTCTGGTCTTGACGCCACTGCTTACACCCCATCTACAATTTCAATAATAACGCTTATTTGTGAATTTTTTTAAGTGATTTAACAAAAAAATATGATTAGTAATTTGAATAACTACCCCTCAGGTGCAACGCTAGAGGCTGATGTTTGTATTGTAGGTGCAGGTGCAGCTGGCATCTCACTGGCATTATCTTTGTCTGGACGAGGATTGAAAGTTCTGCTTTTAGAGTCGGGATTGGAGGTTGAGAATGAGCAGATACAACAGCTTTACGCAGGTGAAGTCGTTGACGAAAAGCTCCATAGTCCTCCTGATAAATACCGTCAAAGAAGATTTGGCGGCTCAACGACCATATGGGGGGGGCGTTGTATGCCGTTTGATCCGATTGATTTTGAGGCCCGAGACTATGTTCCCCATAGCGGCTGGCCAATTGGTTATGATGACTTGGCACCCTACTACCAAGTTGCCAATCAATTACTAGAAGCAGGCACTTATGAATATGATGCCGACAAGGTGTTTGATCCTGAGCAACAGGCAGCAATCAAAGGCTTCAAAAGTGACATCCTAAAAACCAATAATCTTGAAAGGTTTTCTTGCCCGACAAATATGGGAGATCGTTACAGGCAAAGACTGATTCTGGCTGAGGATATTGAAATACTGCTGGGGGCTAACTGCACCGGCATTCGACTTGGCATGGATGGCAAGCAAGTAAAACACCTGGATGTGGTCAGCTTACAGGGTACCAAGCTTTCCGTGATTGCCAAGCAGTTCATCCTGGCGACAGGCGGTATTGAAACAGCCCGATTGCTTTTGGCATCAAACGATGTAATGCCCACTGGAATTGGCAATAAATATGATTTGGTCGGTAGGTATTACCAATGTCACATAGCAGGTAACCTAGGACAGTTAACCGTACTTGGTACCACCAAAAATGTTCGGCATGGATATGAAATTTCACCTGAGGGGGTTTATTGCCGCCGTCGTTTTGCATTAACTGCCGACACTCAAAAGAAATTAAGAGTAGGCAATATGGTGGCCAGATTACATTTTCCAAAAATCGTGGATCCCTCACACAGAATTGGAGTGCTATCAGGATTGTTCTTAGCCAAGAACTTTATCAGCTACGAGTACGGTAAGCGCTTAAAAGATGGGCAAGCAACTCTATCCACTTACTTAAAACACTTTGCAAATATTATTCTCGACCCCATTGATACGACAAAATTTTTATACCATTGGATTACCAAGCGCACGCTGGCCAAGCGTAAATTCCCTTCTGTGATTTTGAGCAACAAAAGCAATCAGTTCACCTTTGAAATCCACGGTGAGCAATATCCCAACCCTGAGAGCCGGATTACCTTGATCAATGAGACGGATGCGCTAGGCATGCCCAAGGTCAAAATTGACTGGAAATATCTCCCTGAAGATATTGAGTCTATCCGTAAAGCGCTCAAAGTGTTTAAACAGGAAATCAACCAAAGTGGACTTGCTACCTTTGAGTTTAACGATGAGCAGTTAGAAGCTGATTTGACTCGCTTTGGTGCATACGGTGGACACCACATTGGTACTGCACGCATGGGTAAGCAGCCTGAAAGCTCCGTAGTCGATGAAAACTGCAAAGTGCATGACATTAGTAACCTTTATATTGCCAGTGCTGCGGTTTTTCCTACCAGTAGCCAAGCCAACCCTACCCTGACCATTGTCGCCATAAGCTTACGCCTGGCAGACCACATTGCAGAAACATTGCAGGCAGGCAAATCTACTCATTCAATCATATCGTAAGGAAGCAAGCATGAAAGTCTTAATCCTTGGCGCCACTGGTCATGTAGGCAGTCGTCTACATACGCACTTGCAACACTCAAATATCACCTCCATTGCCGCCTCTAGAGGCAGAATGCGCAGCAATATTGAGGGGCATGTCATTTTAGATAGTATGAATCTGACTGACCTGACCACACAGCTCAAACAAGTCGATGCAGTAGTGAATTGTGTCGCTGGGAGTAAAGACGGCATTGGCCAAGGTGCAAAAATCCTGGCCGAAGCGGCATTGGCGGCAGGCAAGCCAACAATTGTGCATTTGAGTACCATGTCAGTCTATGGCGCCAGTGAGGGCATCATTACCGAGAACTCACCGTTTGACCCGACTTACAACTGGTATGCGGCTGCCAAATGCGAGGCCGAACAGCACATGCAAGCTTACGCAAAAGCTGGCGGTAAAGTAGTCGTGTTCAGACCAGGCTGCATTCATGGGCCGGGCAGCGTGCAATGGGTAGAACGTGTCGCCAATCTGCTCAACACCTTCAGGCTCGGCGACCTTGGCAGTGCTGGCGATGGCTGGAGCAATCTGGTGCACGTGGATGACGTTGTCAAAGCGATTCATTTCGGGCTGCAACTGCCGCTCAATGCCGGCAACATTCAACATTACAACCTCGCAGCCCCTGACAGCCCACGCTGGAACCAATACTTTATCGACTTAGCGCAAGCCATTGGCGCTACCCCGGTCAAACGTATACACCCCATGCAGCTCAAACTGGATTCAAAAGTATTTAGCCCGGCGATTAAAATCTCTCAAAAATTGCTTTCAAAAGTCGGTCAGCGCGGTCTGGCAAATCGCTTGCCTGAGCCACTCCCCCCATCGTTGGTTCGGCTATTCAAACAACAGATTTTTCTTGACGCTCAAAAAATAGTGCCCAAAGTCCCATTTATGACTTATGAGCAAGGTTTTTCAAGTTCGGTCGAATGGTTAAAGCATGAGCAATAATAACCATATGGCGCGTTATGCGTATCTTGATGGCTGGCGCGGCTTATCTATACTAGCTGTGCTCATTGGCCACTTTCTGAACATTCACGGCTTCAATGCAGGTAGGTTCGGCGTTGAGATGTTTTTTGTATTAAGCGGACGTCTAATGGCCGAGATTCTTTTTATCAAAAACACGCAGCTTAGCAGTTTTTTTCAAAGACGTATTTCAAGAGTATGGCCAGCATTATTCGTTTTTATTCTCGCCATGTGGGGCATTTTTGGTCGCAATGAAAACCCGCTCTATGTCAATTACCAAAGCGTTTTATCAACATTAACGTTCACATACAACTACTACAGCATCTATGTTGGTCATACTCAAGTGCTCGATCACATTTGGTCACTTTGTATCGAAGAGCATACTTACATTTTACTGGCTTTTATTGCCTATTTTTCCAGAAAGTTCAAGCTTGACCCAATCAAGCCACTCATTGTGTTGTGTTTAGTCTTTGTCTTAAATGGCGCATGGCTATCATTCACTCACCACTTGGATTACTACAATGTCTATTGGCGGTCAGATACTCGTAGCGCCTCTATATTAATGGGAGCCATAATTTTTCTACTTCTCAACGCATCTGAATACAAAGTTAATGCTATCGCTCCAGTTGCACTATTCTTTATGGGGTTGGTTTTAAATATTAATCAAGTGCCAGACCCTATTAAATATAGTTTGGGAACATTCTGTGTTGCCATGGCCATTAATACGATCAAGATGCTGCCAGAAAAACTAATGAAGTTATTATGCCACCCACTACTTACGCGAATAGGGCTGATTTCATTCTCACTGTACTTATGGCAGCAGCCATGCTACAAATTGATTCAACAGTATCATTCAAAATGGCTGTTGCTCTCGACAGCTATTTTAATCGCTACAGCAAGCTATTACTTTATTGAAGTTCCGGTGAGAAAGCTCTTGAATTCATGGGGAGACCGGCATTTAAAACAAGCGTCATAATGGTATTAGCTTACACATTGTCTGTATGTAGGCATCTCACAAGAAGATGCCTACAAAATGATTTAACGTGACTAACAATATTACTCAATGCGCACCAGTGTGCCAGAAACACTCGAAGGCTCACCCACTCCACTAATTGCAATTGTGGTCGTGTCATAATTATCTAACGGCCATGTAAAAACTACGCTTTGACCATCAGTCAAGTTCTTTGAATCGTAAGTAATAAAATCATTTTTGTCAGGATCACGAATCACGAACCTGAGCTGTCCTCCACCACTCGTATTGGCTGTCAGTTTGTATTTGGAACCTTTTTTTGGCTTGGCCCAAGAAATAGTTGTCACTGAACGACCAGAGCTATTCGATTGAATAACTTGCTCGTCTGATGTGTCGAATATCACAGCCTGTTTAAATGAGTCAAACTGCCCAAGTGGCTCACATGAGTTATTACAGATATCACTGTCCGCAAGATAGTTGTAACCTCTTACCCATGGCCCTCTCATTGAGAGGATATTTAGGTTTTTATCCACCTGAAAAGCTTTCCCATTTCCATCAACCCAACTTCCAACAGAGGTAACCATCCTCAAGGATTTCTGTATCAAGGTTAATTCATAATAGCCATTGCCAGAAGTGGTATTTACTTTTGTTGGCGCACCAATTTCCGAATAAATCACGTACGGCGTGCCATAGTTTCTATCAACTACGTAAGCGCCATAGGTTTGCAGCGTATAAGCAATTTTTTTAAGAAGAGGGACCGTTAATCTTGATACTTTAAAGTCAGGCGGTAGCATTAATAGTGCGCCTTCAGGGATTTGTCCTGTGTAATTAGATACATCAACATCAGTCGAGGTTGATGGAAATACATAATCCTTAGACAGCGCATTATCGGTCAGTGAAATAGCCAGTGCATGTCTAAACATAGTATCTCCGTCATTCACTTCATTCACACGAATCATGCCGGCACATGCTGGGATACCCGTCGCTCTTCCCCCTTGATAAAAGTGCGCGGGATCACCCCAGCCCCTTCCTTCAAGTGGAGCCCAAGCATATAAAAGTGAGGTCCACTCACCATCAACTAATTTAAGTTTATAGAATGAATGAATGATTTTATTTTCAACATCAATCACATCTGCATGACCATCAGCACCTGTCGCAGGAATAACATTTGCAGGCCAGTGTGGAATTTCAATACTAGAGACAATGCGTTCCGAGTCGCGATCATGGATGCCACCGCCAGGACCAACATGTATGGTCGTTGGACCATCAACGGCATCTGTGTAATAACATGTTGCCGAGAATGCTGGGGTATATGCCGTCGGGACATATACAGAGTTTGGGATGACGTAATCACTAAATGCCGTTGAGACAGGCTTACTGTTCCAAAGAGAGTCTGCAGCAAACGGCTTATAGTACGTCCCAAAATCGCCTGAAATACACTCTTGTGAAAAAGTAGCGCTTAATGAAGTGAGCAGTAAAGCACTAATGCATGAAAAGTAATTATCTTTCATTTTGTGAGCACATAAGTATATGTTAAGGATATTTTCTACGGAAACTGAATAAATAAGACATTAGTCAAATGACGCATTAGAACATCATTGAAAGCAACATCAGCTTTTCATATTACACAATAAAAAAAATATACGAATTGTCAAAATTTTTTAAAGTCACAATTTCATTATAAAAATATCTAAAATTTCATACTTATTTGTCGAGATTTTTCTCTAAATGGTTTTTCTATACGCAAATACATTAACTGTGAAAGTAACAGGCAAACACCTAGGTAAGTTAGCCCTAAAAAAACCGATTCCAGCACATTAAACTGTGGCGTAGAAATTCCCTTAATGACGAGCTCAGGACGGTGAAATGCCACTCGTATCACTTGATTAAAAAACCACAGTATTGCACCATGAGCCATATATAGTGAGTAAGAGACCGTGCCAAGCCAAACCAGCCAGTGATTAGAAAGAAACTTTTTAAATATATTTTTGCGACTCAGCAATAGCCCGGCAATTAACATTGCACTCGCCGGGTAAATAACAAGCCCATAACCATAAAACCCATCAGCAAATAAAGTTACGCTTAGTATTAAAATTAGTGAGGCAGGGATTGTATATACTGGCAACGTTATTTCTGTGCCATGATATTTATTTATCCAGCCAGCGATTGTACACCCCGTAAAGAAACCGGCAAGGCACCGTAGCATGAAGTTGTAGTGCTCCGGCTGGTATAAAAAGAGAGCAAAAATGGAAATAGATGCAAGTCCAATAAAAACAAAAGTTTTAATTTTTTCTAAACATAGTGTAATGATTGCGAAAATCAGATATGTATAAAACTCTGCGCTAATCGACCACGCTGGACTATTAAAAGTCATCGCAGTTTCATTTGGCCAAAAAGCCTTTATCAGAAATACCTCACGCAAGAACGCGTAAAAATTATTATCCTCAAAAGGAGGTTTGCTAAGACTTGCAATAGCAAATTTTGTCTGCAGCACATACTTTAAAGTCTCTATCATCAAATAGACTAAAAGCATGAAGATATGAACTGGGTATAAACGACCAAACCGTAGAAATTGGAATCTTAAAATGTCACTCCATTGCCTAAGTTTGCTATGGTAAGCCGTAAAAATAACGAAACCTGACAACACAAAAAACAAATCCACCATAAACCCTGCATTATGTATTACTGGCAAGTTGTGAATAAATGGGTTCCAGTTTGGCAAGTGATATAAAACAACTAAAACGGCAGCTATGCCGCGTACGCTCTCTAACTCTTCAACTTTAATTTTTTTTGTTGGTTCTATGGCCATATATAGTATTCTTTTGGTTGCTACGTTAATCTTTTCTAGATTTAACCCACTCAACTTGCCGATTTTTGAAAAAATTCAAGTATAACTTTATCTTATTCAGCGCATATACAGGAGCATAAGCGAAGAGCGACATGATGGGTAAAATACCTCTTCCATGTTTGATCCAGGCAATCAACACAAACAAAGTAAAGACTATAAACTGAAACGTACCCAAGGCCCAGGGTAATACATTTCCACTGTAAAGCCATGCAAATGTTGAAATGATGGCGAACAACGCGGACAACAAGAAGAGTAATGCAAGTGGCGGTACAATCAAATCCAATGCCATTGCAACAATAGAAAAATTCAAGGATTTCAATCCTTTAAGGAGCAACGGCAACCCTTCGTTCACAATCATGCTTATATGACCATGCTCCCAACGCTTTCGCTGCGACTCAGTCCCGGAATCATGGTCTGGGAACAAGCTGGTGACATAGGCTTCTGGGCAAAATCCTGGTGCTCTGTAAGCCAGAGTCAAGTCAATCCCCAGTTTCATGTCCTCTACGATACTGCCATGCACCAGGTTGGCATTCTCAATCTGATGCCATGGGAATGCCATGCCTGATCCCATTAATTGCATTGGTAATCCGAGACGATGAAATCCTAACGGTCTAGTCCAACTCTTCACCACATATGCAAACTCAGCTATTTTTGACTTGATTTCAGCATCAGGCTTGGATTGAATCAAATATAGCGCCTGAACTGCACTATTTCTTGCCACCACGGCGTTCGCCAAAGCATCAATGGTGCCAGAGTCAATCTGGCAGTCGGCATCAAACACCATCACAATTTGAGGAGGTGATTGCTTTAGAAATTGCAGTCCAAAATCCAGCGCATAGCCCTTCCCTCTTTTTTCCTCATCAAAACGCTCAATGGCTTCGACCCCCGCTTGCCTAGCGACTTCTGCCGTATTATCTGAACAGTTATCCGCCACTACCACAATTCGAGTATTGGCAGTGGCTTGCTGTTGAATGGATTGCAAGGTCTGGAGTATTCCGGCGGATTCGTTGTGTGCCGGGATCAAGATTGCAATATGCTCTTTGCTAGGCACAATGTTCGCTTTTCGATAGCCAGGCAAAATGGCGAGAAAAATTTGAAAAGCAAAGGTCAGCACGGGAATTGCTATTAAAAGCAATACTAAACAATAGAGAGCAAAAATAACGTCATCAACCATAACGAAAGCCTATTTAAGTAAATTCAAATTATTTGTCTGTCGTTCGAGTGAGTATACCGCGGGCAGATGAGTACTCGCCAACGCCACTCGTTACGCTAACAAGAGGATAGAAACTATCGACTGGCCATTCAAAAGTGACAGAATCATTATTTTGGAGATCATGACTGTCGTAAACCTGTTTTTTAGTCGCTTTATCAATCAACTTAAATCGCACGCTTGCACCACCACTTGTAATCGCTTTTAAAGTATACCGTTGACCTTTCTGAGGTTTTGCCCAGTCAACCAATGGCATAGAGCGATCAGAATAGTTAGTCTGTACAACTGGAGAATCTGTATTTTGAAAGACAACGGCTTGCTGAGTAGGTACAAACTTTCCTAACGGCTTCCCATTTGAGGATACCCAAGGCCCTCTCATCGATAGCAGGTTGAGATTTTTGTTAGGGGTGAACGCTTGACCATTCCCATCAGTCCAGCCGCTCGTACTTTTGACCATACGCAGATTTTGCCTCACGAGTTGCAATTCCTGAGCCGCTGTATTGTCCCATCCATTTTTATGGATTTTTAATCCGGAACCAATTTCAACATATACCAAAAAGGGCGTCCCATAGTTCATATCAACGACATAGGCACCATACACTTTTAAGGTATTAGCCACTTTTTTCAACTCGGAGTTGGTAATTTTCGAAGTGTCAAAATCTGGCGGGAGCATCATGAGCGCGCCTTCTGGAATTTTACCGGTATTTCTTTTTGCCCCTGCATCAGCAATCGTTGCAGGAAACGTATAGGCGGGAGAAGGCGATAGCGCATTATTGGTCAGTGAAATCGCTAATGCATGATGATACATCTGCTCACCATCGTTCAACTCGTGTTTACGGATAATCCCAGCGCACGAGGGTACACCTGAAGCCCGTGATCCTTGATGGTAATGCGCAGGATCTCCCCAGCCTGATCCATTTAATGGCATCCATCCAATATGGGTTGTGCGCCAGACACCATCTACTTTCTTCAATTGCCAAAACGAATAAATGATACCGCTGGTTGTATCAAAAATATCTGCATGCCCATCCCCACCTTCAGCCGGCACTAAGTCTGCTGGCCAATGAGGTATGGTGATTTCTTCGCTTGTAGTTTCTGCATCAGCATCATAAATCCCCTTTTTACCAATAGGCGGTTTGACTTGCATTGGAGCATCATTTGCTGTGGCCAGATAGCAATGGGTTGAATACTTTCCTTCCTGCATGGCAGGAAAGAAGTTTGAAGTCGGTATCACAAAATCATCGAATACCGGATTAACCGGTTTGCTATTCCAGAGTGAATTTGCATTAAATGGTTTTTCAAAGCTATTAAAGTCAGCCGCAAGTAAATACCCAGAATGAATATTCAAGAGACTCGCTAAAACGATAAAATAGACGCCTTGTTTGCATGACTTTTTACTCACAGAGTTAACCTTTCTGGCAATTATCAATCATGGGATGAAAGATGTTTTGCTAAACGCAATGCCAACGCAACGATGGTGAGTGTTAGGTTGGCATGACTGTTGGTTGTAAAAACAGACGCACTGGCAATAAACAAATTATTGACGCCATGAACCTTGCAATTTAAATCGACCACACTGCTTGATGGGTTCGTCCCCATTCGGGTAGTGCCCATATGATGTCCGCCTACAGGCAACGCATTACGAACACTACGCTCCAACTCCTTTTGATCAAACTCAAGCTGGCAAGCATTTGTTTTTTCAAGCTGCGCTTTAAGCAAATTAAATGATTTCACGCCGGATGCAATATCAAGGTCTGTTAGCTTCCAATAAACTGCAACTCTCTGCATTCCAAAACGATCAAGCTCTTCGAGCAATTCAATTCGATTGCTTACATCAGGTACCTGCTCACTATTAAACTCAATCGGGAACGTACCATTTCGATTCGCTACCAGCGTGTATGGAATCTTTCGTTTAGCCAGTTTGATTTTAAACAGCCAATCAAATGCAAATTTGATCACTGACCGCATATCCATGATGATATTGATCAAGTGCTTTATAGATTGACCTTCTTGAGCGGATTGGTTCACGCCATGATTCAATATAGCTTGATACTCTGGCTTTAAAATTGATTTGGCAAGGTAAATTGTGGACATCACGCCGCTACCGTGTGACGGATCAGCATAGGCTGGGAAATGTAACCTGAATGCTGAGTTTAACAAGCCATGCTGAGCCTGAAACTCAGCAGAAAACTGTAACTTTCGTCTGGCATATATGCCCTCTAGCGTTTTCTGAAAGTCAAATACAGGCTTTTCAGAGTGAAAACGCAATGCCCCAAAAATCAGGTCGTAGTGACAAGCATAGTATTTACCTAAACTTGTATCAAGATGGTTCCAACCAGGATTGTTTTTTCTACTCACCAGCATTAAGCGGGTCGTTTCTATCCCCCCTCCTGCCAGTATCAGACGATTCACGCTGATTTCTAATTTTCGGAGACCATCATGTAGTGTAATACTGCTTACAGAACCCGGGTTTTCCGGTATGCAATTCAGGCTAATGCATCGCGTACGCAACAACACGAAAACATTGCTTGAGTTAGTCAGTTCGTCACGATATTTTTTGCCAAAATCTGTAGGCAAGCTATATCGCTCAATATACTCATTAAGCTCAGGGGCTAATTTGGATACTTCACTAAAAATTGGTTTTGCATTTGCACCAAAGGCTGAAATTCTAAAATCATTCTCTCCAGCATCACAATAATCCAGCGCTTCAGAGTAATAGTTTAAAATATCTGTCGCCCCAGCAGGCCAGCCGCTATCCGGTACATGAGGGCGGTTTTCAAAATCATGGGGATCGAGTGGCACACATCTCCCCCCCCACAAATGGGTCGTTCCGCCAAAGCGTTGATACCTAAACTCAGTCGTCTGAGGATGCGGAGTGGAGGATTTCCCAATATAGGCATCTAAAGACTCGGGAGTTTCATCCCAGTCCCCTCCTTCAATGATCAATACCCGTTTACCTTGTCGTGACAGGCTAATAGCCAGACTGATACCCGCGGCTCCTGCACCAATAATACATATTGGAAAACTTTCAAGAACCGATTTATCTGCACTGTTTAAATACCCGATCATGTCAGCCTTTCTGATTTGTGCTGATTAATTGACCGAGCTTGTTTACTTCATGCTCTAAATTAAAATGCTTTTCCACAACATTTCTCGCAGCCTGCTTAACACTTTCACGTAATGCAGGATTATCAGAATATGTGGAGATAGCGTTTTTTAATGCCACCTCATCAGACGGTGCAACAACCAAACCTGAAACGCCGTGCTCAATTAGTTCCGTGACGCCGCCAACATTGGTGCCTATCACAGGAACACCACATGCCATCGCCTCCATTAATGACACTGGCACTCCTTCCGCAAAACTGGGTAACACAAACACATCACTGGCTTGCAGTGTACTCTTAACCGTTTCCTGACTGGCAAATCCACCAAAATGGACCATTTGATCAAGTCCGTGTTCTTTAACCTCAGCCTCAAGTGCAGCGCGTTCAGGCCCATCGCCTAACAACGTCAGGTGAAATGCATATCCTTCATTTTTCAATGCAATCAAGCTGCGCAATAAAACAGGAACCCCTTTTTCTGCAGCCAGCCTGCCCACATATAACAACTTCAAGGCGCAATCAGCTGCTTAAACGTCTTGACGCTGGCTGATGGTGTAGTTATGAATATCTATGCCGCAATGCACAATCTGTAATTTATGCCAATCTTCGGGGGCCGAAAACAGCATGATCTGACTCTTGCAATAATGACTGATACATACAATAAATTTCGCATATTTAACTTTTTCTCGCAAAGCAAGTAATGTCGGCTCAAAAAAGATATGAGGGCCATGAAAAGTGATGCTGTAATCAACTCCACTCAACAAGCTTGCCAACATCGTAACTGCGCCACTGCTATCTCCAAAGTGATTATGCAAGTGCTCAACGTTATGTTGATTGAGGTAATTGGCTAGTAATAAAGCTTCTTGAAAGTAAAACATCTGGTAAAGGATGCCCTTTAGTCCAGGTCGTCTAGTTTTAATAGCCTCAGTCAATGCTTTAAGGAAGCTCCCTGGTTTTAAAAACAGGTATTTGAAATTAAGGTAAACCAGACTTAAAGGATTCACCGGCAAGAAGTAAGTTGTGTTTTTGCGTTCAGAAAGAATCAAATCGCTGACATTATTAGCCACTGGAGCGGCTCGCAGCGCACAGGTTAAAACCTCTTGCCCCGCCCTTCTTAAATTAATCACTTCCCGTTGAATAAACGTGTCGGTAGCCCTTGGGTAGCTGCTCGTAAAATATGCAATTCTCATATGAAGTTTAATTATCTAGTCAGACTCGTTAGAGGTTATTAATGGTTAATTAAATTAACAGTGTGTTTAAATTTAATGACATAACTCAGAGAAATTCCTATAAAAAACCACATATACCATTGCACAGTGAGGTAATCCAGCAAATTATCTGTGAATGCCTGCAATATAATTTGAGCAAAAGTAGCCATCACAAAAAAGATTAGCAACGGGTCAAATTTATATAAGTGCAAAAATGTTCTGATATAACTAAAAAATAAATATAACAATGTAATGAGCCCAAAAACACCTAACTCAAAGAAGGTTTGTACATAGATGTTATGAGCATTAATATCAAAGTTCTGCGTCTGGAAAGCATTTGCCATCGCAAAGTCTTGTGAAAAGTTAATAAAACTTGCGACGCCATAGCCAAATAAATAATGAGACTTTTCCATCCAGGCGATACTGTCTTGCCAAATCTGAAGCCTCCATGCAAAAGAGTTGAGACGTTCATAGCCCGTTGATCCAAAGTTATTTCCCTGAGTTAGATCGATCACCCGCTCTTGAACCTCCGGGATCATTAATCCTAGGAAAGGCACTGTGAAGACGATAATCAGGAATTTTCGCTCGTGAGATACGCCATAAAGAAAAAATAATAAATAGGTAACAGCCCAAGCAGACCTAGTTTTGGTCATGAGCAGCAGGCCCAGCAAAATCAAAATATATACTGGTAGGAGTCTACGGATACTATCACTGATAAAGGGGGCTTTAGATTTGTACAAATAGAAAAAGAATGACGTAATAAGAACCAAGTATGTTGAAAATGGATTGGCGTGGGGGAATGGCCCCTGTAAACGAAGTCCTTCATATTTATATAATTTAAGTCCGGCACCACCAATAGCAATTGAGAAAAGACTATACAACACAGGAATCAACGAGGACAGTGCAATGGCTTTCATCCACTTTCCAAAGTCATCCGGAGTTTTTACTAAGAAAAAGCCCAACACAAACATTGAGGCATAAGAAACATAAATCAAAAACAGTTTGAGACTTGAAACCAAGGATGGTGCATAAAATATTGATATGAAAGATAATCCCAAAAATAATATCCAGGCTTTTTTCACGCTGCTTAAATCAAAATTTATTTTGACTGGTTTCTCAAGCAAAGTAAGCAGCGCAATCAAAATAACAAGGGCATTTAAAACTGCGCCCAAGCCAAAACTACCCACCTTAATCGAATTAAACGCTGAATCCAAAGAGGATCGAGTCACAATCACTAAAAAAAAGAAAGCATAACGATCTGCAATAAATAGCAAACCAATTAAAAATGCGAGAAATGGGGCAAGCAAATACACATAATGATCCCCAATTAACTGGACATAAAATAAGGAAACCAGACCAAAAAAAAGTCCAGATAAGGTTGCCAACAGCCCAAGCAAGATTTTGGGTTTATTTATGGTGAGTTTAGCCACTTTTTTCACCTATGATGAGGTTCCACTGAGATCACGATACAAACTGATGTAACTTTTCGCAACGTTTGAGATGGAGAATTCTGCACTCAATTCCTTTACTGCACGATGTGTCTGGTCTTCACTTGCATGATTGATCAAACTCAAAGCTTGCTGTGCAAACTCGCTAGGATCATGAGAGTAGTTAATGACGCCAATTCTATTGTCCCGAATGATATCCTCTGTCACGCCGTGGATGTTCATGGCTATTGTTGGTAATCCGCAAGCCATTGCTTCTATCATGACGGTACCAAACCCTTCTTGTCTGGAACAAAAGAGAAAATAATCGGAAGCTTTCGTAAACTCATGAACGTTATACTGCCGGCCAGCAAAGTGAATGTTTTTTAATCCTTGCTGAGAAACAAACGCTAGCAAGTTGACATAATATGTGTTCGTTTCAACATTATCTGGACCAACTATGACCAGTACAGCTTCTGGCATAGCTTTCTGGATATCAACAAATGCCCTAAGTAACAAATCGTACCCCTTTCGATACTCCACCTTCCCAATTGATAAAAACACGGGGCCGGATTCGGGGATGTTCAGTTTTTCACGCAAGTTTTTTTTGAGGGTTTCGTCTGGGATGAAGAAGTTCTCCTCATCAAATCCATTGAATATTTTTTTTACGACTTTATCGTCAAAGCCCGCTTGATAACAACGCTGCCTTAACTCCTCAGAGATGGCAATCATGTGATTGGCAGACTTTAAACCCCACATAAAAAGAGGAGCCAACAGTTTACGGCTTTTGAATGCTATCGGGTCATCAACACCGACCAGCGTGAGTTTGAGAATCACTTTTTTCCCCATTAGTCTTATAATGGGGAATGTGAGTAATTCAAGCCCGCGTATGGCGTGAAAATGTACAATTTTAAGGTCTGGTCTGAATAGTAAAAACTTGATGAGCTTGAGGCAAAAAATCAACTCGCGCAATTTGGAGTGTAAGTTTTCTGAGTAGGTTTTTAGTCGAGTGACGACCACTCCATCGTACTGGTCATTATAAATGGTGGGCTGGGTAGCATTGTCAGACAAAAACTCTACGTTACAACCCTGTTTAATCAACTCTTTGGTCAGTCTCAAGGATTGAACAGAGGCACCGCCAAATGTTGGTGGAAAAAACATGGACACCATCAAAATTTTATTCATGAACCCTTACACCTTTTTAGGTTGTCTATATTCAATTCAATTCAATTACGCTTTATGCCGTTTGAAGAGTTGCGTGAGGTAAGTACGCAATGTTTCTCTTAAAAAAAGATAATAAATTGCAAAATAGATGGCAATGCCCAAACTTGCCAACCCAATCAAGGCGACAGTATTGTTCCACCACATGCCAAGAGAATGCCAATATACAGTTCTGACAACCATACACATGACACCAGAAATAACGATCGGCCGTAAACAGGCATTGAGCATTTGCATACCGCTACAATGCACCAAGGTGCCGGCAATCTTTAAAGAAACAATCCCAGCCATGAAACTGGCATAAAAGTACCACTGGGCGACTCCGTTCACACCATTTTGAGCACCTAATCCAAACGCGCAAAGATGTATGGCCGCATTGAATAGGGATACCCACATAAGCACACTAGTTTTCCCTTGGGCCATAAATATTGTGCCCGTTGTGCTTGAAATAGACTGCATGAAACCGACGGCAGTAAGCCATGCAAGCACCTCAGCGACCATTGACCAACGTTGCCCAAAGGCAACATCTACAAACAGCTCTCTGAGTGAGAAAATGCCTGCCATCAAAGGGGCTGTCAGAAAAGAAATAAAAGCCAAGGTTTGCAAGTAAAGCTTACCCATTTCATCCAGTGAATTTTGTTGACGACTCATGACTGGAAACAATGCCCGAGATGCCGCCCAAGTAATATTTTGCACCGGTAACAGCATTATTCTGTAAGCCATGGAATAAATACCCAGTGATACGCTGCCCAATAGGCGACCGATAACCACGCTATCAGCATTTCTGAAAAAATAAGTTATCAACTGAAATGCTGTCATATGTCCAGTAAATGGCAATAAGTCTTTTAACTCGCGTAGGCTTGGTTTTCCTTTCGGGCGCCAATCAGATGTGAACCATATTTGCACAGAAGACAGTAGCGCCAAAATAATGGCCTGTAGGACCAAACTATAAACTCCTGCCCCATAAAGGGCTGCCACAATGGCAACTACCATTGCAATGGTGGAAGCTATGACTTCAATAAAAGCTAGCTTTCGAAACTTTGACTCTCGCTCAAGTAAAGCCTGATGAGAAATTGAGGAGCTGGAAATAGGAAAAATCAGGGCAAGTATGATCAGTATGTTAATCAACTCTTGATGCTTGAAATACTCAGTAATTATGGGGGAGCACAAGACAATCAACAATGCAATTGACAGCCCAACAATCATGTTAAACCAGAAGACGGTATTGATCGTTTGATGCTCTAAATTTTCTTTCTGAATAATCGCAGAGGATGTGCCTTGATCACGAATCAACAAGGCCAGATTAGTTACCACCGTTGCCATGGCCATTAAACCATAATCGCTGGGCGGCAATACTCTTGCTAATACAAAAATATTCGCTAACTGTGAAATGATTCTGGCTGCTTGGGATATCGCAACCCATTTGGCATTGGAGACTGCTGACATTGATTAAGACTTCAACTGATTTGGGACAAGCAGTCCAGGAGCGATGCGCTCTACACTTCCGACGAAATCAGTCAGAAACTTTTCTTGCAAGGAATATGCATCGGCAGCTTGGGATTCGTCAGCGATCACAGATGAAACGCGGACCAGAATGCCATCGTCAAGGCGTCCTTTGAACAGACCATCTTGAATAATTTTTAATCGCATAGCCAATCCTGAAGTCATTGTCCTGTCCCCGACACGAATCCAGTAACTGACAGCTTCCAGATGGTTCTGACCATAGTACAGTTGCCTTTTCCCTATCACGGGGCCACTGCCTTGGAGCAGATCAAACCGGGTAGTCACCGTTTTGATCATTTGATACCCTTGTGCTGGGTAACAAATATCTGGCTGATGAATTTTTACATCTTGCCGTTGTTCTTTAGCATAAGCCAAGGCAACCATGATCTGATGTCCGTTTTTGTCGACATAAGTACGCATCAAGGTATCATCATATAGCTGATTAATCAGACTACGTTCGTCACTGACCATACTCACTTGTGGCGCGGACTGCTGTATTTCTGCCCAGTTGCCAAACTGCCGTGGGATAGTTTGCTCAAATTGACTCTCTACGGTCGCATAATGCGATGTTGGTTTAAGACTGATTGCCAAGCACACCAAGAAGACACTGAATACCAACAGTTTGATACCAGAATTCAGTCTGATCAGTGGCAGTTTGAGAAACAAATCTTTCATGAGGAAATTTAATCCTGGCTTAACAAGCGATTGAGTTTGAATTTTTTTGCTACTTCTTGAATCAGTGAGTCAATCACAATAATCAAAATCAATGCAGTCATGAAAAGTACCATTCCAGAGAAATTATGTAAAAATCCCTGCCCAGCCTCATCTCCCAAGTGGTAGGTAATCAGCGCCAGAGTACAGACTCTTAATACATTTGAGATAAATGACACAGGAACAATAAGCACGGCTAATAGTACATTACGCCAGAAGGCCTGATGATTAATTACATTAATGTAGAGCAACCCGATGGCTTCTAATGTAAATAGAGAGTTCAACCCAGCGCAGGCATCAGCCACCAATAGTTTGTATTGACCGATTTGCAAAATGACACCCGAGCGAGCAATCGGGTAATCAAGAGCATAGAGAAGGTGGTCAGCAGCGTAAGAAACCGCAATTTTCATCGGCTGAGTCAACATATCAATGACCGAAGCTGGCCATGGAATCAAAAATACAAAAAAGAACAATGCAAACCAGTATTTCACAGCGATCAGAGTGCCAAAGAGCATACAGATTATGCCGCACAACACAAATACCATCGACAAAATAGAGATGATATAAACACTTTGTGAATAGCCAATCAGATACAATAAGCCGCCGAGCAAGATAAAAAACCAGCCTATACCTTTGGCTGGCGTAATGTTATGAGGCTTTTCCAGTATTTGTCGCGTTTTAAAATAAAAAAACCAAAGCCCTATGCCCAAGACAATTGGACCATGCGACTGTGTGTCAGTATTCCAAACGGTGACGAATAAATCATGAAACACCGGGACATATAAAACAAGCAATGATAAAAAAACCGCCCCATAAGCAATCAGTTTTTGCTGTATGCTTTGTTTCGAAATAAAGACCGCGTCAGATTGCATATCAGCCTGCATTCAAAGCAATTTGTACGTCTATCCCCAAGCTTCTGCAAGCTTCATAAGCATCTTGCGCGTCTTTCAAGGTGGTTTTGTTTTGCATGATTGAAACCAAAACACCAGCTGCTTTCTTGGCTACAATTTGAGCATCTGATGACTGCAATAATGGCGAGGTGTCGATAATGATGACATCGTATTGATCTGCAAAGACTTTCAACAAATCATCAAAGGCCTCTTTATTAAGTAATTCTTGAGGGTTGGGTGGCGTAGCCCCAGCTGTCAATACACTCAAATTGAGCAATGATGAAATACGCACAACAACGTCTGCGGATGCTCGACCAACCAAAATGTCTGATAAGCCGTGATGATTATTCAGTTTGAATAATTTGTGTTGAGAGGGATCACGCAAGTTGGCATCGATCAATAAAGTGCGCTCTCCTAGTTGAGAAAATACGATGGCCAGATTTGACGCCAGCAGACTGTTTCCGTCTGCCTCTCTTGCAGAAGAGACCGCCAGCGTTTTAAAGCCACGTTCAAACCAGCGCAAAATTAGCTGTGTGCGCAATGAGCGCAATGACTCGACCTGCTTGGAAAACGGATCAAATGCTGCAATCAGTCCTGTGCTGAATGAGACCTTGTCTGGCGTAATATATGGGTAATCAAATTGATATGACAATGCTTGATTGATGTCCTCAATAGAGACGAACCCCAAAGCCATGGCAGCTTCTCCAAAGCGCATTGATTTTTCTTTTTGGAACTTTAGAATACGCTCTGCATCCTTGTCCGTGATTTTACCCATATCCAGTAACAAGTGCCCAATACTGGATGAGATCGTTTTCATAGGTGTTTTGTTATCTGCTTCAATGATATTCATACGCAATCGCTTTAGACATTAATTGGTTTAGATAGCTTAGACTGGTTTGATACTGTACTCAAACACCGGGATATCCCCGAGCGACTTAAGATCCTCTATGCCTCTGATTCGGCGATCCAGCAATTCACCAACCATTGCGAACAAACAACCAAGCAAAGCACCGATGACTAAAGAAAACGGTGCGATCAGAAAAATACTTGGATTACTTGGAACAAGCGGAGCAACAGCTGTCTCTAGCACTGAAATATCGCCCTGATTAGATTGACCTTCCAGTGCAGTTTGGCTGAAGCGGTTATTCACTGACTCAAGGGCTGTCTGCGCAATTTGAACTTCTTTTTCCAAAATCGACAAATCTGATCTTGAACGATTGAGCTCCAGCACCCGTTGCTTTTGTTTTTCAAGTTGCGCTTTAACATCGCTCAAGCGTGAGCTATTGATACTTGCATTGTTACCCAAACTAGTGACAGTCCGGTCAATCTCAATCTGTAGTTGGCTACGTAACTTTGAAACCTCCGCCTCGGCTGAAATATATAAAGGATGATTTCGACTATACTTCTGCGCAGTCTCTGCCAACTTTGATTCAGCGGTCACAAGATTCATTCTTAAACCCTGTACTACCGGATTTGAAGCCACATCTGGAGAATCACTCATATTTTTTGCAGCATCATTGCGACGAGAGTTTGCCTCAATCGACTGACTCTGCATCAAACTGTATTGAGAAGATAAGTCTCTTAACTTTGAAGTCTCAATATCATAAGCCTCCTGAATACTGGTCAATCCATGTTTTTGCTGGTAATCGGCAAGCTTGTCTTGCGCTTGTTGTAAATTGTCACGCAATACTTTGGTTTGTTCAGACAAATACTGCGAGGCTTTAATGGCAGGATCAATCTTGAGTTTCAGGCTAATATTAATATATGACTCAGCAAATGCATTTGCCATCGTAGCAGCAAAAACGGTATCAATCCCTTTGTAACTAATACTGATCACACTACTCTCTTTAGACGGCAATACCGTGAGCTTTTGCTGCAATAGATCAGCTAACCACTCATTGATATCAGCCTGCTTTCCTTTGGTAGCCTCTGCAAATTGTTCTTGCAAAGCTTTAACCTCTGCCAGTCTCAAACGTTTGATAACGTCAAGTGCCACATTTTTGCTTTGAATAATATCTACTTGGGTAGCCATATATCCAGGCATCAGTTGGGCGGGCATTGCCATCCCTGTCACAGGGTCAACGCCTTTATAGTTTATGATCACCGTTGTCTCAGCTTTGTAGCTTTTTGGAAAAAGCAAACTGATCACGCAGGCAGTAATCACTGTAACAATCGCTACCAGCAAGATGATTTTGTAACGTGCTCTTAAAATCAGCACCAACTGAGATAAATTCATGGCCTACCCTTAAAATTACAACAGACTTTCTTCAATAAACAATACATCTTCATCTTGCAGCGTTGCTGATAAATCAGGAGATTGTTTGACAACTGTACCGTCAGCATTTTTGCGATGCAACTTGACGGAGCGCTGTGTGCCTCTGACCGTCAATCCGCCAGCTTTCGCAATTGCTTGCATCACGGTCATGTTTTTATCCACTTTATACATCCCTGGACGCTGAACTTCACCATATACATAAATCTGAGGTGCTTTGGGCAAGTAAATCACGTCTCCAGGAAGCAATTGTTTGTTTACAGGGTTAGCTGGGGAGCGAAATAGTTCATCAATATTAATCTCCTGGGTCACAACTGTTCCGGAGCGCGAAGTAGTAAAAAATAGGGTTTCACCGGCATTTTCAGTCGCACCACCGGCTAGTGCGACAAAGTCACTGATTTTGCGCATTCCACCCTGAATACCATATTTGCCTGGGCGCTGAACCTGACCAGTGACAGCCACATCGCGCGTAGTGATGTATAGCGTCTCACCACCGATCAAGCGAATGTCCTGATCGTTGAGATTGCGACGCTCAATCACTTCATTCAAATCGTACTCACTGCGCTTGTCGCCACGTACCACTGTAATAATTTCTGACGCCTCTTGCGTTAACCCTCCGGCTTCAGCCAAGATATCTTTAATATCACTTGGGCGCGTAATCGGGTAACGTCCAGGCTTCAGAACCCCGCCTAAGACTGAAACTGATTTGCTCATGAACTCAAGTACCAGCACGGAGACCTGAGGGTTTGCAATAAAGCCCCCTCGCTTGAGCTGTTCTGCGATCCGCTTCTCGCTCTCTATCGTTGTCAGACCGCCAACCTTGACCTCGCCAATGAGTGGCATTGTCAATACGCCATCTTCAGAAACACGTGTTTCACGCATCAGGTCAGCGTCCCCGTAAACAGTTACCCTGACATAATCACCAGCGCCCAAGGTGTATTCAGCATGGGCCAGTGAACATAATGCAAGCATCAAAATTGCTGAGAATGCCTTTAAAAAATGTTTCATAAACAATGAACTCTTTTCGTCGTTAATAAATAAATACGTATTACGGCAGATTTATTGCAAGTTTAATTGATTGTTTGAACATATATCAATGTTAGAAGTTATTTAGATTAGTCATTAAACACATGCTATGTGACATATTTCTGAAAATACAGACTTGCAATCCATTTTAAATATCAAAAACACTCAATATTGATAACAAGGTGATTGTAAAGCGATCAAATTATTGTCTTAAATAGACCCGAGAAAATGGTCTATCAAAACAACTGGGAATCGGAAATATCTAGCATATTGAAACTTATTCAATGATCTAAACAATCCGATAGATTTCTGATGCCTCAAATTTTCAAATCCAGCATCACAGTCGTTGTTAGGTCTTCATAATCGAAAGTATTGTAAGACGAGTTAGCATCCCGAGTGGATTTAACAGAGCTTAATGATACACCTACATTTTTAATCGGGCTCCATGAAACAGAAGCAGACAAGCTTGTCTCATCATCATTTCTGCTTGGCGAAACGCCATCAACACGCTGGCGGAATTCACGCTGAGCCACTCGACCATTTAAGGAAAATGTCACCTTTTCTGAAAACAGATAGCTAACACTGACACTTGCTGAATCAGAAACGCTATACGTACTGTAATTTGTCTCAAAAGGACTGGCAGATCGAGTCAAGTCAATATTGGCTTTAACCTTTCCGGTTAAAAGCAGGTCATACCGAATATAACCGATCCATACATCATAATTACGAATCGTGAAATTGTCATACTCCCGTGATAACCGTCCTATCTTGCTAGTCAAACTGCTTTTGCCAGTGGGTTTCAAAGCAAAATCCAACTCAAACTCGTCTTCACTATATCCGTTATCAAATAATGTGATTAGATTTAATGGACGGTCATATCTACCATCGCGCTTGTGCGCCAGAAAAGTAAGGTTACTACCGGAAGCAAAGTTATATTTAGCCCCGTAATCAAGCGCAGTCGCTTTATACTGGGCCATCGCGTTAAACGTTTGACTGTTTTGAACATCCGACTCGGTCAGGCCTGCAATTAATGCCCAAACTTTGTATGGAGAATATTCAGCCCGAAACTGATTGATATCGGTCGTTCTGATGTTTTGACTGGTTAAACGAAAATCACTAAACCCATTCAAAGTTTTATTCCTACTGGTTGACAGTGTTCCAGTTAAAGATGGGGTCAATGACCACAGCCACTTTGCGTCATAATTGATTGCATCAAAATCCAGAAAATCATTGTTTTGATACTTGTAATCTACATATGAAATATTGGCAACAATTCTTTGTAATGAATAAGTTTTGTCTAATTTAATACCTGCTGTGTAAGTGGTAATTTGATCAGAAGTTTGCCTCTCTTTGACTCTGAATAAGTTGTCATCATAAGCACGACTGACGGACGCATTAAACTGTATTGTGTCAAGCTCATCGGCCATAACACAAGATGACATTACGCTGAAGGTGACAGCGAGTCCGCATTTTAAGGTGTGATTTATGTTAAGTTTTGGTGATTGCTTGGGTGATGACATGATTTAAGCAACTTCTAATTAGACACTTGAATTACATTCTAACCCGTAAATCTCTATTTATTACCACAGAAATTTAACTTTTTGCCAATCATGTAATTATCAGTGTTTTAAAGATTGCTTTTTCATGAAGTATTCTGCTTTCTACTCAAGGTAATTGCTGAGTCTGCTTAATTTAGTTAAACTCAAAAAGGATACATAGAATTTAAAAATCATGAAAAAAACCATTAAACCGCCAATCAGAACCATTGCTGGACTATCTTCAGGCCCTCGTAGTCCTCTTTATTTTGTAGAGTCGATTGTCGAGCCTCTGATTATGGTTTTTTTCATGTGGGGAATTTTTATCTATTTTGAAGACCGTATTCCGATCTCTATCTTCTTCACCTCAATTCTTTTGTTTTCAGTCACATTTCCTAGTGGCGCAAAAATACGGTTAGGTTTTTGGAAAATGTCGCGGGATGTCATTTTTCAGTGGTTATTATTGGCAAGCATGGTGCTTATTTTTGCCGAAATTACTGGTTACATGTCACTATTTACGCCTCAAATCATTTATACGTGGTTAATCGGTACACCTATTGCACAAATTCTGGGCCTGACGGCACTCAAAGAGCTTTCTCCATTTTTCATCCGTTTGCAGGGGGCAGCCAAAAATGCAGTGATCATTGGCCTCAATGAACAAGGCTTGGTTGTTGCAAATAATTTACTGGCTGATGAATATAGCCGTGTCAACGTATTGGGCTTTTTTGAGGATCGCGCGCCTGAGCGCGCGCCCCAGAATCATGGCTTTGAGATCTTAGGCGCCTTGACGGATATTCCTCTCTACTGCAAGTCACACCAGATACATACTATTTATATTGCGCTGCCGATGTCTAGCCATCCTCGCATTTTGAAACTGCTGGATGACTTGAAAGATACCACCGCCTCAATTTATTTTGTGCCTGATATTTTTGTGACTGATTTGATTCAGGGCCGGGTTTCCGACGTGAATGGCATTCCTGTGGTTTCTGTTTGCGAAACGCCGTTTACAGGGGTGGACGGCATGATTAAACGCACGGCAGACATTTTGTTTTCATTAATTGTACTGATATTAATCTCCCCCATCTTGCTGATTATCGCAGCGGGGGTAAAACTCACCTCCCCAGGTCCGGTGATATTCAAGCAGCGCCGTTACGGATTGGATGGCCAGGAGATTCTGGTGTATAAGTTCCGCTCAATGACCGTGACTGAGGATGGCACCAAAGTGACGCAAGCGACTAAAAATGACCAGCGCATCACGCCCCTGGGTGCTTTTTTGCGCAAAACATCACTGGATGAGTTGCCTCAGTTTATTAATGTGCTGCAAGGACGCATGAGCGTTGTTGGGCCACGCCCTCATGCGGTGGCGCATAATGAAGAGTACCGCAAACTGATTAAAGGCTACATGGTGCGCCATAAGGTCAAGCCGGGGATTACCGGCTGGGCACAGGTCAACGGCTTTCGTGGCGAGACTGACACCTTGGAAAAAATGGAGCAGCGGGTACATTACGATTTGGAGTACTTGCGCAACTGGAGCCCTCGCCTGGATATGTTGATCGTGGCAAAAACCGTTTGGTTAACCGCCGTGGGACAAGACAGCGCCTATTAAATAGGTTCTGGAATAGTAAAAAAGCCTGACATCCTTGTCAGGCTTTTTTGTTTCAAACATCGATCAGCAATTAGAGATGCGATTTTATCTTTGCCAGCATCTGATTTGTCCAATCCTGACTCAGGCAATCCAGGACCTCGACATCATCCATACCACGTAACCAGGTGAGTTGGCGCTTCGCCAATTGCCGCGTCGCGTAGACGCCATGATCAGCCAGAGTGGGCAGGTCAATCTCGCCATTGAGGTGCTGCAACACCTGACGGTAACCGACGCAACGCATACTTGGTGTCTCGGTGGTGAGTTGCGAATAGGCACTGAGCAAGCCTTGAACCTCCTCAATAAAGCCTTGTTTCAGCATGGCTTGAAAACGATCGGCAATGCGTTGATGCAAGACACTGCGATCGCTAGGCATGAGGGCGATTTTGAGGATATCAAATGGTAGCGTGACTTTTTCGGACTGCGCGCGCAGGACGCTCATGGGCTGACCACTGATGCGATACACTTCCAAGGCGCGTTCGATGCGTTGTGAGTCAGTGGTATGGATTTTGGCAGCGACGCTGGGGTCTATGCTGGCTAATTGGGCATGCATGGCAGGCCAGCCAACCGCACTGGCTTCAGCTTCGATTTGCGCGCGGATGACAGGGTCCGCCGGCGGCAAGTCGCTCAAGCCATGTTGCAAGGCGTTGAAATAAAGCATGGTGCCGCCCACGAGCACCGGGATGCGTCCGTTGGCGGTGGCAGTGTGCATGAGCGCTAACGCATCCTTGGCAAACTGGGCGGCGGAATACTGCTCCAGTGGCGTGATTAAATCAATTAAATGGTGTGGCGCCTGGCGCAAGGTCTCGGCATCGGGTTTAGCGGTGCCAATGTCCATGCCGCGATAGACGAGCGCAGAGTCGACACTGATGATTTCCACCGGAAAGCGCTGGGCTAGCGCAATGGTGGCGGCTGTTTTGCCACTAGCCGTCGGCCCCATAAAAAAGATCGCTGGCGGTAGATGGCTTTTATCAGGGGCAGGCATACAACAACATCAACAATGAAGATTAAACGTAAAAACAGTTATTGGTCGTATTTGACGTAACTAAAGCGGAGGTCATCTTGTGGTGTGCCCTCTAAGGCTGAGCCTGCTTGCTGAGCAGGTTGCCATTGAATCACCTCTTCAATTTTTCTGGCGAGTTCTATATCTTTCATCGTGATACCTTTTGCGCTGTGCGTGCATAACTTGACGATGACAAAGGCATAAGAAACCGTCAGGTCAGGATGGTGCCAAGCCGCTTCTGCTAGATGACCGATGGTGTTAACCACCATCAGCGTCCCTTTCCAGCTATTGGTTTTATATTTGCGGCGTATCCAGCCCTCTTCATAGTACCAATGCGGCAAAGAGCTACTCAAAAGTTGTTGAATTTCCTGCTCGGTGAATACTTGCTCGGACATACGCGGCTCCAGACTGACTAAAACATGTCAATCCTGCAGTATACCGCAGGTCAGGCATTGACTTATAGGGTGTGGCCGCCGGTTGTTTGCATGGTTGCCAACATGGCTGTGATGACCGTTAAATCTGCACTGGTGCCCGGATTTAAGCGCTCCGCTTTGAGTGATTGATCCCAAGCCAGCAATGCAGGCAGGTAGGTTTTAGGATTATCTAACGCCAGCAGTGCCTGATAATGCTGCCCGGCGGTAGCTTGCACCTCGAGCGCTGTCTGCAAGCCATATTTGCGCACAATATGACTATCCGGCACGCTGGAAAGCCAGTACAAATAAGCCGCCGTCAGTGCCCAGGCGGGACGTTCCCAACGTTGGCATTGTTCAAGATAAAGGGGCAGTGCCTCCTCAAACAGACGGGCATAGCCCTCGTTATATTGACGGCCAATTTCATCCTGCGCGCTGGCCAGTTGCATGGCTTGCAACAAGGTGATCTGTGGCGCTTCTGAAACATCATGCTCACTGCGCTGCCCCATGCCGGCCGGATTCACCAGACGAATCCCGGCATAGACCGCTGCCGCATCCTCCACCGTAGTCTGCTGCAAGACTTGCTGCAAGCCGGTCTTTAACGGCAAAGCCGCATAATCCACTGTGGCTTGCACCAGCGGCGCGGCCAACAAGACAATCCCCAGATTAGTATTGCAACCGACTTGGGTGTAGGTGGCCTGCAAGGCCTGCAAAATACGTTGCCCAAGGCTGCGCTTGCCAAATTGTGCATCATCACACAGCGCAGGTGCCGAGACACGTGCGCTCTCAACGAAATGCTGGACCTGCATGCCATGTCCATCAGCAAAAATATGCACATTGCCGGGCTTGAGCGCTTCGAGCTCGGCCAGGCAAGCCTGCAAATAGGCGGTTTGAATCTGTGTATTCATCTGCATCGTTTAAGCATCAGCCAGCTGTAACAAATCATTGACCAGCACATCCGCGATGTCAAACGAGGTAATACTTTGCAGCCCACGCCAGGCCGGGATACTGTTGACCTCGATCACCCACAATTTGCCATGTTTATCCCGCATCACGTCGACCCCGGCATAGGCGATATTCACAGCCTGTGCAGCGCGCACGCCAATGTCAGCCACATCCTGTTCGTCACAAGCACTGCAACGTGCGCCACGCGCCACATTATGCAACCAGCTGTCACCTTGTCGCTGCATCACGGCAATCGGCTCCCCGCGCACCACAAACACACGGTAATCATGCTGGTAAGGCCCGCACTCAATTTTTTCCTGCAAGTAATACACGCCATCAACGAAAGGGTCCTGTGGCAGGGCAAACTGCTGACGGCTTTCGATGAGACGCACGCCTTTGCCTTGCGAGCCAAACAACGGCTTGATCACTAGCGTTTTTCCAGTATCCAGCACCTGCTGCATGAGCGCATGCGCAATGTGCCGGTGCTCACAGACCCAGGTAACTGGCGTCGCCACGCCCTGCTCTGCCAGCAATTGACTGGTGAGCCCTTTATCCACCGTGGTTTCGATGGCACGTGCCGAGTTATAAATGACCATGCCCTGCCGCTGCAAAGTATGCAGCAGGTTCATGCGCGTAATAATTTGTTGTGTCGTGCCTGCGGCCACCCCACGCACAAAGGCCATGGGGGCTGGCTGGGTCAAGCCGGGGGTATGAATCAGCACCTGCTGATTGGCGATACTCAGATGACAGCTATCCAGTGACACCATCAGCGCTTGCCAGCCACGACGGGCAAACGCCTGAGCCAAGCTCTGGCCATGCCAGCCACCGGCCTGGGCCACTTCGTCAGTAAAAATGGGAACAACTTGCATAAGGCTTGTACGATGACGCAGGTGCAGGTTTTGAGACCCTACGCCTGCCCTCGGAACATATTAAATCACTTGAAATTTAGCTACCAAAAGATTGATTTAAAAGATCTTCATTAAACTTTCCAGCAAAGAATGTGCGGCCTGTTTTCACATTGCTGACACTAACTTTGGCCGGAGAAAATAACATCGGATCAATCTGGTAAAAGTCCATATTGACCGCTTTAAATACCTCAGCAAAAGGACGACCATAGTCTTTCGAGGCGGAAGAAGGTAATTGTGTTGCCAGGGCTTCTGCGGCAGCATCGTCCGTATTCACAAACAACTGCACAAAGCCACCGAACAAAATCGCATCATTGGTGCGGCCCATGCCGACGATAAAGTCAGGCGATGGTGCAGGCACCGGCGCAATCCCGTAGCCATCCACAATGGCAGATAAATCAAAATGCAAGGCGTGACATTTATGCAAGGCTACTTCGAGCACGCGCGCAGTCACTTGTAATGAACCGGCCACACTGCGTGTGGGCGTCAGGATAAAGGTAAGTTTATTCGCCGGAAGCCCGGTGTCTTTGGATACTTTTTCAATCACGGCGGCAGGCGGCACCTTGTCAGTTTCAAGGACCAATACCGATTGCTCACCCTGGTCGCGGTAATTGATGTCTTTGAACACCTCTTCACGCTGTGCAATCGCCCGTGCAGGGCCGCTACCCAGCGAAAAGAATTTTTCATGGGACAGCGCCCAACCGGCATACTGGCTGCCCAGGCAGGCACTCACCGGTTGTTTGGCCGTGACCACCACACTTAATGGCCAGTTGGCAAATTGCGGCACATGGCGCAAGGCCACATTACCGAGTCCGCCCATACAAATTTCAGCAATCAGGCGACCGGCTTCCAATCCCCCCGGCACTTGAATGCCGGCATCGACGATGGTTGCCCCTGTCTCGTGCGTGGATACCGCACAGCCCAAGGCGGCTGCATTGGCAACCAGCTCAGCAACTAGCGGTGCGCTGTAGCGTTGAACGCTAATGCTTGACGGTTGCTCATTAGTGGATATTGAATTCGATGTGCTTGCAGACATACGTCCCCCATAATTTTTCAAGTTGTGTTTTTTGGTCTTGCAAGGCCGCGCGCACCCCGCACGCAGTCTCTGCTTCAGCATAAAGACTGCACACCGGTTGTCCAGCTGCAATCTCATGGGTTGTTGGCCGATCTTCTACCCATTCTGGCCAGTCGAGTGAACCGACCGTGATAGCCTGTTGGGCATAAACCATGCAATGGCTGGCGTAGCCTGCCGGTCGCTTCAGTGCAGGCCCTTGCGCTTGCTGGCAACTGGCCAGATGTGCTTGTATCAGAGGCATCTGGCTATACAATCGCATGCTGGCACTGAGTCGTGGATTGATCTCGAGCACATGTAAAGTGTCCTCTACCCAGATCGCATCCAGGCTATTCAAACCAACCAAATTTAACTTTGGCAGGAGCGCGTTCAACACTTGCTGCGCTGCCGCCCATATTTTTTCATCGTGCAGGCGGCCCGCGCCAGCGTAGGTAAAGCCGCCGGGACGCTGTTTGAGCGCATGCACGCCAATCAGCTTGCATGCATTTGACTGGGCGATAAACAACAGACCAACGGCCTGGCCCGCTTGAAAAGCTTGCCAATAGGCTTGGTCAGAAGCTACAGACGGCGCTGTCGCTGCGCAATCGTCGATCTGCACATGTCCGCCACCGCATGCTCCAATCTGTTTATACAGCCAAGTGCCAGAAACCGGCTTTTGCCTTGTCACCATGGGCGATGCTACGCCGCTGCGCTCACAAGTCTGCTGCAATACGAAAGGGTCCTTCACCTGCATCACGACCTCAGCAGCATTAGCGTACACCGGATAGCGCTCGCACAATGCTTGATACGCTTTTGTATTGGCTTCAAATCCTGAACCGAACACAACGGCCTCTGGCGCAAACGCATCCAGTTGCGCAAACAGGTCGGCCATCCCGTGTGCAGCCCCTGGGTTGTCAAACCCTGGCCAGATAAAACAGGCTTGTGCGGCTTGTCGCGTCTCTGCATCCGCAAACGCGTCCACAGCCAACACGTTAAAGCCCTCACGTTGTGCCATCTGGCTATAAATGCGTGCACTGTGCGACAAAATGGCCAACCGCAAGCGCAGCCTATTCTACGTGCGCACAGGCATATTCATATGCCTCATGATAATCAATGTGCATCGGGCTCTCGCTCTGCAACATTTGCTCCAGCAATTTATTCTGGGTGACATATTTGAGCTGACCAATCGCCAGCGCACCAAAACCGGCCACTTGCGTGCCTTCAATCATGCCACCATTTGAGAAGGTGTCGACGCCTTCAATGCCAGACGGCGGTACGGCATTGACATCTGCAACCACCTTCAGTGTTTTGGAGTTGGCAAAATGACGCACTTCGAGCACGCGCACGCCGGCCGGGGTTGCACACAAGGCCACGCTGGCTTCGTTCAACACCGCCATTTTCGCAGCTTCATTGCTACCATCCACCACTTGCAATTTGACGTCGTAACTGGTCGACAACTTGTCCACATAAGCCTGCATGCTCGCGATTTCGGCATGTGCCACCATTAGCACCGTTGCGCCCTGGCGTGCCGCGATCAATGCCGCGGTAGAACCCACCGTACCACTGGCACCAAAAATGGCGACTTTTTCCTTGCCCAGGCCGCTGCCGGACTTTTGCAAGTAAAAATCAACCTTGGCCAACATGGCTGCAGCGGTTGTAAACGCGCCAGAGGGATCGGAAAAGGTATGACACTCAAAAGGTTTGAACATGGCACTACGTGCCTGCTTCTGCATTTCAAGCGCGACTTGAATATCACGGCCGCCAAAAAACAAGGCCTGTTGTTTGAGGCCACTCGGACTGCGGGAGAAAATGGCATCCTGAGTCAATGGAATGATTTCATTCAGGGTGACGTCGGTATAAGAAATAATTTTTTCATAGCCTGCATCAAATGCCATATTGACATCAAATGGACTCGCATTTTTTGCGGCTGTAAACAAATGCATAATGCTGGTTTTCTTCATTGTTCCCCCTGAAACCGTTTGTTAAATAGATTCAGGCTCAAATATACACACTAAGAGCCCCGTTCAAAATCAAGAGCAGACCGTGAAAATTGTAACTTTTCAAAATTATCTTAATAAAAGTTAATCGACAGATGCCTTGACCTCAATCAAGGCTGGCGAATTTATGGCTGCCGTGACGATAAACCCCAGTGCAGGCCGATCTTCATACCGGGCAAGCAATTGCATCTGCAAGGCTACCGCTGCTGCACGCGTTGGTAATAACACAAATCCGGTCGGCCCCCAGGAGGTTTGCCCCAAGCCACGATGCCCCTGCGCTTTGAGCTGCTCCAGAATCTGGCTGACGCCTTGGCTGGCGTAGAGGCCACCCTGGGCCGGGGCAAAATACTCGGCATTGTAGGCTTGCAAATCGCCTACAAACTGGCTGAATGCAGCGAAATCCTGCTCGATTAAAGCAGGCAGCCCTTGACTGAGCAGTTGCTGCTGTATCGCCTGGGTGGCTGCGGCCGATTGCGGGGCCAATTGTTGGAATGCTGTTTTTTCACCTTGCCCATGCAGGCCATCGCGGCTATTGTCGGTGATTAGCAAAAAATGCCAGTCTTGCGGAAACGCATGCCTAACCAGAATGGGAGGCACCACGGTATTCGGGCCACGGCCGCCATCGACAATCAGGCCGCCCTGAACAAAGGTACCAATGCCTATGCCCGAACGACCACCACGCTGATGCAAGGCTGCAATGTGCGCTTCAGTGAGTGTGTGAGCAAACAGGTGATTGAGGGCGACGCCAATGGCGAGGGCCATCTGCGTGCCTGAGCCCAGCCCACCATGGCGAGGGATTGCCTGCTGTATATTCAGATTGACGGCTTGTTGCACGCCAAGCGCAGCCAGATGGCGGTGTACAATGGCAGCGGCCCAACTGTCCAGTGGCGCAGACTGTGGACCGATACTGGCAGTCAGCGCGGTTTGAAAGGCATCGATCGCCACCCCCATGCTGCCAAACCGGCGCGTATCGTCCGCACCGAGGTTAAAAAAACCCAGGTGCAAACGCCCATAAGTGGCCACACTGACCGAACGATCGACAGGGATCTGAGCATTCATGGCATTAATATTATTTAGTGTGAAAAAAATTATTTCACGTCTTTGACGTTGACGTGACATTAAAACATGATTTTGGCATAATGCACGGAATAAAAGTCATTCTATAATCAGACGATGTCTGGCAAACGGCCTCTATTTATCGAATTCAATCCATTGCATTTCGCGATAGATTATCACCAGTTTTAAATCATTAAGGGTTTTATATGGTAAGTCATGTTATTCCATTTGAGAATCTACGAAACACCGATGTGCCATCCGTGGGCGGCAAGAACGCTTCACTGGGTGAAATGATTTCTCAGCTCTCTGCCAAAGGTGTGCGCGTTCCGACTGGTTTTGCAACGACCGCAGATGCCTACCGTGAATTTTTAGCGCAAGGCGGACTGAACAACAAGATTAACGATTTGCTAGACAAGCTAAATGCTGATGACACGCAAGAACTGGCTCGCGTAGGCGCGCAAATTCGCCAATGGATCATGGAAGCTGAGTTCCCCCCTGTCCTGCAGGCGGCAATTGCTGACAATTATGCCAAATTGATTGAAAAATCAGCGCCAGGGACCACTTTTGCGGTGCGCTCTTCTGCCACCGCTGAAGATTTGCCTGATGCTTCTTTTGCCGGTCAGCAAGAATCTTTCCTCAATATTCATGGCCTGGACAACATCAACCACGCCATCAAGGAAGTGTTTGCTTCTTTATATAATGACCGTGCTATCTCCTACCGTGTACACAAAGGCTTTGTGCATGCCGATGTTGCCTTGTCTGCGGGTGTGCAGCAAATGGTTCGTTCAGACATTGGCTGTGCCGGTGTCATGTTTACCATTGATACTGAATCCGGCCACCGTGATGTCGCGTTCATTACCTCGTCTTACGGCTTGGGTGAAACGGTGGTGCAAGGCGCGGTCAACCCGGATTAGTTTTATGTACATAAGCCATTGCTGGCGCAAGGCAAACCAGCCATTGTGCGTCGCACCATGGGCTCAAAACTGATCAAGATGATATTCTCGGATGCGACACAAGCCGGAAAATCCACCCACACCGTGGAAGTTGATCCTGCTGAAAGCAACCGTTACTCCCTGACTGATGCGGACATTTTGGAATTGGCCGGCTATGCCATGACGATTGAACAGCATTATGGCTGTCCAATGGATATTGAATGGGGTAAGAATGGCCTGGATAACAAACTGTACATCCTGCAAGCCCGTCCTGAAACAGTGAAATCCCAGGAAGCGGCCAACAATGTCACAGAAACCTTCAAGCTGCAAAAACACGCCTCCGTGCCAGTGGTCGCCGGCCGTGCCGTGACGCAAAAAGTAGGCGTGGGCCCAGTGCGTATCGTGCTGGATCCCTCTGAAATGCATGAAGTACAGCCAGGGGATGTTCTGGTTGCCGACATGACTGACCCGAACTGGGAGCCCGTCATGAAGCGCGCCAGCGCTTTGGTGACTAACCGTGGCGGCCGCACTTGCCACGCAGCGATTATTGCACGTGAACTGGGCATTCCAGCGATCGTAGGCTCGGTCAACGCGACTGACCTGTTGCGCGATGGCGAGATTGTGACGGTGTCTTGTGCAGAAGGTGAAACCGGCTTTGTCTATCACGGCGCGCTGGACTATGAAGTGTCTACGCAATCCAATAGCGAGCTGTCCAAACCACCCTGCAAGATCATGATGAACGTTGGCAACCCGGATATGGCGTTTACCTTTGCGCAAACCCCAAATGACGGTGTAGGTCTGGCCCGCCTGGAATTTGTGATTAACAACATGGTTGGCATTCACCCGAAAGCTATCCTGAACGTTGACGCCATGCCGGCAGCCATACAGGCGACGATCAAGAACCGTGCCCGCGGCTATGCCAGCCCCAAACAGTTCTACATCGACAAAGTGGCCGAAGGCGTGGCGACTATTGCCGCCGCTTTCTATCCAAAACCAGTGATTGTGCGTACTTCAGACTTCAAGTCTAACGAATACAAAAAATTGGTCGGTGGCGACATTTATGAGCCCGATGAAGAAAACCCAATGATTGGTTTCCGTGGTGCAGCGCGCTACATGGCTGAAGACTTTAAAGAGTGTTTTGCCATGGAATGCCAGGCCATGAAAAAAGTACGTGATGAAATGGGCTTGTCCAATGTTGAGTTGATGATTCCGTTTGTTCGTACGCTGGAAGAAGCGCGTGCCGTGACCGAAATCATGGCAGCCAATGGCCTGAAGCGCGGCGAAAATGGTCTGCGCCTGATTATGATGTGTGAAATCCCGGCCAACGCCTTGCTGGCAGAGCAGTTCCTGGAGTATTTTGATGGCTTCTCCATCGGCTCCAATGACCTGACACAGCTAACATTGGGCATGGACCGTGACTCAGGCATCCTGGCCGATGGGTTTGACGAGCGTAATGATGCAGTGAAAGTGCTGTTGAAGATGGCCATCAATACCTGCAACCGTCTGGGCAAATACGTCGGGATTTGCGGTCAGGGTCCTTCTGACCACGAAGACTTTGCTGAGTGGTTGGTTGCCGAAGGCATCCAATCCGTGTCGCTGAATCCTGATACCGTGGTTGCGACCTGGCAACGTCTGACAAAAAAATAAGCAGTCAGTATTAAAACAGCATTTGACTTGAGGTACCCACCTGTATGAATCACCGTTCTGTATTTATTATTTCTGATGGTACGGGGATTACGGCGGGTGCCTTGAGCAAGCTGCTCGAGCATTTTCCAAACACACAATTCACCACGACCCGCCTGCCTTTCACCGATAACGATGAAAGAGTACAAGCCGCGTTTGAACATATCCAACGAGTGGCTGAGCAGGATGGGATTCGTCCTATCGTGATTATGTCCATCGGTAACGGTGAGCATCGTAATCATTTAAAGCAGGCCAACGCTTACTTTATTGACCTGTTCCATCGCTTTATCTACCCGCTGGGATCCGAGCTTAACCAAGAGCCGCTGACTGGCGCCAGCATTGCGTATAGCGTCAAAGGGCAAAGTTATCTTGAGCGCATGGAGGCGATTAACTTCACGCTCAACCACGACGATGGCATGACTAACTCGGGGCTGGATGAAGCGGATGTGATTCTGATCGGGGTTTCTCGTTGCGGGAAAACACCGACAAGTATTTACCTGGCCATGCAGTTTGGTATCAAGGCGGCCAATTACCCATTGATTCCAGAAGACTTTGAACGCGGTGCCCTGCCCGCGGCTTTACAAAAAAACCTGGACAAAATTTTTGGTCTGACCATCAAACCTGAGCGTCTGCACTCCGTGCGTAACGAGCGCCGTCCAGACAGCTTTTATGCCTCCATGGATAACTGCCGTAAGGAAATCGAAATTGCCGAAGGCATGATGCGTAAGGCTGGCATTCCATGGGCGGACTCAACGAGCCGCTCGATTGAAGAGCTGGCAGCATTGATCCTGCAAAAAATTCGCCAGCGTTAAGCTGGCGTTTTTTGTTACTTTTCCCCAATATCAGGGATGATGCAGCCAAGTCGCGACTCAGGCAATTATGCCGCCATGGCCATATCACGTGATTGGCTCACAGCAGGCTTGGCTGGTGCAGATTGCGGTTTCAGCATATCTGCACGCCAGAAATAATAAAACTCGCGTGAAACACTCAAGAAGGTATGCTGGGAACCCAGCGCATTGAACAGAGGCAGATTGCGATCGACCATTTGGCGATAGCTGTGTGATTGCTTGTACGACACATGACGCAACGAAAGTAGCAGACATTTGGCCATGCGCATGCGCTCCTTGAATACCGATGGCTCGTAACCACGCATCAGTATCACCTGCTCAAATGCATCTATTGTTTGTTTTTCCTGGCTATTCAATACGGTTTTATCCAACTCATACCAATGCTTGAACAGCTCATCCTGCGTGACAGTGGTCACCGGTGTTGTGCCACTAAAGACTTTCGCCTGGCTCATGGCGGCAATCGCCTTGATGTCGCGTACCCAAAACGAGAAAAACTCACGAATCACCGGTAAGACCGTTGGAATCTCTGCCGGATCAATACCGGCAATAAAGCGGTCTACGGCCTGGCGATAATGGCTACCATCTGCAGGAATATCTTTCAAAAATGCACTTAACCGAACAATGACAAATTCACGCTGTACCAAAACACGTTGGCTGACGCCCTGACCGGTCAGCAGCCTGACATACGCTTTTTGCGCTTCTTGTTCGCGGTTCATTTCCATATTTGACTCCCACTATTTCTTTTTAGGATCACTCACTTAAGGCAAGTGTTTACAGCTTTATCTTAAAACAGCTGAGGGTGTATCAAACATGCGATCAAATCGGGAAATGCCCTATATTTCAGCGTATCGCACACTCCCTGATAAAGTAAGCAGAGAAAAGTGACGATGAAGCTCACATTAAGCGCTGACCTTTAACCTACGCACGAAAAACAGCAACAACGCGCTCACGCCTGTCATTGCGAGCATGGCGGAGGCAAGTGTCAAGGGCGAGTGCCATACCAATGGCACCACCAATGCCGAACTCAAGGTAGAACAGAGCATTTGCATAAATGCCTGTGCCGAGGCAGCCGTCCCCCGTAATTTTGGATAACAATCCAGCGCGGCAATGGATAGCACCGGCATGGCCGTAGCCATGCCGATATTGAATAAGGCAATAGGCAAAATGGCTAACCACCAGGCCTCATGCAGCTGATCACTTGCCGCCACTTGCACGCAGACATTCAATATTGCAATGGCGACCATCCAGGCAAAAGCCCAGCGTAACAGCCTGGCCGCAGCGACCTTGCCCGCTGTATAGCGAGAAATCCATGAGCCCAGCATCATTCCGGTGACCGTAGGAATAAACAGGTAGCCAAATTGCTGGCTATTTAAATGCAGATGTTTGACCAGAAACACCGGGCTGGCCAGCACATAAATAAAAAACGCCGAAAAATTCAGACCGAGGCAAGTGATCAGGCATAGAAACAGCCGGTTCTTAAGCATTTTCCCATAGGTGTGGGCGATACCAGCCACTGAAAAAGCAATGCGTTTTTCTGGGCTAACGGTCTCGGGAAGATGACGCACCGCCATCCATAGGGCAACCGCCGCATATAATGCCAGAAAGAGAAAAATGGCTTGCCAATGGATGCCCAGCAATACGCCGCCCAGAATGGGAGCCACCGCAGGCGCAATGCCAAAGAGCAATTGTACCGTGGCCATCACCCGTTGCGCTTGTGGCCCGTCAAACAGGTCGCGCACCATCGCGCGTGCCACGGTGTTACCTGCCCCGCCACTGACGCCCTGTAGCGCGCGGAACAGCCATAAGGTCTGCACGTTTGGTGCAAATGCACAACCCAGGCTGGCCAGCATAAAAATCGCCAGGCCCCATTTGATCGTGGTAATGCGTCCAATCGCATCTGAAATCGCGCCATGACATAGCGTCATCACAGCATAAGGGAGCAGATATAAGGTCAAACTCTGCTGGATCGCCAGCTCATCTGTGCCGAATTCAGCGGCCATCACATTAAAGGCTGGCAGATAAGTGTCAATTGCAAACGGGGCTAAAGCAGCGAGCATGGCCAGCACCAGGACCAAAAGAGAAGCACGGGAAAGCAAAATAAATACCCTTTTAAAAAGCAAAGGTGCCAACTGGCACCTTTGACATTATGCAGGTGAGCAAGGCATCAAGGCAATGCGTGAAACTGCTCAATACGCTCTTTGTCGCCTTCTACATATTTCTTGGAATTTTTATCGTTACGGAAAATGATCGGTTGCTCACGTAACAAAGGGTTTTCCGAATCCTTGATTGCTTCATCAATTAAATGTCGATGCGGTGACTTGGTGCAAACCGGATCAGCAGCCTCAGCATCGCCACTGAGCAAATAAGACTGGCAGCGGCAGCCACCGAGGTCTCTTTCTTTTTCATCGCAACTGCGGCAAGGTTCCTTGAGCCAATCCATGCCACGATATTTGTTGAACGCTGGCGATTCATTCCAGGCCCACTCCAGCCCATGTTCCCGCACATTCGGGAAGGTCAGTCCGGGCAGCGCACGTGCCGAGTGGCAAGGCAATACGTCGCCATTGGCGGTGACGATCATAAACACCTCGCCCCAGCCGTTCATGCATTTTTTAGGTCTATCGGCAAAATAATCCGGCACGACAAAAAATACTTTCATCTTGTTGCCTACCCGCTCACGAAAAGCGTTGGTCATGCGCTCGGCCTCTGCCAGCTGTTCGCGCGTCGGCATCAGCTGGCTACGGTTGACCAGGCTCCAGCCATAATATTGCGTATTGGCTAGTTCGACATAATCGGCCCCCAGCGCTTCGGCCATCTCGAGAATCTTGTCGACATGGCCAATGTTATAGCGGTGAATCACCACATTTAACACCATGGGATAGCCATGGTCTTTGATCATGGCCGCGACTTTTTTCTTGAGTTCGAAGGTTTTGGTGTTTGTAATGAAGTTGTTGATTTCTTCAGTGATATCGTGCATGGATAACTGAATATGATCCAGGCCGCCTTCTTTAAAGGCCTGAATACGTTTTTCGGTCAGCCCAACGCCAGAAGTAATCAGGTTGCTGTAGTAGCCCAGCTTGTGCGCTTCTGCCACAATTTCTTCAATATCATCGCGTAACAAAGGCTCCCCGCCGGAGATGCCCAGCTGTATGGCGCCCATTTTTCTGGCTTCACGCAAGGCTCTGATCCACTCCTCGGTGCTTAATTCGTTTTTGGTATGTTTGTCATAATCGGTCGGGTTATAACAGAAGGCGCAATGCAATGGACAGCGATAGGTGATTTCCGCCAGCAACCATAAAGGCTGTTTGCGCGTCACGCTGGATGCTACACCGTTATTCATTTGTGCCATGTTGTTACCTTTGCTTAATTGATTTTGCGTAGCCAGGCTTTACCCAACGCCAGGTCAAACATGCCGACGATATCGGATTCAATGTCTTCCGCGTCGGGAAACGTGGCCTTCAGATCAGCCACGATCTCCCCGACACTGGTTTTGCCATCCACACGCTTCAGAATTTCGCCTGCGCCACCATGCAATTTGACCATGCCTTCAGGAAACAGAATGACATAACTCTGCTGAGCCTCTTCCCATTGAAAGCGATGATGCAAGGCAATGGCGTAAATATCTGAATGTTGAATGTTGTTTTCCATCACAATGCTTTCGCTTATCTGAATTTAATCACGGGCTGACGCGTATAGTCGCGGTCTTCGACCTTAACCTGCGTAGAGGCCAGCATGATGGCATCAGCAATCACCCACAAGACATCCAGCTTGAATTGCAGAATGTCCAGCGCACGCAACTGCATGTCACGGCTAACACTGAAATAGTCCAGCGTAATATCCAGGCCCTGCTCAACGTCACGACGGGCTTCGGTCAAACGCTTTTTAAAGTAAATAAAGCCTTCTTCTTTTACCCACGGATACATGGTGGGCCAGGAGCTGATGCGTTGCTGGTGGATGTGTGGTGCAAACAATTCGGTGAGGCTGGAGCAGACACTTTCTTGCCAAGGGCGCTGACGGGCAAAGTTCACATAAGCATCTACTGCAAAACGGACGCCAGGTGACACCAGCTCGAGTGAGGTCACCTGTTCACGTGTCAGGCCCACGGCCTCCCCCAGTTTGACCCAAGCCTCTATGCCGCCCTCTGATCCTTCATAGCCATCATGATCCGTAATCCGGTGAATCCAGCCTTTACGCACTTCTTTATCCGGGCAGTTAGACATGATAGCCGCATCTTTTTGCGGGATCATGATCTGGTAGTAATAGCGGTTGGCAACCCAGCATTGCAGTTGCTCTCGGCTCAACTTGCCCTCATACATCAACATATGCAGTGGGTGATAGATATGATAGCCCTGCCCTTTTTCACGGAGTTTGGCTTCAAACTCCTCGCGGGACCATGGCAAGTTATCGTGGCTGACTGCGTTCATAATGCTCTCCTATAGAATGATGTCCATGCCGTCATACGCCACCTCGATCTTGTGATCGGACAGAATGGCGCGTTCGGCGGAATCTTCCCTTAAAATGGGGTTGGTATTGTTGATATGAATCAGTACCTTGCGCACTGCCTTATCCGTACCAAACTTGTCCAACTCTTCTATCATGCCGCCTGGGCCAGACTGGGGATTATGACCGATGCTACGTGCAGTCTTGGTCATCAAGCCCATGTCCAGCATTTCAGTATTGGTCCAAAAAGTGCCATCGACCATAATGCAATCCGCCTGGTGCATCAGTGGTGGTAAATGCGGCTCAATTTCTGCCAGCCCTGGGGAATACCAGCACTTTTTGCCTGTGGTGATTTCTTCAATCAATACGCCTATGGTATCGCCCGGATGCGGGTCATTGCGGTGTGGCGAATAAGGTGGCGCTGCGCTCTTTAAGGCCACGGCAGTAAACCGCAGATTAGGCACGTTGGGAATCTCAAAACTGTGCGCATGGCTGATATCACTGGCATCAATCGGGATTTCATGATGATTCACGCCGCAATAATGGCCCAGAATATTCAGAATCTGGTTGCCAGAGGTCAGGTCGCCATAGACGGCCTGTGTACAATAAATCTCACGCTTGACCTGGCCTTCACGCAACATGAACAAGCCTGTCGTGTGGTCAATTTGCGCATCAATCAAAATGATCGCCTGGATGCCTGAGTCACGAATGGCGCGCCCAGGTTGCAACGGTGGAAACTCCTGGATCTGCTGCAATACATCTGGGGAGGCATTGAACAACACCCAGTCGATGCCATTACTGGAGACACAGATGGATGATTGCGTACGGCGTTTGGCCTTGATCGTACCTTTACGCAGACCATCACAGTTCTGACAATTACAATTCCACTGCGGAAAGCCCCCGCCTGCCCCGGCACCTAAAACATGTATATGCATAATCGCTCGTTATTCCATTGGATCTTCTAATCGTGTTGTACCGCTGCATCATACAACAATTCTGTGTTTGCACTTGCAGCAACAGCTTGCCACTTGTTCATCAGTAAGACTGGCATCATACGCATGCGTTGCAGTCAGAGCCTGCTACTCACAATGATTCCCCCCTCATGATTATCATGAGCACTCAGGTTTTGCTCGCAAATGGGCGTAAAAAAGCCGTGCCCTCGAGCACGGCGGATGTTCAGAGAGGCTTATTCCTCAGCAGCGCGCTTAGCGCGCCGGACTTTCACGGCTGCGGCCAGTGTCTCCAGCACGGAGACCGAGTCGTCCCAACCCAGACAGGCATCCGTAATCGATTGACCATAATTCAGGCTGCAGCCAGGCGTATGATCCTGACGGCCTTCATTGAGATGCGACTCCAGCATAACGCCTATGATCCGGGCATCGCCGCCAGCAATTTGCGTCGCGACATCATCGACCACGACCATCTGGTTTTTATACAGTTTTTGGCTATTGCCATGACTGCAATCCACCATCAAAACAGGCGCCAGCCCCGCTTCAGCCAATTGATCACACACAGCCGCAACGCTGTTTGCATCGTAGTTAGGGGTTTTGCCACCGCGCAGAATCACGTGGCAGTCTTCATTGCCCTTGGTTGCAAAAATCGCCGACTCGCCTTCTTTTGTGACTGACAGGAAATGATGCGGGCTGGCAGCGGCCTTGATCGCATCAATCGCGACTTTGGCGCCCCCATCGGTACCATTTTTAAAGCCCACCGGGCAGGACAAGCCAGAGGCTAGCTCACGGTGGATTTGCGACTCGGTCGTACGGGCGCCAATGGCGCCCCAGCTGACCAGGTCTGCCGTGTATTGCGGGGAAACCACATCCAGAAACTCGGTGGCGGCTGGCATGCCGATTTCATTTACATCGAGCAAAAATCGGCGAGCTTTTTCCAAACCCAAATTAATGTCGTAAGTACCATCGAGATGCGGATCGTTGATAAGTCCCTTCCAGCCAACTGTTGTACGCGGCTTTTCAAAATAGACCCGCATCACAATGAGCAACTCGTTGCCCAGGCGCTGACGAACGTCAAGCAGACGCCTTGCGTACTCCATGCCCGCCTCGGTATCATGAATAGAGCATGGCCCAACAATGACCAGCAAGCGGTCATCGCCTTGATGCAGAATCTGGTGAATGGCCGTGCGCGTCTGCAGGATATTTTGTGTGCTCACCGTACTTTCCTGCAGGCGTGACAATAGCTCTGCAGGTTTGATGAGCGGTTTAACTTCCAGCACCCTGACGTCGTCGGTGGCTAATTTTTCGTATGCAGTCATGACTTTAAAATCTTTTCCAGCACGTCCAGAAAACGTGCATTCTCGCTAAACAGGCCGATGCTGACGCGCAGATAATCCGGCATTTCATAGTTGGCCACCGGCCGCACAATCACGCCATGCTTGAGCAAGGCCTGATTAACGGCACCAGCATTGGTCACCTTAAAGCTGACAAAGTTGCCGAATGACGGGATGTAACTCAAGCCTAATTGCGTCAGGCCTTGGGTAATTTGCGCCATCCCGGCCTGATTGGCGGCATAGCTGCGCGCCACAAAGTCGTCATCTTGCAAAGACACTGTCGCTGCAATTTGTGCCAGATTATTCACATTGAATGGCTGCCGTACGCGATTCATCAAATCAGCCAGGGTGGCATGCATCAGACCAAAGCCAACGCGTAATCCGGCCAAGCCATAGGCTTTGGAAAAAGTACGCGAAATGATCAGGTTTTCAAACTCGCTTAGCCAGCCAATCGCTTCAGATTTGTCCGTGGCTGACAGATACTCGTCATAGGCTTCATCCAATACCACCAGAATATTTTTAGGCACCTGGTGTAGAAAATCCTTCAATATTGCTTTAGGAATCAATGTACCCGTTGGATTATTTGGGTTTGCCACGAAAATCATTTTGGTTTTAGGCGTCATAGCACCTAAAAAACCAGGCAAATCATGACCAAAGTCGATGGCGGGCACCACCACACCAGTGGCACCAACGGCCTGTGTCACCAAGGGATACACGGCAAACGCATGTTGCGAATAAATCACCTCATCGCCTGCAGACAAAAATGCGCGCGCCGCTAATTCCAGAATATCATTCGAACCATTGCCAAACACAATTTGCGAGGGAGCGACGCCATACTTGTGGCTTACGGCATCGCGTAAAGCAAAGCTATTACCATCAGGATAACGTGCGATGTCATCAATGGCCTCTTCTACCGCCATTTGCGCCTTAGGACTCATACCCAGCGGGTTTTCATTTGAAGCCAATTTGACAATATCGGCTTCGTTAAGGCCCATCTCGCGAGCGAGTTCACTGATCGGTTTACCGCCTTGGTAAGGCGCAATCGCACGAATATTGGCAGGCGCCAAAGCAGACAAAATAGTATCGCGGGATAAGTCAGACATAATCGAAGACGTAGTTAAATAATGGCGGTTGGGTAAGAACCCAACACTTTAAGGAAAGTGGCACGTGCAGCCAGCTCTTGCAAGGCCGCCTGCACTGCCGGCTGTTGCTGGTGACCTTCAATATCCACAAAGAATACATAATTCCAGAGATTCTGGCGTGAAGGACGTGACTCGAGCTTGGTCATGCTCACGCCATGACGCGATAAAGGCTCCAGCAATTGCAGGACAGCACCTGGCTGGTTATGTGCGCTCATTACGAGCGAGGTCTTATCCTGGCCGGATGGCGCGACACCATGATTGCCCAACACCAGAAAACGCGTGGTGTTTTTGGGATCATCCTCAATATTCTCGGCGAGGATATTCAAGTCAAACAGTTCTGCCGCGCGCTTGCTGGCAATTGCCGCTGCAAACGTGCCTTGTGTGGCAACCAATTCATGGATCATTTGCGCAGCGCGTGCATTACTGGTCACCGCTTCACGCTGGGCATTGGGCAGTACCTTGTTCAACCATTCATGACATTGCGACAGCGACTGCGCGTGCGAAAAGACATGCGTGATCTGGTTGAGATCCTGCTGCGCCGACAGCAAACAGTGGTGCACAGGTAAAGTGATTTCACCAACTACCTGCAACGCACTGCCTAATAGTAAATCCAGCGTAATGCCCACCGCGCCTTCGGTTGAGTTTTCGACCGGCACAACACCATAATCTGCCTGCCCGGCTTCGACTGTGCGAAAGACCTCATCAATACTGCCGCACACCACGGCCTGCCTACCCTCACCAAATTGCTTGAGTGCAGCCTCTTCACTATAAGTCCCCAGCGGGCCAAGAAAAGCAATGGCCAGCTCTTTCTCCAGTGCGCGACAATTCGACATGACGGCGCGGAAAATATGGCTCACAGCTTCAGGCGCTAACGGGCCCTGATTTTCGGCCTGCAGGCGGCGGATAATCTGTGCTTCGCGCTCGGGTCGGTAGATCACACCATCATCTTTTAAATGACCGATTTCGCGTGCCAACTTGGCACGCTCGTTGACGAGCGCAAGCACCTGCGCATCAATTGCGTCAATTTTATCTCTAAATTGTTTCAATAAATCAGACATTTAAAGCTTAATTTTAATGTGTTTTATGAATTATTTTTTTCAAATTCCTGCATGAAGGCGACCAGTGCCTGCACGCCTTCAATCGGCATCGCGTTGTAGATGCTGGCACGCATGCCGCCGACTGAGCGATGTCCTTTGAGTTGCAATAAGCCTCGCGCATCCGCTGCTTTGAGGAAGGCTTCGTTCAAGCTCTCGTCACGCAAACGGAAGGGAATATTCATGCGCGAACGATAGGCGTGCGCAATTGGATTACTGTAAAACTCGGTTTGATCCAGATAGTCATACAGCAGGTTGGCTTTGGCGATGTTGATTTTCTCAATCGCTTCCACGCCGCCCTGAGCCAGCAACCACTCAAACACCAGACCAGCAATATAAATGCTGTAAGTCGGTGGCGTATTGATCATACTTTGGTTGTCTGCCTGCGTTTTCCAATGAAACACTGCCGGCGTGAGCGGAGAAGCCTGCTCCAGCAAGTCTTCACGCACAATGACCAGGCACAATCCGGCAGGGCCTATATTCTTCTGTGCGCCGCCATAAATCACACCGTATTTTGAAACGTCAATCGGGCGTGACAGGATATGCGAAGACATGTCAGCAACAATCGGCACACCATGCGTCTCAGGCACCTCAAGAAACTCGACCCCATTGATGGTTTCATTGGTGCAGTAATGAACGTAGGCAGCCTCTTTATTGAGCTTCCAGTCGGAAAATGCGGGCACATGAGTGAAGCCATCTGCTTCTGCCGTTGCGGCAATGTTGATCTCGCCATAAGCTTTTGCGTCTTGAACACTACGCTTGCTCCAGGAACCAGTCACCACATAATCAGCAGACTTGCCGTTTAACAGGTTCATGGGAATGATGGCATTTTCAGCAATCGCCCCGCCCTGTAAAAACAATACTTTGTAATTGCTGGGAATCGCTAATAACTGGCGTAAGTCGGATTCGGCTTTCTCAAGAATACTGGTAAATTCCTTGCCGCGATGAGACATTTCCATCACGCTCATGCCTGAACCATGCCAATCCAGCATTTCAGCCTGGGCACGTTCCAGCACAGGTTTTGGTAACACTGCCGGACCGGCAGAAAAATTAAAAATCTGTTTCATGTGCCTAAATATTCTTGAGTAAGGTCATTCTTCGATGTCGGTGTCAGTGTCGTCGTCAGTTTCGACAATTTTTTCCAAGCCAGACAGTTTTTCACCTTCGCCCAGATTAATCAGCGTCACGCCTTGTGCGGCACGGCCCATGTCACGGATTTCCTTGACGCGGGTGCGGATCAGCACGCCACCGGTCGTGATCAACATGATTTCATCCTCCGCCGTCACCAGCTTGGCAGCAATGGCCAGACCGTTACGCTCGCTGATGGCAATAGCTTTCACACCCTGGGTACCGCGGCCGGAATGACGGAACTCGGACAACACTGTACGTTTACCGTAACCATTTTCAGTGGCAACCAACACAGACTGCTGATCGTTCTCGGCAATCAGCAAGGACAGAACCTGTTGTTTCGCAGCCAACTTCATGCCGCGTACACCGCGCGTCGCGCGTCCCATCGGACGCACATCATCTTCGGTAAACCAGACCGCTTTACCACCATTGGAGACCAACACAATATCGTTCTGGCCGTTGGTTACTTCAGCACCAATCAGGTAGTCACCATCATCCAGGTTAATGGCAATAATGCCGGACTTACGTGGATTTGCAAACTCGGTCAGCGCTGTTTTCTTCACGGTCCCCATTGCGGTCGCCATAAAGACGAAGTGATTTTCGTCAAACTCTTTCACCGGCAGGATCGCATTGATCTTCTCGCCTTCCTCCAGCGGGAATAGGTTCACAATCGGCTTGCCACGGCTGACACGGCTACCTTGCGGTACTTCATACACTTTTAACCAGTACACACGACCACGGCTACTGAAGCACAGGATGTAGTCGTGCGTGTTGGCGACAAACATCTTGTCGATAAAGTCATCTTCTTTGGTGGCGGCCGCCTGCTTGCCACGACCACCGCGTTTTTGGGCACGGTATTCGTCTAGCGGCTGCGATTTGACATAGCCAGTATGTGATAAGGTCACCACAACATCCTGCGGTGTAATCAGATCTTCCAGCGATAAATCTTGCGTATTCTGCTCGATCTCTGAACGGCGCTTATCACCAAACTGCTTCTGGATTTCATTCAACTCGTCCACAATAATGGCGGTGACACGTTCAGGTTTGGCCAAAATATCCAGCAAGTCAGCAATGATATCCATCACTTCTTTATATTCGCTGACAATCTTGTCTTGTTCCAGACCAGTCAAACGTTGCAAACGCATTTGTAGAATTTCTTGCGCCTGTACATCTGACAGTTTGTAACCTTGCGGTGTCAGGCCAAAATCGACCGACAGTCCTTCTGGACGCGAGGCCTCCATGGCGGCGCGCTTGAGCATTTCCTCGACCACGGGTGAATGCCAGCTGCGGGCCATCAACTCTTTTTTCGCTTCAGGTGGGGTTGGCGCTGCCTTGATGATGGCAATCATCTCGTCCACGTTGGCCAACGCCACTGCCAAGCCTTCCAGTACATGCCCACGGTCACGCGCTTTACGTAACTCAAACACAGTCCGGCGTGTCACCACTTCACGGCGATGACGCAGGAACGCTTCCAACATCTGTTTGAGGTTAAGCAACCGTGGCTGGCCATCCATCAGGGCCACCATGTTCATGCCGAACGTGTCTTGCAGTTGTGTCTGCTTGTAGAGGTTATTTAAAATCACCTCTGGCACTTCGCCACGCTTGAGCTCAATCACCACGCGCATGCCGGACTTGTCGGACTCATCGCGCAGGTCAGAAATACCTTCTATTTTCTTCTCGTTGACCAGCTCGGCAATTTTTTCAATCAGGGTCTTTTTATTTACCTGATATGGCAGCTCATCAATGATGATGGACTGACGACCGCCTTTGTCCAGGTCTTCAAAATGGGTGCGACCACGCATTACAACACGACCACGGCCAGTGCGGTAGCCCTCTTTCACGCCTGCCGTGCCATAAATAATCCCGGCTGTCGGGAAATCAGGGGCTGGGATCAATTCAATCAACTCATCCACACTGATTTCTGGCTGCTTGAGCAGGGCAAAACACGCATTCAATACTTCGTTGAGGTTGTGAGGCGGGATATTGGTTGCCATGCCCACGGCAATGCCTGAGCTACCGTTAATCAGCAGGTTAGGAATTCGGGTCGGCATAATGAGCGGCTCTTGCTCGCTGCCGTCGTAGTTAGGGCCAAAATCTACGGTTTCTTTCTCGATATCCGCCAATAGCTCATGTGCGATCTTGGACATACGGATTTCGGTATACCGCATCGCCGCAGCATTGTCGCCATCGACCGAACCGAAGTTACCTTGGCCGTCTACCAGCATGTAGCGCAATGAAAAGTCCTGCGCCATACGGACGATGGTGTCGTACACAGCCGTATCACCATGCGGGTGATACTTACCGATCACATCGCCGACGATACGCGCAGATTTTTTGTAGGGCTTGTTGTAATCATTTGACAGCTCGTGCATCGCGTACAATACACGCCTGTGCACAGGCTTGAGACCATCACGAACATCCGGGAGCGCCCGTCCTACAATCACGCTCATGGCGTAATCAAGATAGCTGCGGCGCATCTCGTCTTCTAAACTGATAGGCAGGGTTTCTTTAGCAAATTGATCTGGAGACTGACTCATTCTTGACCCAATTTATAGTTAAAAGTTATCACGTGATTTTAGCATAAATAGCGCACTTCCGCTTGCTAAATCACCACCGATAGACCCTGGGCCTTACGTGCCTCAACGTAAGCAGGGACAACCTATGTAAAATGCAAAAGGGAGCCTAAATGCTCCCTTTGCAGACCATGCTCCTCGCAGTCAAATCGACTCACAGACCATGCACACAAATTAATAGGTTGTCAGCAATTGCAAATCGGCTTTCAAGTCCTCAACATGCTCAAGCCCAACAGCTATTCTAACCAGGTTATCCTTGAGACCCGCCTCAGCCCGCGTCTCAGCACTCACCCGGCTATGCGTGGTCGTGGCTGGATGGGTGATGGTGGATTTGGCATCCCCCAGGTTCGCGGTAATCGAAATCAAGCGTGTGGCATCAATCAATGCCCAGGCGGCTTCCTGACCGGTTTGACCGGCGCGTGGTTTCACTTCAAAGCTGACGATGCCACCGCCCAGTCGCTGTTGCTGCTGCGCCAGGGCATATTGCGGGTGCGAGCTTAACCCAGGATAAAATACACGTTCAACGCTAGGCTGTTGCTCCAGCCATTGCGCCAAAGCCGATGCACGCGCCGCATGGGCCTCCATGCGCACTTGCAATGTTTCCAGCCCCTTCACAAACACCCAGGCATTGAATGCACTCATGGTCACCCCTGCCGTACGCAAGAAGCCATACACAGGCTCCATCAAGGCTTTACTACCCAACACTGCCCCGCCCAGCACCCTCCCCTGTCCATCGATATATTTGGTAGCGGAATGAATCACAATATCCGCGCCCAATTTAAGCGGTTGCTGCAAGGCTGGTGTACAAAAACAATTGTCTACCGCCAGATAAGCACCTGCGGCATGCGCAATCGCTGCCAGTTTGGCAATATCCCCAATCTCGGTTAGCGGGTTAGATGGCGTTTCAGCAAAAAACAGTTTGGTATTCGGCTGGATGGCCGCTTGCCAGGCATCAAGATCCGTTAAGGAAACCAGCGTCACCTCCAAACCCCAGCGCTTGAGGATGTTGGTGAACAACTGCACGCTAGTGCCAAAAATACTGCGTGACGCCACCACATGATCACCTGCACTGCACATCCCCATGATGCAAGCCAGAATGGCAGACATGCCACTGGCAGTCGCCACGCATTGTTCGGCGCCTTCAAGTGCGGCCAGTTTATCCTGAAACATGGTGACGGTCGGGTTTGTAAAACGGGAATAAATATTACCTGGCTCGGTGCCGCCAAAACGTGCTGCCGCTTGCGCTGCATTTTTAAAGCGAAAACTCGAGTTTAAAAACAGCGCCTCTGAGTTTTCGCCAAACTCGGTGGTTAAGGTGCCAGCACGCACCGCCAGCGTTTCCAAATGGTATTGATCGTTCATACTTCCTCAAACTTCTGTCCGCAAACGGACGGCAATAAAAAACCCGTTTCAGCATTGCGCTAAAACGGGTCTTTGGGCTCTCGCTTTAGCAGTATTTATAATGCGCCCGCAAGCTGAGTTTGGCTTCGTTTAAAGTTCGCCACTCAAATCAGCGCAATTTCATTAAACGCCTTTTAAAGTAGGCTGTCAAGTCTTACTCGACACCCACCAAATCCGTTGATAACAAGTTCAGATCCAGCTGGGTGGTAGAGTTTGGCGGCAACTGTTTTTTACTCATGTCACTGCGGGCAGACTCAATACGATTCAAATAAGTGGCGTCAATGTCGCCGGTCACGTATTTGCCATCAAAGCAACTGCAATCAAATTCAGTCATGTGCGGATTGGATTTGGTAATGCTTTCACGCAAGGCGTCCAGATCCTGGTAAATCAAGGCATCTGCACCGATTTCAGCGCAAATCTCTTCATCGGTACGGTTGGTTGCCAGCAATTCATGGCGGCTGGGCATATCAATGCCATACACGTTAGGATAACGCACCGGTGGCGCAGCTGAGGCAAAGTAAACCTTGTTTGCGCCCGCATCGCGCGCCATTTGCACGATTTGCTGTGAGGTGGTGCCACGTACAATCGAGTCGTCTACCAGCAAGACGTTTTTGCCTTTGAATTCAATCCCGATTGGATTCAACTTCTGGCGCACGGATTTCTTGCGCAAGGCCTGACCTGGCATGATGAAGGTACGGCCAATATAGCGGTTTTTAATAAAGCCCTCGCGATAATCCAGACCCAAGGCAATACCTAGTTGCAACGCACTTGGACGACTGGTATCAGGAATCGGAATCACGACATCAATCTGTTTATCGGCCCATTCGCGTTTAATTTTTTCTGCCAGCAAGGTCCCCATGTCCAGACGGGTCTGGTAGACAGACACGCCATCAATCACAGAGTCCGGGCGAGCCAGATAGACATATTCAAAAATGCAGGAAGTCAGCTTGGCATTTTCGGCACATTGGCGGCTGCACAGGTTGCCATCCATATCAATAAACACGGCCTCACCAGGCTCAACATCACGCAGTAGCGTAAAGCCCAGTACATCCAGTGCCACGCTCTCGGAAGCCACAATATACTCGGTGCCTTTTTCTGTGTCCTGCTTGCCGATAACCAGCGGACGGATGCCATGCGGATCGCGGAACGCCAGCAGCCCGAAATTAGCAATCATGGCAACCACAGCGTAGGCACCTTTACAACGTCTGTGCACGCCTGCCACTGCATCAAACACCATATCACTGTTTAACAGGGCATTTTTTGAGGTGCTTTCAATTTCGTGTGCCAAGACATTCAACAACACTTCAGAGTCTGAATTGGTATTGATATGACGCAGATCTTGGCGGAACATTTCTGACTTCAACTGCTCGGAGTTAGTCAGGTTACCGTTGTGGCCCAACACGATGCCAAATGGTGAGTTGACATAAAAAGGCTGGGCTTCTGCCGCACTGGAGGAACCCGCAGTTGGATAACGGACATGCGCGATACCCACATTACCAACCAGATTGCGCATGTGGCGCGTATGAAAGACGTCTTTCACCAGGCCATTATTTTTATGCATATGGAAGGTATTGCCATCACAGGTCACGATGCCAGCGGCATCTTGACCACGGTGCTGTAAGACCAGCAATCCGTCATACAACAACTGATTCACCGGGTTCTTGCCTACAATACCGATAATTCCACACATAGTGACATCCTATCAAACACTTGAGATTACAAATTAAATCACTGACTCGTCGAGCTGTTGCTGGTCCAAATGCACATGCTTGGCAATACTAGATGGCATCCAGGGTAGCAATTTCAAGACCAGCACTTCAATTGGCGCGCTGAACATGGCATTTGACCAGCGCGGATCCTTTGGAAGTTCCGTCATGGCAGCCAACATCACCAGAATACAGACAATCAGCAGCCCCTTCAGCGCCCCAGCCGCACCGCCCAAAATACGGTTCATACCACCTAATCCGACCGCTTTAATCAACGTGGTCAACAACAGCGCCAGCAAGGTACAAACAAACAATACCAGTAAAAATACCAGTAAAAATGCGGCCATGGCCTTGATCGCCTCACCAGGAATCTGTTCTGGCATATAAGCGATCACCTGACTATTGAAGCGGTTGGCTAAATAAAAAGCCAATACCCATCCGAGCACAGAAAACAGCTCATGAATGGCACCACGCATGAGACCGACCAAAATCGAAAAACCAAGAATGCCTAATACTACATAATCAAATATTGTCATAAGTACTTATGACTTACTGGCGACGATACCGCTAAAACCTGCCGCTTCCAATTTTTTGAGGGTGGCTGCCGCTTCGTTACGTGTCGCATAAGTCCGTGTTCGCAGACGCAGCTTCTGTCCAGCAGCATCGACTTTCTCAGTGGCCGTTTCAAACCCTGCGTGCTTCAGCTTGACCTGGAGATTTTCAAGATTTTTTGGATCAGAAAAAACCCCAAACTGGATAAAAAACTTGCCTGCTTTTTTATCGGATTCCACAGCGGCTTCTTTAACCGCAGGTTTCACTGGCGCAACTTTGGGTTCAACTTTGGGTTCAACTTTGGGTTCAACTTTGGGTTCAACTTTGGGTTCAACTTTGGGTTCAACTTTGGGTTCAA
>JABLTH010104285.1_pt1 | contig 104156 bp, 81 predicted proteins | sample 7875711 | NCBI WGS metagenome assembly JABLTH01 (sample SAMN14941262, study PRJNA633318) | bioreactor metagenome | isolation source: bioreactor | place: China | collected 2019-03-05
ACGCCCCTCCCTCCGGCCCGGCCGGCGTGTTCGCCTACGCTCACCCGACTCTCATAGGACCTGGTACAGAAAATGGGGGCAGGTCAGCCAAGATGCGATCTTCGATGGTTGTACCGTTTTCCAAGGAAAAGATCTGCGAAGGCTTCGAGGAGGCGATACTTCACGCTACGCTCTCCTGGCGTTGTCCGCTGCGTGGGCGCGTTTGTCCCCGGATGGTTGCTTGAATTCGACCGCTGCATTGAGCGGAGACTGAGCGAGCCTTGCTTCGATCAGCCTGAGGTACTTGGGCTCGATCTCGACGGAGATCGAGTGGCGGCCCGTCTCCATGGCGGCGACCGCCGTGGTGCCCGTGCCGGCGAAAGGATCAACAACCGTATCTCCGACGAAGCTGAACATGCGGATCAGCCGCCGAGGAATCTCGACGGGAAAGGGCGCGGGATGGTCCTTTCGGATCTGGCCTGTCACATCAGTCCAAACGCCGGAGAACCACCTGGAATAGTCGTCGGTCGAGATGAAGCTCTGCTTCTCTTGTGACGCGCTCGGCTTGCGGTACCCGCCCGGCTTGCGGAGGAACAGGATGTGCTCAAGATCATTCTTGATCACGCCGTTGGGCAGATTGGGCTTCCCGAGGAATCGGCTGGACCGAGAGGCTTCGAGCCGGACGTTCGTGACCTTCTGCCAGCGGATAGGTGTCAGATTGTCGAATCCGATCCTCCGCGCACGGACCTGAATATCCGCCGAAAGGGGCAGCACATAGTGCCGCCCTGCCTGCTTCCGCGACATGCACACATCGCCCACAACGCAGGCGACGCGTCCTCCGGGCACCAAGATACGGAAGCACTCTCCCCACACCTTGTCCAGTTCGTGAAGAAACAGCTCGTATGACTGGATGTTTCCGAGTTGGTCCGGGCGATCTGAATAGTGAATCAACGCGCCATAGGGAGGCGAGGTCACCACCAGATGCACGCTCGCGCTCGGGAGGAACGACAAATCGCGAGCGTCGCCGAGATGGACAGAATGTTGAGTCAGCACGCGCGACCTCCGTGGAACAGCAAGTGTATCAGCATTCGAGCATGCGCGGTCTGAGAATCGTCCCCTCGCCTATCGTCTCTCATGCGGCCGGCCGTCTTTCTTGATCGCGACGACACGCTGATGGAGGCCAACTCGCTCCCGGCTCCGGCGCCGCCGGCCGCGCCGGGCGATGTGGTTGATCCCGCGCTGGTCCGGCTTCTTCCGGGAGCGCGCGAGGCGTGCGAGCATCTCAGGCGGGCGGGCTATTTGCTCGTGGTCGTCAGCAATCAGGGCGTTGTCGCGCGCGGCGGGGCGACGACGGCGCAGGTCGACGCCGTCAACGCGCGACTGTCGCAGCTTCTCGGCGTCGGCGTGATCGACGCGTTCTACTACTGCCCGTTCCACCCGTGCGGTCGCGTGGCGGCGTTCACGATGGAGCACCCCTGGCGCAAGCCCTCGCCCGGCATGATCCTCGCCGCGACCGAGGATCTCGGGCTCGATCTCGCTCGCTCGTGGGTGATCGGCGATGCGGAGCGCGATATCCAGGCCGGGATCGCGGCCGGGATCGATCCGTCACGCTGCCTGCGCATCGGCCCGGCGCTGTCGATCGCGCGAGCGGCGCAGCGCGTGCTCTCGTGACCTGATCGTTTCGAACTCGGGCCCGTGCGTGGTCGAATCGCCGTGACGACCGGGCCGCGACGCGGCGGGTCACTCGATCGTGCGATCTCCAAGAGCTACACCCGCCGGCGTCCCGAGTCCTCGACTTTTAATCCCGCGGCCCGCGCGATGTCCGCCAGCGCGACGCGATCGTGGACGTTGAGCTTCTCATAGATGCTGACGCGGTGGTGATCGACCGTCTTCTCGGAGCGATGGAGAACAGCCGCGATTTCCTTGACGGACAGCCCCTGCCCCAGCAGGGCCGTCACTTCCAACTCGCGGGGCGAAAGCACGTCCAGGCGGCCCAGGTTGATCACCGCCGAATCAATCATCTCGAACTCGGTGTTCTCCGAGAAGCCACCGGTGCTTTCGCCAAGGCTGGTCGGTCGGCAGATGATGAGAAAGAGGTCCGGCTTGCCCACGTCGGCGTCCGAGTCCTTGGAAATACACCGGATCCAAGACAGGTGCTCCCGACCACGCCAGATCGCCCGGAGCAGCACAGGGCGTTCCGATTTCTCCAACATCCTTCGGTGCAGCTCGAAACGATCCCGGACCCACTCTTCGGGCATCACGTCCGACCACTGGCGACCGATGTACCGAGATGGCTCCGCGCGTGGGCCGAAGTGCATCTCCGCGGCCTGGTTGTTCATGTAGCACCAGCGCCCGTCGCCACTCTCCACCATCACGCCGGTGCCGGGCTCGCTCACCAGCGCGGCACACACGTCTTCGCAGTGCTTCACCCAGAAAGCGCCCATGGCGCCGTCGGGCTTTGTCGTGTGGCTTAGCATGAATCAGGATACGCCGATCCGGTGGTTGAGCCAACCCTGGCGATGGAGTGAATTCCTCGCCGTAAGGAATTGAGACTTGGACTCGTTTCGCGGGTCGAGGCCAAGCCCGCGCGGGCCGGAGGTCCCATGGCCCGCCGCGGCGGCGCCCCTTAGACGCGCACCCGCTCCGCATCCTCCAGCGTCAGGCCGGCCTCCTGCGCCAGCGAGGCCATCTCGACGCGATCCGAGATCCTGAGCTTTCGATGGATCGAGATGCAATGCGATTCCACGGTCTTCTCGGCCCTGTGCAGGGTTTTCGCGGCCTCGCGCACGCTCATCCCGTGCCCCACCAGCGCCATCACTCGAAGTTCCTGCTTGGTCAGGATGTCAAGCCTGCCCAAGCGCACCACGCCCGACTCGAACTGGTCGGTCTCCGGGCCCAGCGGGATCGCGGGTTCGTAGCCGCGCACCCGATGCGTCATACACAGAATGGCATTCGCGCCCGGCTCGCCCGGAAGCGACGACAGGTACGAGAAAATAATGAAGAGTTGCGATCCCAGCCAGATCTTGCGTCGGCAGACCGACCGGTGCGTTGCAAGGACGTGCCGCACCGACTCTTCGCATTCCAGGGCGCATGGTCGCGGGAAGAGGCTGGCCACGGTACGCCCGACTATGTCCGAGGCGCGTGCGGAGTCTCCGGCGAGCATACGGGCGCACTGGTCGTTCATGTATTCGATGCGGCCCGGATCGCTCATGACCAGTACGCCGACAAAGGGGTTGTTCGCGGTCGCCTCAAACACCGCACGCACCGCGTCCGGGAGCTGGCGCCGCAATTCCGAGGCGTTGATGGTCGGCATGAAAGCCGATCCGGGTGCTTGGGAGAGCGGGTTCGGAGGAACGGGTGTCAAGTGGCTCATCCCATGCCCTCGCTGAAACGCCAAGCCCATGATCAGCCCACGTGCGCGAATGTATCAAATTTCCATCGTCCGTGCGCGCGACATGACGGCGCGGGATTCAATAGAACCGAAAGTATCCGTATTCGATGGCATTTATGAGGAACATCGATGCACGTTCGGGCTGGCGACGAAATCACATGGAGCGCCAGTGGTCACTTCACGCCGGGCGAGCGAACAAAGGTGATCTTGATCTTCTGCAGAATCAAGGGAATCACCTAATCTTAGGATTTGGACGGCGCACGAGAGAGTCGGAGCAGCGAATCGTGAAACGCTCGTGCCGCCGGGGCCAGCTCGCGGTCACGCCGGCGCACGATCGCCATCTGCCGGGATAGCCCCGCGTCCTTGCAGGTGAGGCCTTCCTCGACACCCAGGGCGAATCGGCTCACAAACCCAACGCCGATCCCCGCCCGCACCATCTGCTTGATGGACTCGATCGATCGCAGTTCCATGACAATATTGAGCGACACGCCGGCATCCGCCGCGGCACGATCGATCACGTCGCGAACCGCCGACCCCGCTTCGAAGGCGACCACGTCCGCCCCGGCAAGTTCACTCCAGCGGAAGACACGCTTGCCCGCCAACGCGTACTTGGCCGGGACGATGAGACGCAGCTGATCCGCCACCAAGGGCGTGCGCAGCAGCTCGTCCGCTCCCGCCAGGGTGATCGGCAAGGTCACGATGCCAAGGTCGAGCTCGCCCGAGAGCACCGCCGCCGCCACCGCCGACGAGCCGGCCTCGCGGATGAAAAAACGCAGTCCCGCGTGCTTCCTCCGGATTTCAGACACGGCCGGGGGAAGCAGGTAGGTGATCGCCGTTGCCCCGCCGCCCACCCGGATGGTCCCCCGCTCTAGGCCCATGAGCTGACGCACGGCCGTCATGGCCTGATCCGCACGCCTCAGGGCGTCGTCGGCATGGATGAGGAACAATCGGCCCGCTTCGGTCAGTTCCACTCCGCGCGGCGTGCGGTGGAGCAACGCCGTCCCAACCTCACGCTCCAGCTTCTTCACCATCGCCGAGAGCGCCGGCTGCGTCACCCCCAGCGACTGAGCGGCCCGGGTCAGGTGCCCCGCGGCGGCGATCGAGCGGAAATATCGGAGCGTCGTCAACTCCATGTCCCGCCATGGTAAGAGAAGCACGGCGGACGTGCCCGAGCACACATCGTGGGAACGGCCTTGCCAGGCCAAGCCCGGGTCGGGCGGGTGTCTCTTCGAGCATGGGTGATGGGGGTGCCGGAGGAGCGCATTGGCGCGCGTCGCATCGTCCGGGCGGATCAACTCAAAGATGCCACGGGTTCTCGGAAATGCAAGGGAGGGATGGAAGAAATCTCGGGTCCGAGATCAGCGGAATTTGAGGCGGATTTGACGGTTGTAGTGGCTTTTCCGTGATTGCGGTGCATGTTGAAGGTGGCGGCACGGTTTCTCCGGGCCGCGCGCTGGCCGTGCTCCGGCCAGCGTCCGGGGAGTTCAAACACCATGGCCGGTCCGGCGCGTCGGAGCGTGCCGCGCCGGTGCGAACGCAGTTGAGAGGGAATGCTTATGGCCCGAGCGAACGTGTTGTTGGCATTGGCGGTCCTGACCGCGGCGGCGCCCGCGGCCTTGGCCGGCGTCGTGAACCTGGGCGGCAGCCTCGGCTCGCAGGGCCAGACCTCGGGCTCCATCAGCGGCTCAAACCTGACCGGCTTCCAGACCGGTACCTTTACAACCCGCGGCGGAAGCGGAGACGGGCACAGCACCTTCTCCGACGACCCCGCCAGCTTCTCCCTCCCCATGTTCGGGAGCAACGGAAGCAAGGTCTACATCAACACCGGCGGCGCGGCGTCCACCGTCAAGATCGGCTCCGGATTCAACTCCATCGGCGAGAACCGCAACGGCCAGCTCATCAATGGCTCGCGCGGCAACATCCTCGTCGCCTGGGACGAGCAGGTCCAGGCCACCAAGAACATCATCACCGTCCTCTATATGTCCAGCGACGGCCAGGACATCATGCCCTCCGGCGTGTCCATCGGCAACGAGTCCTTCGACTTCTGGACTTGGAATGTCGGGTTGATCGATCCCATCAACTTCAACTCGCCCGACGGCAAGGCGCCGCTCTACGCCGCCACCGTGTCGCTCAGCCGCGACGGCGGAGCGAGCTTCTACTCCACCAAGTCCATCTTCAACAAGAGTGTGACCGACCCGTGGAACGGCAAAGACGCCGGCGTGACCCAGATCGACGTCGGCCAGGGTGTCAACTTCATCCGCCTCCGCTACGACATCGGGCAGGTGCCCGCGCCGAGCGCCGGGGTGGTGTTCGGTATGGGTGTGCTGGCGGTCGCTCGACGCCGGCGCCGGTGAGTTTTCCCTTAAGGCCCCCCGGGTTCCGGGGCCGGGGGCCAGATTTCCGCCCGCACCCGCCGCGGTATGCTTGTGGTGATGAACCAGCGAGCGACCAACGCGGGACCAGAGCACGGTGATGGATCGCTGATCAGGCGGTCCGTCGCCGTTTTTGCACTTTGCCTCGGCGTCGTGCCGGGCGTTCTCGCTCAGACCGATCTGACGCTCGACCCCGACCAGGGCTGGACCGCCACCTCGCCCGCCGAGCCGAGGTCCGCCGACGGTGCGATCATGGACCGCGCCCGGGCGCTGCTCGCCGAAGGAAAGGCCAAGGAAGCCAAGTCGATCCTGTCCGATTGGCTCGACGAACATGAATTCTCGACGAGCCCCTTCCTTGCCGAGGCCTACCTGCTGCGCGGCGATGCCCGGGTCGCGACCAACGCCGAGTGGTGGGCGCTCTACGACTACGAGGCCGTCATCAAGCAATTCCCGGGCACCGTCGAGTTTCCCAAGGCCGTGGAACGCGAGTTTGAGATCGGCAAGCGATACCTGAACGGGCTCAAGACCAAGGTCTTTTGGCTGCGTCTCGAGGACGCGAGCGGTCTGGGCTCGGAGTTGCTCGTCCGGGTTCAGGAGCGATTGCCGGGCAGCCGGATCGCGGAGGAGGCGTGCCTGTTCCTGGCGGACTATTACTACCGAGTGCGCGACCTGACGCAGGCCGCCGAGATGTACGACATCTTCCTGCGCAACTTTCCCGCCAGCGAGCACCGCCAGCGCGCCCTGCAGCGCCGCGTCTACGCGAGCATCGGCCAGTTCAAAGGCCCCAACTACGATTCTTCGGGGCTCGTCGAGGCCCGTTCGCTGATCAAGAACTTCGCGGACCAGTATCCCGCCGAGGCCGAACGCGCCGGCATGAGCGACGCGCTCTCGGCCCGCTTGGACGAGTCCATCGCCGCCCAGAAGCTCGAAAAGGCCAAGTGGTACTTCAAGCAGGGCGACGATGTCTCCGCCCGATTCACGCTGACACGCCTCCGTCGGGCGCACCCGCGCACGGTCGCCGCGAGTCTCGCCTACGACCTCATGCTCGAGCACGGGTGGGTCCAGCCGCGGGAGGGGGAGCCCGCGACTCCCGCCGACGCACCGGCCCCCTCGCCAGGTTCCTCCCAGGCTCCGGCGCCGGGCGAGCCCCAGGCGGTCGACAAGAAAGAAGGTGGGAAGTGAACCGCCGACCTCATCGGATCAAGCGCGACGTGTCGGCGTGCGGCGCTCTGCTGGCGAGTTTGGTCGCCATGACCGCCTGCTCGACCGACGCCACCAAGGGCTACTCGTTCAGTTCGACCTACGACGAATCGATCCGCACCGTGGCGGTCCCGGTGTTCGGCAACGAGACCTTCGAGGCCGGGCTCGACGCCCAGGTCACCGAAGCGATCATCAAGGAGATCCAACGCACCACCAAGTGGACCGTGGTGTCCACCGGCGCCGCCGACGCGACGCTCTCGGGCACGCTCACGGCCGCGGACCTCGGAACGCTCAGCCGCGCGCCTTTCACCGGCCTGACGCAGGAGCAGATCGTCACCCTCCGCGTTGACTTCGAGTTGAAGGACAACCGCTCGGGCCGGGTGATCTCGGCGCGCCGAAACTTCGCCGCCGCGGAAACCTTTATCCCCGAACGCGGCGTGGGCGAACGCATCGGCGTGGGGCAGCAGAACGCTGTCCAGACCCTGGCGCGCGATGTGGTTCACGAATTGCGAACCGGCTGGTGACCTGCCGGGCGTCCCAGGGCCGGTTCTCCCGGCGGTCATGCCCCACCCGACCCCGCGCAGCGGCCGGAATCCACGACTCGCCTACCCTATTTCAAGCGTCCGGGAACCTGCGGGTGCATCCGCGGCCACCCAGAGCCGAAGAGTCTTCCTAGGGTGTCCAATTTCATGACAAAGACCGGACCATGGCGGCTGGCGGAAATCCCCCACCAAGCCTTGGATCGTGGGCGGGACGCCTGACGGCGTCGGCAGCAAGCGTCGAACAGACGGGTGGTGTGTTGATGAGCAGCGACGGGCCTTCCCGCAACAACAGTCCGCAGAAGACCCCGCCGGGCAAGCCCGGCCCTGACGGCGATCGCCGCGGCATGCCCCCGAGTCGCGGGCTGTTTGGCATCGCCACGTTCATCATCATCGCCCTCGTCCTGATGATGCTGATCAACTCGGGCGGGCGGGGCGACACCATCACCCTCGCGGACTTTGAGGTCCTCGTCAAGAACCGCGAGATCGTGCCCGGCACCGTCGAGGTGCGCGACGACGCGGTCATCGCTCGCAAGCGCCTCGACGGCCCGCAGGCCGGCGAGCGCGTTGTCATGATCCCGCTCAACGCCGCCTCCAGCAAAACCGTCGTCGATCGCGTGTACTCCGTCACCAACGGCGATGTCAAGAGCCGCTCGTCCTCGCCCTGGATGCTCTTGCTCCTGGTCTTCGGGCCCTTCTTCCTCATTCTCGCGCTCTGGATGGTGATCTCGCGCGGGCTCCGCGGCGCGGGCGGCGGCGGCGGCGTGCTCGGCAACTTCGGAAAGTCTCGTCATCGCACCCTCACCAAGGAAATGACGGGCGTCACCTTCGCCGACGTCGCCGGCGTCGAAGAGGCCAAGGAGGAAGTTACCGAGATCATCGAATTCCTCAGAAACCCCAAGAAATTCACGAAGCTCGGCGGGCGCATCCCGCGCGGCGTGCTCCTCGTGGGAGAGCCGGGGTGCGGAAAAACCCTGCTGGCCAAGGCGATCGCCGGCGAGGCCGACGTTCCGTTCTTCTCCATCTCCGGCTCGGACTTTGTCGAGATGTTCGTCGGCGTCGGCGCTTCCCGCGTTCGCGATCTCTTCAAGCAGGCCAAGGAGTCCGCCCCCTGCATCATCTTCCTTGATGAGATCGACGCCGTTGGGCGTCGCCGTGGCGGCGGATTCACCAGCGGCGGGCACGAGGAGCGTGAGCAGACGCTCAACGCGATCCTCGTCGAGATGGACGGCTTCAATTCGACCGACGGCGTGATCGTCGTCGCCGCCACCAACCGCGCCGACGTCCTCGACCCCGCCCTGACCCGCCCCGGTCGATTCGATCGACAGATCGTGGTGCCCCTCCCCGACGTGAAGGGCCGCCTGGAAATCCTGAAGGTCCACAGCAAGAAGGTCAAGCTCGGCCCGGACGTCAACCTTGAGAAGATTGCGCGCGGCACTCCCATGTTCAGCGGCGCTGATCTGGCCGCCATCATCAACGAGGCCGCCATCAACGCGACCATGCACAACAAGGACTTCATCGAGCACGAGGATCTCGAGGAGGCGCGCGACAAGGTGAAATTCGGGCGCGCCCAGCGCAGCCGCAAGCCCGACGCGGTCGAAAACCGCGCGACGGCCTACCACGAGGCGGGCCACGCCGTGCTCCAGGCGATCCTCCCCGACGCCGACCCGCTCCACAAGGTCACCATCATTCCGCGCGGCCAAGCCCTGGGCGCCACCTTCTCCCTTCCCGAGAAGGATCGCCATGGCTATGCGCGGAAGTGGTTGCTGGCGACCATGCGCGTTCTCTGCGGCGGCCGCATCGCCGAAGAGAAGGCCACCGGCGACGTCGCCTCCGGCGCCGCGATGGACATCGCCCAGGTCACCAATCTCGCGCGGAAGATGATCCTGGAATGGGGCATGAGCGAGAAGCTCGGCTTCGTGCGGTATGAGGGCGCCGACAACCGCGAGATGTACCTGCCCGAGAAAGAGTTCAGCGAAGAAACGGCCAAGCTGGTCGACGCCGAGATCCGCCTTCTGATCGACGAGGCGTACGCCGACGCCAAGACCATCTTGTACGCGAATTGGGAAAAGGTGGTCGCCGTCGCCGAGGCGCTCCTGAAGTATGAGACGCTGACCTCGGACGACGTGTCGCGCCTCATGAAAGACGGCAAGCTCGATCGCGCTACAGTCGAGGATCTGCTCCAGGCGGAGCACAAGCGCCGCGCGGCGCCTCCGCCTCAGGCCCCGGATCCCGAGCCGCCCGCCGGCGCGCTCCCAAGGCCCGCCTGAACCGTCCTGAGTTGTTGCACGATGCCGCGGTGTCTGGTTCCGCCGCTCGTGCCATGCGCCGGCCTGGTGCGTTCCCGAGTGGGGACGCCATCGTCGTACATAGTCCTACGAGGTGGACGGTCGGCCTGGATTGCCGGCTCGCTCCCGGCCCGTTTGCCGACCCGCGGATTGGGAACTTGTCGCCCCGGGCCCTGATCTTGCCTCCGGACCGCCATCCGACCGATACAACTCCTCGTGCGGATGATCCGCGAGGAAACACCGGGCGATTTGTCGCGTCTACCCGACCGGTCCCCGCGTATCGGCATGCCGCCCGCGCCCGCCCGGCGCCGGGCCGATGGAGCTCACGATGACCGCGATGGTGCTTTCCTTCCTTCTGATCACCCAGACCACCGGCGTTCAGCCCGTGAATCCCGCGGCACAACCCGGCGCGAATCCCGCGGGAGGTCCGGGCACGCCGGCCGATCCCGCCGCGGGGCTCAGCGGTATTTCCCTGTGGGACTACATCAAGGACGGTGGGCTCATCAGCTATGTGATGATCATCATGTCGATCATCGCGCTGGCCCTCATCATCCGCAACGCGATCTACCTTCGGCGCTCCCGGCACATCCCGCTCGACCTGGCCCAGAAGCTGGACATGGCGATGGCCGCCGGATCGCTCGACGAGGCTTCCCGCGTCTGCTCGGGAGAGTACGCCGACAGTTTTCTGGCCCGCGTGATGGGAATGGCGATCGAGCGTGTCCGCCGGTCGGCCTTCGGCAATCTGGAGCTGCGCTCCGCCGTCGAGGACGCGGGCGCCGCGGAGACCGAGCGGATGCACCGGATGAACGACTTCATCGGCATCATCGCCGCGGTCGGCCCGATGCTGGGCCTCCTGGGAACGGTCATGGGCATGATCGGCGCGTTCCGCACCATCGGCACACTGTCTGGCGCGGCGCGCTCGACGCAGCTGGCGACGTTCATGTCCATGGCGCTGGTGAATACCGCCGAGGGTCTGATTGTCGCGATTCCGTGCACGATCATGTTCGCGATCTATCGCCGGCGCATCGAGGAGATTGTCGATGATTCGAGCCGGGTGGCCGAGCGCCTGATCTCGCACGTCAGCGCCGCGTCGCCGTCCCCCTCGGCCCGTCCCTCGCCCCGCCCTTCCGTGCGTGAGGTCGATCGCGCGTGAGACTCAGCCGCCGCCAGAGCAAGCAAGAGGCCTCATTCGATCTCACGCCGATGATCGACGTGGTGATGCTGCTGATCGTGTTCTTCACGCTCACGTCGCAGTTTTCTCGCTCCGAGCAGGCTCCGCTCGATCTGCCCGCGCAGCGCGGGGACACCGCTCGGGAAAAGGCCGCGAACGCTGTCTATCTCGACATGGATCGCCTCGGCCGGCTTTCAACGCTGGGCCAGGCCGTCGACCTCCCGGCCCTGGCCTCGCAGATCGCGTCTCAGGCGGGCAACAAGGCGTCCGCCGCGGGCGACGCCAAGGCGTCGCGCCACGCGCCGGTGGAAGTCGTCGTGCGCGCCGATCGCCTCTGCCCCTCGATGCACCTCTCGCGCGTCGCCGAGGAACTCAGCCGCGCCGGCGTCGTTCGCTGGCGTCTGGCGACGAGCAACGAGAGCGGCCCGGCGCCCGCCGCGGGAGGCAAGCCGTGAACTTTGCCCGCAAGCCATCACGACGCCTCGACCCCGCCGCCCTGCGCCTCCCGCTCATCGCGCTGATCGACGTCGTGCTCTTCCTCCTCTTTTACTTCATCATCGCCGGGAACCTCGCCGCCGAGGAAGGCGAGCTTGCCAGCACGCTCAAGACTTCCAGCGGCGGGAACACCGGCTCGAGCGCACTCCTCCAGGCCCCGCTGGTCGAGGTGAAGTCGCAGAACGGCCGCCCGCGGTTTGTGATCGGCGCGCGGGCCCTCGACTCCCAGGACTCGCTTGGCTCGGTGCTCGCCCAGCTCCCGAAAGATCCCGGCGTGCTCATCAAGGCCGACCCCGACGCGCCCGTGGAGTTCACGGCCGCCGCCATGCAGGCCGCCAGCGACGCCGGCTTTACCAAGGTCACGTTCGTCACGCGGACGCGATAGGCCGGGTCTTTCGCCAACGCGAGAAACCTCCGCTCACGCCTTCTCGGCGCGTGTGACAATCATGTGGTTTTGTCCGGTCCGTTGATCGTGTAGGCTCTGTGGAGCAGGTTTCCCGCGCGAACTCCCGGAGGTGTGCCTATGCGTGGCTCGATTCTGTTCCGTCCCCTCCTTGTCGCCGCAACCCTCTCCCTTGCGGCTCACGCCACGGCGCGGCAGGGGAGGCCCGCCGATTTCGTTGATCGTCCCAGCCCCGCGGGTCAGACCTCGCAACCCGCGGCCAAGCCAGCGCCCTCGCCGATCTCGCTCGACGCCGTCAGGGCCCTGTGCGAGCAGCAGATCTCGTCCGTCATCGAGAACGGCGAGGTGAAGAGCGAACTGCAGACGATCGACCAGACCGTCGATCTGATCGCGGCGTTCGACACGTTCGAAGATCCCCGCGCCATGATCGAGGCGGCCCGCTGGCGCCGCGCGCTCGCGCAGACGCTCAAGCTCGAACCCGCGGAGCGCCGCTCCATTCTCCGCGCCTTCCGCGAGAACCCGAAGCTCGCCGACCCGCTCGTGTTCAACGCACGCCCCAGCAGCGACGATCTGCCGGCGGTCTATCGCCTGTACCTCAAGATGCTCGACCAGCGCGGCAAGCAGGTCGCGGACTACCCCAACCTCGCCGCGGCCATCGCCTTGGTGTGGGACAAGCCGCCTTCGTTCGGGCGCGCGGAAAAGCCCGATCCCGTCGAGCTCTTCGATTACTTCACGTCCAACGCAAAGAAGCTTGTGTTCGATCCCAGAACCACGCCCACGGAGTTGTTGATCTTCATGGTCGATGTCGCCGCCCCCGTGTCCGACCTGCGCTGGGCGATGGAGAAGCACGGCGGGGAGCGCCGGGTCGGGCGTGTCTATTTCGATGTTCCCTACGACACCGCGTTCTTCAAGTACAACCAGCCCCTGAAGCTCGACAAGGAAACGTTCAATCTCGCCAACATCCGCAAGGTCGGCGGCGTGTGCGTCCACCAGGCCTACTACGCCGCCACCGTCGGCAAGGCCGTCGGCGTCCCCACCGTGCAGATGAGCGCCGCCGGCGCCGATGTCGGGCACGCCTGGGTCGGCTTCCTCGAAACCGGCACGCCCTCCCGCTGGAATCTCGATTTCGGCTGCTACGAAGAGTACAAGAAGCTGGTTGGTCACACCGCCAACCCGCAGACCGGCGAGGACATGACCGATGGCGAGGTGCTCCTGCTCGCGTCGCTCGCCAATGACAAGGCTTCCGATCGGATGCTCGCGACGGCCTGGACCGACGCCAGCTCGCGGCTGGGCTGGCTCATCAGCCGCCAGATGGATTTCCCGCCGCGGATCGACCTCGGGGGCTGGCAGGCGCCGCCGCCACGCAGCAAGTCGACGGACACGCGGCTGGCGCTCCTGAAGTTCGCGGTGAACGCATCACCCGCGTACGCGCCGGCGTGGCGCTCGGTGACCGAGCTGGCCAAGGCCGCCAAGCTCTCGCCCAAGCAGATGAATGAATGGACCGGCACGATCATCAAGCTCGCGGGCGACAAGTCTCCAGGGTTTGCGCTGGAGGTGCTGGTGCCGATGATCAAGCTGGTCTCCGACGAAAAGGAGCAGGAGAGGCTCTGGGAATGGGCGTATTCGCAGTTCTACACCAACATGCACGAGGGACGCTATCGCCGCGCCGACCTGGCCGTGCGCATCCGCTTGGAGGAGGCCAGGTTCTTTGAGGAAAACAAGCATCCCGATCGCGCGTTCAGGATCTACCAGGAGCTCGTGCAGAACTTCGCCGACGAGGGGCCCTTTGTTGTGGAAGCCGCCCAGCGCTGCGCCGACGCGATGAAGGCCAACGGCTCGTCGCCCACGCAGGTCGCCAACATGCTCAGGGACATGTGGCGAAAGACCAAGAAGCCCGGCAAGATGAGCGGGCAGTTCGTCACGCAGGGAAACTGGTACCGCATCGGCGAGCTGTACCTGGCCGCGCTCAACGCCGCCGGGAATGCGAACGACGCCAAGAGCGTCAAGACCCAGCTCGACGCGGTGATGAAATAACTTCGCCCGCTCCCGCGAGCCCGGCGCTTGGACCGCGTCGCGTCCGGCTCACGGCCAGACCGTGATCGTGCCGCCGCCAGACTCTGCCAGCACCTTCATCAACGCATGAAAATCCGCGCTCCTCTCGGGCACGATGCATCCATCGCTCCCGTGCGGGCCCCGCCCGTGGATGTAGAACCCATCTCGCCCGAACATGCCGAAGGTCAGCCCCTTCCCGGTGGGCGTGAGCTTGGCCGACAGCCCCAGGTGCGGGTGCCTCGACGGCGCCGCGACGGCGTACTCTCCGATCGGCAAGGGCCCGCCGTGCGTTCCCTTGGCGTGGTCGGTCTTTCGTGACATCAGAAACACGTTGTTGGTCACGAATGGATCCGCGGCACCATCCCGCGTGCTCCCGCCCTGCCCGCCCGACCACGCGCGAAAGCAAAGGTCGGCCTTCTCGCTCTTGATCCACAAGCGGCGAAGGGTAATCGAATACGACAGCTCCGCGCCCGGCATAGGTCCCTCCGATCGAATCTCGCCTACAGGCCCTGCGAGCCACTCGCCGACTCCAGAGCCTTGGGAATGATCGTCACCTCCTGCAGCACCTGCATCTCCTTCGAAGATTTGGCCCCCGCATCCTCGAACTTCCGGAGTGTGGGTGTCAGGCGCGCATCGACGGATGCGACGAACCGGTTGTAGTGCTCCGTCGACTGGCGCAGCGACGCGCCCAGCTTGGACGCGTGCTCCCAGGCGACCGACGCACGCTCGTGCAGCTCGCGCCCGAGCCGGCGCAATTCCTCGGCCTCCTCGGCCAATCTCTGCTCGCGCCAGCCGAGTTCCACCGCGCGCAGGAGGCCGATCAGCGTCGACGGGCTCGCCAGGATCACGCGCCGCTCGGCCGCAAGCTCGAACAATTCCGGTCGCCGGGACAACGCGCCATCAATGAACTGATCGCCCGGGACGAACATCACCACAAACTCCGGGGCGCGGTCGAACTGCTCCCAATACGCCTTGGCCGACAACGCCTCGACCTGCTTGCGGACATGTTCCGCGAAGCGGTCCATCGCGTGGTCGGCCTCCTCCGGGCTTCCGGCCTCGATCGCGTCCAGGTACGCCTCGATCGTGGTCTTGGAGTCAACGACCACCGTCCGCTCGTTCGGCAAGCGGATCGTCATGTCGGGTCGCTGCAGGTCGCCCGCGTCGGTCCGACGCGAGTCCTGCTCGGAGAAATCGCAGTAGTTCCGCAGGCCCGCGATCTCCACCACGCGCCGCAGCTGCACCTCGCCATACCGCCCCCGCACCTGCGGCTTGCGCAGCGCCGCCACCAGCTTGCCCGTTTCCTCCTTCAGCTTGGCGCTGGACTCCTGCGTGCCCCGGATCTGCTCCACCAGCGACGCGAACGACGCGGTCCGCTCCTGCTCGATCCGCGCGAGGTTTGTATCCGTCTTTGCGAGCAAGTCACGGATGGGCGAAAGAAGCTCGTCGATGTTCTTCCGCCGCTGCTCGAGCTCCAACGCCAGGTGCTCGCGCTGCCCGAGGAAATGCTGCGTCGCACGATCCTGAAACTCCTTCACCGTGCCGGTGAGCACGTCGGCGGCGAGGCGCTTGAATTGGTCCTCCGCCGCCCGGCGTGTCTCCTCGTGCCTCCGCTCGATGTCCGCGACGCGGGCTTGGTGGGCCTTCTCGCCCTGCAGCACGTCCTCCTCGAGCGCGACAACGCGCTCGGCGAGGCGCGCCCGCTCCTGCTTCTCGCGCGACAGCTCTTCGACCCGCGCCTCGATCTGCGCGCGGAGTTCGCGCGCCGTTGCTTCCGCCGAAGCCGCGGCCTGGGTCAGGCTCTCTCGCGCGGCCGCAAGCTCAATGGCCTGGGCCTCGACCCTCGACATCGCCGCCTCGGCTTGGCCCATCGCCCGCCCGCGCGCGATCGCCATCCACACCGCCGCGCCAGCCGCCGCCAACGCGATCAATCCAGTCACTATCAGTGCCGGGTCCATAGTGGTGCGAGTATACCGATCAAAAGCCGATTCCACCCCACGAACACGCCTGATTTCCTTGGATTGAACAATCCATGATCCCTGCCGAAATGGCACCTCAGGGCGTCCCGGCGATGGTGCGCTGGCAGGCGGCGACGTCCCGGGGGCGCGCCGACCGCCTCAGTCTGACGACTCGGACATCTCCGCGGGCCGCGTGAGACGCCGCGGCGTGCGTCCGGGGCGGGTTCACGGCCGTTGCCCTCATTCCTCGTCACGCCAGGGCCTCAGCGCGGAAATCACGCGGTCCGCACCCGATCGGCACACCGGTTGCCCGTGCCTAGGCATGGAGTTGGTGCGCCCGCATCCCGATCACCCCCACATGACCACCGGGGGCCAAGCGCCCGCCGCGGGCCATGGTGGCATGCCGTCGGACGCTGGGTCCGAGCGCGGGAACGGCGCCGCCCGCTTGGCGACCACCCCCGGCCCGACCTGCGCCGGCCGACTCAACCTGCTCCTCTCCTGCGCCGGCTGGCAGCAGGACCCTTGGGTTGATCGCTTGCCGCGCCTCCTCGAGCCCATGGGAGTGATCGCCCACCGCGCCCAGACCGGCGGCGAGGCCAAGCGCGTGATCGAGTCAACCCCCATCCACATCGCGGTGGTCGATCTGGGCCTGCCGCTCGATGCAACCTCCTCGACTGACCACGAGGGCGGCCCGCGCCTGCTCGAACTGCTGGCGCGTCTGGCCTGCCCGCCGCCCACCGTCGTCGTCAAGCGTTCTCGCTCGTTACGCGACGACGTGCGGGAGATCGGGGCCGCGCTCCGCGCCGGCGCGTTCGCGGTCGTCGAGCGCCCGCGGAGTGTCACGGACCTGGAAGTCATGCTGGAGGTGCTGCGTCGGTGCCTCCATCGTCATTATCACGGGCGCTGGCCCGGCTCGACCGTGTAACCCACGCCGGAGCGCAGCGTGCGCCACGGCCTGATTGTGTGAATTGGAGATTTGCGTCATGGCCAAGAAGAACGGAAACGCCGTCCGCCCCCTGCACGACAAGATCCTCGTCAAGCGCGACGAGGCCGCCTCGAAAACCGAGAGCGGCATCTTCCTCCCCGAGGCCAGCAAGGACAAGCCCAAGACCGGCGTCATCGAGGCCGTCGGCGACGGCGCCCTCAACACCGAGACCGGCAGCCGAATCCCCCTCACCGTCAAGAAGGGCGACCGCGTCATCTTCAGCAGCTACTCCGGCACCGAGATCAAGATCGACGGCACCGACCTTCTCATCATGTCCGAGGACGACATCCTCGCCGTCATCGACTGAAACCCAGGCTTCACCCCTCGGGCATCGGTCTTCTTCGCCCGATTCCTCTGATGCCTGATGCCCGATTCCTACCCCATGACACCCACCCAGCTTCGACAAGCCCTCGGCGAACTCAACGGCGAACGCGACCTCTCCGTCTTCTTCGCCGACGTTCCCTCGCCCGTCCCCGGCGTCGCCAACCTCGAGGTCAAAAAGGCGATGCTCATCCCCGACGAGGCAGACCACCTCGTCAAAGTCACCGACGGCAAAGCGGTCTACGTCCTCGACGCCGACCGTGTCGCCTGGATCAGGATCGGACTGAAATAATCGCGGCCTTCGTCGGCCGTGCGTCTTTACAAGAACAAGCGCCGAGTGCCCTGTGCCTCGTGCCTCTCAGGAGATTGAAATGGCAGCCAAAATGATCGCGTACAACACCGATGCCCGCGAGCGAATCCTCCGCGGCGTTCAGAAGCTCGCCCACGCCGTCAAGGTCACGCTCGGCCCCTCCGGCCGCGTCGTCGTCCTCGAAAAGTCCTTCGGCGCGCCCACCGTCACCAAGGACGGCGTCACGGTCGCCAAGGAGATCGAGCTCGACGATCAATACGAGAACCTCGGCGCCCAGATGGTCAAGGAAGTCGCTTCCAAGGCTTCCAAGGATGCCGGCGACGGCACCACCACGGCCACGATCTACGCCGAGGCCATCTATGCCGAGGGGCTCAAGGTCATCACCGCCGGCGCCAATCCCAACATGGTGAAGCGCGGCATCGACGCCGCCGTTGAGGCCGTGACCGACGAACTCGCCAAGATGTCCAAGAAGGTCGAGTCCTCGAAGGAAATCGCCCAGGTCGGCACCTGCTCCGCCAACCAGGACGAGCAGATCGGAAAGATCATCGCCCAGGCCATGGACAAGGTCGGCAAGGACGGCGTCATCACCGTCGAAGAGGGCAAGTCGCTCGAGACCGAGGTCGAGCTCGTCGAGGGCATGCAGTTCGACAAGGGCTACCTCAGCCCCCACTTCGTCACCAACGCCGCCACGATGGAATGCGTCCTTGAGAATCCCTACATCCTCATCTTCGAGAAGAAGATCTCCAACGCCAAGGACATGCTCCCCATCCTCGGGCGCATCGCCGAGTCCGGCTCGTCGCTCCTCATCATCGCCGAGGACGTCGACGGCGAGGCCCTGGCCACGCTCGTCGTCAACAAGCTCCGCGGCGTGCTGAAGATCGCCGCCGTCAAGGCCCCGGGCTTCGGCGACCGCCGCAAGGCCATGCTCGAAGACATCGCCGTCCTCACCGGCGGCAAGGCCCTCATGGAAGAGCTCGGCATCGAGCTGGAGAAGGTCGAGCTGGCCGACCTCGGCCGCGCCAAGAAGGTCACCATCGACAAGGACAACACCACCATCGTCGAGGGCGCCGGCAAGCCCGCCGAGATCAAGGGACGCATCGACCAGATCCGCCACCAGATCGACATCACCACCAGCGACTACGACCGCGAGAAGCTCGAAGAGCGCCTCGCCAAGCTCGCCGGCGGCGTGGCCCAGATCAACGTCGGCGCCGCCACCGAGGTCGAGATGAAGGAGAAGAAGGCCCGCGTCGAGGACGCGCTCCACGCCTGCCGCGCGGCCGTCGAAGAGGGCATCCTCCCCGGCGGCGGCGTCTCCGTCATCCGCGCCCGCAAGGCCCTCGACAAGCTCCGCAAGAAGTTCGAAGGCGACGAACGCGCCGGCGTCGACATCATCCACCGCGCCCTCTCGGCGCCCATCAAGCAGATCGCGGCCAACTGCGGCCTCGACGGCTCGGTCATCGCCTCCAAGGTCGAGGAAAACGCCGAAACCAACTTCGGCTACAACGCCCTCACCCACGAGTACGGCGACCTCATCAAGATGGGCGTCATCGTGCCCGCCAAGGTCGAGCGCGTCGCGCTCCAGAACGCGGCGAGCATCGCAGGCCTGCTCCTCACCACCGAGGCCGCGATCGTTGAGATCAAGGAAAAGAAGAAGCCCGCCGGCGGCCACGACCACGACCACGGCGATGACTATTGATTGAACGCGTTGGTCGATGAAAATCGACCAACGCGATTACCCGTCCGGGCACGAGAGACATGGGCCGGGACCGCGTTCCGCGCGGATCGCGGCCAACCCGCGAGCCACGCTCGATCCACGCCAACTCTCCGCGCCGCGCCGCACCACGCTGGCCTCAGCCGTTAGCGGCCCAGTACGCGATCGCAAAGCGATAGATCAGGTACGCGGCCGCGATCACCCCGGCGACCACCAGCAGCCATGCCGGTGCGAACGGAGCCTCTTTATCCTTGCTGCTCATGCGATGACCTTGCAACGCGGCGTTTGGTCGAGCGGTGTTCCGAATCGCCGGGCGCGACCGAGCCGCTCTACTTCTTCTTCGCGGCCTCAACTTCCTTGGCGATCTCCGCCGCCGCCGAATCGAAGAACGCCACGCACTTGCGGACGTTTTCTTCCAGTTCCTTCCCCTCGGTGTTCTCGTACTCGACCAGCACGACGCCCTTGAAGTTCTGGCGCACCAGTTCGCGGAGCATCGCCTTGGCGTCGCCGTGCCCCGTTCCCCACGGGCGGTCGAGATACTCACCGGGCTTGGCCGGGTCCGGCGCCACGTCCTTGAAGTGCAGTTCAATGATCCGCCCTTCGAGTTTCTTCAACTGGTCGACGGGCGTCAGCCCCGAACGCGGCCAGTGCCCCGTATCCGCGCACGCACCCAGCAGCTTGGAGCGATGGGCGACGCTCTCGAGCACGATGTCGGGGTTCCAATAGCGCGACGGCTTGGGGTGATTGTGAACCGCCAGGCGGATGTTGTATTCGACCGCGAGCTTCTCGAGCATGTCCCAGGCGTCGGGCTCCGGCTCGCACGAGATGGCGCTCATCCCCATCGACCTGGCAAAGTCGAACTTGGCCCGGGCGTCCTTCTCATCACTCTTGAACCTGACCACGCCGAAGCTGCTGGCCACGACATTCCGATCTCTCAGCTTCTTCTTCAGCGCCTCGCGGAACTCCGTCGGCATGTTCGTGGCGACCTCGATGTCTTGGTGCTCGGGAGAGAGCTTCTGCTCGAGGAACAACTCGATGTTGGTGAGGCCAAGGTCCGCGGCGATGTCGATCGCCTCAAACGCGGTCCGGTCGCGGAACGTCCACGCCTGGGTTCCCAGCGTCAGCCCGAGGGAATCCGCGGCGGCGGAGTTTCGCGGCCCGGCCGGGCCGGCGCTCTGATCCGCGCGCGAGGCGCCGTCACGCGGCCCGAACGCCGCTACCCCCGCCAACGCGAACAGTGCTGCCAACGTGATGGTGGACTTGAAAATCGTGAGGCGCATGGTGAATTCCGTGAAATCGTGGCGTGTCGCACCAGCATATCGCGCCCGATCATCCCGTGGCATGATCGTGGTGTCGCGCCGGCACAGAATCCGGCGCAACAGGGAGGCTCGCCCGTGGAGCGCTCGACGCGGAGATGCGAGAGAGCCCTCGCCGAGAGGCCATACCCCGTGCAACAGGCCGCCGCGATCTTTCTCGCGTCATGCGGGCGGTACCCCCGCCTTTGCTCCTCCGGCGTCGATCCAGGCTCGGGTACGTCCGGCGACATCTGAGATCAGAAGTCGATACACAACCATCCCCGCCAGCATCAGGCCCACGCCGCCCGCGGTGTGGTACCAGGCGAGCACCTTGTTGGCATGGACCTTTTCCGCGGCGTCGAAGGCCACCACGTCCCACAGCGTGTGGATCACCGCGGCCGCCAGAAGTCCCAGGAGGGTCATCGTGACGCGTCGCGGCGCGCGCGTGACGAGCAGGCCGACGCCGTAGCCACCGATTCCGCCGAACACCAGGTGCCCGGCCAGGCGGACCGGCTCCTGGGCCGAGAGATGGGTCATGTGGTCAAAATCGATGACCCAGATCGATTCCTCGATCGCGGCGCCGAGCCCGGCGAAGGAGCCATAGATCATGCCGTCGATGGGCTCGTTCACAAACCGCCGCGCGAGCCACGCCAGCACCAGCACCACCGACAGCTTCGAGACTTCCTCGGTCAGCCCCGCCAGCGACGCCAGCGAGACATTGGGCATGATGCGCCCGTGCTCGGCGGCAAGATCGATGATCCAGACCTGAACCCGTCCCGCAAGCCACATGAACGCGGCCCCGAGCGCCGCGGTCAGAAGGATCATGGGGATCGGCTCGCGGATATAGGCGTCGTAGCGCCACGCCGCCGCGCCGATCGCGACCGCGCACATCCCAAGGGTCGCATACAGGATGATCGTCGACAGAAGCACGCGATCGCAGCGTACCAGGGAGTTCGCACGCCCGGAAACCAGCCGGGGGTTCGGGGGGGTGGGGGGTGGGGGGTGGCGGGCCTCGAATTCACCATTTTTCGCGTGTGGCTGGGCCATCCGTGTCGCTTGCATCATGCCCCGCGATGGTGCGCCGGGCCACGCAAGGAGACACACATGGCACGCACGAACCGAACCCTCAACTCCGTCCGTCTGGCCGCCTCGGCCGTGGTCCTCGCGGCGACGGCGGGAGCCGCCCTCGCCACCGAGAGCGTCTCGATGGCGTTCTCCAAGCCAACCAACACCAAGGACACCACGGTCACGGTCCGCTTCAATCCCGGCGCTGATGTCACGGTCAACATCCCCCCCGACAAGTCCGCCGAGTGGAAGCGCAACGCCATCCGTGACGCCCTCATCGCCAAGGGGTACGACGTCAGCGACAACGGCGCTGGCGGCAATCAGCTCACCATCAAGCACCTGGCCGACGGCACCGAGGTCACCTTCGACCCCGGCGCCACCGGCGAAAAGAAGGATGGTGTCGTCGGCAAGAACGTGCGCGAGGCCAAGATCGGCTTCCAGGGATCGTTCGATCCCATCGACCCCGCCGGCCTCCCCGCCGCCTTCACCGCGGGAATCATCACCGACCTCGGCGAACTCACCGTGCAGGTGACCGCCGAAGAACTCAACTTCCAGACCGACGGCCCGATCATCTGTCAGGCCCTCTTCCAGCGCCTCGCCCCGCAGGCGCCCCGGTACGGCGCGCAGGTCAACTTCGCCGGGGACCGACTCGAGGTCTACTACGATCCCGCCTACTCCACGATCCAAGGCGGCATCTCGTTCGGCACATCCTCCCTCTCTCCCGGTTGCACCGGCTCCGTGATGCTCACCGGCTCTGGTTGCATCGCCGATTTCAACGGCGACGGCTTCATCAACGGCGACGACTTTGACCTCTTCGCCTCCGCCTTCGAAGCCGGAAGTCCCCTGGCCGACCTGAACAACGACGGCTTCGTGAACGGCGACGACTACGACCTCTTCGCCAGCGCCTTCGAGGCCGGGTGCTGAACCCGCCTCGGGCGGGCGCTGCTCGGACATGACGAGCGCTCGCGGCCAGACCTCGGTGCCTCGGCGCTGCCGCGCCCAAGCCGCACGCTGATCCAACGCGCGAGCCTCGCGCCCCCGGCGCAACGCGATACACTCGCCCCATGCGGCATTCTCGCGAGCCGGTCGGGGTGGTTGGTTTCGGGCACTTCGGGCGTGCTCTGGCCCTGCTCCTCGACGCCGCGGGCATTTCGCATGTCGCGCACGATCCGGCCCTCCCGCTCGGCGATGTGCCCAACGGGGTGCCCTCGATCGAGCAATTGATCAAGAGGGCGCGCACCATTTTCTACTGTGTCCCGGTGCGGTCATTGGAGAGCGCCCTTCTCGCCGCGCGTCCTTGGCTCTCCCACGAGCACCTGGTGTTGGACGTGGGAAGCGTCAAGGTGCTGCCCTCGGCTCAGATGGCCCGCGGGCTTTCCTCCGCCGTGCCCTGGTGCGCGACCCATCCGCTCTTTGGACCGGCGTCCCTCTCGCGCGCCGAGCGACCGCTTCGCGCCGTCGTCTGCCCCAACGATCAACACCCCGGCGCCGCCAGCGAGGCCCGCGACCTGTATGAGCGCCTGGGGTGCGAGGTCATCGAGCAGTCCCCTGAGGAGCACGACCAATTGATGGCCATGACCCACGCCCTGGCGTTCTTTGTCGCCAAGGGGATGATCGCGCTGGGCGCGGGCGACGATGCTGCATTCGTGCCCCCCTCGTTCCGCGCCATGAAGCAGACAGTCGACACCGTCCGCGTCGACGCCGGGCACCTGTTCAGCGTCATCCAGAACGACAACCCCTTCGCCGCGAGGGCGCGTCAGAGGCTCCTTGAGCAACTCCGCGCGATCGATGCGGAGCTTCGCTCCGCGGGTGAGGGCGATCAAGGCCATGACCTTGAAATTCACTAGCGCCCCTCGCGCCGCCGCCCGGATCCGGGCGCGGTGTGTGCTCGACCATCCTTTCAACGTCGGCTCGCGTCTGGTGGCACTGGGAAGTGGCGTCCTGGGCACGGTCGGACACGGTCGATCGGGGCCGGGATTCGAACGAGTCTTTGGGATGTCGCGATCAAGACCGAGCCCGTCCGCCGGGCCGCCGAATTCAAGGGGTACTCCACCGGCCGCTGAAAGCTCGTGGTTCCCCTCTGGGACGTGGAAGCGATGGCCCCGGGCGCTTGCTGGCCTGCGGGCGATTCCGGCGAGCCGAACCGGCCACCGACCGGCGGCCGGTTGTGAATATGCCCCCGCCGTCGTAGCATCCGCACATGCGCAGGACGTCTCGCGGGCAATCGGGTGTCGGGCGGCTTCTGGCCAGGGTCGGCTGTCCCCGGGTCGCCGTCGCCGCGATTCCTTTGGCGATCTTTGTCCCGGTGAGCCTGACGTGGGGCGGTGATGGCGACGCCGCGCCCCGCTTCGATCAGCCCGAGGGTCAGCCGGGGCTGTATGACCTCATCACCGGGCGTGACTTCTGCGGGCTCAAATGGCCCCTGAGTCCCGCCCGCGGCCCGCTCAACTTCGCCGCCGAAAAGGTCTGGGCATGGACCGAAGAACCCGACCCCGCCGGCAATATCACCCAGCGACTTCTCCTGGATGGCGAGGTCGAGGTCGATCTGGGGCTCTACCACTTCTCCGCCAAGCGTGCCGCGATCTGGCTCGCTCCCCGCAAGGACATCGGCCCCGACGCCTATCAGGTCTTCGCGCTCTTTGATCACGCCGGCTCGGCGACGGACGACGCCGTGATCTCCTTCACCGCCGATCGTCTTCCCGTGCGCGGCGTGGTGAACGCCAGCGGGCCGGTCCGCATCCAGCGACCCGCGCTCTTCAAAAGCCAGCGACCCAAGGACCCCCTCATCAACGAGGGCGAGCGCGTTCTCGCCAAGGCCCTGCGCTCCATGGTCACGCCCACCGCCCCCCAGACCCCGGAACTCCCCGTGCGCCCCGGGGGCGTCGAGACCCTGCCTCTCGACCAAGGCGACGCCGATTCGCCGGCCCGCGATCTGACGGCCGCACCAACCCCGACGGATGCCGAGCTTCGCGACGCGCTGCGCACCCTGGCTCCCGTCGCCGACGTGCCCCAACCCATTTTCGCCAAGAGCGGCATCATCTCGGTCTCTTCCGGAGATGTCACCCTCGTCTCCGGCGCGGAGCGGAACAGCGTGATTGTCTCCGGCGGCGTGGTGGTCCAATACACCGACCTCGCCAAGGGGAACTCGCTCCAGCTCACCGCCGAGCGTGCCGTGATCTTCCTCCCGCCCGGACCCTTGAAAAACCTCGGGCGACTCGACGCCTCGGAAGTCGTCGGCATCTACCTCGAGGGCGACATGATCGCCACCGACGGGAAATACACCCTCCGCGCGCCCAAGGCCTATTACGACGTGCAGAGCGGCAAGGCCGTCGTCATCGACTCGGTGTTCTGGACCTACGACCAGCAGCGGCGGCTCCCGTTGTATGTTCGGGCCGACACCATCCGCCAGGAATCACAGCAGCAGTTTGTCGCCGAGCACGCGACGCTCACCAACACCGCCTTCTTTGATCCCATGTTCTCCATCGGCGCCAGCAGCATCACGATCACGCAGCAGAAGCGACCCGAGGGCGAGCCGGGCCGACCCACGCAAACAATTGTTGATGCGCGCCACATCACGCTGCGCGCCGGGCCCGTGCCGTTCTTCTATTTCCCGATCTTCTCGGGCGATCCCGAGCAGATCCCCCTCCGGGATCTGCGGGTCGAGAGCTCGTCGGGCTCGGGCAGCGCGATCAAGACGGTGTGGGACATCCCCGGCATCCTCGGCATCAATCGCCCCGAGGGGTTCGGCGCCGAGCTGCTCGCCGACGTCTATTTCAAGCGCGGACCCGCCCTGGGCACCCAGCTCGAGTGGCACGATCTCGACACCTCCGGCAGCCTCATGGCCTACACCGTCATTGACGACCACGGCACGGACGTCCTGAAGACCGGGAAGAAGATCGAACGCGACGGCGAGACCCGCGGCATCGTCGCCGGCGATCACATCCAGAACATCAACGAGTCCTGGAAGCTCTACCTCGAAGGCTCGTACATCTCCGACGAGGCGTTCCTCGACGCGTTCATGGAGCCTCTGGCCGAGAACCGGCGCGAGTTCACCAACCGCGCGTACCTCCGGCGCGCCGAGGACAACTCCATCCTCGCCCTCGACGCCAAGGGCACGTTCAACGACTTCATCGCCAACGAATACCTGCTCCAGTCGCAGGGATACTCCGTCGAAAAGCTCCCCGAAGCCTCGTACGTCCGGCTCGCCGACGACCTGGGCGACGGCGCCGTCAGCTATTTCAGCGAGTACCGCGCCGGCAACCTCGCCATGAACTTCGACGAGCCGCTCGCGCGCGATCGAGGCTTCACCACCAACTTCCTCTCCCGCAAGGCCTTCGGGATCAACGCCAACGAGAGCATCTCCGACCGCCTCCGCGCCTCGGGCCTCAAGGAGGGCTCGGTCACGCGTCTGGACACCCGCCAGGAGTTTGTCGCGCCCCTGGTCATGGGCGATTGGAACCTGACCCCCAGCCTCGTCGGTCGTGTCACGCACTACGACGATTCATTCGATCAATACTCGCCCGCCGACGACGAGCACACTCGCCTCTGGGGCTCCGCCGGCGCGCAGCTCTCGACCACCCTCCAGCACATCGATAACTCCGCCGATTCACGCGCCCTGGACATCCACCGCATCCGCCATCTTGTCACGCCCAGCGTCGGCATATGGACCAGCGGCACCAACGTCGACAACGTCGATCTCCCCGTCTACGACGACACCGTCGAGGGCATCGCCGAGGGAACCATCACCACCCTGGGCCTCGATCAGGTCTGGCAGACCCAGCGCGGCGGGCCCGCCCGCTGGCATTCGGTCGACGTCTTCAAGCTCCGCACCGAGCTGACCATCACGTCCGATGATGCCAACATCGAATCACCCGTCCCGCGCACCATCTTCTACCGTCCCGAACTCTCGAACGTCGGTGATTCGTTCACCGCCGAGGGCGAATGGGCCGTCACGGACGCCTTCTCCCTCGTGGGCAGCGAGATCTACAGCTTCGATTCCAACCAGCCCGCCCGAACCAGCGGCGGGTTCACGCTCCGGCACTGGCCGGGCTTCTCCAGCTACATGGAATACCGCGGCATCAGCGTGCTCGATTCCAAATTCCTCGACCTGGGCACCCAGTACGAGCTCACCACCAAGTACTCGCTCGGCGCCGACGCCGTCCTGGACCTCACCAACGGCGGGCTCCAGACCGTCTCGTTCGAAATCCGCCGCCGGTTCCCCTCGGCCGTGCTCGGGGTCGGTGTTTCATACAACGAAACCACCAACGAAACCAGCTTCGGGTTCATCTTCCAGCCGACCGGCGTCCGCGGCCCCGGCGCCCGCCTTTCGGGCCTGGGCGCTTCCGACGCCCGCGCCCGCACCAACCGCGTGGGCGGGTGAGCGATTCCGGGGTGGCCCGGCGGTCACCTCCGGTGTGTTTCCTCTCGTGCGATGTGTGGGCTTGTTCGCTTTCGGCCACGCGGTGGTTGGCGATCAAGCGAGCATCGATTCCTTCCAAATGAACATCGCAAAAGCAAAGGCCGAATTTCTCGTAAACGTCAAGCCGGGCGTCGTCATATGCACACAATCGCAGGCCGTCCACGAGAGCTATGTCTCTGCGGTTGCGACTCGGAATCGCAAGGCTCCAACGTACAGCAAGGACTCGACGGTGGGAGACCGGTTAAGGTTCGTTCAGAGCTTTAAGGAGGCGATACAGGCCGCGGCGAGTTCCGTCCGCGCGGATCCTTCAGAGGAAAAGCTCATCGCAGCGATCGAGGATCTCTCACATGAGATGTCCCGGGAACATTCGGGTGCACTATTCCGACGCCGACTTCGGGTCGGCATCGCGCAGAAGGCTCTGAATCTCTACCTCAAGTACATGTGGTGTCTCGATCCAGCATGGCCAACTCCGTTGCATTGCCCGCTCGATGGCGTAGTGCTCGGAGAAGCTCGTGTACCTGGCGCTTGGACTCAACTCGATTGTGCTGTCACCTACCGTTCTTGGATCAGAATGGTCGCGTCCTGCGCCATGCGGTGCGGATTTGCTTCGATGGCCGAATGGGAATTGAAGATCTGGCAAGATCGCAAGAACAAGAACCATCCCACGGAGCGTTGCGGCTGATTCTCGCGCCTCTACAACCTGCTCGCCGCCAGGCTCGCCAGTTCGCTGCGCTCGCTCTTGGCCAGCGTGATGTGCCCGAACAGACGCACGCCCTTCATCTTCTCCGCCGTGTACGACAGGCCGTTCGACGACTGGTCAAGGTACGGGTTGTCGATCTGGCCGATGTCGCCCGTCAGCACCAGCTTCGTGCCCTCGCCCACGCGCGACACGATCGTCTTGATCTCGTGCGGCGTGAGGTTCTGCGCCTCGTCCACGATCATGAACTGGTGCGGGATCGATCGACCGCGGATGTACGTCAGAGGCTCCAGCACCAGCTTGCCGTCGGCCACCAGCTTCTCGACCCGCTGCTCGGTCGAGTGGCTCTCCGCCGCCTGGCCGCTCGCGCCGCGCGTGCTGAGCAGGTAGGTCAGGTTGTCGAAGATCGGCTGCATCCACGCCCCGAGCTTCTCGTCCTTGTCGCCGGGGAGATAGCCGATGTCGCGTCCCAGCGGCATGATCGGGCGCGCCACCAGCAGCTTGTCGTAGCGCTCCTCGCTGAACACCTTGGCCATCCCCGCCGCCAGCGCCAGGAGCGTCTTGCCCGTGCCCGCCGAGCCCAGCAGCGTGACGAGCTTGACGTCATCATCCATCAGCAGGTCGAGCGCCATCATCTGCTGCACGTTGCGGTGCATGATCCCAAAGACGGGCTTGCGCGGGCCCGTCACGGGGATGACATGATCCGTGTCCGACAGCCGCCGGCCGATCCCCGTGTGGTTCTCATCGACCTTGTCCTTGAGCACCACATACTGATTCGGGAGCAGCTCGCGCTGGTACTCCTCGCCCTCCGCGTCCTTGGCGACCAGGAACGGCGCCACGCGCTCCACCGGCAGCAAGCGGTCCTTGTACAGATCGTCGATCAGATCACCCTCGGTGGTCGCCGCCAGGTACCCGGTGTACAGGCGCTCCGCGTCGACCTTCTGATTCTCGAAGTCCTCCGTCTTGATGCCGAGCGAATCGGACTTGATGCGCGCCGACAGATCCTTGGAGACAAACACCGAGCGGATGCCCTGCTGGTGAAGGTGCCACGCCACCGCGATGATGCGGTTGTCGGGCATGTCCAGCGCGATCGCGCCCGGGCGGTCATACACCGTGACGTCGATCCGGATCGAGCCCGTCCGCCCGCCCGGTCCCAGCGCGGCGCCGGCGCCGACCCTCGGCGCCACTTCTCCCCAGAACACGCCGTGGGTCAGACTCCCCATGTTGCGCAGGCGGTCCAGGTGACGGATGCACTCGCGCGCGTTCCGCCCCAGGTCGTCCTCCTTGCGCTTCATCTTGTCGAGTTCTTCGATCACCGCGAACGGAATGACGACGTGGTGCTCCTTGAACACAAAGAGCGCGTTGGGGTTGTGAAGCAGGATGTTCGTGTCCAGAACGAAGTGCTTCACGCTCGCGTCCGTCGCGGGGTTCGCGGGCATCGCCTGATCCATGGCCGGTTGCTGGCGTGTCGTCGGCATCTCGCTCCCAGGGCCCGGCCGGTCGCGCCGGCGTCGCCCCACCCAGAAGGCTCCTCCCACCGATCCCAGCATATCGGGTCGCCGAAGCGATTGCACGCCCCTGAGCGGCCCGGCTCCCCGGCCCGGACGCCGGCGGTCATGCAGGTGTCCACGACACGACCCCATCGTGCCGGGATCGCGACTCACCGCGCCCGGCGCCGCATTCACCACGGCCCATCGACCCTGGGCCGCCCTGGAATGCACCGCGGCCTTGGCTCCATCTTCATGTTCACTTCACGAACGCCGCGACGACGAGCGTGACGGCCACCGCGCCCGAGATGCACGTCTTGATGATCGTCGCCGCCAGACGACCCGCCGCCGCGCCGGTTCCCACCTGCGCCGACTCGCGCCATCCCTTGTTTCCCAAGCCCCGCTCGGCGATCAACGCACCCACGCCCGCGCCAAGCACCGCCCCGCCGACCGTCCCGATCGGTGGCAAGAACGGCGTGCCCACGACCGCGCCCACGATCGACCCAATGACCGCCGCCACCGCGCTTGGCCTGCTTCCCCCGAATTTCCGCGCGCCCGCCGCCGACGCGAAAAACTCCAGCCCCTCGCCGATCATCGCCAGCGCCACCGCCGCCCCGATCGTCCACCACGAGAACATGCCCGGTTGCCACAGGTTGCATCCCACCGCCACCGCGATGGTCAACCACGCGCCCGGGAGCGTGAGCAGCGTGAGCGCCACGCCGATGACTCCGAGCAGCAGCACAATGCACGCGGCCAGGATCTCCATCCAGGTCATGAATCCCCTTCAATCCGCCCCTTGGGGCCTCTTCATTTCTTCGGAATTCGCGGAAGCTTCGTTCGAGGATTGAAAGAAGACCGAACGGGCCGAGTTTCCGTGCGGCGATGAGCCCGCTTTCTTGAGGGCCCTTCCGTCTCAATCCGGCCACGAATCCCGATGCTACGTGCCCCTCCCGGCGAACACGGCCGAGACCAGATCGTCCGCGCTCTCCGCGGGGGTGCCCGCGTTCGCCAATCGATCGCTCGCCCGCGCGACCAATCGCTCCGCATCCGTGCGCTGCTCTCCGAGCGCCATCAACGCCGACACCGCTTCTTCCGTCGGGCCAACCGGCGGAGCGGCCCGTACCGATACCCGCGGCTCGCTCGCGCGATCAAGTCCGGCGACCTCGCCCATCGCCAGGTACGCGTCCACCTTGCCGAACAGTTCCGCGATCACCGTCTCCGCCAGGCGCTTCCCGATCTCCGGAAGCTCGGTCAGCGCCCGCGCGTTCCGATCCGCGATCGCCCGGGCGATCGTCGCCGGCGGGATCGCCATCGCCCGCAGCGCCTTGCGATTCCCGATCCCCTTCACGGTCGTGAACAACTCGAAAAATCGGCGATCGTCGGCCTTTTCAAATCCGATCAGGCGCGGGATGAACGACGAACCCTGCCCCTGACCCTCGAAATATTGCAGCGTCGCCAGCGTGATCCGCTCGCCCACCCGCGACGCCGCCGATTCTCCGACGTACGCCGGCACGAGCACCTCATACCACAGGCCGCCCTCGCCGACCTCAAGCGTGACGCTGAGCGTCCCGGCCTCGCGGATTGTCCCTGTGATCCTGGTGATCATCCGTGCCCCCAGTCTCGCGGCAAACCAGCACGGGCTTCTCCGCCGCGGGCTCCGCCCGGCGCCGGCCCAGTGCGAGCAAAGAGTACCGCGCCGCCGCAGGAATTGCAGGAGCCCCGCGCAGACTCCGACACCCCATGGCGCGCGCCATACCCCGGGGTGATTCCCGACGATTTGAAACAAGACTCCGCCATGGACCGGCCCCCGATTCCCTCCCGGCGATGACCCATCCCGGCCGATATTCCCTCCGGTATCGGTGCGCCCGAGGCGAGCTTCATGTCGCTCGTCCCGCCCGGACCGGAGGCTTCCGTTGTGACCACCCAGTTCAACGTTCAACCAGATCCGCCCGACCACGGGCTGCGCGGCGAGTCTCCGGCCCCCGCGCTCGCCCGCCCGGGCATTGACCTCGGCAACACCGTTCTCGTCGGAACAGCCGCCACCATCCCGGGCCTGATCGCCCAGCTCATGACGCTCCCCTCGCCGCCCCCGGTGCTGGGCTGTGTGCTGATCGAGCCCGTACGGGACGAGGAGAAGCGTCATCCGGTGCTCGGGTCGCTCTCGGATCTCCCTCGCCTGCACGGCATGTTCGGATTCCACACCGCGATCATCTCGCTCCCGGGCTCGATGTCGGCCGAACTCCGCCGTGCGCGCTCGCTCCTCCGCGAGCTTTCCGTCGCCGAACGCATCGTTCCGCCGCTCGCCGAGCTGGTGGCGTGCGCCCCGCCCGGCGCCGCCCGGGCCGGCGCGGGCGAGGTCGATCCGGTCGAACTCATCGGCCGCACCCCCTACGGCATCGATCGACGTGCCGTCGCGCGCACGCTCGGAGATCGCTGCGTCCTCATCACCGGCGCAGGCGGCTCGATCGGGAGCGAGATCGCCCGGATCGTCGCGACGTTCTCGCCACGCCAGCTCGTGCTGGTCGAACGCTCCGAGAACGCGTTGTTCGAGATTGATCGACAGATCGCGTCGCGATTCCCCGACGTGCCCCGCCGAGCGATCCTGCACGACGTCGTCGATGCGGACCAGACGCTCCGACTGCTCGTGTCGCTGCGCCCCGACGCCGTGTTCCATGCCGCGGCCCACAAGCACGTTCCGCTGATGGAGGACCATCCCTCCCACGCCGTCACGAACAATCTCTTCGGCACCAAGAGCATTGCCGACGCCTCCCTGGCGGTGGGGGTGGATCGCTTCGTCTTGATCTCGTCGGACAAGGCGGTGAACCCGACGTCGGTGATGGGCGCGACCAAGCGACTGGCCGAGAAATACATCCAGGCCTTGCACCGCCAGGGCCGCGCCGACGGCGCCTCACGCACGCTCTTTTCGATGGTGCGATTCGGCAACGTGCTGGGCTCGGCGTGCAGCGTGCTCCCGATCTGGAGGCGCCAGATCGCCGAGGGCGGGCCCGTCACCGTCACCGACCCGCGCATGACGCGCTATTTCATGACGATCCATGAGGCGGCGACGCTGGTGATCCAGGCCGGCGCCATGGAGCCCCTCTCGCGCGACGTCGCGGGCGTCTATGTGCTCGATATGGGCGAGCCCGTCAAAATCCTCGACCTGGCGCGCCGGTTTGTGCGCGCCCACGGCTACGTCCCGCAGGTCCACACGCCCCTCGGCGGCCCGGTCGAGTCCGGCGAGGGACCGACGCTGGAAATCCTGATCACCGGCGCCCGCCCCGGCGAAAAATTGCACGAGCAACTCGCCTATGCCGCCGAGCAACTCTCCCCCACGACCCATCCGGGCATCAACGCGTGGAAGGGCGAGCTGGGCGACCAGTTCAACTTGGCGGCCATGATCGCCGACCTCGCCGCGGTCCGCACCAGCCCCGATCGCGACGCCGTCCTCAACGCGATCCGGCGTCACGTTCCCGAAATGACCCGCCCGGACTCGCCCGCGCCCGTCTCGCTTGAACCCAAACAAACACAAGACGGCACGCTGGCAGCGGCTTGAAAATGTGCGAAGAGTCGGTAAAGCTACCCGATGTCCCAGAGGTAGGTTCGGACGATCTCGAGGGGGTGCCGCAGGCGTGGAACGCCAGGACGCGGCGCTGCCCGACGCATGGACAGCGACATGACAAACCACGACCGCCTGATCGAACAGACCGCGACACTCCGCCGAAAGGCCGAAGACTTGCTGACCGGACTGCAGGCCGAGCAGCGCCAGCGGACAAGCTCTCCCGACGCGCTGGCGCGGGCGACGGGCCGCTCGTCGATGGAGCGCGCGATCCAGTCGGCGCAGCGGATGATCGAGACCCTGGACCGGACGATGATGGAGCTTGGGCAGCCGGCGGGCGTCGGAGACGCGGGCGGGCGCTGAGTGGGCGGCCATTGGGCTGCTATCTTCACTCCCCATGCACACGCCGCTGGTTCAGATTCGCAAGCTGGATGTTCGCGCGACGGTTCCGTCGTACCAATCGGCCCAGGCCGCGGGGCTTGATCTCTCGGCGTGCCTGCCCGCGGCCTCGCCGCAGATCGTGGTGAAGCCGGGCGACATCGTGCTCGTGCCCTGCGGCTTTGCCATGTCGCTCCCGATCGGCTACGAGGCGCAGGTCCGCGCCCGCTCGGGCTTGGCGAGCAAGCACGGGATCACGGTGCCCAACGGGCCCGGCACGATCGATTCGGATTACCGGGGCGAGGTCAAGGTCGCGATCATCAACCTCGGGCGCGAGGCCTACACCATCACCCACGGGCAGCGGATCGCGCAGATGGTGGTCGCGCCCGTGGCTCACGCCGTCGTGAAGGAAGTGGAGACGCTCGACGACACCGCGCGAGGGAGCGGCGGGTTCGGGTCGACCGGCGTTCATTGAATCTCGGCTCGAACAGGGCGCTCGGATCAGACGTCGCAGATTTCGACGGCCTTGCGCAGCGAGGTCATCGGGTCGTGGCGCGGAATGAACTCCTGGCCGACGTAGCCCGTGTACCCGGTCTCGACGATCGCCTTCATGACGGTGGTGTAGTTGAGCTCCTGCGTGTCGTCGATCTCGGCCCGGCCGGGCACGCCGCCGGTGTGGTAGTGCCCGATGTGCTTGGCGTGCTTGCGGATGGTGTCGATGACGTCGCCCTCCATGCGCTGCATGTGGTAGATGTCGTAGAGGAGCTTGAATCGGTCCGACGCGACGCCCTCGCAGACCGCGACGCCGTAGGACGTGTGGTCGCACTGATAGTCGGTGTGGTCCTTGGAGTTGAGAAGTTCCATGATGATGGTGACGCCGAGCTTCTCGGCCAGGGGCGTGATGCGCTTCAGGCCGACGATGCAGTTCTTGATGCCCTCCTTGTCGTCCTGCCCGCCCCGGTTGCCGCTGAAGACGATCTGATTCGGCAGGCCCGCTTCCTTGACGAGCGGCAGCCGCTCTTCGAGTTCCTTGATGATGGCGTCGTGATGCTCGATCCGATTGAAGCCGCGCGGGATGGGGTTGGACTTGACGAAGGACGCGACGGCGCACGTCAGCCCGTGCTGCTTGGCGACGGGCCACTCGTCGGGGTTGAGCAGCTCGACGGACCTGAGGCCCATGGCGGCGGCGTTCCTGCAGAGGTCGTCCAGCGGCATGTTGTAGCACCACTTGCACACGGAGTGGTTGACGCGGCCCTTGAGCGAGGGTGCGGCGCTCTGGCCGGCGGGCTGCGGGGTGTTCATGCGGGTGCTCGCGTGGGCGGCGATCGCGGCGGCGCCGAGACCCAGGGCGCCGATGGCGCCGCGGCGGGAAAGGGTCCGGTCGTTGTGGTCGTGGGTGCTCATGGACGTTCTCCGGATGTTCACGCGACAGCGTACCGCGCGGGGCGGCGTCGGGCGCGCTGGAATTCGCGGGTTCGTGCCCGGCGTTTGCTCCCTGCGCGTGGGCCTGGCGTTGGATCAGGAGCAAGCAGGGCGTCGAGACGGCGTCGGAGGCGCGGCCGACCACCGCGCCCCAAAAACAAAGCCGGATCGGGTGCGTGGGCCCGATCCGGCGTATCCCCTGGGCCGTGGCTGGTGCAGCCCGAGGGGTTTGAAGATGAAATCGAGCTAGTAGCCGTTCTCGAAGGCGTCGACGAAGTAGTCGTAATCGTCGCCCGTGACGAAGGTGTCGTGGTTGAGGTCGGCGCTAGGATCGCCGTCCTCGAAGCGGAGGCCGAAGAGGTCAAGGTCGTCGCCGTTGATGAAGCCGTCGGCGTTGTAGTCAGCGACGAATTTCGCGCCGACGTGGAAGGGCTGGGCCCAGGTGTTCCAGGTGTCGCCCCACACGGAATTGGGGTAGGCGTTGTAGTGCCAGAACGTGGCGTCGTCGCGCGGGTCCACGGTGGTGCCGGTGTAGTCGCCCCAGCGGATGGGCGAGCCGCCCTCGCCGTAGTAGTCGCGCGTGCCGACCTTCACGATGGTGGTGGGGGACATGTAGTCGGCGGGGTCGTTCGGCGCGCGGAAGGAATATCCCAGGCCGACGCGCTCGTTGAGCGAGGAGCGCGAGAAGCCCACGGCGAGGGTGCCGAACTTGTTGACGGCGATGGAGGGATACCACTGCCAGACGCCGGGCTCAAAGATGCTGCCGGAGGCGCGGATCGTGGCGTTCGGGAAGTTGAGGGACGCTATCTGGTGCCAGCGGATGGCGGTCACGCCTGACTGCCCGACGGAGTAGGCCGTCGAAAGGACGTTGTATTTCCAGAGGAGGTTCTGGATGCGGCCGTCACCGCAATCGAGCTGGACGGCGGAGCCCATCTGCTTGGCGAAGTTGGGGCGCGAATAGGCGGGGACAGCGACGGTCTGCTTCACCAGCGAGGGGCTGGAGGTGGAGGCGTTCGAGATGCCGATCAGGTTGATCTTGCCGTTGGTCTGGTTATTGGCGGTGTAGAACACCTGGTTGTTGGGGGAGCCGCCGGGAAGATGCTCGGCGGGGACGACCGCGAAGGCCTTGGTGTTGTCGGGGTTCACGACGTTCCAGAAGTCGGAGTAGTGGAGCGTGGAGGCGAACGAGGTGAGGTCAGACTTCTTGAAGCAGCGGAGCTTTGAGTATTGGAAGACGTCGCCGACACGAGAGTACATGTTGGCGGTAATGACGATGGCGTCCTTGTCGACGCCGAGCCGCGCCCAGTCGGACCAGTTCCCGGTGGCCTGCGTCCCGTTCACGGTGGAATCGATGCTCCACTTCTTCCAGGTTCCCTGGGGATTGGCGTCGTCGGAGACGGCGATGAGGAACCAGGTGTAGGTGTCGATGGAGCGGATCGCCGGGACGACGGCGAACCAGCGGTTGGACCAGCGGTCAAAGACGATCGTCGGCTGCGCGACAAAGTCCCAGCCGGTGTTGACCGAGCCGAAGAACACGCTCCAGGACGCGGTGAAGAGCTCCTGCCCGTACGACGTGTGGTATCGGATGCCGGCGTTGGTCCCGGTCACGACGTAGCCGTTGCCGACAGCGAAGGTGGTGTTGGCGGGGAAGAGGAAGTCGCCCGAGAAGCTATCGAAGCCGTTTCCCTCGTTCGCGGGGTCCACGGCGTCGTTATGCCAGGAGTTGTCGATCGAGCCATCGAGTGTCGCCGCGTGGAGCGAGGCGAAGAGCTCGGGGAGCGGTCGGTGCGTCTGGGCGAGTTCGTTGGGCGTGACGACCATGCGCGCGAGGACCGCGGCATCGTCTTCAACGCACGAAATCGGCTCGACCTGAACGCTCGCGTGTTCATCAGCGCCGAGGGCCAGCGGCGCTGCGGCGCCGAGGGCCGTGACCGAAACCAGGAGAAGTGCACACTTTCGCATTCCATGCTCCCAACAGGAAAGACTCACCGATCCGATCGGAACCCCACAGACGCCATTGCACGCGCACGGGGAGCCCTCCTGCGACCTCATGCGTGGGTCTAAAACAAGAGAGCCCGAGAACAACGCGGCGCGCGCGCGAATTCACGATTTTTTATGGTCCCGATTATTCCTCTCTTGGTCAACATCCGCCGGTCCCTGTTCGGGCCCGATTTGGGTGGAGAAAAGCCCCGATTCTCGGGCGTCGGCACGCCGACGTCCTCTCCATCTCCGAGGGCAAGATGGAGAAGTGAGAGATCGGCGCAAAGCTAGAAGGGCACGCCCGGATCGCCGAACGACTCGCGCTCGGGCCCACCGCCGTCGCGGTGGTCCGAGACGGGGCCGGACTTCTTTCCGGGTGCGAACACCGGCGCGGGTGGCTGCGGCACCGACGGCGGAATTCTGACGGCCGGCTGGTACGCGGGCGGGGCATTGTGCCCGAGACTCTTGAAGCGCGTGGTGTGGGCATCCCAGAGGAGCTCGACCACGCCGGTCGGCCCGTTGCGCTGCTTGGCGATGATGACTTCGGCGACGCCGACCTTGTCGGGGTTGGCGTCCATCCATTCGGGGTCGTCGATGTGGTAGTAGTCCTCGCGGTGCAGGAGCATGATGACGTCGGCGTCCTGCTCGATGGAGCCCGACTCGCGGAGGTCGCTCATGCGCGGGCGGTTGCCGGTGCGCTGCTCGCTGGCGCGGTTCAGCTGCGAGAGGCAGATGACGGGGATGTTGAGTTCGCGCGCCAGGGCCTTGATCCCGCGGCTGATGGCGGAAACCTCAACCTGGCGGCTCTCGCGCGCCGAGCCCGGCGCCGTGAGGAGCTGGAGGTAGTCGATGATGAGAACCTGCACGCCCTGCTGAGCGACCATGCGCCGGGCGCGGGCGCGGAGATTGAGGACGGTCAGCCCGGGCGTGTCGTCGACAAAGACGGGCGCATCGCCGAGGACGCCGGCGTAGTGGAGCGCCTCGCGGAACTCGGCGTCGGACAGGGTGCCCTCGCGGATCTTCTTGCTGTCGATGCCCGAGGCCGCGGAGAGCAATCGCTGGGTGACGGCGGACTTGCTCATCTCGAGGCTGAAGACGCCGACCCCGACGCTCGTGCGCTGGGGCGGCGCGATGCGGGCGGGGTGCCCACCAAAGGCGATCTGCTCGGCGAGGTTCAGAGCCAGGGCCGTTTTTCCCATCGAGGGACGGGCGGCGAGGATGATCATCTCGCCCTTCTGAAGGCCGCTGAGGTACCGGTCCATGTCGGGGAAGCCGGTGGCGATGCCGCTGATTCCCTTTCCCTCGGAGGCCTCGATGCGGAGCATCTCGAGGTGGAGGATCTCCTTGAGTTCCTGGGGATCGCTGACCATCGCCTCTTGCGCGATGTCAAAGACCGAGGTCTCGGCGCGGTCAAGGACCTCGCGGGCGCCGTCAGGTCCGAGGTCGCCGGTGTGGTAGGCGTCGTAGAGGATTTGTCCCGCGGCGTCGATGAGCCGGCGGAGCTTGGCCTTCTCGGCGACGAGGCGCGCGTAGTGGGGCGCGTTGATCGCGGCGGGGACGCTCTCGGCGAGTTGGACCAGGTAGTCCGGGCCGCCGATCGCGTCGAGAACCCCGCGAGAGCTGAGCAGGTCGCCGAGTTGAACGAGGTCGCCGGAGTGGTGCGCGTCGAACACGTCGACGATGGCCTTGTAGATGTGCGAGTGCCTTTCGTCGTAGAAGTCCTCTGGCCGCCGCACGATCGGGATCACGTCGGCGATGACCTGCGGATCGAGAATCATGGAGCCCAGGAGCGACATCTCCGCCTCGGGCGAATGGGGCGGGAGGCGGTCGAAAAGCTTCTGGAGCGGTTCGATCGTGCGCGCTTCGCGGCGATCGCGGGCGGGACGGTGCTGGTCGGCTTCGAAAGGCACGGCGATAGGGTTGCCGCGCTTCCCGGCGGATGCAAGTCAAAAACAGTTACCGCCAGCTTCTCCGCGATCAGTCCCCCGCACGGGGCGCACCCGCGTCGAATCGCCCGCCGAACTGGTCAGGCCGACAAATCGATGCCTGCGGATGTGCTCGCTCCCGAGCTGGCCGCAGGCCCCCATGAGGTCGCGGCCCTTGGTCCGGCGTCGCTTGACAAAGACGCCCAGGGCCGCCAACTCGGCCATGAACGAGTCGACCTGGGCTTCCGTGGGGGCTTCCCAGGGCGAGTTGCGCCGCGGGTTGTAGGGGATCAGGTTGATGACGCAACGCGGGGAGGCGTTTCGCGAGGTGGCGTTGATGTCGGCGACGAAGCGCGCGACATCCGCGGCGTGCCCGGGAAGGTTGTTGACGCCGGGAATCAGCACATACTCGAGGCAGAGCTTCCCACCGCCATAGATCGGCCAGGCCATCAGGGTGCGCTTGAGCGCCTCCATCGGCATGCCGCGGTTGATCGGCATGATCCGTGAGCGGACGTCGTCGTTGGGGGCGTTGAGGGAGACGGCGAGATTGAGGCGGTGCCAGCCCGGGGTGTGCAACTGCTCCGACAGCCGCGCCAGACCGTCCAGCCGTCCGACCGTGGAGACGGTGATCTTGCTCACGGGCATGTGAGCGCCGTTGTGGTCGATGAGGACGGCGATGGCCTGAATGACGTTGTCGATGTTGTCCAGCGGCTCGCCCATGCCCATGAAAACCACGTTCTTGGGGCGATGGCCCAGCGCGTGGGTGGCGGCCCACCATTGCTGCACGATCTCGGCGGGCGTGAGGGAGCGGATCAGGCCCATCTGCGCCGTTTCGCAGAACGTGCACCCCATGGCGCAGCCGACCTGGCTCGAAACGCAGAGGGTGTGGGTGGTGGCGCCCGTACGACCGATCATGGGGATGAGGACCGACTCGGTGGCCAAGACGCTGCCGGGGGCCTGGGCCGCCAGGGGCGATTCACCCGCCGGGACGTGCTGAACGAATTTCAGCACCTTGCCCTCGGGCGAGTCCTCGGCAAGAACGCTCTGAACGATCGCGGGCGGGGCGAAGCATTCGTCGATTTCGCCGGTTCGAAAGAGGTTTTTATAGGCGGCGGCGGCGCGTGGCCGCGACAACCCCAGCGCGTGACGAGCGAACGGGACGAACTGTTCGAACGTCACGCCGAGGGGGTGATTATGCAAACTCGCATCGTGCTGATGCATCAATGAGAGATCATAGGGTCGGTCGGTTCATGGACGGTTTGGCTTTGCGGTATCGATGTCGGCCCCTATACTGGCTTGGTTCTATTCTGGACCCGCCCGCGGTGCTCGTGCCGAGGAGGCGACGACGGAGGCTGACATGAAGCTTTGTCCACGACATGGCCGGTCCGCGTTCACGCTGATCGAGCTGCTGGTGGTGATTGCCGTGATCGCGCTCTTGATCGGCATCCTGCTTCCAGCGCTGGGCAAGGCGCGTGCCGCCGGTCGCCAGGTGGCGTGCATGTCGAACGTTCGCTCGATCACGCAGGCCTCGCACTTCTACGCCGCGTCGAACAACGACAAGATCTGGGCGCAGCGGAAGTTCTTCCGCGAGAAAGTGGCCAACAACGTGTACGAGGCGGGCACGCTCTACAAGTTTCTGAACAACGCGCACGACGTGATGGCGTGCCCGGAGAATCGGCGTCGCGGCGTGAACGCGGACAGCTCGGCGGACTCGGACAGCTTGTTCGGCTCGAAACTCAACTTTGACTACACGATGCCGTGGTGCGTGCAGGGCGCGCGGATGGGACTGGAGATCCGCACGGCCTACATCAAGGACAGCAAGGTCGCCAGGCCGCTCCTTCTCACGACGGATCGGGTTCCAAACCTCGTCTCGATGAAGGGCCTGCCCATCTTCGTCGAGGAGAGCACCGTCTGGTACAACGCCTCGGTTCGTGACGGCATGTGGGGCAACGACGACCAGGTGACGCCGCGGCATCAGAAGGGCGGGCACTTGGGATACCTCGACGGTTCGGTCGAACTCTTCAAGTTCCCGAGCGACGGCGACGAGGCGATCCAGAGCAACGCCGACTTTGAGTGCAACGACGTCTACGTCTCGACCAAGGGCGTCGATACCTCGTGGATCAAGCTGTATCACCAGTACCACCAGGGCAAGTACGGCTGGATCAACACGCCCGACAACAAGAACCACACCAGAGACTCGGATTGGGATATGCGCCTGGAGGACTGAGTCGAGCCCCGGCCCTGCCTCAGACAAACGGCGATCGGCTACGATCCGCACTCTCACAGGAGGATGCGGGCATGTCGTGGTTGAAAGTCTCCGATGCGTTCAAAGCGCCGGTCGGCACGAAGGTCACCATCAAGGGCTGGGTGCGCACCAACCGCGACAGCAAGGCCGACGGCGGGCTGTGCTTCGTCGCCGTGTCCGACGGCACGTGCTTCGATCCGATCCAGTGCGTGGTGAAGGCCGCGGGCGAGGGGGCGGCATCGAACTTCGCGGAGGTCCAGAAGCTGACCACCGGCTGCGCGGTGGAGGTTGACGGCACGCTGGTCGCCAGCCAGGGCAAGGGCCAGTCCGTCGAGGTGCTCGCCGGCCAGGTCCGCGTCGTCGGACTGGTGGAGCACCCGGACTCGTACCCGGTCAGCAACAAGCGGCACACGTTCGAGTACCTGCGCGAGGTGGCGCACCTGCGCGTGCGCACCAACACCTTCGGCGCGGTGGCGCGGGTGCGGCATTGTCTTTCGATGGCCGTGCATCGCTTCTTCCACGAGCGAGGGTTCTTCTATGTCCACACGCCGATCGTGACGGCCAGCGACTGCGAGGGCGCGGGCCAGATGTTCCGCGTCAGCACGCTCGACATGACAAACCCGCCGCGGATCGCGCCCCAGGGCTCCAAGCCCGGCGCACCGGTTGATCCCTCGGCGCCGGTGGATTACTCCCAGGACTTCTTCGGCAAGGAAGCCCACCTGACGGTGTCGGGGCAGCTCAACGTCGAGACGTATTGCTGCGCGCTCTCGCGCGTGTACACGTTCGGCCCGACGTTCCGCGCCGAGAACAGCAACACGAGCCGGCACCTGGCCGAGTTCTGGATGATCGAGCCGGAGATCGCCTTCGCCAACCTTCAGACCGATTCGGAATTGGCCGAGGACTTCATCAAGTTCCTGATCAAGGCGGTGCTGGACGAGCGTCCGGACGACATGAAGTTTTTCGACGAACGGATCGAGCCCGGGCTCCTGAAGCGGCTGCAGCACGTGCTGGAGACGCCGTTCAGGCGCTTGCCGTACACCGAGGCGATCAAGATCCTCGAGGACGCGATCAGGAAGGGCAAGAAGTTCGAGTATCCGGTGAAGTGGGGCACGGACCTGCAGAGCGAGCACGAGCGGTTCCTGACCGAGGAGCACTTCAAGCAGCCCGTGATCCTGATGAACTATCCCAAAAACATCAAGGCGTTCTACATGCGCCTGAATGACCCGGGGACGGACGGGGCGCCGAGCGACACGGTCGCCGCGATGGACGTGCTGGTGCCGGCGATCGGCGAGATCATCGGCGGGAGCCAGCGCGAGGAACGCCTCGACGTGCTCGATCGACGCATCGAAGAAATGAAGCTGCCGGCGAAGGAGTATTGGTGGTACCGCGACCTGCGCCGCTACGGCACCGTGCCGCACGCCGGCTTCGGGCTCGGGTTCGAGCGCGCCATGATGTTCCTGACCGGGATGCAGAACATCCGGGATGTGATCCCGTTCCCGCGCGCGCCCAAGCAGGCGGAGTTCTAGCCGGGAACTTGATGCGCGGCGTGACGCGGGGCGCCGGTGATGTCGTGGTCGCGTGCGATCGCGGGATCGCATGCCGCACGACGTCGCCAGAGCTGGACGCGACGTGAAGCGACTGACGGCCTTGCGCGCCCGTGCGCTGGACGAGAATCGCTCACTCCTCGATCGCCCGTCCCCGGGTCTCTTTGATCATGATCGTGCCGACGGCCAGGGTCATGGCGGCGATCGTCATCGGATAGAGCAGGCCCACGAACATCGGGCCGCCCGCGACTTTCGCGAGCACGCCGCTCTCCTTGGCCAGGGCGGAGGACGCGAGCCAGGTGGCGATGAAGGGGACGAGCCCGCCGAAGACACCGTTGCCGATGTGATAGGGGAGCGACATCGAGGTGTAGCGGATGCGCGTGGGGAAGAGCTCGACGAGGAAGGCGGCGATCGGGCCGTAGACCATCGTGACGTAGAGCACCTGGATGAAGACGAGGAATCCGAGCCAGAGGCTTGATGTACGTCCGGGCTTGATGGTGGTGGTGCTGGTGGTCTTGGCGTTGCTGCCGTCGAGCTTGCTCGTGGTCGTGGTGGTGGTGAGGGAACGCGTGCCGTCGGTGTAGAGCTTGGTTGACTGGCTGACGACGGCTTTGAGGTCTTTGGCGTCGTCGATGGTGGTGGTGCTGGAGGCGAGGCCGGCGGGCGGCGCGTGGATGTCGGTCGCGACGACCTCGGCTTTGGCCGTGAGATCAACGGCACTGGCCATCGCGTGATAGATCGGCAGGTAGGTGAGGATCGCCAGCAGGCAGCCGATCATCATGATGGGCTTGCGCCCGATTCGGTCGGAGAGCCACCCGAACACAATGAAGAACGGCGTGGCGACGACGATCGCGCCGGCGATGATGGCGTTGGCGGCGACCATGTCGACGCTCAGCGATTTCTGCAGGAACGTCAGGGCGTAGAACTGCCCGGTGTACCACACGACGCCCTGACCGGCCGTCGCGCCCAGGAGCGCGAGCATGACCATCCTGAGGTTGGCCCAGTTTCCGAAGGACTCGGCGAGTGGGTTCTTGGAGCCCCTGCCCGCGGCCTTCAACCTCTGGAAGAGCGGCGACTCGCGCAGCTTCATGCGCAGGATGTAGCTGAACAGCACCAGCACGACCGAGAGGATGAACGGCACGCGCCAGCCCCACGAGGCGAACTTGTCCTCGCCCATACTGAGGCGGCAGCCAAGGATCACGCCGAGCGAGGCGAACAGGCCGAGCGTCGCGGTGGTCTGGATCCAGCTCGTGTAATAGCCGCGGCGCGAGTCCGGCGCGTGCTCGGCGACGTAGGTGGCGGCCCCGCCGTATTCCCCCCCGAGAGCCAAGCCCTGGAGGAGCCGGAGGAGGAGCACGATCAGCGGAGCAAAGATGCCGATGGTGTCGTAGTCGGGGACGAGCCCGATCGCAAAGGTTGAGCCGCCCATCAGCAGGAGGGTCACCAGGAAGGTGTACTTCCTTCCGATGATGTCGCCCAGCCGACCGAAGAAGATGGCGCCGAAGGGACGGACGACGAAGCCCGCGGCGAAGGTCGCGAGCGTCGAGAGGAACGCGGCGGTCGGGTTGTCCTTCGGGAAGAACTGGGTGGCGATGATGGTGGCGAGAGAGCCGAAAATGTAAAAGTCGTACCACTCGATGAGCGTGCCGGCGGACGAAGCGCCGATGACGACGAAGAGGTTGCGCCGTGATTCGATGTCGTGGGACATGAAGCCAGGATACCGGAAGGCGGCGCCGGAAGTCCGGCGTCGCGCGGATTGAGGACGGCGGCGTCGGTGAGCGGTCCGTCGCCCGGATTGTTCTCCTACGCTCTGACCCATGCCCAAGGGATCGATCGGCATCGATATGTTGCTGGTGGCGCTCGCCATGATCGCGGGCGTGGTGACGGCGTATCAGCCGGGAGTCAACGCCCGGTTCGCCGCCCACGCCGGCGCGAGCGTGTGGGGCGGGTTCATCAACTTCGCCGTGGGCGTGGTCGCGATGTCGATCGTGCTCCTCGTGTTCAGGCCGGGCATGCCCGAGGCATCGCGGTTGACGGCGGGGCCCTGGTGGATGTGGCTCGGCGGGCTGTGCGGAGCATTCTTTGTGACGCTGGCGCTCATCCTTGTGCCGCGGATGGGATCGGCGAGCTATCTGACGGCGATGGTGGCCGGGCAGCTTGTGGCGTCGCTGGTGATCGATCAATTCGGGCACATGGGGCTGGAAGTCCGCCCGATCACGCCCGGACGTGCGATCGGCGTGCTGCTGGTGATCGCGGGCGTGATGCTTGTAAGGAAGTTCTGAGGAAGGGACGAGCCGGTCGCATGTCCTGATGAGCCGGCGGCGGCGCGGACGACGTGGCACGAAGCAAGTTGGCGAGATCTGGGTCACACCGATCCGGCGAGACGAACTTGAAGAACGAATCGACGACATCTTCGACGCCACCTTCACCGGCGAGCGCCGCCGGCGATGCCCGGGTGTCGCTCCCGCTGGCGGCGTTGCACCTGCTCGGCGTCGGGCTGATCCAGTCGACCGCGATGGCGGTGATGTTCATGCTTCCGGTGCTGGCTCGGCGTGAGTTCGAGGCCAACAAGCTCGAGACGCTCGTCGTGACCGCCGCCCCGACCATTCTGTTCAGTCTCTCGATCTTCTGGAACGATTACTTCTCGCGGCGTCCGCTCGGGAAGTACCTGCTGGTGTATTGGGCCGTGGGCTGCCTTCCCGTGGCGTTCATCGCGATGGCGCACAGCTATTGGCAGCTGCTGGTGCCACACCTGATCGCGTGCGTCGGCGGCGCGGGCTTCCACCCGGCGGCGGGCGGGCTCCTGCGGGCGCTCTACCCCGAGCGAGTGCGCGGGCGGATGTACAGCATCCTCTGGGGCAGCTCGATGGTCGTGAGCGCGGTCATCGGACTCCTGGTCGGGCGATGGCTCACCCGCGACCCGGAGGCGTTCCGCATCTATCTGCCCATCACCGCCGGGCTTCAGCTCGTGGGCGTGCTCCTCTTTATCTGGGTCTCGCACCTCTCCGGGCACGCGGGCGATCGGGTGATCAGGACGACGGAGGAGCGAGGCCGGATCAAGCGATTGTTCGAGCCCGTCGCGCACATGAGCCAGATCCTCAGGGCCGACCCGATCTTCGCACGCTACGAGGCCGCGTACATGACGTACGGCGTGGGTTGGATGGTCTGCTACGCCCTCCTGCCCCTGCTGGTGACCGACAAGCTCCATCTTTCCTACGACGCGATCGCCGACTCGACGCAGGTGGCGTACCTGCTGGCGATCGTCGTGATGCTCTACCCGGCGGGCCTTCTGATGGACCGCCTGGGCGCGGTGCGGAGCACGGGCCTCTCCTTCGCCATGCTCACGATCTATCCGATCGGCTACATGCTCTCTCGCAACGACCACGAACTCCTGATCAGCAGCGTGCTGTACGGCATGGCGCACGCCGGCGCGTCGGTTGGGTGGATGCTCGGCCCCGTGTCGCTGGCGCCGTCGCCCGACAAGGTGCCGCAGTATGTCGCGATCCACGCGACGCTCGTCGGAATCCGCGGCAAGGTGTTCCAGGGGCTGGGCGTCTTGCTGTACGCGATCTTCGGGCGATTCGAGATTCCCCTGTCTCTGGCGGCGGCGGCGTACGCGTGGTCGGCGATCCAGATGTGGCAGCTTCATCGAAGGATGAAGGACGCGGGCAAGTAGCCGCGCAGCCCAAGCACGACGGCGTTTCCGCGATGGGACCAACGGAGAGGAAGCGACGTGCAAAGTCGGCAGCCCGCGACGGACCTATCTCGCGCTGATCACCGCCGTGGCCTCGCTGGCCTTGCCGGCGCGGACATAGCCGATGACGAGCGATTCGCCATCACGCTTCGAGCGGACGGCTTCGCGCACGGCGGAGGTGGTGGCCCAGTCCTTGCCGTCCAGATGGGTGATGATGTCGTATCTCTGCAGGCCGGCGCGTTCGGCGGCGGAGTTTCCGACGACGTGGGTGATGATGCAGGCGCGGGAAGCATCGACGCCGGCTTGGGCGGCGGTCGCGCCGTCAAGCGACGAGAGCTCCACGCCGAGCATCGGTGAGCGGTGATGCTCGTACTCGCGGTCGGAATCCTCGTAGTGATCCCCGGCCACGATGATGCAGCCCGGGAGCACTGGGCCGACCGCGATGGCCAGGCCAACGGCCGCGGGCAGCAACAAGCGACGCCCGAGCAACGATCGATCACGATTCATGATGTCCCCCATAGTCCTGACCGGCGATGGCGCGTGCGTGCGGCCGGTGGGCAAGTTATACACCACTAACATCGCCGGGTTTCACGACCTCGGCGTCAAATCTGAAGCGGATACGATCCCGACCGATGCCCGAACTGCCGGACATCACGGTGTATGGCGAGGCCCTGCGTGACCGAGTGATTGGGCGTCGGCTGGAGCGTCTTTCGATCCGCGGTGCCTTTCTCTTGCGGACCGTTGAGCCGCCGGCGGAGTCGTGCCAAGGGCGCGCCTGTATCGCGGTGCATCGCTCGGGCAAACGACTCATTCTCGAGTTGGAGGGCGAGCACTTCCTGGCGATTCACCTGATGATCGCCGGACGCCTGCTCTGGAAACCCGCGGGCACGCGGCCCAAGGGAAAGATCGACCTTGCGACGATCGACTTTGGCGAGGGCGTCGTGCTGCTGACCGAGGCGAGCACGAAAAAGCGGGCCGCGATGCACCTGCTGAGCGGGCGATCGTCGGTGGACGCGCTGAATGCACACGGGCTCGATGTGTTGAACTGCTCCGAAGCCGAGTTTCGCGAGCGATTGCTGTGCGAGAATCGCACCTTGAAGCGCGCGTTGACCTCGCCACGCTTGTTCGACGGCATCGGCAACGCGTACTCCGACGAGATCCTGCACGCGGCGCGCCTCAGCCCGATCGCGCTCACCCGCTCGCTCCCGGACGCCGATATCGCGCGGCTCGCGCGGGCGTGCCGCGAAACACTGGTGCTGTGGACCGAGCGGCTGCGGGAACAGTTCGGCCTGAACAGCCCCGGCGGCGGGCGATTCCCTGGAGCGGGCGAGATCACGGCCTTTCGCCCCGATTTCGCGGTCCACGGGAAGTACGCCAGGGCGTGCCCGGTGTGCGGGAGCCCCGTGCAGCGGATCGTGCACGCGGAGAACGAGACAAACTACTGCCCGGGCTGCCAGACGGGCGGGCGAGTCCTGGCGGATCGGTCGCTCTCCCGGCTTCTGAAAGACGACTGGCCGCGGACGATCGAGGAGTGGGAAGAGGAACTGGGAGGGTGACGGCGGGCTCCCGCACCGGAATCGCGGCTCACCCGGTAGGATGGAGTGATGCAGCAGCGTCGAATGATGGCGTCCATGTTCGCGGTGAGCCTGGTGCTTGTCGCGATGCCGGGTGGTGCGCTCGGGGCCAAGCCGCCCGCGCAGCGTTCCGATCTTCAGGGCCAGACGCGTGCCGCCATCGAGGCGGCGCTCGCTTCGATGGCTTCCGCGGCGGTGCGCGGCGATGCGGGCGCTTTTCTGGAGCACGTCGACTTCATCGAGCCGCAGTTCGAGCGCGAGATGCGCAACATGGCCAAGGACCTTTCGCTCCACACGCCGACGCGGATTGAGTTTCGCCTGGCGGACGCGGGAGCGATCCAGAGCGACGAACAGGGCGAGCGGGCGCACGTCGCGTTCACGATCGACTACGACATGCCGTTCGATCAGAACGGGCGGAGGATGACCGGCGAGCCGCGCCATGTTCGCGCGGCGTACCCGGTGTGCGAGTTCCGGCGCGACGCCGATGGCCGGTGGCGCTTCGCTGGTGAGGTGTGGAAAGGAATACAGGGCACGGGCTATGAAGTGCGATACCTCGACGACGCGACGCGGGCGACCGCGGAGATCATCGATCGCGTCTTCCCCGTTGCCAAGGCGCACGACGACGAAGGCTTCGGCATCGCCGGCACGCCCGCCGCGACCAGGCGCCAGATCATCAAGCTCTACGAGAGCATGGACCATCTGAAGGCGACCGTGTACCTGTCGATGCCCGACCCGGTGCTGGGCGGGTGGAACGAATCGGGCGAGTCGATCAAGTTCATGTCGAACTACGCCGGGGACGATCGGGGCTGGACGCGCGCGTTTGCCCATGAATACGGGCACGTCGCGACGTGGGCCCTTGGCGATCGGGCCAGCGAGCTTCCCTGGTGGGTCGCGGAGGGTGCGGCGGAATTGGCCGCCGAAAAGTGGGATGCGCCGGGCTCGAACGACCGCTTCGTGCGCAAGTTGGCGGCGGGCGGAAAGCTCGCGGCGTGGAACGACATCGCCAACTACCACGACGCCAGGCAGGAGGTGAAGTACCTGGCCTACGTGCAGGGCCATCACCTGATGGGTTACGTGTCGGAACAGTTCGGGCGAGAAAAGCGGAACGCGTGGATCGCCGCGGCGGCGGGAGGGAAGACGATCGACGAGGCCACGCGCCAGGCGCTGGCCATGTCGTTCGAAGAACTCGATCGCCGATGGCGGGACTCGCTGAAGGCCGAGCGGGAGTAGGGGACGAACATGAGCATCGATTCGCCGCGGAGTGCGTGGAGCGGGTGGTGGATGGTCGGCCAAGCGATCGCGCGTTCGACGGCGCGGGGCGCGTTGATCGCGGTCATTCTCGCCATCGGATCGCCGGATTCAATGGCGCAGGACGCGAAGCCCGCGCCCGTCTCAAACAGCGGGCCCGCGGCCAAGCCCGACGAGGTCGCGAACAAGCCGGACGTCAACGGCGATGGCGCACCCGACACCAAACCCGCGGCGGACGCGGACATGGCCAAGCTCAGCCTGCTTATCGAGCGCATGACCAAGGCGGTGCTGTCGACGGACATCGCGGGATACATCTCGTGCGTCGACGCGAGCGACCCGGTGTTCCTGCAGGAGCAGAAGAACTGGGCCAAGGACCTGGAACGCAAGCCCGTGGGCGAGTTTTCGATCAAGGGCGAGAATTTCCGCGCCGGGATCGAGGGCGAGATCATCGCGGACCTGACGATGAACTGGAAGCTCCAGGGGGCCGAGTCCGCTCGCTTCCTGAAGTATGTCGGCAGGTTTGTCGATCGGCGCGGCGAGTGGGTCTACGCGGGCGAGCACTGGAAGGTGCTGGAGCGCGACGGCGTGCGCGTCTTCTTCGACGCGGGCCGGGAAAACATCGCGTCCATGATCTGCGAGGTGATGCCCGCCATCCGGGCCCATGTTCACGAGGGGTTCATGCTCACGATCGATCGCGTGCAGGAAATCAAGCTCTATTCGTCGATGGCGCACCTGCAGCAATCGATCTACCTCAGCTATACCGACGGCCTGTCGGGCTGGAACGAGCCCAACGAGTCGATCAAAATGATCGCGTCGGCGCACTCAGACAAGGGAGACCTGACGAGCGTGCTCGCGCACGAGTACGGCCATGTCTGCACGTTCGAGCTCGGGCCCAAGGCCAACGACGCGCCGTGGTGGGTGCTGGAGGGCGTGGCGGAGCTGTCGAGCGAGCGCTACGACGACGGCGGGAAGTTCGCGCAGCGGGCCGTGCGGCGGATGGCCAAGAACGGAAAGCTGCGCGATTGGGATGCCCTGAGCGATTTCCACAACACCAAGCAGCAGGACATGCAGATCGTGTACACGCAGGGGCACGCCATGCTGGGCTACATCTCGGAGCGATTCGGGCGAGAGAAGCGCGTCGCCTGGCTCAGGGCGATGGCCACGGGATCGTCGCTCGACGAGGCGAGCAAGGCGGCGTTTGATCTCGGCTTCGCCGAGCTCGATCGGCAGTGGCGCGAGAGCCTCAAGCCGCCGGAGGAAGCGCCGGCGGAACCAGCCTCGAAAGACTAGCAACCGGACGGCGAGAACCGACCGACGAACGCACGTCGGCGCCTCTGGCACGAGCCAGGCCGTTGCCTCATCACCCCGTCTGTTTCAGCGCCCGCTCGGCGTTGAGCTCGTTCACCAGCGCCTCGCCGAGGTAGCGGAACTGTTCGATTGAGTTGTAGAGCTGGGCGCTGAGGCGGATGACGCGCACGCCGGGGTTCTCCGCCGTGCCCTCGCCCAATCGCCAGATCGGCACCTGCACGCGATGTCGTTCAAGGAGCGAGTCCTGGAGCGCGTCGTCGTAGAGCGTCGGACGGGCCGAGAGCGACGCGTCCGCCTCGGGCAGGGGGAGCGACACCATCGAGCCCACCATCGAGTCCGGGCACGCCGGGCGAAGGCCCGCCATCGCGCACACCGCCTCGCGCGCCTCGAGCACCAGCGCCCGGTTGCGTCGGCGGATCTCGTCCCAGCCGCCCGGGACCATCCTGGCCATCGCGTCGATCGCGTGCGGCACGCACAGCATGCCCGTGTAGTCGTCGGTGCCCATGTAGTCAAAGTCGCGCAGGAACAGCGAGCGATCGTCGCGCACCTTGGCCGCCCGGCTGGAAAGCATCGCGCTGCGGAAGCCCGCCTGCCGGTCCGGACGAACCCACAGGAAGCCCGTGCCCTTGGGTGCGCACATCCACTTGTGGAAGCTCCCGACGTAATAGGTCGGGTTGAGCCTCTCGATGTTGAGGTCGATCTGTCCCGGCGCGTGGGCGCCATCGATCAGGATGTCGATGCCGCGACGGTTGCACTCGGCAATGACGCGCTCGACGGGCATCACCAGCGACGTGCAGCTGGTGATGTGGCTCATGACAACCAGTCGAGTGCGCGGCGTGACGCAGGAGAGAATGGCGTCGGCCGCGTCCGCCGGGTCGGAGATGGGGAACGGGACTTCGGCGGTCACGACACGCAGGCCCGTCCGCTCCGCCAGGCGGGCGAGTTCGTTGGCGCCGGAGGAATACTCGTGGTTGTTAGTCACGACCTCATCGCCCGGGCGGAACCGGGTGGCGAAGAAAATCGTCGCCAGCGCGATCGTCGCGTTGCGGATGGGCGCAAGGTCCCGCGGGCGACAGCCCACGAACGCTCCCACCCGCTCGCGCACGCCGTCGAGCAGGCGCTCGAGGTCGACCTTGAAGAAGCGGACGGGATCTCGCTCGACCCGGGCGCGGTATTCATCGTGAACCGCCAGCACCTCGTCGGGACAGCCGCCATAGGAGCCGAAGTTGAGAAAGACCAGGCTCTAGTCCAGCCGCCAGCGCGCCGCCAGGGGCGACGGCGATGGGAGCATGACCGAGCCGATCGACGCCGCGGCGACGTCCGACGAGCCGGCGCCGGGGGTTGTGGAGAGGGGTCGATCCATGTCGTCCTGACTCAGTCGCATCTCGCGGTAGTATCGGCCATCCGTGGCGCGACGGGCACAGCGAATTCATCGCGCCGCGACGGACGAGCGTAGCCCGTTCCACCGCCCGATTTCGAGCGCTGCTCGCCCCGATCTCGCCGATGGATTACGCGCCGACCCCCGCGGCCTGGTTCTTGTACACGTCGGAACACTCGGCCGAGATCGGCGTGGCGAATTCGTACGTGTTCATCTTCCGGATCGGCGGCGAATAAATGTGCATCGTCACCAGGTCCGTGCCGGGCGCCTGCATATTGGCGACCTGGTGGATATCCGCGTCCATCGCGGCGCAGACATAGCCCGGTTGCATCGCCACCGTGCCCGCCGGGCAGATGAGGCCCGAGGGTGTCCTGGCGAAGCGGATCTCGGTGCCGGTGCCATGGACGACCCGGAAGGCGCAGCTCACACCCTGGTGGTCGTGGATCGGCGTCACGTCCCCGCTCCGCCAGCAGAGGGCCAGCAATTCGTACCAGTCGGTGCGGCTGATGGTGTTACGCTTGTACCCGCGAGCGCCGAAACAGCACGCCTCTTCGATGTCGGTCCGGGAGAGGGTGACGCTGCTGAGGAGCCTTTCAAGGGTCGCCAGGTCGGCCCGCCCTGTCAGAGAGTCGAGATAGCGGATCAGCTCCGCGAGTTTCGGGTACTTCTGCGACGGGGATACGGCGGGCGAACAACATCCGCACGCGTCCGTCGTTCCGGTCTTGTCGCTCGCCGATCCGGTTTCGCATCCCATGACGCCATGATACCTCGGGGAGCGCTGGAATGGGAAGGAAATCGGCGGGGTTCGCTGGATGACAGCGCACGCGCAAAGGGATGATCAGGCTCCAGGCCGGGTCCGGTGCGGAATCCCAAGGGGGCGTGATCGTCGCCCCTCAAAGAGCGCGCTCGCGTGCCATCTCCTCCGCCAGGGCCGCCGCGAGATAGTCGTACTGCTCCCGCGAGTTATACACCTGGGCGCTGATTCTGATGACGCGATCCGTCGTGCCGGCGACACTCCACAGGGGCACCTGGATCCGGTGGCGATGGATCAGTTCGTCCTGGGTCGCGTCGTGGTACCTCGAGGGGCGGGCGGCGAGGCGGGCGGTGCGCTCCGCGTCGTGACGCGGCAGGTAGAGGGTGCAGATGGAGCCGAGCATCGACTCCGGGGCCGGCGGCTCGGTCCCCAGCGATTGGCTGATGACTTGGCGTCCGTACCTGAGCAGCTCATGGTTGTGGCGGCGGACGCCCTCCCAACCGCCCGGGAGAAGCGAGCCCATGAACCTGATGGCGTCGGCGATGGCGAAATACGCCGTCGGGTCGTCGGTGCCGACATAGTCGAACTCCGTGCGGAACTGAGAGCGGCCGGGCTTGGGCTTCTCGGCGAAGTTGGAGAGAACGACGGGGCGGACCCGCGACTGCCAATCCTCGCGCACCCACAGAATGGCGGAGCCCTTGGGCGAGCAGACCCATTTGTGGCAGTTGGCGGTATAGAACGCCGCGCCGATCGACGGGATGTCGAGGTCGAGCATTCCGACCGCGTGCGCGCCGTCGACCACGGTCTCGACGCCCTTGGCCGACAGGGCCGCCACCAGCTCGCGGATCGGCAGGATGATGCCGCTGGAGCTGGTCACGTGGCTGAGCAGCGCCAGACGCGTCCTTGGCGTGACCTTGGACACCACCGCCTCGACGATCTCGCTCGGCGATTTCACCGGGAACGGGATGGGGGCCGCGACGACATTCGCGCCCGCCTTGGCGCCGATGTGCCGCAGGTTGTTCATGCACGCGGGATACTCGTGCATCCCCGCCAGAACCTCGTCGCCAGGGCGCAGCGGGAAGCTGTTCAGGATGGTCGCGACGCCCGTGGTCGCGTTGGGGACGAACGCCAGATCGCCCGGCCTGCAACGGACGAACCGGGCCACCTCGGCGCGGGTCTGATCAAAGACATCGTCCATGTCCTCAACAAAGAACCGGACCAGCTCACGCTCCATGCGAAGCCGGTAACGCTGCTGGGCCTCGATCACCGGCACGGGACACGCGCCGAACGAGCCGTGGTTCAGGTACACCAGGCTCGGATCGATCGCCCAGTGCGAAGCCAGGGGCGACGGCGACGGGAGCGGGCGAACCGGGTGGGAATCGTTCATGGCGGCCGTACAGTAGCGACCCGCGTGCGAGCCCCCACACCTGAACCAACCCCGCTCCCAGACCCAGAACGGACAACCGCTGCGCCGGTGCTCGGCCGGGTGGCGCCCGCGTCGCCGCCGGGGGGTGAACCACCCGCAACACCACGATCAAAGACCATCGTTCTCTGGCTCGCGCTGCTGGCGTGCCTTCATCCGGCGGTCGATCCCGGCTTCGGACTCGCCGGCGGCATGCTCCTGGCGGTCTTTGGCGCCATCGCGCCAGGCACCGCTCGACGCAAGTGGGCCACCCGCCTCATCCAGTTCGCGGTCATCGTGCTGGGGCTCACCATGGACCTGCGACAGGTGCTCCACGCGGGCCTGTCAGGCATGGCGTTCGCCGCCGGCACCATCGCCGGCACGTTTCTCTTGGGCACGCTCGTCGGAAAGTTGCTCCGCACAGACGCCACGATCACCACCCTCATCAACTCGGGCACGGCAATCTGCGGCGGGTCGGCGATCGCCGCGGTCGGCTCGGTCATCCGCGCCAGCAGCGCCCAGATGTCCGTCGCCCTCGCCACCGTGTTCGTGCTCAACGGCATCGCGCTCTACGTGTTTCCTCCGCTCGGGCACTGGCTGGCGCTCTCACCGACCCAGTTCGGAACCTGGGCCGCGGTCGCGATCCACGACGTGTCGTCGGTGGTGGGGGCGGCGGCGCGTTTCTCGCCCGACGCGCTCGAGTCCGCGACGGCGGTCAAGCTCTCACGCTCGCTGTGGATCATCCCGCTCTCCATGCTCGCGGCGTGGCGATTCCACGACAACAGCCCCGCGGGCGAAAAAGGCCGCGCCAAGGTGCCCCTGTTCATCGGGCTGTTCCTGGTCGCGTGCGTGGCACGCGAGCTCTTCCCGGGAATCGCGGCGTATCAGGACGCGTTCCGCGTGATCGGGAAGCGAGGCATGACGATGGGCTTGCTCCTGATCGGCGCGTGCCTATCGCTCCCGGCGATCAAGGCCGTGGGTTGGAGGCCGATGCTGCTGGGAGTGGTGCTCTGGGTCGCGATCACGATCGCGGCGCTCGTGGTGGTGCGGGCGACCGTGACCTGAACACGCTCGCCGGGGCCGCACGCTAGCCCTCGACGTCGATGAGCTTGCCCTGGGCGACGCCCGTCGCGGCCGCGTTCTTCTCCGCGGGATTGCGATAGAAAGAAAGCGATCCCGCATTGTCGCCGGATCGCTTGCCCGCGGCGAGATTGGCGGCGTCAAGCTCGGCGGAGTCAGCCACCCGGGCCGCCACAAGGCCCGAGGCCCTCGCCGCACGTTCGGCCGTGGGAGCAACGCCCGGCATGGGGCGCGGCACGCCGTACGCCGCGGCGACTCGGAACGGGAGCGTCGGAGGAATCTGCGACATGCACTCCGAGTGTACCACCGTCACAATGCGGCGGGGTGCTTCCGGTTGCAATTCAAGTTATCAGGACCCGTGCAGACCGAACAGACCAAACCGACGCCACGATCGCACGCCACGCGCAAGCATCGCGGGCCGCACGACGCGACAGCCGCCCCGCCTCATCGTCGCTCCCCTTGGACGTCCCGTTGCCTGAGTCGTCGGCGCTCAGATCGATATCTCACTCCGCCTGATCCGCACTTCCTCCACCGGCACGAACGTCCCGCGGTCCATGCCCGGGCAGATCTGCTTGGCCCGTTCCCAGTGCCGCCGCGTGTGCAGGTTGCTCTTCCAGAACGGCCAGGTCCGGCACTGTCTCGGGCGATCCTCGTACACGCCGCACACCGCCTTGCCGGGGACTTTGTCACGATCCAGGAAGATGCAGTCGCGCCCGAACGGCGAGAGCCGCTCCGTCAGCGACAGGCCGGCGATGCTCGTGTGCGTGTACTGCTTGCGGAACTCGGCGTCGCCAAGGCCCAGTCGGGCGGCCAGCGCCGCGACCTCCGCGTCGTTCACGAGCACGTAGCCCTCGGGCCCGGTGCAGCAGTTGCCGCACATCGTGCACGAGAAGCGCAGGCCCGCCCGCCCCTCCTCGGGGTCGATGTTGAGGTCGAACCACTCGCTGAGGCCGCGGTCGTTCGTCTGGTCGCCAACATGCTCGCGCGGGGAATCGCTCACGGTTCGATGGTATCGCCGACCCGGCCTGCGGCGCGGCGCGGCGGGTTGGCACACCGGCAGCGTCGCACGCCGAAGTACACGAGCAACTCGAACGCGAGCATCCCCACCAGAATCGCCGTGAAAATCAGCCCGCCGCCGATCAGGTCGCGCACGCTCACGATCCCCGCGACCGTCTGCCTGCTCCCGGCGAGTGTTGAGGTGAGCAGGAGCGCCGCCCACACGCACGGCCCGGCCGCCAGCCAGCCCACCGACGCGTGCGCGCACACCTGCCACGCCATCGCGCGCGTCAACCGCCACGATCGGCGTGCCGCAAAGAACCGGATGCCCAGGCACTCGATCCACGTGAGGAAAAGAAGCACGAGCCCCGCGATCAGCGTGATCGCGATGAGGGACGCGAGTTGCAGGAGCACGCCCGATGCGCCGCGAGCGCCCCGCGCGGGGTCGTACAACCACACGCCGGTCCAGGGAAGCGCGAGCAGAGCGCCCGACGCGAGCAGGTTGATCGCAAGCAGCGAGCCCACGCCGGGCACGTCGGCCCGGAGCACGCGAAAGCTCGGGCCGGGATGCCGCAGGATGCTCCAAGAGGTGGTGAGCCACGCGCCAATGGCGACTGGCTTGCCGGTGCGGATCCGCGTCTGCCACGCCGAGCCCGTGCGAGTTTCGGGGAGAGATTCCGGGATCGGCGTGCCGCACTCCGGACAGTTGCCGGTCTTAGAGATCCCCGCGATCGGATAGCCGCAGGATTCGCAGAGGAGGTCGGTCTCGAACGAGGCTTGTCGTGTCGCGTCGTTCATGTGGAGAGATACGCGGCTCGCGTGCGCGCGGGTGCTGATCGTGCGAAACCTGATCCAAGTTGCAAGCGTGCGATCAGCTCATCCGGTCATGGCGAGTTTTCAGATCCGGCGTCCGAACACCGACGGAGTCAACGACCGCGTTCACTCCCCCGGGATATACGACACCGTGCCCTCCCACGGGCTGCTGGCCGTCGCGTACAGCTTCTTGGCGATCCGACCCGCCAGATAGCTCGCCCGCCCCGCCTCGCACCCAAGCCGCATCGCCCGCGCCATCAGCACCGGGTCCGCCGCGTGCGCGATCGCGGTGTTGAGAAGCACGCCGTCGGCCCCGAGTTCCATCGCGATCGAGACGTCGCTGGCGCTCCCCACGCCCGCGTCGACGATCACGGGGAATCTCGCGTCGCCCTGCTTGAGCAGTTCGAGACACAGCACAATGTTGTTGCGGTTGAGCACGCCCTGGCCCGATCCGATGGGCGAGCCCGCGGGCATCACGCTCGCCGCGCCCGCTTCCTTGATGCGCAGGGCCGCGATGGGATCATCGCTGGTGTAGGCGAGCACCTTGAAGCCGTCCTTCACCAGCTCTCGCGTCGCTTCGATCGTGCCCGAGGGATCGGGGAGCAGCGTCTTCTTGTCGCCCAGCACCTCGAGCTTTACCCAGCTCGCGCCCGGGTTATCGAGTTGCTCGAGGATCTCGCGCCCGAGTCGCGCCACGCGCACCGCGTCCTCAGCGCTGAAGCACCCCGCGGTGTTGGGCAGGATCGTGTAGCGCGAAAGATCGATGAACTCCAGCAGGCTCTTGCCCTGCTCGTTGTACAGGCGCTCCCGCCGCACCGCGACCGTCACGACCTGGCACCCGCTCTCGCGGAGCGAGTCGCGCATGAGGTCATACGTCTTGTACTTGCCCGTGCCGACAAACAGGCGGCTCTCAAACGTCCGCCCGGCGATCGACAGCGGCAGAGACTTGGGCCTGGCGCCAGGATTTCCCTCAACCGGCGTGTGCGCGAGTGTCATGGCGGAAGGGTAGGAACCAAGCACGCGGCGTAGCTTCTACTTCGCCATTCGCCGCGCCCCACCCCGACGTCCCGTCGCGGGCGCCTCGCCACTCTGTCACCTACTCCTTCCCATTCGGGCGGCGGGGGCTTGACGATCTGGCGCGTTGCTTACCCCCCGCCCACCAGCGTCACGACCTCGACCACGTCGCCCTCGCGCAGCATCACGCTCGCACGCTCGCGCTTCGCCACGAGCTTCTTGTTCACTTCCGCGGCGCACGCGGCCTTGGAAAGCCCAAGCTCCGCCACCAGCGCCTCAACACTGGTCCCCTCGTGTACCTCGCGAGCCTGGCCGTTCACGACGATCTTCATGCGTGATTCTACGGGCGTGCCGGCCCCGCACCGCGGAAATGAAAACCGGCCCGGACGAGTTCGCCCGGGGCCGGCCTTCATGAACGACGCTGCGGATTCATCCGGCATCCGTCGCGTGACCAACGCTCGCTTTTCCATTCGCGAAGTTCACGCGAGCCAACAGCGTGCCTGTTGCCGGCTCGACAAAGCTGGCCGGGGGCGTCTTGTTGCTGGGTTGGGATCTCGGATGTCGCGGTGTTTCTCGGACACCCCAGAAGCGACAACCCCGCCGATCGCTCACGCGCGTTGCGTCGGGTGCGAGTGCCTGTCAAAAGAACCGGGGCCACCTTGCGGCAGCCCCGGCCCCACGAGCCCGAATATCGCGCGAGTTCTCGCTCAGTCCTGCTCGGCCTTGGGCTTGTACGCCGCCACGACCGTCGCCTGGATGTTGCTCGGCGTGCGCTCGTCATGGCTGTATTCCATCGAGTACGTGCCCGCGCCGCCCGTCATGCTCTTGAGCTCGTTGCTGTAGTTCTGCAGTTCGCCCAGGGGCGCGTGGGCCCTGATGAGGCACACGTCGGGCCCGACCATGTCGCTCGATTGCACGCGGGCGCGCTTGGTCGACAGGTGCCCCGTGATGTCCCCCATGTACCTGCTGGGGACCGTGATCTCCAGCAGCACAAAGGGCTCCAGAAGCACGGGCTTGGCCTTCTGCACCGCGTCGATGAACGCTCGCTTGCCGGCGGTGATGAACGCGATCTCCTTGCTGTCCACGTCGTGATACTTGCCGTCGTACACCTCGACGCGCACACCCGTCATCGGATAGCCCGCGATCGCGCCGTCGCCCAGCACCTGCCGCACGCCCTTCTCCACGGCCGGGATGAACTGCCGCGGGATCGACCCGCCCACCGTCGCGTTCTCGAACTCGAAGCCCACGGGGTGATCCGCCGGGAGCGGGAGCACGCGCAGGTAGACCTCGCCGAACTGGCCCGCGCCGCCCGTCTGCTTCTTGTGGCGATGGTGACCGTCGGCCTTGGACGTGATGGTCTCCTTGTACGCCACCTTGGGCGGTGAAGTCAGAAGCTCGATATTCGACTGGTGCTTGAGCTTCTCCAGCACCACGCGCAGGTGGAGCTCGCCCAGCCCACGCATCACCGTCTGGTTCGTCGCCGCCACACGCTCCACGACCAGGCACGGATCCTCGAGCATGAGACGATGGCACGCGGCGGAGAACTTGCTCTCGTCGGCGTGGTTCTTCAGCTCGATCGCCAGGCCGAACATCGGCTTGGGCAGGGGGAGAGGCCAGAGATGCACCGAATCGGCGTCGTGGCTCTCGTGCATCACGCTGTTGAACCGGACCTCTTCAACCTTCGAGATCGCGCCGATCTCGCCGGGCCCGAGCGACTCGACCTCAACATGGTCCTTGCCCTGCAGCTTGTAGAGGTGATTGATGCGGACGGGCTTCTTCTGGTCGTCGAGCAGCACCTCGCTCTTGTGCTTGATCGTGCCCTGATGAACGCGGAACACCCCGAGCTTGCCCACGAACGGGTCCGTCGCGACCTTGAAGACATGCGCGATCAGCGGGGCCGCCGCGTCCGGCTTGGCGTGCCACTCCTGGTCCTCGCCGCCGGCGTCGCGTTTCTGGAACTCCGGCGGGTTCACCTCCACCGGGCTGGGGCACAGGCTCGCCAGGACGTGCAGGAGATCCTCGCAGCCCGCGCCGGTCTTCGCCGAGCAGAAGCAGATCGGGACCAGGTGCGCCGATTCCAGCGCCCGCTCGAACGCCGCGTGCAGCTTCTCGGGATCAAAGCCCTCGCCCTTCTCCAGGTACTGCATCGTCAGGTCCTCGTCGACCTCGATCACCTGCTCCACGATCTGGCGGTGCGCCTCGTGGACGCTGGAGAAGTCCGTCTGGTCGCCCGCGCCGTCGTTGCCGTCGTGCTCAAAGACGTTGATCACCTTCGTCCCGCCCCCGGTCGGAAGATTGATCGGCAGGCAGATCGCGCCGAACGCCTCGCGCACCTGCGCGACCAGCGCGGGGATGTCCGCCTGTGATTCGTCGATCTTGTTGATGACGATCATCCGCGGGATCCGACGCTCGGCGGCGACGGACATCAGGCGGCGCGTCACGCTCTGGATGCCCTTCATCGCGTCGATCACCACCGCGACCGTCTCGACCGCCGGGAAACAGCTGATCGCGTGACCGAGAAAATCCCCAAGGCCCGGCGTGTCGATCAGGTGAACGTCGTGCCCCTCGAACGAGAAATGCACGAACGAGGGCTGCAGACTGTGCTTGTGGCTCTTCTCCTCCTCCGAATAATCGCTGACCGTGTTTCCCTCTTCGATCGTGCCCAGACGCTTGGTCGTGCCCGTCAGGAACAGCAGTCGTTCGGTGATCGTCGTTTTTCCCGACCCTCCGGCGCCCGTGAGCACCACGTTGCGAATGTTCCGGGGGTCGGTCGATACGTTGCCAGTCATAGAAAACCTCCCGCCCGCCTCCCTTCGACGGGCAATCTAATTTAGGACACGCGAGTCACAAATCCACAGAAGATCGAAGATGCGGCCTGCAAACGCGAGCCCTCGTATCCCACCTTCACCAGTCTAAACCAAACTCGACCCCGCGCCGAGGCCACCCAAGTGATTCCTAACACCGCCCGCGATGGGGGAAATCACCCATGCTCCGTGACATTTGTCACAGGGGTGTCACACCTCCTTTGGCCTCCGAAACTCGCCTATGACCCTTCGCGTATCCCTAGGAACGCCACAAATCGGGTCCACGAACGGGGCCCGTTTGTGTACCATCCTCCGCCCGACCCCAATCGGTTGGGTGAGGAACAAGGGGCGCGGAGCGATGGCGCTCCGGCGCTGGGAGTAGCCCTATCGCCTCGGTTTCGCCTGTTTGGGGCGAGGAGTCACCAATGGCATCATCTTCCGCGTGCTGGGGAATCGAGATCGGCGCCGGCGCCGTCAAGGCGATCAAGCTCGAAGAGGGTTCGAACGGCGTCAACGTTCTCGAATACATCATCGTTCCCCACCAGAAGGTGCTGAGCACGCCGGGACTCGACCAGAACGACGCGACCCGCATCGCGCTCGGGCAGCTCGTCAGCCAGGTCGACCTGAGCAAGGCATCGATCGCGGTTTCGGTGCCCGGGCACTCGGCCTTCGCACGCTTCACCAAGCTCCCGCCGGTCGAGCCAAAGAAGGTGCCGGCGATCGTGAAGTTCGAGGCGGTGCAGCAGATACCGTTCCCCCTCGACCAGGTCGAGTGGGACTACCAGACCTTCGTGAGCCCGGACTCCCCCGACGTGGAGGTCGGCATCTTCGCGATCACGCGCGACCGCATCATGGAGCGACTTCAGATGCTCCAGGACGTGGGGATCACGCCCGATTATGTCAATCTCAGCCCGGTGGCCGCGTACAACGCGCTGGCGTACGACCTCCAGTTCAGCGAGCAGACGCCCGGCACGCTGATCCTGGACGTGGGAACAACCTCGACCGACGTGATCATCGCCGAGTCGGGGCGCGTCTGGGTGCGCACGTTCCCGATCGGTGGGCACCAGTTCACCGACGCGCTCGTCAACACGTTCAAGCTCACCTACCCAAAGGCCGAAAAGCTCAAGAGAGAAGCGGACGAGGGCCCGAACGCTCGGCATGTCTTCCAGGCGATGCGATCGGTGTTCACCGACCTGGCGCAGGACGTGCAACGCTCGATCGGCTACTACCAATCGCTCCACAAGGACGCGAAGATTGTTCGCCTCGTCGGGCTGGGCTCGACCTTCCAGCTCCCGGGCCTGCGGAAGTACCTCAAGCAGCAGCTCTCGATGGACGTGTACCGCATCGAGGAGTTCAAGCGGGTCAACCTGGACGAGCTGAAAGACCCGGCACGCCGGGCTCATTTCAAGGAGTCTTCGCTCCAGCTCGCGACGGCGTACGGCCTGGCGATCCAGGGCCTGGGCCTCAACGCCATCGACGCCAACCTCATGCCCATCGCCGTGGTCCGTGAGTCGATGTGGAAGGAAAAGTCGCGCTGGTTCGCGGCGGCGGCGGGCCTGGCCGTGCTCACCAGCGGCGCGATGTTCATCCGCCCGTTCATCGACTCCACCGCGATCGCCGGCTCCCAGCGCCCCGTCGAGATCGACAAGGCGATCAACGATCTGAACGAGGCCAAGCGGAACGCCGACGAAGCCAAGGTCATCGGCTCGGCCGAGACCGACTTCCGGGCCGCCAACCTGCTGGGCCTGACGCAGTCCCGCGACCTTTGCTCGCACCTGATCAACGACTTGGGGCTGATGATGTCGACCGCCGATAACGCGGCGGCGTCGTGGCCCAGGCCCGAGGTCGCGCCGCCCCCAGGAACGCCCGGCGGGTTTGTGCTCCGCTCCTACACAACCAGATACATCCCCCCCGGCGCCGCCAGCGGAACCGAGAGCGGTTCGAACGAGAGCGGCACGACCGACGACGCCTCGGTGGGCTCCATCAAGATCGAGTTGGCCGCCACGACCTACGCGCCCGATGCTCGCAGGTTCGCGATCGCGACCCTCCAGAAGTGGCTGAAGGAAAACACTTCCCGCGAGGGCGTGCCCTATGACATCGTGCCGCCCGACGTCCGCGATCTGACCGTGGATGAGCAGGGCGCCGGCGCTGCGGTGGCGTCGGGCGCTGGCGAGGCGAACCTCGCCGCGGGATTCCCGTCGGGTGAGTCCGGCGGAGGCGAGGGCGGCGAGTCCGGGCGCGGTCGCGGCGGGCGTGTCCCCCGCGGCGGCGGGCACGGCGGCGAAGAGGGCGGAGCCGCCGAGCGGGTCGATCCAACACCCGCCGATTTCCCGTCAAGCAGCGGCACATCGTCCTCGCTGGGCTCCGGCGAGGTGGGCACCAACGCGGAGATCGAGAAGATCGCGCCGCTGTACTCGCTCCGTCCCGTAAAGTCGGAAAAGCTCAAGAGCGCGAACGTGACCTTGCGTTGGACCGTCAAGATCAAGGGCCCCGCCAAGCCCGCTGAATCCGCAGGCCAAACGCCGAAGAAGGGGGGCTGAACGTGAAGCCGATTCTCGCATGGATCAAGGGCCACCTGATGGTGGTGGTCTCGACGCTCGTGGTGCTCGTCGTTCTGCCCGTGGGCTACGTCTTCAGCTCAAAGTGGAACGACTCGATCAGGACCAAGCGTGCGGCGGAGGTCAAGACCTACACCGACAAGCTGGCCCTCAAGGTTTCGTACGCGATACCGGCGTTGGACCCCTCCGAGGCGGCGGTGACGCAGAGCGACGTCCCGAACGCCGCGCGGACCGAGTTCTTCCGGAAGAACCGGGATCTGGTGCTTCAGCAGGCCGAGGGGGTCGTCGCCCGGGCGGTCGAGTTCAATCAGCGGGACCACAAGCCGCTGGTCGCGGGCCTGTTCCCCGACGCCAAGGGTGAAGCGCTGCAGACGCTCCCGTTCGAGCTCGCGGATCGCCTCATCGGCAAGGAAGGGCGACCGTCGGCGTATCAGGAGCTTCTCGACAGCGTGCGGGCCGGCGGGCCGCGGGCCGCCGAGAGTCTCGCCCCGATCCTCTTGGATGTTGAGACCCGTGAGCGCGAGGCGATTCTTGGTCAGAACGCGAATCGCCAGCTCACGCAGGAAGAGAGCGCCCGGATTCTGGAGAAGGTGGTGTCGCGTCGCCTGGGCGAGTACCAGGCGCGGGCCCGCGAACTGACGTTCTACGCGGGGCTGGACGCGTTCGCCGTGGATTCCGCGCGGGGGATGAGCCTGCTGCGCGTGAAGCCCAAGATGCTCCCCCGCCTTGATGAGTGCTTCGGATGGCAGGCCGACTATTGGATGTTCAGCGACATCCTCGAGGCCCTGGCGGCGGCCAACAGCGACAGCGGCGGGCGCCCGCTCAGCGTCGACCAGGGCGCGGTCAAGCGAGTGATCCGCGTGCTTCTGAAGGACACGCCGTACGCGAAGATCGAGCGATCGTCGTCCCAACCCGGCTCCGAATCCACGGAGACTCCCGTGGCGGCGAATCCCAACGCCGAGATCAAGCCCGACTTTGCCAAGTCCATCACGGGACGCTGGTCGGGCGCCGAGAACGGGTTGTACGACCTGCGCCACGCGACGATCGAGGTGATCGTCGATTCGGCCCAGATTCCGCGGCTCTTTGACGCGTTCACCCAGACGAATTTCATGACCATCACCAACATCAACCTTTCGGAGGTCGATGCCTGGAGCGAGTTGGACAAGGGGTTCTACTACGGCGATTCGTCGGTGGTGAAGGCGACGATCGAGCTGGAGACGGTGTGGCTCCGCTCGTGGATGCAGCCGTGGCTTCCCAAGGCCGTTCGCACGCAGCTCGGCATCCCCGAGGACAAGCCCGCGGAGGGCGACGCCACGCCCTCAGGCGACGGCAAAAAGGGCGACAACTGATCACGGGCCGGTGGTGAACGAAACCGACGCCGTGCCCTGGCGCGCGGCGTGGAGGAACGCAGATGAAACTCAAAGGCATCAACCCGTTCGAGCAATACGCCGACAAGGCGCTGTTTGGTCTGGTGGGCGTGTCGCTGCTGGGCGTGCTGGCGTGGCAGTTCGTGGGCCCGGGCAACCAGATCGAAGTCGCGGGCACGAAGGTGGACCCCGACAAGGCCTACAACCCCGTCAAAACCCAGGCGCTCGCGATCCAGGCCAAGGTAAACTCGCCGTCCCCGGAACTCCCCGCGCCGCCCAGGGCCGACGTGCTCAAACGCTTCGAAGACCGCCTGACCAAGGGCGTCGCGCCGAGCAAGAACATCGTCGCGCTGGCGCCGTCGCTGACGCTCGGCGGAGGGGCGGCCGAGTTCGCGTCGACCGCCGATGCGCCCATCGCTCCGCTGGTCGTCCCCGCGCCCACCGGCGTGACCGGCGCCACGTTCGCCAACGCCATCAGCCCCATGGAAGTCGTGGCCAATGAAGAACTCGCCAAGCTTCTGCCGGCCACGCAGCCGTTCGACAAGCAGGCCGTCAGCGTCGAGGCCGAGTTTGACGGGACCGCGCTGGCCCGCTCCCTTGAAAGCCGCCCCGAGGGCGACGCCCGGACCATCCCGCTGGGGTGGTGGCGGGGGCAGATGAGCGTGATCGCCGTGGAGATGGAGCGCGAGCGTCAGCTCTCCAGCGGCGAGTGGGGCGAGACGACGCAGGTGCCGACCATGCCCGGGCGCGTGAACCTGCTCAAAGACCTCGACAAACGGGTCAAGAGCAAGGGCGACCTGCCCATGCTCATCTCGTCGGCGGATCAATCTCAGGACTTCATCCAGCGCCCCGCGTATTACGACATCGTCGCCGGGCCCGAGTGGCGGGCTCCCACACAAGCCTCCACGGGCGAAACCAAGGCCGAAAAAATCGATCGACTCCAGAAGCAGATCAACGACCTTCAGAAGGAAGAAGATTCCCTGAAACGTCGGCTCGAGAAGCTCAACAATCAGGCCACAACACCCTCGGGCGCCGGGCACGGTGAAGACGGCCCGACCGGCGGACCTAGCGGCGGCCCGGGAGGACGCGGCCGTCCGCAGCCCCCACCTCCCTCGAATCGCGACCGCGAAAAGAAGGAACGCCCGGGTCAGAAAGAAAAGAAGTCACCGCTCGAGATCAAGATCGAGGAGATCGGGAATCGCATCGTCAAGGCCAAGGCGGACCTTGAGAAGTTGAACGCGCCGGAGCAGCAGGCGTCAAACGATGCCGACAAGCGGCTGGCGTTGCTCGAGAATCCGAAGGTGCGTGTGTGGGCCCACGACATCACGGCCGAGCCCGGCGCAACGTATCGGTATCGCCTGCGGATCGTGACCAACAACCCGCTCTACGGGCAGAAGCTGGTGGAGGCTCAGAAGGCCGACGCGGCGTCGCCAATCGTACGCGGCGCCTGGTCCGACTGGACCGATCCCATCACGGTCGAAGCCAAGGAGTACTACTTCATCACCGGGGCATCTCCCGGCGACGACATCGGCGGGGCGCGGGCGTCCGCGGAGTTGTACAAGTTCTACTACGGCTTCTGGCGCAAGGGGAGCACAGTCCTGGAGCCGGGTGATGTTCCCGCCGCCGAGGCCAAGCTCCCCGATGGACTGCGACTGTGGGACATGGAAAAGCTCAAGGCCGGCGCCAAGCCCAGGATCACGCTCGCCAATCCCAGCGGCGGTGGGGGCGAACGGGAGCAGCCGGGCGGGGAGCACGGCGTCGGCCCCGGCCGGCATCAACTTGTGGACGAGGGCAGCGAGCGCGGGCGGGTTCCGACGGAGCCGGGCGAGAAGCCCAAGCTCGACGACGACGGCCTGTCGAAGCCCGCGCCCAAGACGATTGACTTCTTTGTGGACACGATGATGTTGGACACATCGACCCTGCCGTCGTCAGGCGGGCTGGGCGGCAAGTCCAGGCTCAGGACGTTCTTCCGCGATCATTCCGGGCAGATCGTGGTGCGATACCCCGACGTGGACGCGTCGAGCGAGCTCTACAAGCGACTGGCCGCCAACGCCAAGATGGGGGAGAGCCAAGGCCAGCCTCAGGTCAAGCCCGTGAACCCGCAGGACGCACCACCAAGCCCAAGTCGGCCCCGTCCGGCGCCGGAAGAAGGCAAGCCAAGCGGCGGCTAAGTGTTGAAATAGAAAAGAGTTCGATCGCCTCGGAACCGCGTTCCGGGGCGATTTCATTTGGGGTGAAAGGAGAGCCCATCCGATTGTTTGCCGAACCGCGGCCATCTGGAGTTTGAGTCAAAAAACGCGTCGGTGTTGGCTTGACTCCCCGGGGTCGATTCCTAGAGTCCTCCCACCTCAAAACCGGACTGGTTTGAGGCCGTCGCGACCGCGGCGGGGCGGAATCGGGTTGATCCTGATCGAGTCTGAGTTCTTTGACAACCGGATACTGACGAACGAGACGATCCGTCGCGTGCGCGAGAAAGCGGGATTTCCCGTGGAATCAAGCGCCGATGGAGACGTCAGAACGAAAATGCAAGCACTGAGTATGAGCGCCGATGGAACCTCGGGGTTCATCGAGGCGAGCCGAGGGCCGCACCCGCAAGGGTTCGGGCCGCGGAAGGCCGAAGGTGGACGCTGAGGAACTCGTGAATCGTCACGAGTCTGGTCGGGCCGACCGGTCGCGAGAGATCGCGGCGTCAGGTTGGTGCGATTGGCCAAAGGGCACACGGTGGATGTCTTGGCATCGAGAGGCGATGAAGGACGCTGGAACCTGCGATAAGCCCAGGGGAGTTGGTAACCGAGCTGTGATCCTGGGATCTCCGAATGGGGCAACCCACCCGCAAGGGTACTTCACTCTGAATGCATAGGGGTGAAGAGCGAACGTAGGGAAGTGAAACATCTCAGTACCTACAGGAAAGGAAAGCAACAGCGACTCCGCAAGTAGCGGCGAGCGAACGCGGATAAGCCGGCCGATGAGCGAAGCGTTTGAATGACGCGCCGAAGAAGGTGAAAGCCCTGTAGCCGGAAGCCGGTGAGGCCTCGAGTAAATTCGGGCTCGGGAAACCCGGATTGAACATGGGGGGTCCACCCTCCAAGCCTAAGTACTCCTCGATGACCGATAGCGAACCAGTAAGGCGACTGAATGATAAAAAGCACCGCGATGAGCGGGGTGAAAAGTATCTGAAACCGTGTGCTTACAAGCGGTCGGAGCCCTTCGGGGTGACGGCGTGCTTTTTGCATAATGAGCCGGCGAGTTAGTCTGTACGGCGAGCCTAAGCCCTACCAGGGCGGAGGCGGAGCGAAAGCGAGTCCGAAGTGGGCGCCGAGTCGTACGGGCTAGACGCGAAACCTTAGTGATCTACCGTTGGTCAGACTGAAGGGCGGGTAACACCGCCTGGAGGGTCGAACGGGTGACCGTTGAAAAGGTCTCCGATGAACTGACGGGAGGACTCAAAGTGTAATCAAACTGGGAGATAGCTCGTTCTCTCCGAAATAACTTTAGGGTTAGCCTCAGGGAGCAAGCCATGGGGGTAGAGCTACTGGATGATTGCAGGGGTCTACCCGACTACCTCGATCAACCAAACTCCGAATACCGTGGTCCAAGCCCTGGGAGATAGACGGCGAGTGACAATATCCGTCGTCAAAAGGAGAAAAATCCAGATCGCCAGCTAAGGTCCCTAATCTCTGCTAAGTTCGAAAGGAAGTCAGGTTGCGGTGACACCCGGGATGTTGGCTTAGAAGCAGCCACCATTTAAAGAGTGCGTAACAGCTCACCGGGCGAGGAACCTGGCGCCGATAATGATCGGGAATAAGCAGGGAGCCGAAGCTGCGGGAACCGAAAGGTTCGGTAGGAGAGCGTTGCTGGTGCGGCGAAGCGTTCCCGGAAGGGGTCGTGGAGCGCCAGCAAGTGAATATGCCGGCTTAAGTAACGATAAATAAGGTGAGAATCCTTATCGCCGTAAGCCCAAGGTTTCCTGGGGAAGGTAAATCCGCCCAGGGTTAGCCGGGACCTAAGGCAAGGCCGAAAGGCGTAGTCGATGGACATCAGGTTAATATTCCTGAGCTGTCGTCGGGAACGGATCTCTGAGCTCCGCGGGACTGTCAGATGTCCAGGCCCTTGTGGCCGATGCGGGGGGATGGGGTTCCTAGAAAAGCCGACGACGAACCCGTACCAAAACTGACACAGGTGGGCGAGGCGAATAGCCTCAGGCGCTCGAGAGAACGGTCGTGAAGGAACTAGGCAATTTAACCCCGTACGTTCGCAAGAAGGGGGGCCTACCCGTAAGGGAGGCCGCAGAGAAAAGGGTCTGGGAACTGTTTATCAAAAACACAGCTCTGTGCCAAGACGGAAGTCGATGTATACAGAGTGACGCTTGCCCAATACCGGAATGTCAAGGGAGCGGGTCAGCGAAAGCGAAGCTCGTCACCGAAGCACCGGAGAATGGCGGCCGTAACTATGACGGTCCTAAGGTAGCGAAGTTCCTTGTCGGGTAAGTTCCGACGCGCATGAATAGCGTAATCACTGGACTCCTGTCTCCACGACCGACTCGGTGAAATAGTAGTGGCGGTGAAGATACCGCCTACCCGCAGCAAGACGGAAAGACCCCGTGGACCTTCACTATAGGCTACTATTGGCCACGAGCATATACTGCGTAGCATAGGTGGGAGGCTTTGACGTCCCGGTTCCGGCCGGGAAAGAGCCAACAAGTGAAATACCACCCTGTGTAAGTTTGTGGCCTAACCTCGATTCCCGTGAATCCGGGCGAGGAACAGTGGTTGTCGGGTAGTTTGACTGGGGCGGTCTCCTCCTAAAATGTAACGGAGGAGTGCAAAGGTCGGCTCAGCACGGATGGCAACCGTGTGTTAGAGTGCAAGAGCACAAGCCGGCTTTACTGCGAGACCGACGGGTCGAGCAGTCTCGAAAGAGGGCTCTAGTGATCCTGCGATCCCGTGTGGAAGGGTCGTAGCTCATCGGATAAAAGGTACCCCGGGGATAACAGGCTGATCGCTCCCGAGCGTCCATAGCGGCGGAGCGGTTTGGCACCTCGATGTCGGCCCATCACATCCTGGGACTGAAGGCGTCCCCAAGGGTTCGGCTGTTCGCCGATTAAAGTGGTACGCGAGCTGGGTTCAGACCGGCGTGAGCCAGGTCGGTCCCTATCTGTTGTGGGCGTCGCAAATTTGAGAGGAGTCAACCCTAGTACGAGAGGACTGGGTTGGACCAACCCCTGGTGATCCAGTTGCATCGCTCGATGCACCGCTGGGTAGCTACGTTGGGCAGGGATAACCGCTGAAAGCATCTAAGCGGGAAGCCCCCCTCAAGATGAGATTTGCATGCGTAAGCGAGAGACCCCTGGTAGACCACCAGGTTGATCGGCCGCAGGTGTACAGGCAGTAATGTCTTCAGCCGAGCGGTACGAATGGTCGAAGCGCTAATCGCACCAACCAGCCGCCGTGGTCTTGACGTGCCCGGTCTGCCGACGCAGACCTGCATCTCATGCACCCGGACGGCGCTCATGTTCATGCTGCATTCGTTCTGATCCTGCTCGCCGTGTTCGCGGCGAGCGGAATCTCGTTCGTCACATCCGGTCAATTCCACCCGGCGCCCGGAAACGGGCGCCGGGAGTTTGTCGGTGACCAAAGGCCTTGGGAGACACCTGTTCCCATCCCGAACACAGCAGTTAAGCCAAGGCCGCCGATGATACTGCAACGCGGGAAAGTAGGTCATCGCCGACTTTTGAGCCCCTCCAGGTAAACCTGGTGGGGCTCTTTTCGCTTTTGGCAGACCCGCACGGGTCTTCCCGCACGCGAGCGCCGCTCGGCGAAGCCAGAGAGTTCATTGGGTCGGGCCGTGCAGGGCGGCCAGCGGTCCCAAGACGGCCAGCGATCACGCGGGACTGTCAACCCGTTCGCGGGAGAGGAGCATGGCCGACGTTCGGCGAGCCTTGAGTTTGATCGTCCCGGATGCGGCGGGCTGCCCCGGCAACGCCACAGGGCTGTTGATTCGCTCCAAAGCTGGTTCATCCCAAAAAGAACCGGCCTGAGCATTCGCCCAAGCCGGTCGCACTCGTCATTTCTCGCCGAACCTCGTAGGGCCGCCCGGTGATCGATCTCGCCGAGCCTCACACACCACCGACGGGTTAGCGTTCGGTCCGAGTTGTTCGCGCCGTCCTGACGCGCGTGCAGTCCTTACCGACGGCGGCGCCCGGCGACCAGGCCACCGAGGCCCAGGAGAGCCGCGGCACCCGGGGCGGGCAGGCGGATGATCTGGTCCTGCGAGGGGATCTCGGCGCCGCTGGAGTCGACCGAGTAGACGTGGAGCACGCGGACGAGGCCGAGGCCCTGACCGATGCCGTTGGCCGACAGGTTGTACCAGTTGACGGCGTCGGGGCTGTCGAGGCTGCCGACTTCCTCTTCGATGTACCAAAGAACGTTCTGGAGCGAGGCGGCGTGGGCCTGGCGAAGGCCCGAGCCGTTGCTGTAGTCATAGCCGGGCAGGTTTCCTGTGATGAAGAGGTCGTAGAGGTAGGCAGAGCGCTCGTCGAGGGGGTCCATGCCGTTGACCGCGCCGCCGCCGCCGCCCATGGCGGCCGTCTCGATCGAGAAGTTGTACGTCGCGCCGGGCTGGAACTGCTCGGAGCGCTCGACACAGAAAGTCTCGACGCCGTTGCCGGTCAGGCTGGTGGGGGTGAAGGCGGCGCCGGTGAGGTACGCCTGGAACTCGCCGCCCGAGCCGGAGCTGTAGGCGGTCTGATAGATCTGGACCGTGCCGGCGTTGGCGGCAGCGGCCACCGCCATCGCGCCGATGGCAAAGAACGAACGCTTCATGATGTCTGACTCCCTCCGTAACTCCCTCTCGCGCCGGTGAAGATTCCGACGCGATTGCGGCGGACGAGGGACGGCTGTCGCCGTCGGAAACCCTCGATCGCCGCGCAGTCATGCCGTCGGCGACCACGCATCGCCGAACGATCGCGGCGGCTGCTCGCGCACGCGAACAACCTACGCCCGGGCCGCGAGAGGCCCGGTGAAACACCGCACAGCCTCAACGGACGGGTGCGGCGTGTCGGTTCGAGTTGTAAAGAGACCCTCCCAAGTCTCCCCAAGGCTAGGAAAACACCTTATCGCAAAAAATACCCGACTGGGGGGCACGATTCAAGGGAAAGCGCCGCGTCGGAATCACAAAAATATCGTACAGACAAGGACTTAGACGACGTCGTGGTCCGGATACATCCTCCGTTCGGCGATGGCGCGTGGGGAGACGGGTAGCGAGCGGGTCGACGGCGGGCGGCGGGTGATTACACTGAGGCGGGCGCGTGGCAAGGAGACATCGATGTCCATCAAGGAAGACGTGCAGATCAAGCTGTACGACGGCGGGGCCGAGGACCTCATGGATTCGGACCTGGCGCCCGACCGCGTGTCGCTGTTGCCCGGTGCAACGGGCAAACTGGCCCCGGGGGAGCGCATCCGCATCATGTGGGGGCAGGACATGCTCCGCGACGTGCTGGACGGGCGGTATCGCGCGGTGATCTGCGGCGTGAACGACAGCGACAACTCGCACGGCATCATCTCGCAGGTGTGCGACCTGGTGGGCACAAGCCAGTGGACGGCGCGGAGCGTGACGAGCTTTGCGAAGATGTTCCACGGAAGCGTGGCGATCCACGCGGCGTCGGACAAGGAGCCCTACGTGCTCAAGTTCGACCTGGACAGCGTGCTGATCCTGGGTCTGCTGCGTCCGGCGGGCCGCGATCACTTCACGCTCGAGGATCTCGGGCGTGGGTTCCAGACGATCGTGAAGATGCTGCACGACCGGCGGGATCGCCTGCCGGTGGCGTCGGTGTCGTTCCTGCACGCCCGGGCGAACAAGCTCCGCGCGGCGGACGGGCAGGAGCCGTCGTTCGAGAGCGTGCTGCGGACGATGTACAACGCCGGGTATCGGGGTGACGTGTTTGTCTCGCCGGCGCTGTGGCGCTTCGGGCACGTCGGCGTGTTTCCGAGCTATCCGTTCCCGGCGGGGCTGGAGCGGATGCGTGCGGGGAGTTCATGAGCACGATCGACGCGTCGGCGATCATCGAGCGGCTGGAGCGTGGGGGGGCGGCGATCGTGGCGCTGGCCGGCGTCGCGTCGGTGCAGCGTGCGCGCTGGAAGCCGGCGCCGGAGCACTGGTCGATTCTCGAGGTGTGCTGCCACCTGCTCGATGAGGAGCGGGAGGACTTCCGCGTGCGGTTGAGGAGCACGCTGGAGGATGCCGCTCGCCCATGGCCGGCGCTGGACCTGGCGGGCGTGGCGGAGAAGCGGAGGTACAACGAGCGGGATCTGACCACGACGCTCGACGAGTTCGTGCGCGAGCGGCGATCGTCGGTCGCGTGGCTGAGGTCGCTCCCGGAGGCGACGGACTTTCGCACGGCCTATCAGCATCCGAGGTTTGGCCCCGTTTACGCGGGAGATCTGCTGGCGAGTTGGGCGGCGCACGATGCGCTGCACCTTCGGCAGATCGCCAAGCGACTGCACGCCATGGCCGCGGACGACGCGCCGGGGTTCGCGATCGCGTACGCGGGTGAGTGGTAGGAGAAGCCACAGCGTCATCGCGGCGCGGGCCACGAGCGGTGCGTGGTCGAGCGGCGACGGAGAGACTCTGGGCCGGCGATCGCGCCCGTCGGCGCGTGAAAAGCCCCGGGGGATGGCCCGGGGCGTTGTGCGTGGTGGAGGGCGGAGACTCGTTGATGCCGCGATTCAGGCGCGGCGTCGGCGCGCGAGTCCGGCGAGAGACGCCAGGCCGACGAGCGAGGCGGCGCCGGGCGCCGGCGCTTCGGTGATGACGCGCATGTAGTCGCCGGGGCTCTTGATCTGGAAGTGGAACTCGACGCCCCGCCCGTCGTTGAGGATGCGGAACCAGTCGGGGTCGAGCTCCAGGCCGCGGTTCTTGATGTTGTCGGAGTAAAGCGTGGGCGCGCCGAGGTAGTCGGTGCGGTCGAGGCGGCCGTTGAGATTGGCTTCGTTGTCGCCGCGGACAATGACACCGAGGATGCGATGGCTGAAGCGGACGGCGCCGGTGGCGCTGGCGGCGGCGTCGCCGGGGGAATCGAAGTGGATGTAGTGGCTCGAGATGGCGGTGCCGACATGGAGCTCGAAGGTGCCGAGGTCGGCCTCCTGGTCGTAGAGCCCGGGCGTCCGAGCGTCCACGATCACCCCCGAGGTGAGCGTGACATTCTGCTGCTCGTTCCAGACGCGGACCCATTCGGAGCTGGTCAGGGCGTTGATCCGGGCGTCCGCGGGCGCGGCGATGAGCTGAACATCGCCGGCGACGCCGACGATGGTGGCGCTCACGCAGGGGGTGATGAGGGCGGACGCGCTCAGGACCGCGGCGAACACGCGAGGCCGAATCGGACGGTGCATGGAGTCTCTCCTTCGAAGAGTTCGATCCGGAGAGTGGGCCAGGCCGCGAACGCCGCGGCGCCACGCGAGCGACGCCCGTGGCGGGCGCATCTCGCAACAAAGAAGCAGGATCCCTCTCCGGTCGCGCGGGCGGCGGAAGCCCGGCGCGGCGGCCTTGTCAAGGCCGACTGGCCAAACGAGCTCGGTCGTGAGCTATTGCAGGGCCGGGCGCATCGAGCTCCGCGCTTGTGGCGCTGCACGGATTCCCGCGCTGCTTATCGGGCGTGCGGGCGCCAGCGCTGCGCGATCGGGACTCGCCGCCCGGGGCCGAACGCAACGCCCGTGACCTTCAAACCGGTGGCCGCCTGGGTGCGTTTGTATTCGGTGAGATCGATCATGCGTGTGACGCGCTCGACGATCGCGGCGTCGAAGGCGGTTTCGCGCGCGATTCGAGCGGGGTGCTGGCGCCGCTCGACGTACCGATCGATGATCTCGTCGAGAACGTCGTAGGGCGGGAGGGAGTCCTGGTCCGTCTGATTGGGGCGCAGCTCGGCGGAGGGCGGCTTGGTGATGGTGCGCTGGGGGATCGGCGGTGCGGCGAATCCGAGCTGGGCGTGCCGCTCGTTGATGAAGCGAGCGAGCCGATAGACGAGCTGCTTGGAGACATCGGAGAGGACGGCCAGCCCGCCGTTCATGTCGCCGTAGAGCGTGCAATAACCGACGGCAAGCTCGGACTTGTTCCCGGTGGTGAGGACGAGGGACCCGGTGCGATTGGACAGAGCCATGAGGACGACGCCGCGCAGGCGGGATTGCAGGTTCTCCTCGGCCAGATCGGGGAGGGAGGCGCCGAGGGCGGGGTGAGCGAGCGAGCGGAAGACATGGTCCAGCGGCGAGCGCATGGCCTCGAAGGCGGAGTTGATCTGCACGATCTCGAATCGGATGCCGAGGCGTGAGGCAAGGTCGCGTGCGTCCTCGACGGAGTGGTCGGAGGAGAACGGGCCGGGGAGCGCGACGCCGAGCACGTTGTCGGGACCGAGGGCGGCGGCGGCGAGTGAGGCGGTGAGGGCCGAGTCGATGCCGCCGGATATGCCGAGGAGGACCGATTTGAAGCCTGTTTTTCCGCAGTAATCGGCGATGCCGAGGCGGAGGGCGTGGAAGGCGAGCTGTTCGGGCGGTGCGGCCGAGGGATCCGCGAGCGGCGGTGCGGGCGTGGATCTCCTCGGCGACGAACCCCGGGACTCGGTGTCGAGTTCGACCACGAGCAGATCGCTGTCGAAGCCCTTTGCGGCGGCGATGAGATCGCCCGCGGGATCGATCACGCAGGAGTGCCCGTCGAAGACCAGGTCGTCGTTGCCGCCGACCTGATTGACGCTGGCGACGTGAACGCGATGGGCGGTCGCGTGCCGGCGGAGGATGTCGCGATGGCGCGCGGACTTGCCGAGCACGAAGGGGCTGGCGGAGGGGTTGATGATGAGCTGAGCGCCGGCGCTGATGAGTTCGGCGACGGGATCGGGGGCGTCGAGGTATCGCGAGGCAAAGCCGGCGTCCTCGCCGCGCCAGAGGTCCTCGCAGATCGAGAGGCCGACACGGGTCGTGCGTCCCTCGATGCGCACGTCGATGACGCGGGCGTGAGAGCCGGGGACAAAGTAGCGATCTTCGTCGAAGACGTCGTAGGTGGGGAGGAGTCGCTTGTCGTAGCGTGCGATGATCGAGCCCCCGCGGATGGCGACGAGGGAGTTGGTGAGGCCCTGTCCCGAGGCGGACGCGAGGGGCAGGCCGAGCACGACGGTGAGATCGCGGGGGAGCGAGCACGCGACCGATTCGGCGACGGCTTTGGCCTCGGCGAGAAAGCCCTCGTGCATGAGCAGGTCTTTGGGGGGGTAGCCGGTGAGGCAGAGCTCGGGGCAGACGAGCAGATCGGCGTGGGAGCACCTGCCGGCGGCGTCGAGAACGAGAGCCGCGTTGCCCTTCATGTCACCGATCGTGGGATTGATCTGCGCCAGCGCGAGCTTCATCGGGCGATGGTAGGGGCTTGGGGGTGGACGGATCGGGCGCGTGTGCGGGCGCGCGCCCGCGGAGGAGGCGATCGGGTCGAAGGTAGACGAGCCCGAGCGCCGCGCACGCGGTGTTGGTGAGCAGTTCCGACGCGCCGACGACCAGCACCGCGGCGGCGAACCACGAGGTGTCTTGGTCCTGGGCGGTGACAAGCGGGAGGAGCCAGGCCGTGCCGCCCTCCCGCGTGCCGAGCATCCCGGCGGGGCTGAAGACGCCGATGAGGAAAAAGGCAAGGGCGGCGAGGAGCGCCCGATCGGCGGAAAGGGAATGCCCGATGACCGATGCGGCGAGCATGAAGCGAGCGGCCTGGAAGACCAGATCACCGACGCGCCAGAGGAGTGTCGCGGAGAACGCGCGGGGCGAGGCGAGCATGTCAGCGCCGGCGATGGCGTGGCGCACGGGCGTCTGCGCGAAGGGGCGGGCGGAGAGCCCGAGGGTCAGTGCGGAGAGGACGGCGCGGACCCGGCCTGAGTCCTTCGACGCGAGGCGCGCCAGCATGTGCAGGGACGACGATGCGACCAGGATGCCCGTCAGCGACAGGGCGGTCCAGAGCATGTCGACGCGAGGGTGGAAGAGCGAGGCGCCGATGAGCGGGCCGCAGGCGGCGAGGATGATGAGCGCGAGGGCGACGAACCACGCGCCGATGGTAAAGACGGGCACGCCGTCACGCCGGTTGTGGATCAGGATTCGCGTGATCGCGCCGAGCTTGAAGGGGAGATAGTTGAGCCAGGTGCAGAGGGCGTTGACCGCGAGAATGTCGGGGGCCCTGAGGCGCCGCACGGGCGAGAGAAGCGAGCGGAACGAGAGTCCGTTGCAGGCCAGAGACGCGAGCGAGAGGAGAAGGAGCCCCGCGATCTGGGCGGGCGAGGCCTCCGCGAGGCGATCGAGCTTGTCGCGGTTCTCGGGACGCAGCGCGACGCGAACGCACCAGACCAGCATCGCGATCCCCGCGCCGAACCCGGCGAGTTGCAGGACGATCGAGAGCGGGCCGCGGCGGTTGGGGAGCATGCTCACGATCGTCCGCCTCGGATCGGTGTGGGGGTGGTGATCGCGCCGGAAGGCGAGGTTTCTGGGGCGGGGCTCTTGGCGGGCGTACCGGGCGCCGGCGCTGGTGGTGGCGTGCGGAGCTTGTAGAGCGCTCGGCCCTGCTCGGGCCAGGCGTGGACCGGCGTGCCCCATGATGAGACGAGCTTCTCGGCGTTCTCGGGCGTCATGGCCGGCGCGGCGAATCCGCTCCGGCGCAGGCGATCAAGCTCGGCAAAGTTCACAAGCACGTACTCGATGCTCATCGCGTGAAGGGATCGCGCCCACGCATCCACGTCTCCCGCGGATTGGTCGGCCGCGGCGGTCATGGGAGAGGTGTCGTAGGTCGTGTTGTAGATCACGTCGACGCCGAAATAGAAGGGTGTGGCGTCGCCCAGGAGCCAGAGGCGTGTGTCGTGGGGGAGAGTCAGGTTGACGAACGCTTCGGGCGAAAGCTGGCTGAGGATTTCTTCGCGTTGGCTCGGCGGCAGGTTTGGAAGCTGGGCGCGGATCGACTCGCCCGTGAACGCGCCGGCGCCGATGAAGAGGGCCGTGTTGGGATGACCCGCGTGCTCCCGCGTGAAGAGGTAGGTGCTCCAGCACGCGTGTCCGAGGGAGAGGAGCGTGGCGAGCGAGACGACGGCGCGCAGGCCGCGCCGGCGCTCGCCGCGGGCGGAGAGGGAATTCGCGAGCACGACGATCAGGAGCACGGCGAGGGGCGCGAGGGGCAGGAGGAAGCGGGACTGGATGTGGGTGAAGAAGAGCCAGGCGAGGAACTGGGCGGCGAGCGAGAGGGAGAGCACGATCGTCCATCGCTTCGCGGTGGAGTGGGCGTTGCGGATGGTCGCGAGGGCGGCCGTAACAGCGACCAATGCCGCGGGGAAAAAGAGCGCCCATTGGGGATGGAGCAGGCCTCGGTGTCGCGCGCCGGCTGGGTCGCTTTCGTCGGGAAGGAAGGTGAGCAGGAGCCTTTGGGCGAGCGGGGCGTCGGAGTGGTGCGAGCGGGCGTAGCGGGCGACTTGTTCGCCGGTCCAGTGCGCGCTGGTGAAGAGGCTCGTCAGCTCCGGGAACACCGGGTTACCGCAGGCCATGGAGTTGCGGATCATCCAGGGGAGCAGTGAGAGCGTGCCGACGAGCATGGCGACGAGGATCATCGCGGGCCAGCGGCTTTTTGGGGCAAACGCCATGAGCGTGAGGCCGACAACGGGCGCGCCGAAGAACAGCGCGGTGGGCTTGACACCCGCCGCGATACCCACCAGCCAGGCGCCGATGGCGGTGTGCTTCATCGGTGCCTTGTCTGCATCCGCGGAGCACGAGATCGCGCCGATGGTGAGCAGGAGCATCGGCATCTCGTTGTACGCGAGCGAACCGACGACGATGACCCAGGGGAGCGAGATGAACAGCGGCCCGGTGAGTGCCGAGGCGGCCGGCGCGAGGCGCCGAGCGAGCGAGGTGAGCGCCCGCGCACACCAGATGGCCACGCTGGCGTGGAGGAGCTGGCAGGCGATGGCGCCCTGGGCGATCCCGGCGGCCAAGCCGAAGGCGTGCGACCCGGCGGTGGGGGCCGAGGGAGCTCCGATCAGCGCGGCGATGAGCAGGTACACCGATTCCAGGTAGCTGGGAAGAAAGGAATAGACGTTGTGATCGAGCGGCGCCAGCCTGCCTTGGCGCAGCCACTCCTGCGGGAGCTGAAGGTGATAGGAGAGCGAGTCGTAGCCGCCGAACTCGCTGGACCACAGCCATCCCGGCGGGGAGAGCGCGGCGACGATGATGACGGCGGACGCGAGGACGAAGGAGGCTCGGAGCGCGAGAGCGATCCAGCGAGGCGGGAGGATTTCGCCGGGCGGTGTTGGCGCCGGCGACATCCTGGCGGCGCGGACGCGATCGGCGACGTAGACGCACAAGCCGACGCCCACCAGCAGCAGCGCGACGAGCTGGCGGTGTGGGCCAGCGGTCAGGCCGACCCACCCAAGCGCGTGGGACGCGGTGAGCAGGATGGACAGGCCGACGATGGGCTCAACCTCGCCCGCCGTGCCGCGCAGGAGCGGGCGGGTGAGCACGCCAAGGCCGGCGGCGCAGGCGAGAACGGCGAGCGCCGGCCAAGCGGCGAGCCGGAGGGTGTCGGCGACCGCGACGAAGACGTCGAGGGGGTTGGTGTCTCCCCTCCCGACAAGGGCCAGCGCGAAGACCAACGCGAGAGTGGCGAACACCGGGGCGGCCCGAGAGAGGGAAAGGGCTGGCCGGGATGGTGTTGCGATGTTCATGGGCGGGGTTGTGCGGGCGAAATGCGCGGGCGTCGGACGCCCCGCCGGCTTAGGATACCGACATGGCGGCGAGCGCGCTGAATTCGGTGGCATCGGCGGGGGGCGAGCCCGAGATCGTCGAGCCGCTCTGCGCCGTCTTCCGGCGGAAGCTCAAGAGCGAGGGGCTGAAGTACACGCCCGAGCGTGCGCAGGTGCTCGATACGGTGATGCGCCAGGACGGCGTGTTCGAGGCCGACACGATCCTGAAGCTTCTCAAGGGCGGACGGATCCGCGTTTCCAAGGCGACGGTGTATCGCACGATCCGATTGCTGCAGGAGGCGGGGATTCTGCAGCGGGTGCTGTTCGATGACGACCCGGAGCAGTCCCACTATCAGTTGGTGTATGGGCAGAGGCCGCACGACCTGCTGATCCGGGTTGACACGCGCGAGGCGATCACCATCCAGGTGCCCGAGCTGATCGAGCTCCGCGACAAGCTCTGCGCGAAGCTTGGCTTGTCACCGGTGGGGCATCGTCTGCAGATCTTCGCGAAAGCCGAGGGCTAAGCACGCCGAGGGTCGGCGCGGGCGTCGCGCCGGCGGCGGTGGCGCTTTGGACCCATCGGCGCCGGACGGCAACAATGGCGACATGCCCGAGGCGCTGTCGGCCGGGCTGTTCGCGGAGTTGCCCCATGAAGAACAAGGTGTTTCCGACCGCCCCCGCATGCGTCGCCGATCTTGCCGCCATGGGCGTGCTCTCGGATGGCATGACCGTGATGGTCGGCGGCTTCGGGCTCTGCGGCCTTCCCGAGCAGCTCATCATCGCGCTCCGCGACAGCGGCGCAAAGGGGCTCACCTGCATCAGCAACAACGCCGGCGTCGATGACTGGGGCCTCGGGCTCCTGTTGCAGACGCGCCAGATCAAGAAAATGATCTCCAGCTACGTGGGCGAGAACGCGACGTTCGAGAAGCAGTTCCTGGGCGGCGAGCTCGAGATCGAGTTCAACCCGCAGGGAACGCTCGCGGAACGGATCCGCGCCGGCGGCGCGGGCATCCCCGCGTTCTACACCGCCACCGGCGTGGGCACCGTCGTGGCCGAGGGCAAGGAGACCCGAGAGTTCTACCCGCCCGGCGACGACACGCGCCACCAGAACCGCGGCGGCGAGGTCCAGGGCGCGAACAGGCGCGAGTACGTCATGGAGACCGGGCTCTTCGCCGACCTGGCGCTCGTCAAGGCGTGGAAGGCCGACACCTTCGGAAACCTCATCTACCGGCGCACGGCCCGGAACTTCAACCCGATGATGGCGACGGCGGCCAAGTTCGTGATCGCCGAGGTCGAAGAGATCGTGGAGGTGGGGCAGCTCGACCCCGACCAGGTCCATACGCCGGGGAGCTACATCGACCGCCTCGTCAAGACGGTCTCGGTCAAGCGGATCGAGCAGCGGACGGTGACCAAGGGATAGGGACTACTTGCCCGCGGCGTAGTCGGCCAAGGCGCGATCACACCGATCGAGCACGCGATCTTCGGAACAACAGGTTGTTCCGTGCGATGTCGAGCGCGACCGATGCCTCCTCTTGCGACTCACCGGCCCCGAGGGCGAGTTGAGAGCGGCGGATACTGTTGAGTGCGAAGTCACGCGCCTCTTCAACGGTCCGGGGAGCCGCGGCCATCAAGTCGTCCGCGAGCGCCCCCGCCGCGACACGGAATCAGCGCATCCCGATCGGCAGCGCGAAGACCCATATCTCGCTCGGCTGGGTGCTCTTGAAGTCGTTGTCGATCGTGACCACGAGCGTCGCTCGCCCGTCCTCGAGCGCCGGACCGAGCGACAGCCCCTCAATCTTCTCCGGGAACTCGTCGCCCGCCAGCCGGAACTCCGGGGCGAGGAAGTCGATCAGGAGCGACTTTCGCGCGGCCCGGATCTCCGCCGGGAGCGTGCTTTGCGGGAGTGCCTCGATCTCCGAAACGTCCGTGGCGTCGGACAGGTCCACCCTGTAGACGCGCTTGAAACGACACCCGGCGCCGTGCTTGCCGTCACGCTCGATGACCAGCAGCGACCCATCGGAAAGGAACAGGGCATCGTTCAGGCCGTAGTTGGCGCTCTCAAGGTGATAAACGAACTGCCGAGACTTGCCCTCGCCCTTCATCGGGAGCTCGAGCAGGCGGATGTTCCGCCCGGCGCGCTCTCCGCCCTCGTCGAACGCGTGGTCCTGGAGAAGGGGGCTCTGAAGCACGACGATCGCACGCGATTCGTCCCGCGAGACCGCGACGCCCTCGAAGCCACGGTTCGGCTGCCGGCCGCTCAGGTTCCGCGGCGGAAGCTCGTTCTCAGGTATGCCGTCGGGAGTTCCGATGACGAACGACCCCGGCACCCCAAGCTCACGCACCCGCCGCCCGCTCGCGTCGAACAGATCGACCCGCGGCCCGTACTCCTCCGCAATCAGCATGGTCCCGTCGGAAAGCACACGCAGCCCCTCGGGGTCGTAGCGGCGCGACGCCGCCGGATCAGAAATCGAATACGCGCCGCTGTTGCCGACAAGGCTGCTCCCGTCCTGCGCGACCAGAAGGCGGGTCGCAACAAGTCGCGGCTCAATCATCGCGGGACCCGCGCCGGCCCCGATCGAGCGAGGGATCGGGATTTCAACGACCTGCACCCGGCACTTGAACGCCGACCCGCCGTCGCCCGGGCCGCGATCCGCGAGCATGATGAACGTGTCGCCCCGACCGCTGTAGTCGATGGCCGAGCCCAGGCCGCCCAGACGCGACTGGGTCATGTCGGCCATCGGCTCGGTGAGGCCCGAGAGGTCCTCGGCACGCCCGTCGAACGCGCCCCTGGCGATGAGCTGAACCCGCGCATCGCTGGTTTGTGCGCCGACAGGCCCCGTGAGCCAAAGCGCCAGCGACGCTGCCAGCAGCGCGAACGCGCGCGCACGCTCCCTCCGTGCCCGCGCGAAGCGCCGGCCGGCCGACCCATGGTGTCCCTCGCCGTCCGCGGGGGCAGAAACTCGCGTTGTCATTGATTTCATGATGAAAGCGCCCAGCCCGGCGCGAACCGGGCGTGGCGTGGAGTGCTCAGGATCAGCAGCCGCCGTCGAACGCGCTGGCGAACGCGTCGTAATCGTCGCCGTTGACGAAGCCGTCGTGGTTGAAATCGCCCGCCGGATCGGCGGCGTCGAAGTGCGACGCGAACAGGTCGTAGTCGTCGCCGTTGATGAAGCCGTCGTTGTTCACGTCGGCGGCGCAGCGGAACGACGCGGCCACGTCGCTCGCCGTCACAAAGGTCGCGTTCGCCCCGCCGACGCCGTCGTGCGGATCGGCGTTCATCATCGCCAGGATCGCCTGCAGCTCGCGCCCCTGCCACTTCCAGCCGGTGTACGCCACGTCGTCGCCGGTGTCGACGGTGTTCTTGTCGTTCACGAGGGTCGCGGTGTCGTCCGGCGACGCGCCAAGGCGGCTCTGGATCAGCGCGTAATCCGCGTAGTCAAACACCCCGTCGAAGTTGTAGTCCTTGGGCACGAAACGGAACTGCACGATGTTGATGCCGCCCTGCCCGGAGGAGTCCACGTCGTTGAACGTGCCGGGCGTGAGGTGGAAGCCCACAAGGTTGATGTCGTCAAGAAGATACTGGCCGTTGGCGTCCAGCTCGCCCTGGGCGTTGTAGCGCGGCCCGTTCGGGTCGGTCGGCCCCTTCACCAGCGCGGGATTGAAGTTCAGCGTGTTCGTCGCCGCGGGCTGCTCGCCGTAAATAAACTCCTCGTCGGCCATGCTGGTGAACACCATCACGCCCTGGGAGTTCAGGCGATGCCCGCGCCGCGGGTTCGTGCCGTAGAACATCACGCGGCAGAACGCGTCGGGGTTGAAGCCCGGCGTGTCCGAGATCTCCTGCTCGCGCGAGCGCGTGTACTCCTTGCCCCCCGCGTTCGAGCACGCCAGGTCGTCCACCATCTGATACGGCTCGAGGATCTCCGGGAGCGGCACGAGGATCGTCTGATCGCCGTTCTGGTCCTCGCCGTCCACAGGGGTCTCGCCCCCCAGCGGGAGCACGCCGCCGAAATCAATGCGGCTGTTGTAGTCCACGTCGGGATTGACGTCCTTGCGCCAGGCGTACCCAGCGCCATAGACGCTCTGGCCGCTCCCGTTGAGCGAGTGATTCGGACGCTTGCGCACGAGCACGTACGTCTGCGAGCCGTCGTTCTTGATCCGCCCCGCCGTGTCGGTCGAAGGGATGTGTGCCTGGGCGAACGTGGCCCGCGTCGTCTCGGGCGGAAGGAGCGGGAGAATGCCGCTGTTGTTCGATGCGTTGTTGTACAGGACCAGGAACCCGTTGCTCCCCAGCGACAGGCCGTCGAGCGACCACGCCTCGTCTATCTCGGCCAGCTCATCGCCGGTGTCCCACCCGCCCGGAAGCGGGCCGGGGATGCCGTCGCCGTCCGGGTCGGCCCCGCCGAAGACACACGCGATCGCGTAGCCATCGAGCTTCATGCCCGGCGCGCCGTAAAGCTCGACATACTCCCACTTGTTGTCGAAGGAGCTGGAGCCCGCGGGGTTGGGGAACACCTCGTTGAGAACGACCTGGGCCGAGCAGGCGGCGGTGCCCGCGAGCATCGCGAGCAGGGAGGCGGAACCGATACGCATGAGACTCTCTCCTTGGGTGATGAGGCGCCGATGAATCGGCGGTGCGGTCTCCACCCGCGCCCGCGCGACGTTACTCCTTGGTCTGGGTCCAGAACGCGCCGGACGACAGGTGCCCGCCGAAGACCTTGCCCTCGATGTCCGGATACGGCGACTGGCCCGCCTCGGCGTCCCCCTCGCCCCACCCGAACTCGCCGTCCCGGTTGGTGTCGCTCATGACGCCGACGTGCCCGTCCACGAACGCGAAGTTGGCGTAGATCCTGTCGTGCCCCTTGTCGCCGAAGCTGATGAAGCTCGACTTGCCGTGCGAGGGGCCAAAATCGGCGTAGTCCTGCCGCCCGAAGGTGTTGCTCAGCACCACCGGGCCGTCGGTCACGCTCTTGACCGCCCGGATGTTCGTCTGACCGCCGATGTTCACGGTGTCGGTCGAGTCCGAACGCGAATCCGCGAAGAGCGGCACCAGGGACGGCGCGATCATCAAGAGGTACTTGTCGCGCAGCGGACCGATCACGCCCGACACCCGCTTGGGATCGAGCCCCGTGTTGCGGTTGTTCTTCATCTCCGTGTAGGCCATGTACCACGACTGCGTGTAGTTGGAGTTGAACCCACGCTTGTACAAGTCGTCGAGCTCGGACTGCGAGAACCTCTTGAACGCGCTGGAGTCGTTCACCCGCGAGTACGCCAGGTTCTGGTTCACACGCCCGACCGCCGAGGGGCACAGCATGTCGCCCGGCCTGCCCGCGTTGGCCTTGATCATGTCCGCGATCCAGCCCGCCTCGTCGATCGGGCCGTACGAGCTGCGCGACCGATTGTCGAACGGCCCAGAGCAGTAATAGCCGCGGCTGTCGTTGGAATAAACGAGCGAAAAGGCCGCGAACTGACGCAGGTTGCTCGCGCACTTGGTCTGGCGCGCGCTCTCGCGAGCCGCCCCGAGGCTGGGGAGCAAGATGCTGATGAGCAGCGCGATGACCGCGATCACAACCAGCAGCTCGATGAGCGTGAACGCCAGGCGCGCCCGAGCCATGGAGATTCGTTCGTCCATGATGAGGGTCGAACAATAACCAATGGCCGCCGCGACTCGGTTAGTCAGGCGCTAAGGAATCGCGAATGTTCCATGCGCCGCGCCGCCCACCGCCCGCGCTGCTCCCGCAATTCACCAAGTCTTGACACGTTCTCAATCCTCCGCGCAACCCTCGCCGGCTATCTTCCGCCTCGCTCGCGGGAGGGACGGCCTCCGCAGCGTGTGTCTCGGCTCGCCGATGGACTCTTCCGCACCCTCGGCGTGACGGCCCACCGACCGCGCGCACAGGAGGGTGACCGAAATGAACAAGATCCTTGTTGGGTCGGCGCTGCTGGCGCTGACGGGCGCGGCTTCCGCGCAGGTGCGCATTACCGAGTGGGTGTACAGCGGCAACAGCGGCGAGTACATCGAGATCACCAACACGGGCAACACCGCCGTCGACATGACCGGCTGGAGCTTCGACGACGACAGCCGCACGCCCGGATCGTTCGACCTGTCCGCCCTCGGCCTGCTGAAGGCAGGACAGTCCGCGATCATCACCGAAGTGACCGCGGCGGACTTCCGCGCCAGCTGGAGCCTCGCCCCGTGGGTCAAAATCGCCGAACTCAACACCAACAACCTCGGCCGGAACGACGAAATCAATATCTACAACGGCTCCACGCTCGTCGATCGCCTCACCTACGGCGATCAGAGCTTCTCCGGCACGATCCGCACCCAGAACAAGTCCGGCAACACCGGCCTCGCCGGCCTGGGCGTGAACGACGTCCACCTCTGGACCCTCGCCGCCAACGGCGACGCCTATGGCTCGTACACCTCCGCCCAGGGCGACATCGGCAACCCCGGCATGTACGCCCCGATCCCCGCCCCCGGTAGCCTCGCCCTCGCCCTCTTGGGCCTGGGCTTCGCGCCTCGCCGCAAGCGCGCGTGAGACACGCCGACATCGAAACCCACGCGAGAGCCCAGGTCGATCACCGGCCTGGGCTCTTTGCTTTGCATCACCTCCCCGACAAGCAAGCGGACAGGCCCAGCGGCCGCGCCGCGCGTCATCGCGACCGCTCCCGATCAACAATGAAGCGATAGCTTCCTGAGCCGACCCGGCACACCACGCGGCTCGTTGCCGTCGCCCCTTCCGCTCCGGCGCCGCCACCACGCCCCGATTCCACCCGGATCAACTCGATGTCCGCTCGAACAGGAGCCGACAGAGATTGCCCGCTCTCGGTGATGTCCTCAACCCGATCAGCCGGAAGATGCACCAGCGCGACGGCCCCGACCGGGATCTCGATGTCAAACACCGTGCGCTGACCCTCCCGACGCCAGTTGCTGACGATCTCTCCCCTGACCGTGCGATGTCGGCACCGCACCCAGTCCAGCCCCGCCACGGTCTGCGGCTGGATGACGATGGAGTCAAACCCTCGCGCCTCCGCCGCGGGCTGGATTCCACCGAGCCAGTTGAAGAACCACCGGCTGACCGAACCAAACATCGGGTGGCAGTGCGAAAACGTATTGTCGGACAGGGCCCAGTGCTCCCAGAGAGTCGTGGCGCCGTTCTCGAGCATCCATCCCCACCCGGGAAACTCGCGCCGGTTGACGAGCGCGTACGCCACGTCGGCACGCCCCCCACGCGAGAGCTCGTCCAGCATGTGCTTCGTGCCCAGGATGCCCGTCGTAAGCCGACCCTCGTGCCGGACCCGGATATCGTCGATCAGCGACCCGAGCACCGCGGCACGGTCCGGCTCCCGCACGAGGCCGAATGCCAGGGCAAACGCCAGGCTCGCCTGCGTCTGCGCCGTCTCGCCGAAGGGAAAGGCCCTCCGGTACGCGCCCCGCGCGGTCTCGGCGAGAGAATCGAACTCGGCCGCATCCTGATCCCGGCCCAACTCGCGCGCCATCTCGCCCAGCATCTCGGCGCTCCGCACATACAGCGGCGTGACCATCTGCGCCGCGGGCGCCTGCTCGAGTGCTTCGTGATCACTCAGCCCCTGCGTGACCAGGCCGCTCGGATACTCGCGCGCCACCCTCAGCAGCCAGCGCTTCGCGACGTCGTAGTTCTCGCCCATCACACGTTCGTCGCCGTATTCGCGCCGGAGCTGGGTCAGCAGGAGCGGATGCGCCATCGCCCAGCCCACGCCGCAATACTGAATCCCCGTAAACGGCGCCGTGTCCGTGAGAAGCCCGTCGGGTCGCGCGGCATCCGAAAAGTCGCGCACCGCCTTGGCATAAAAACCCGACATGTCGAAGTTGAGCGCGAACGCCTCGCTGGTCGCCACGATGTCGCCGCCATACCCGAACCGCTCGCGGTGCGGGCAGTCGGACTGCACGCTGAACATGTTGGCAAGAAACGTCCGCCGACACATCCGCTGGATCTCGTTGAACAGCTCATTGGAGCACGTGAACGACCCGGCGTCCGCGACGTCGGAGTTGAGCCGCAGACCCGTGACCGTGACACGCCCGGCCGGCGTGCCCCCCGGAAGACCCGTCAGCTCGACGTAACGAAAGCCGTGAAACGTGAAGCGCGGCGTATAGACCTCGGCCCCGCTTGAATCCGGCGCGCCACGCGTGATGTACACGTCGCGCTGCCACGCGATCGGCGGCGCGCCCGGACCGCCGATGCTCTCCTCAACCCCTCGCTCGTTCCGGTGCGTCCCCTTGATCTGCCCCGCCACGCTCGTCATCGGGTTGAGCGTGCCGTCGGCATGGAGGAGCTCCCCGTACCTCAGAGTGATGACGGTGCCCGCCGGCCAGTGCCCTTCCAAGCGAACCGAAGCCCAGCCAGAGAAGTTCTGCCCCAGGTCGAAGATCACGACGCCGGGCGTTGGCTCGCTCGTGCGAACCGCCGCGATCCGCTCCGTGATCCGGATCGGCGGTTGCCACGGCGCCTCAAGCCGCCCGACGTGTTCGCTCGCGATCGCCGCCGTCCGCCAGGCGGAGTCGTCAAACCCGGGCGTGTCCCATCCAGGCAGCTCCAGCCGTGCGTCGTAGACCTCGCCGAGGTAGATGTTGTTGAATCGAACGGGCCCCTCCGTCGTTTTCCACGATCGGTCGGAGACGACCTCGGTGCTCGTGCCGTCGGTGAACTCGATCACGAGGCGTGCGATGAACCGTGGCCGCCCGGTTGTCAGGTGGTCGCGAAGATTGAGGTGCCCCCACAGACGCAGCGGGAGCGGGTTGTACCAGCCATTGCCGACCATGACGCCCAGGCAGTTTACGCCCATCCGCACCGCGTCGGTCACGTCGTAGGTGCTGTACAGCACGCGATGCTCATACGCGGTCCACCCGGGGTCGAGCTGATGGTCGCCCACCCGAGTGCCGTTGAGGCTCGCCTCGTAATAGCCCAGACCGCTGACGTGCAGACGCGCGCGACGCACGGGCTTTTCCAGCGTGAACTCCTTGCGAAACAGGGGCGCGGGGTCGGGGTTGAGCATGTCGGCGTCGGTGGGAGGGTTGGTCTTTCCGTCGTTCAGCCAGGCCGCCCGCCAGTCGTCGGGGCTCAGAAGAGAGACCTCCCACGCGCCCGGCCGGCTCCACTCCGAGGGCTGGTCCTCGGCGTCCCACGCACGCACTTTCCAAAGGCAGACTTGTCCGCTCGAAAGCGCCCGCCCGCCGTAGGGAACATTGACCGCTTCGGTGGACGTGACCTTCCCGCTGTCCCAGAGATCGCCGCGGTCCTGGGCCAGCGCCTCCATCGTCGACGCCACGAGCACCCGGTACGCCGTCTGACGCTGTCCACGCCTGCTCGACGTCAGGATCCAACCAAGCCGGGGCGCCGGCGTGTCGATGCCGATGGGGCTCTGTTGCCCCTCGCACCTCAGGCCCGTGATCGAGACCCCCGGGGTGCTCGGGACGCCCTCGAGTTCGCGGCCGTCGCTCTCGCCCAGGGCCGCCGCGGCAACCAGCACCGACAACAGCATCGCCACCCGTCTCTGCCAGCGATCGTGCGACATGGGCTCTCCCGAAGATCCAGCACACAGAGAGTGATCGAACGGATGACCTCACCGTCGTCCACCCGGGTCGCCATGATCCGCCGTCACGCCAACCCCGCGCAAGCCCAGCGCCCGGAACTCGGCGCCGCCAGAGCGCCGAAAGTCTACAACGTCCGGTCGCGCATCGCCGACTTCATCACCCCCGTGCCCGCACACCCGCATAGAAAAGCCGCACAGCCCCCACAGGGGAAGCCGTGCGGCCTTGGAGAGAAAACACCCGGGCCACGCCGATTCCTCAGCCGCGCGCACGACTCGTCCGCCCCGCCCCGGACGCGCGCGATGTTCGGTCTACTTCTTCGCGCCGGGCGCGGCCTTGACGGGCCCCCCGTCGTGAACAAAGTGGCTGAGCGCCAGCCGATAGTGCTCCAACGCCTGATCCTTCTTCCCCTGCTGCTCATAAATCTCGCCGAGGTAGTAGTGGCACATCTCGGGGCTGGGGTTCAGCTCCAGCGCTTCGATCAGCAGCTTCTCCGCGTCGTCGAGCTTCCCCCGCCGGAACAGCGACGCCCCCTTGATCTGCTTGGCGCGACGATGGTCCGGCTGGGCCGACAGCACCTTCTCCAGCATCGCGCTCGCGTCCTCGAAGTTCCCCGTCATCACCTCGAGGTCCGCCAGGTCCAGCATCGCCTCCCGATCGTCCGGGTTGAGCTCGAGCCCCTTCTTCAGTTCCGCCCTGGCCTGATCCAGCTCGCCCTTCTCTCGCATGAGCCGCGCCAGCGAGCGGTGCGCCGACGCCGCGCTCCGCGGCGAAGCCTTCTCGGTCGGCTTGACCGAGAGCAATTCCTCGAGCTGCTTGTCGTCCAGCTTGCCCAACGCGTGCCTGATGTGCGCGTCGAGCAGAGTCTTGTAGTCGCTCCCGTGGAGCGAGATCGCGTTGTCCAGCTTCCCCTCCCTGTTCACAATCACCGTCGTCGGAAAGGCGATGAGCCCCAGCTTCCCGTAGAACACGCGGTCGGCGTCGAAGGCCAGCGCCGCCGTGATCCCCTTCTCCCCGCGCAGCTTCTCAAAGTACCCGCGCTGGACCACGTCCGCGGTGACGTGCACGAGCCGCACCGGCTCACCGCTCATGGCCGAAACGACCTCCTGCGACTCGACGGCGGCCAGCTCCGAACGCCGCTGCTCCGCCGAAACACAAACATAAACGATCACCGAGCCCTTCATGGACTCGCTGTCCACCACCGAGCCGTCCAACGCCGCGAGCTTGCAGGTCGGCACGACCTCACCCCGCTTGACGTTGCGGAGATCGTCGCCGGACGCCGACAGCGTGATCGACGCCGCGACCAGCGCCGCCGCCAGGAATCGGGATCGTGTTGCGAAACTTTTCATGGGACGCTCCTTCAAGTTCGCGGACCAGCCGCGCCGCATCGGGTGCTACTTCTTCGGTGTTACGCCAGGATTCTCGTTCTTCACGCCCGGCCCGTCCTTCCCGCCGTCGGGGGGCTCGGCACGCACGCCGGGGATCAGGTCCTCCCCCTTCCAGTCCTCGCCCGGCTTGCGCGGCGGATATACGACCGGGTTCACCCGGTTGTATTCCATCGGGGCGTGGCACGCGCCCCCGCAGCTCCCACCCTCGGGGAGCGATCGGAACTTCAGCGGAAGCCTCCACCCCGCCGGGCCGTACGGCACCATGTCGCGGATGCTGTGCTCCGGCGACGCGGCGTGCGTGTCGTGGCAGATCCGGCACGAGCGACCCTTCTTGTCCCGGTTCACGTGCACATAGTGCAGGTTCATCTCGCCGTTGCGGAACCCCGTCGCGCCGCCGGTCCTCTCGTCGAGCACCAGGTGCCGGTCGTGACAGCTGAAGCACAACGCATAGGTCGTCTCGCTGAACGGATAGTACATCTCGGACGGGTACTCGTTGGTCAGGAGCCGCCGATGATCGCTCCCGTGAATCTCGTGACACTCGATGCACCCGCGCTGCGTGATCGCCGCGTGCAGGCTCGTGCCCCCCTCGATCAGCTTCTTCATGTTGATGAGCTGCGTGCCGTCCGCCATCTTGATCGCCTGGTTGTGGCACTCAAAGCACAGGTTCTTCGCCTCGTCCCTCAGGAGCGCCGCGTGACCGCCCGCGTGCGGAAGGTGGCAGTTCGTGCAGCCGCGCTTCGTCGTGACCGCCGCGTGCTGCGTCGAAGCGCTCTCCAGCCTGTGCGCCACGTCCATGTGGCATTCCGTGCACAATCTCGCCGGCGCCGCCACGAGCAGACCCGGCTCGTCCGTCGCGTGCGGGTCGTGGCACACGCGGCAATCGCCCAGCGCCGGCGCGTGGACCACCGGCCCCCGTTCGATCTCCATCCCCACCCGCACGTGGCACCTCAGGCACAGCCCCCGACCCTCGATGTTGAGCAGCTTGGGAAACTTCGAGGTGTGCGGCTGGTGGCACGCCCCGCACGCCCCGACCGATGCCGGGCCGTGCACCCGATCGTGCGCCCCGGTGATGTCCTTGTGGCACGCGGCGCACGTCTCCGCGTAACGCTCGCCCCGAAGAAACCGCGGGCCCGCGCCACCGTGCGGGTCGTGGCAGCCGAGGCACTCGCCCTTCGCGAACGGCTCGTGCGCGAACATCCCCGGCGCCTTCTCGGGCGCGTGACACAGCGTGCACGTCTCGCTCCGATCTCGCACCGGCTTGAACGTGTGCCGCCCCGCGTCGGTCAACAAGTGGCACGCGTCGCACGCGTTGACCAGAACCGGCCCGTGCAGGTTCGCACGCGCCTTGATCCCCGGGTGACACTCCGCCGTCACGCAGCCCTCGCGCGGCGTCTCGCTCGTCGGCGGCTGGGCCGTCGACCCCGTCCTGTCCAGCCATGGACGCGGCACCTGCGCCAACGCCGTCGCCCCAAAGAGCGCCGCGCCCAGCAACGCCGCCACACCAACAAATGACAGGCGCGACATCATGGTCGACCTCCCCTGAGCCGGTCGCCCGTGCCGCCCGGCACGCGGCTGTAACGCAGCGGCTCGTGGCACGCCCCGCCGCAACTCCCCCCGTCCGGCGTGGGCGCAAAGTCCATCGGCATGCTCCAGCCCGAGCCCTCGAAGTTCACCGCCCTGGCGATCAGACGCGGCGAGCCCAGCGCGTGCACCGAGTGGCAAGACCCGCAGCCGCGCGAGCGACCGTCGCTCGGCTTCAGGTGCACCTCGTGCAGGTTGCGTTCGCCGTCGCGGAACCGCGTCGCGCCCGCTTCGTCGGCCAGCTTCGCATCGTGGCACGAGAAGCACAACGCATAGTTCCGCGCGTCGAACGGGCCCATCGGCACTCGCTCCGAAACCCCCTTCAGCAGCCGCGACTGGCTCCCCCCGTGAACGCTGTGACACCCCGCGCATTCCCGGTGGCCCTGCACCTCGTGCCCCGGCGCTCCCCCCGCAAGCCCCGCCATCGACGCGACCGTCCGCCCGTCCGTCGCCTTGACCTCCTTGTCGTGGCACGAAAGGCACGTCGCCGCCTGATCCGCCCGGAGCATCCTCGCCCGATCCGTGCCGTGCGGGTCGTGGCAACGCACGCAACGCTCGCCCTTCAGCACCGCGTCGTGCGACACCGTCGCGCCGGCGATCGTCTCGCCGATCTCCTTGTGACACGAAACGCACAGATCCCGCGAAGGCTCCGGCAGCAGCCCCTTGACCGGCGCCGTGTGCGCCGAGTGGCACGCCAGGCACGATCCATCCACCCCCGCATGCGAGTGCGTGCTCGTCATCGTCCTCTCAACCGTGCCCGGGTGGCAGAGCCGGCAGTTGCCCTCCAGCGTCGCCGTGCGCAGAAGCCCCCGCCGATCCGACCCGTGAGACTCATGGCACAGTTCGCAGCGATCGTCCGCGTACGGCGTGTGAACCACCCGCCCCTCGCTCCGCGGATGACACGCCGAGCACGTGTCCCGCACCGTCCTGGCGCGCAGCAGGTCGCTCGTCATCGCCGCGTGAGGATCGTGGCATTCCAGACACCCGTCGTCGGTCATCGCCGCGTGCTGCACCGGCGTGCTCCAACGCGTGTCGTGGCACGACGAGCAAATCTCCCGGCGCGGCCGCACCAGCGGGTACACGTGCCCGCCCGCGTCCCCCTCGTGGCACGACTTGCAATCACCCCGCGCCACCGGCGTGTGCAGCCACCGCGTCGACCCTCGCATCGCGTGGCACTCCGCCGTCACACACCCATCCTCGAATCTCACCAACGCCGTCGGACGCGGCGCGGGCACCGCCGCCGGCACGATCAGCGGCCTTTCCTCCGCCACGACCGGATTCCCGCCCGCCACCGGCCCCCGCGCGTGCCATCGCCACCACCCCAACCCCGCGACCACCCCGACGCCCACCAGCGCGGCCAGCACCACCACCAGCCGGGGCCTGGACCGGTACATGGCATGGACTCGCAACCGGATGGCCCGCATGGGGCGCATGACAATCTCCGCTTAGCTCAGGCCGCCGATCAGGATGAGCGCCAGCAAAAGCGTCCCGAATCCGACCGACACGATCGCGATCAGCAAAATCACCGGGCGCTTGGCCGCGTCGGGCGCCTTGACGCGCAGCGATTCGAGCCCGCCGCTCTTGACCAGGCGCTCGTACTCCTCCGGGCGCGTGTGCTTCAGTTCTTCCTCGGGCAGCGAGCCCGTGAAGATCACCGGATCGACCGGGAACGTGCCGGGGCGCAGGTGCGCGTTGAAGAAGTGAATGGTGAAGATGAAGCCGATCGCCAGCAGCGCCTCGTACCCGTGCACGATCATCGCCGCGTTGAACACCCAGCCCGGCACGACCTTCGCCGCGATCTCCGGGAACCACAGCAACAGGCCCGACCCGCCGATGATCATCGAGCCGCCAACCTCCGCCCAGTAATCGAACTTCTCCCAATACGTCCAGCGGTCCAGCCGCGGCGGACGCCGACCACGCACGAACCACGAGAACATCCCCGCCATGTCCTTGGCGTCCTTCCAGCGCGGCATCATCGAGTTCGGCCCAAACAGCCACGCCCGCGCCGACACCGTCCGCTTCAGGAACCGACGCCCCAGCACGAAGAAATGCAGGCCGAAGTTCAGCATCAGCAGGATCGCGAAGAACCGGTGCCACAGCCCCGCCGCCTCGATCCCGCCCATCATCCGCGCCATCGCACGCGCCCACGCCTGGTCGCTGAAGATCAGCGGGATCCCCGTCGCCGTTAGCCCAAAGAACGTGATCGCCACCAGCGCGTGGTTCACGCGGTCAACAAAGCTGAACCGCGTGATGTGCGCCCCGCCATGCTCCGGAGGAGCGCCCATCCGGGCCCGCTCCCGCCGGGCCCGGAAGAACCACAGGATCGTGTGAATCCCAAAGAACGTAAAGACGCTGCTCATCATGATCATGAAATACAGCCACACGCCGTGCAGCACCGGGTAGTGCTTGGCGTCCCGGTAGTTGGCGTGCGGATCAAACTCCACGAACTTCTCGTTCGCGCCGGGATGACACGCGGCGCACGTCTGCACAAGGTTGCCCTTGGCGACCCTCGACGTGGGATCATCGAGCGGGCGAATGTCGTGCGAGCCGTGGCAGTCCGAGCACCGCGCCGCACGCGACCCGCCCAGCCTCGTCACCTGCCCGTGATAGCTCGCCGCGTACGTCTGGTAATACGTGCCCACCCGGCCCTTGGCCGCGTCCGGGCTGTCATGGCACCGCCCGCATTCGTTGATGATGTCCAGCATGAAGCCCGGCTCGGACGCCATCGTGATGCCGTGCGCCGTATGACAGTCCGTGCACACCGCCGCGCTCCCCGGCCTCCGCGCGTTCTTCATCCCGTGCACGCTCGTCGCATACACCTCCGCGATCCCGACGTGGCAACGACCGCAGGTCTGCGGCACGTTCCCGCGGTTCACCTTCGACGCCGGATCCCTCGAAGGCTTCACGCCGTGCGCGCCGTGACAATCCGCGCACGTCGCCGCCATGGGCAGACCGGCCTTGTCGATCGCCCGCGCGTGGGTCGACCCGAGATAACTCGTGATCCGCCCCTTCGGGTCCTTGGACGTCGCCCGTGGCGCGTGCTTGGCGTGGCAGTCGCCGCAGAGATGGAGCGAGTTCAGACGATTCGACCCCGCGCGTCGGTCCGAGACCCTCAGAATCTCGTGCCCGCCATGGCACGAGGCGCACGACGGCGCCAGCGGGTTCTTGGCCTCCAGCGCCTCGTGGTGCGAACTCCCGAGATACTGCCCGTATTCCTCGCCGTGACACTTGGTCGCGCACGTCGCCCTCTCCAGCTTCGGCGCGTGCGGGAGCGCCGTCGCGTCCTCGTGGCATTCGACACACCGCAGATTCGCGTGCGGGCTCCCCGCCAACGCGTCGGGCCTCACGTACAGCCCAGGGCGCTTGGCCGCCTCCGTCCCCGTCAGACCGCCGGCGTTCCCCGTTCCGCCCGGCGCGACCACCGGCGCCCCGGTGTCCAAGCGCGTCCCCACCATGACCCGACGCTCCGCCGGGCCGAGCTCCGCGATCGCGGCCTGCCCGTGGCACTGCAGGCAGCGCCGGTCCGGCGTCGGATCCGGGACGCTGTTCTGCGCCCGCGCCGGCGAAGCCAGCACGCCCACCGCCAGGAACATCAAGCCAACAAACCGCCCGACGCGACGCCCCGCGGGGTCAACAAGTCCCGCCCCGCCGAGCGTCCTTCCGACGAGCGCCGATCTGGTTTGGAAGAGTCTCATGGTTCGCCCGCCGATGGAGTGAGTTGGGGCACCCGCCGCCGCGCCGCGCGCCTAGGGCGAGGCGAGCAACCTCGACGACATCGCATAGATGATGAGCACCAGCAGAATCAGCCCGAGCCCGAACGCAAGGAACCCGAGCGGGTGAATGACCCGGCGCCACTGCTGCCACTCGTCGCCCGATCGGATGCTGTCCAGACGCCCCGCCGCGAGCAGCCGGTCGTACCAGCGCTTCCGCTCGTGCAGCATCTCGGTCTTGCTGATCCGCCCCGAGAAGATCACCGAGTCGATCGGAAACTTCTCCGGCCGGAAGTGAACGTTGAAGAAGTGGAACGCGAAGATGAAGCCCGCCGCCAGGAGCGCCTCGTCGCTGTGAACAATCAGCGAGATGTTGATGATCCACCCCGGAAGGAAACGCGTGAAAAACGCCGGGAACCACATGACCAGGCCCGAGATCCCGATCACCGCCACGCCCCAGAACACCGCCAGATAGTCGAACTTCTCCCAGTACGTCCACTTGTCGAACTGCGGCCGAGGCCCCTTCCCGAAGAACCACTTCTGGTGCGCCCACCAATCCCTGAAGTCCTGCACATGCGGATAGGGCAGATCGGGACCGAAGACCACCGAGATGATCTGCTTGATGGTGACCTTCCCCTTGACGGGGTCCCTGAACTGGGCCCGATTCACATAGCCCCGCCGGATCATGCTCCCGATGTGCAGCACGAAGTACGAGAAGGTGATGACCGCCCCGAGGCGGTGCAGCTGGCCCGCCGCGTCCACCCCGCCGATCCAGTTCATCACCTCGTGCGCCCACTTCGTGTAGTAGAACTTCAGCGGCATGCCCGTCGCCACCAGGAGCAGGAAACTGGTCATCACCAGCACGTGCAGGAAGCGATCGAAGGGCTTGAAGCGGACGAAATACTCGGGGTCCTTCGCGCACGCCGCCTTGGCCTCCCTGAACGCCCTGCGGTCGTGGATGTAGACGAACGCGGACCGCGCCAGCCACAGCACCGTGTGGGCGCCGAAGAACAGGAACGTCCCGACCACGATCATCGTCATGAACACGAACGTCCAGTAGAGCCCCGGGTAGAGCATCCGGTTGGTGTGGTCCGCGTGCGCGATGTACTCGGTGAACTTCGCCGTCGCCGTGGGGTGGCACTGCTGGCAGGTCCTGAGCTTCGCGTCGCCGAAGAGGCGGCTCGTGGGATCCTTGATCGGAACGATGTCGTGGTGCCCGTGGCAGTCGTAGCACGCCGCCACCCGCGGCAGGCCAAGCTCCAGCGCCTTGCCGTGGAACGTCTCGCGGTAGTGCTCGATCCGGTCCTCGTGGCACTTCCCGCACCGATCGCCGCTGGCCAGCTTGAACGCCACCTGGTCCGGCTGGATGATCTCGTGCGACGTGTGACAGTCCGTGCAGACCGGCGCTTCCTTCTTCCCCTCGGCCGCGAGCCGACCGTGGTAGCTCCGCTTGTAGATGTTCAGAATCCCAACGTGGCATCGCCCGCAGGTGTTGTAGACGTTCGCGCGGTTCACCGGCGATTGCGGGTCGCTCACCGGGTGCACCGCGTGCGCGCTGTGGCAATCCGCGCACGTCGGCGCCGCCACCAGCCCCGACTGCGCGATCGCCTTGCCGTGCGCGCTGTGCAGGTACGCCTCGATGTGCTTGCGCGGCGCGTACCCGCTCGGGGTGTTCTTCAGGTGCCGCTCGTGGCACTCCGCGCACAGAAAAATGCTGTTGAGCCGGTGCTGCGGGCTCGTGGGATCGCCGATCGCCACGATCGTGTGCCCGCCGTGGCACGACGCGCACGTCGGCGCCAGCGGGTCGCCGCGCCGCAGCGCCTCGAAGTGCGCGCCGGACGGAAACGCCGCCGCCTCCTTCGGATGGCACGCGCCGGCGCACGTCTTGGTATTGAGCCGAGGCTCGTGCGGGAGCTTGACGGCATCCTCGTGGCAATCCACGCACTTGTTGTCGCGGTGCACGCTCCCCGCCAGCGCGTCGGAAACCACAAACAGCCCCGGCCTCGTCGCCGGCTCATCCCCCCTGAGCTGCGACGCGTCCCCCGCCTTCTCGGGCAGCGATGGCGACGGGTCGTTGGGGTCCAGCAGCGTTCCCACCATCGAGCGCCGCTCCGCCGGACCCAGAGTCGCGATCTTTTCCTGCCCGTGGCATCGAAGGCAGCGCCGGTTGGCCGCGTCTCGATCGCCCGTGTCCACCCCCTGCGCCATCGCCGGGATCGCCCCGAGCCAAAGCACCATCAACACAGGCCAACGCCACGCGACGCACACCCCGCGCCGAATCAATCGATCGCCCGAGTGGCTGGACGGCCCATCGACGTGCTTCGCTTGAAGGGTCTTGGCCGCCATGCTTCGCCCCGTTGGCCCATGAGCGTGATCACGCGACACGCGTGGACACTCCCCAGCCGCGCGACCGCAGCGCGCCACGGGCCCGCGCACCCAGAAAACGTGCAACACCCGTGCCAGCGCCACGCATCGGCAAGCCCACGGAACGGAAGGTGCAGCAAACACTTACGCTCGCGCGTGTCTCCCGTGTTCTCACGGTCGGGAGATTCCCCACGCGCGAAAGTCCAACAAGTGATAATCCGCGAGGCGCCCGCCGCGTTCCGGGGCGCGATCGCTCTCCGAAATAGCCACGGGCCGAGGCGAAGCTCACAGAGAGCTCCGCGTCGGCCCGCGGGACGCGTCAGAAGAACTTACTCAGTGCATCGCCGTGCTCGGCGCCAGGTTCTTCACCAGCTCGCCGACCACCGCCTTCGCGTCGCCGAACAACATGCGCGTCTTGTCGAGGAAGTAGAGCTCGTTGTCAATCCCCGCAAAGCCGGGGTTCTTGCTGCGCTTGACGGCGTAGATCATCCGCGCCTTGTCCGCGTCGATGATCGGCATGCCATAGATCGGGCTCGCCTTGTCGTACCGCGCCGCCGGATTCACCACGTCGTTGGCCCCCAGCACCAGGCATACGTCGCACTGCGGCATGTCCTGGTTGATGTCGTCCATCTCCAACAGATCCGTGTACGGAATCTCCGCCTCCGCCAGCAGCACGTTCATGTGCCCCGGCATACGCCCCGCCACAGGATGGATCGCAAACTTCACCTCCACGCCCTTCTTCTTCAGCTGGTCGTAGAGCTCGCGCACCTTGTGCTGGGCCTGCGCCACCGCCATCCCATAGCCCGGAACCACGACCACCAGGCTCGCCTGGCTCATCATCGCCGCCGCGTCCTCGGGCGTCTCGGGCTTGTACGACTTCTGCTCGCCGCCCGCGGCCTTGGCCTGCACCTGCCCGAACGCGCCGAACAGAACGTTCGAGAACGAGCGGTTCATGGCCTTGCACATGATGATCGACAGGATCAGGCCCGACGAACCATCCAACGCCCCCGCCACGATCAGCAGCTTGTTGTCCAGCACGAAGCCCATCGCCACCGCCGCCAGGCCCGCGTAGGCGTTCAGAATCGCGATCACCGTCGGCATGTCCGCCCCGCCGATCGGCATGACCAGCATCCAGCCAAAGTTCAACGCCAGGAACACCAGGCCGAAGAAGAGATACGGCGCATACGCCGCCGTCGGCTGAACCACCAGCACCGCCCCGCCCACGATCGCCGCCCCGAACGCGATCAGGTTCACGACGTTCTGCCCGGGATACACCCACGGGCGCTGCGGGATCCACTTGACCTCCTGCAGCTTGCCCGCCGCGATCACCGAGCCCGTCAGCGTCAGATAGCCCAGCAGCACCTCCAGCACGATCGCGCCCACGCGGAAACTCGTCAGCATCGCCGGGTCGTTGTGGTACCAGTAGAGAAACTTGGCCGTGCCCACCAGCCCCGCCGCCAACCCGCCGAACGCGTGCGACAACGCCGTCCGCTGCGGCACCGCCGTCAGCGGGACCTTCGCCAGCCACACGCCCGGCCACACCGACAACGCGATCGGGACCACGATCCACAGGTGACGCGTCACGTCCGGCTTCGCCCACGTGAACAGGATCGCCAGCGCCATCGCCCCCACGCCCGCGAACACCCCGCGCCGCGCCGTCTTGGGATCGCTCATCCAGTGCAGCGAAAAAATGAACAGCCCCGCCGCGATCATGTACGCAAGCTCGATCACGTCCCGCATCCCGGGCAACGACCAGCCCGCGGCCAGGGAAAAACTCATCGCGCCAGATACAGTGGTGAGGGTCGTCATTTGGCCTGTCCCTCCGGCGCCGCATGGAACATCTTCAGCATGCGGTCGGTGATCATGAAGCCCGAAATAATGTTCGTCATCGACGCGAACAACGCGCACGCGCCCAGCACCCGCACCCACGTCGGATAGTGCTCGCCGCCCGCGATCATGATCGAGCCCACCACCGCGATCGCCGAGATCGCGTTGGTCAGCGACATCAGCGGCGTGTGCAGCAGCCGCGACACCCGCCGGATCACCCCGATCCCGATGAACGTCGCCAGCATGAACGCGAACAGCATCGACACAAAGTCGAGCGGCTGCGCCGCGGGCGCGTCCGGCGCGACGCCGCGGGCCACGCCGTCGGCGGCCTGCTCGACCGCCCGCTCGCCCGACGACGCCACCACCCCCATCACCACGGTCACAACAGGAAGAAGCATCGGAAGCTCCTCGAAATCCAGCCCGATCCGGGCACGCTACACGCCCGCGGTCTGGAGCAGTTCCTTGGTCTTGGCGTGCGTGACCTCCCCGGCGTGCGCGACCGCCGCGCCACGCAGGATGTCGTCGTTCATGTCCAGGTTGAACTTCTTGTCCTTCCAGAACGCCATCAGGAAGTTCAGCATGTTCCTCGACCACAGCGTGCTGGCGTCGCTCGGCATCGTCGACGGGATGTTCAGCGGGCCCAGGATCTTCACGTTGCTGTCGATCACCGTCGTCCCGGGCTTGGTCAATTCACAGTTGCCGCCCCCCTCGGCCGCCAGGTCGACGATCACCGACCCGGGCTTCATCTTCCGCACCATCTCCGCCGTGATCAGCTTGGGCGCGAACACGCCGCCGATCAGCGCCGTGGTCACGACCATGTCCGACACCGCGCACTGCTGCACCAGCATCTCACGCTGACGCGCCTTGTCCTGCTCGGAAAGCTCCTTCGCGTAGCCGCCGCCCGCCGAGGCGCTCTCCCCCAGCTCGATGCCGACGTACTTCCCGCCCACGCTCTCGATCTGCTCCTTCACCTCCGGGCGCACGTCGGTGGCGAACATCTGCCCGCCCAGCCGCTTGCCCGTCGCGATCGCCTGCAGGCCCGCCACCCCCGCGCCGATCACGAAGATCTTCGCCGGGAAGATCGTGCCCGCCGCCGTCATGAACATCGGGCAGTATTTCGCCAGCTCGATCGCGCCGAGCAGAATCCCCTTGTACCCCACGATGTTCGCCATCGACGACAGCGTGTCCATCGCCTGCGCCCGCGTCGTCCGCGGGATGGCGTCGGTCGAAAACGCCGTCACGCCACGCTCCGCCAACGCCAGGATCACCCGCGGATTCCGCGTCGGCATCAGCGATCCAAGCAGCATCTGCCCCGACTGCAGCAGGTCCATCTCGTTCCGGGGCCCTTCCATGGTCGGGAGGCCGACCTTCAGCACCATCCCGGCGCCGTCAACCACCTTGCCGGGCGATGCCTCCACCGTCGCGCCCGCGGCGGCGTACAGCTCGTCGCTGAAATACGCCCCCTCGCCCGCGCCGGCCTCCACGCACACGGTGAACCCCGCCGCCGTGAGCTTCTTGACCGACTCGGGCACCAAGGCCACGCGCCGCTCGCCCTCCGCCGTTTCCCGCAACACCGCGAGTTTCATGCGCACCTCGCTGAACCGGATCAGTCCGTTCTCGCCCAAACTCCTTGAGCCGCGCCGGGACGAACGCCCGAGTCACGACGAGTTTCGGACAAGGCGATCCGAATGTCCCCGAGTATACGCCCTCTGTGCGTTGGATCTCAAGAAAAGCCATGAATTCCCATGGCCATCGCCGGCCGCCAATTCGGCCACGATCGCCCGGGCGTCCACATCCTTACCAGTATGCAATCGCCATGCGAACGTGAGGCGATCGTGGCTTGACCCGCGCTCCAACGCCCCGCCCTCGCCACCTCGAAACTCCGCCCCGCCCCGCGCCGCCGAGCATCGGTTTCACGCTGGAATTGTGGGCAAAATCGAGCGCCCCGCGCCGCGATAGCCCCGGTCGGCCGGGGCGTCCGCACTGACGCCTCACCCCGACGCCCTCCGCCAGGGCCGATCGCATGAACTCAGCCTTCATAATTGTTGACAATAAAGTCCATTGGTTTCGTGTATGGACGGTGCGGCCGCCGGACCATCTCCGGGCGGGCACGATCCCAACTTCGGATGTTCAACGATTCAATGGTGTTCGGCGGCGCCGTGCTCGCCGCCCTTCTTTGCCGGCTTGGCGGCCGGCTTGGTCGCGGGTTTGGCGGCGGGTTTGGCGGGTGGCTTCTCGTGCCCGCCCGCGGCCTTGGCGTGCCCTTCTTCCTTCTTGGCAGCGGGTTTCTTCGCCGAACCCTCGCCATGTCCGCCGCCGTGCTCGCCACCCTCGGCGCTCTGCTCCACGACCTTGATCGCCGCCTCGGGAACATACGGCGGCGCCGGCGTGTGCAGAACAAGCACGTAGAACCACACGCACACGCCCAGGAACGCCGTCCACAAACCCACCCAGCCGATCGTGTCGCGAACGCCCCGGCTCGTGTTCTTGAGCGGCGATGATGCCAGCAACAGCGCGGCGTGCGCCGCGTCCGCCGCCCTCGTCCTGAGCTTCTCCAACGCGCCGGGGCCCTTGGGTTCAATCACCGGTGGCGCTTCCGACGGCTGTGCGGCCGGCGTCTCTGCCGGCGCGTTCGTAGACGCTGCGGCAGGGATTTCCGCGTGCACCGTCTCGGCCGCGATCGGCTCGCGCTGCGCCCCGGACTCCGCCGCGGGCTCGGACTCCGCCACGGGCTCGGACTCGTTCACCGGCGCGTCAACAACCACCTCGGCCGATTCGACCTTCTTCGCCGCGGCTTCCAATTCCGCGTTCAGCGAGTCGATCGCGCCGCTCGTGTCCTTGCCCGCCGCGGGCGCGCTCACTTCCTCCGTCTCCAGCTCGAGCGCCTCGACCTGCAGCTCCTTCTCAGCCTCAGCCTGCGGCCCGGCGGCGTCCACGCCCGACAACAAACTGTCCAATTGATCAGCCAACTCCGGCACCGGCTCTCCCGACCCCGCTTGGCCCGCCTTGTCCGCGGGCGCGGCCACAGCCTCCGCGCCGGGCGGCTCCGTTCCGCCCGATGCGTCCGCCACGGCCGCCTCAGGACCAACTGAATCGGCGCCAGAACCTGCGGTGTTGACCGAACCTTCAGGGATTATCCCTAGTCCATCCGCCTGATGCGATTCCACGACATCGCGTGGATCGGCGTCAGGCATCTCGCCGATTTCCGCGGATGTTGCCTCCGCCTCGCCCGCTTCCTGAGCGCCGGCGTCGAGTGTTGGATTTGAAGGCGGCTCGTCCTGAGATGAACCCGCGCCCGATCGCCGGCTGTCAGCGTCCGAAGCTCCAGACTCCGCCACCTCCGGTCCATCGGCGAGCGATTCCGCCTCATCATCAGAATCGCCGACGGCAACGTCGGGCGCCAGTGGCTCGGGCGTGACGGGCTCGGCCTTCGGCTCGCCGTCGTCCAGCAGCTCGGTGCCCGTGAACGCGGGCTTGGGCTTGCGGGCCTCGACCTCCGCAACACTCACCGCGCCCTCGTCGGTGATGACCTTGCCCGCGGCCATCTGGGCGAGCAACTCGTCGATGTTCTCGTCGAGGGAATCGCGCTTCGGATTGGGGTCATGCTTCGTCATCGGCGCACGGTGCCTTATCGACCCGGCAGCACGATAACTCAATCGGGCCCCGAGGGATAGGGACCGGCGCTCCAAATTCGGGCGGGATGGACGCGTCACTCGGGGTGATTCCCGGGCCTGATAAGCTGTCGCGGATGTCGCTCCATCGCGTCATGGTCGATTCCGTGCCGGACCACTCCGCCGTCATCGGCGGCGAGGAGGCCCACCACGCCCTGCGCGTCAAGAGGCTGGGGGTCGGCGATCGCATCGAGCTTCTCGATGGTCGCGGAACGCGGGCCCTGGCGGCCATCCGGGAGACCCGCAAGCTCGGAAAGTCGGGCGGCTGGGAGATCGTGGTTTCGATCGAACGACGCGAGCACCTGCCGCGTCCGGCGCCGTTGCTCCATGTCCTGACCGGCGTCCCCAAGGGCGAGCGGTTCGAGACGCTGGTGGACCAGTTGTCGCAGGTCGGCGCCGCATCGTGGGCGATGCTCCGAAGCCAGCACGCCACGGTGGATCCGAGCGAGCATCGACTCGACCGCCTCGCGCGGATCGCGCACGAGGCGAGCAAGCAGTGCGGGCGGGCGTGGAGTCTGACCATCGAGCCCGAGCGGTCCTTTGACGAAGTGGTGAACGCGGCATCGCCGCGCGAGCCCGGCGCGCTGGTGGTCGCGCACATGAGTGGTGGTGAGTACCGCGCGTCGGGCGCGAAGGAGATCACGCTCCTGATCGGGCCGCAGGGAGATTGGTCGGAGCGAGAGATCCAGGCCGCCCGGGACGCCGGGGTGCGGATCGCGGCGTTTGGTCAGCACGTGATGCGTGTGGAAACCGCGGCGGCGGCGGCGGCGGCGTGTATCTTGTACGCGGAACGAATCGCGAAGGGAGATCATCCATGAAGTGCGTGCTCGCTCGGCTGCTGCTGGTGTTGGTGATCGCATCGGCGGCGATCACGTCGGCGGCCCAGGACACACCCGTTGTTCCCGCCGACGCCGTCGCTCGCTCCTCCGACCCGCGCGAGCAGGCGCGCGTGATGGCGGCCCGTGCGGCGGCGTGGCTGCGCTCCCGGCAGGATTCGTCGGGTGGATGGAGCATCCCACAAGACGGGGCCAAAGCCGGGCCGGTGTACCCGGCCATCAGCGGGCTTGTCCTGGCGGGCCTTGTGAATCAGCCCGACGCCTCGCCCAAGGACGACGCGATCAGCCGCGCCGTCGGATTCATCGTGAAGTAC
>JABLTH010109782.1_pt1 | contig 102445 bp, 87 predicted proteins | sample 7875711 | NCBI WGS metagenome assembly JABLTH01 (sample SAMN14941262, study PRJNA633318) | bioreactor metagenome | isolation source: bioreactor | place: China | collected 2019-03-05
ATGCGCCCCCGCTTCGTTTACCGCCATCCGCGCTGGTCAGCGCGTTAAACATTCTGTAACATCTCGGCTGTTTTTACATTCCGCTTACTCTGCGCCGCGCATGCTGCACCGACATCGTCACCTGACCGCCTGGCTTGGCGTGCTCGCGATCTGGTTCGCGATCGCGGCGCCGCTGGTGTCGCAGTGGCGCGTCGCGCAGGCGGCCACGCCCGACGCAATTGTCTGCAGTGCAGAGCATGGCGCGCATCGGTCACCCGACGCAGGCCGCATGCACGATCACGCGCTGCATCTCGATGCGTGCGGCTACTGCGGTTTCTTCGCGCACAGTCCCGCGATCGGCGGGCCCGCCGCCGCGGCACTCGCTGCCGTTCCCGTCGTTTCCGTCTCCGCCGTCGCGCCGCCTGCCGTCGCGGCGCGCACCGACCGCTATCCGCGCGCGTACCCGCGCGCACCGCCCGAGCGCGCCTGACGCGCTGTTTTCCGTTCTTTTCACCGCCGCTATCCGTGCGGCCCGTCGAGGCCGTGCGGAGGGCGTCACTCGGGCTTTCGATCATGACCATTTTCCAGTTGCGTGCGCCGCGGGCGTCGCGCAATGCCTGTGCGCGGCGCATGCCGCGCGTGCTGAAACTCACCGTTCCCGCGCTCGCGGCCGGCGCATTGGCCGCGAGCGCCGCGGCAGCCGAAACGGCGCGCGCGGCCAGTGTGCCGGCCGACGATACGGCCGTGCCGCTGCCGGCCATCGAAGTCGTCGCATCGCCGCTGACGACGCCGCTCGTCGTCGTCACGGATCCGAAGACCCCGCGCCAGCCGCTGCCCGCCAGCGACGGCGCGGATTACCTGAAGACGATCCCCGGCTTCACGTCGATCCGCAGCGGGGGCACCAACGGCGACCTCGTGCTGCGCGGGATGTTCGGCTCGCGGCTGAACATCCTGGCGAACGGGATGTCGACGCTCGGCGCATGCCCGGGCCGGATGGATGCGCCGACGTCGTATATCGCACCGGAAAGCTATGACAAGGTCACCGTCCTGAAGGGGCCGCAGACCGTGCTGTACGGCCCCGGCGCATCGGCCGGCACCGTGCTGTTCGAGCGCGTGACACCGCGATTCGACAAGCCCGGCATGCGCTTCGAGGGCAGCCTGGTCGGCGGGTCGTTCGGCCGCAACGACCAGAACGTCGACGTGACGGCCGGCACGCCGGATGTCTATGGCCGCGTGACCGCGAACCACGCGCATTCGCAGGACTACAAGGACGGCAACGGCAACACCGTGCCGTCGCAGTGGGACAAATGGAACGCCGATGCGGCGCTCGGCTGGACGCCGGACGACCACACGCGCGTCGAGCTGACCGCCGGCACCGGCGACGGTTATGCGCGCTACGCGGGGCGCGGAATGGACGGCGCGCATTTCCGCCGCGAGACGTTCGGCCTGTCGTTCGACAAGAAGCACATCGGCGACGTGCTCGACCGGATCGAGGCGCGTGTGTACTACAACGAAGCCGATCACGTGATGGACAACTACACGTTGCGGCAACCCGACCCGACCAGCAGCATGCCGATGCGGATGGCGTCGGAAGTGCGGCGTCGCACGGTCGGCGCGCGCGCAGCCGCGACGTTCCGTTTCGCCGGCGACTTCAAGCTCGTGACGGGCGTGGATGCGCAATCGAACCGGCTCGATTCGCGCTCGGCGATGGGGCGGCAGAACTACGGCGACCAGCCGTGGGATGCGCAGGCGACGATGTGGAACGCAGGCGTGTTCGGCGAACTGACGTGGTACGCGAGCGAAGTGTCGCGCGTGATCGGCGGCGTGCGCGTCGACTATGCGAGCGCACGCGACAAGCGCCCGACGACGAGCGGCATGATGAAGAGCAAGCCGAATCCGACCTTCGACGACGATCGCACGCGCGTGCTGCCGAGCGGCTTCATCCGCTACGAACGCGATCTCGCCTCGCTGCCCGTCACGTGGTACGCGGGGATCGGCCATACGGAGCGTTATCCCGATTACTGGGAGCTGTTCTCCGCGAAGCGCGGGCCGGCCGGTTCGGTCAACGCGTTTTCGGCGGTGCAGCCGGAGAAGACCACGCAGCTCGACATCGGCGCGCAATACAGGAGCGACCGGCTCGATGCATGGGTGTCGGCCTACGCGGGCTACGTGCAGGACTTCATCCTGTTCAACTATTCGGCCGGCATGATGGGCCCGACCACGCAGGCGACCAACGTCAACGCGCAGATCATGGGCGGCGAGGCGGGCGTGTCGTGGCGGCCGGTTGCGCCGCTGCGCGTCGAGACGTCGCTCGCGTATGCGTGGGGGCGCAACGTCGCAAGCGGCGATCCGCTGCCGCAGATGCCGCCGCTCGAGGCACGCATCGGGCTCGAATACACGCGTGGTGCGTGGTCGGCAGGGGGCCTGTGGCGCATCGTTGCGCCGCAGCATCGTTATGCACTGAGCGAGGGCAACGTGGTCGGCAAGGACTTCGGCCCGAGCGCCGGATTCGGCGTGCTCTCGCTGCATACGCAGTACAACGTGAGCAAGACCGTGCAGGTATCGGTGGGCGTCGACAACGTGCTGAACAAGGCCTATACCGAGCACCTGAACCTCGCCGGCAACGCGGGCTTCGGCTATCCGGCGAACTCGCCGGTGATGGAGCCGGGCCGGACCGCCTGGGTGCGCGTGAGCGCGAAGCTGTAACGCGTCGCGCGTGTGCGTTGCAGCATGCGCACGCATGAACGCGGCCCCGCCTGAACGGGCGGGGCGCGTCAACCGATTAGAGAACCGTGTCTAGTCAGGGCGCAAACGTTCACGAGTCGTGATTCACTCCCGCATTCGACGCACACGGTGCACGCGACGTTCGCGATGCATCGTGTGTGTCGATCCGGCTTCATTCGCACCGGCAGCACAATAATCAGGAGAACATGCATGGCGAGGACGATGCGTTCCAGGGTGGTGGCAGGGGCAGTGGCATGCGCGATGAGCATCGCGCCGTTCGCGGGGACGACCGCGGTGATGACGCTCGCGACGACGCACGCGGCAATGGCGGCGACCACGCCCGCCGATGGCTACGCGGCGACGCGTTACCCGATCATCCTCGTGCACGGGCTCTCGGGTACCGACAAGTACGCGGGCGTGCTCGAGTATTGGTACGGCATCCAGGAGGACCTGCAGCAGAACGGTGCGACCGTCTACGTCGCGAACCTGTCGGGTTTCCAGAGCGACGACGGCCCGAACGGGCGCGGCGAACAGTTGCTCGCTTACGTGAAGACGGTGCTCGCGGCGACGGGTGCGACCAAGGTGAATCTCGTCGGCCACAGCCAGGGCGGCCTCTCGTCGCGCTATGTTGCTGCCGTCGCGCCCGATCTCGTTGCGTCGGTGACGACGATCGGCACGCCGCATCGCGGCTCGGAATTCGCCGACTTCGTGCAGAACGTGCTGGCGTACGATCCGACCGGGCTTTCGTCATCGGTGATCGCCGCGTTCGTCAATGTGTTCGGGATCCTGACGAGCAGCAGCCACAACACCAACCAGGACGCGCTCGCCGCACTGCAGACGCTGACCACCGCACGGGCCGCCACGTACAACCAGAACTATCCGAGCGCGGGCCTGGGTGCGCCGGGCAGTTGCCAGACCGGCGCGCCGACCGAAACCGTCGGCGGCAACACGCACCTGCTGTACTCGTGGGCCGGCACGGCGATCCAGCCGACGCTCTCCGTGTTCGGCGTCACGGGTGCGACGGACACGAGCACCCTTCCGCTCGTCGATCCGGCGAACGTGCTCGACCTGTCGACGCTCGCGTTGTTCGGCACCGGCACGGTGATGATCAACCGCGGCTCCGGGCAGAACGACGGGCTCGTGTCGAAGTGCAGTGCGCTGTACGGCAAGGTGCTGAGCACGAGCTACAAGTGGAACCACCTCGACGAGATCAACCAGCTGCTCGGCGTGCGCGGCGCGTATGCGGAAGATCCGGTCGCGGTGATCCGCACGCATGCGAACCGGCTGAAGCTGGCGGGCGTGTAATCGATGACGGCACGAGGAGGAAGCACGCCGCTGGCGCGCCGCGCCGTGGTCTATGGTGTCGTGGGGCTGGCGGCGATTGCCGGCGTGGCGATGTGGAGCGGCGCGGGCCGGCATGGCGGGCCGGGCGCATCCGGCGAGCCGCCGGATGCGCCGGCGGCACGCGGACCGGCTGCCGCACCGCCGCAGGCTGCCGTGCCGGCAAGCACAGGCCTGCCGCCGTCGCTCGCCGGCTCCAGCGCGCCCCGCTTGCCGCTCGATGCCGGCGGCCATCTCGCGAAGGCGCGCGCGGTGCGGGATTTCTTCGACTACTGCCTGACCGCGCAGAGCGACCTGAGTGCGGCCGGGCTCGATGCGTTCGTCGTGCGCGAGATTGCCGCGCAGCTCGACGGTACCGTTGCGCAGGCCGAGGCGCTCGACGTGTGGCACCGGTATCGCGCGTATCTCGACGCACTCGCGAAACTGCGCGATGCCGGCGCGGTCGACAAGTCGGACCTGGGGGCATTGCAGCTCGCGCTCGACCAGCGCGCGTCGATCGCGTACCGCACGCTCGGCGACTGGAGCCAGCCGTTCTTCGGTGCGGAGCAATGGCGGCAGCGCTACGACCTCGCGCGGCTGAAGATCGCGCGAGACCCCGCGCTGACGGATGCGCAGAAGGCCGAACGGCTCGCGGCGCTCGAACAGCAGATGCCGGCCGACGAACGCGCCGCGCAGCAGCGCGTCGACCAGCAGCGGGCGGCGATCGACCAGATCGCGCAATTGCAGAAGAGCGGGGCGACGCCCGACGCGATGCGCGCACAACTGACGCAGACGCTGGGCCCCGAAGCGGCCGCGCGTGTCGCGCAGATGCAGCAGGACGACGCATCGTGGCAGAGCCGCTACGCGGACTACGCGGCGCAGCGTGCGCAGATCGAGTCGGCCGGCCTGTCGCCGCAGGATCGCGACGCGCAGATCGCCGCGCTGCGGCAGCGCGTGTTCACGAAGCCCGGCGAAGCCGTGCGCGCGGCTTCGCTCGATCGCGGGGCCGGCAGCACGCAGTGACACGGGCGGCGCGACGCATGACGGTCGTTATGCCGCGCGCGTGAGATTGCGAGGCAGGTGTTGCTCGATGGTATTCGCGAGCGTGTCGAACGCCGGCCGGATGCCTTCGTGCGCGACGCATGCATAACCGAGCAACAGGCCGCGCCGCGCGGTGTCGACGCTGCTGTAGTAGCTGGTGAGCGGGCGCACGATCACGCCCGCATCGAACGCGCTCTGCGTGACCGCGCGGTCGTCACAGGCGTCGGGCAGGCCGAGCACGAGATGCAGGCCGGCCTCGTCGCCCATCACGGGCAGCGCGTCGCCGAAGCGCGCGCGGATCGCGTCGATCATCAGCTGCCGGCGCTCGCCGTACAGCGTGCGCATCCGTCTGACGTGCGAAGTCAGGTGGCCGTCCATGATGAATTCGGCGAGCACGGCCTGCTGCATCAGCTGGCCCTCGCGATACAGCTCCGACAACCCGGTGCGGAACGTGTCGACCAGATGCTCGGGCACGACCATGTAGCCCATCCGCAGCCCCGGGAACAGCATCTTGCCGAGACTGCCGACGTAGATCACGCGGCCGCCGTCGTCGAGCCCCTGCAGCGACGCGAGCGGGCGGCTGCCGTAGCGGAACTCGCTGTCGTAGTCGTCCTCGATGATCCAGCAGCGGTGCTGCCGCGCGTATTCGAGCAGCATCCGGCGCCGTGCGAGGCTCATCACCATCCCGAGCGGGTACTGGTGCGACGGCGTGACGAGCACGAGCCGGGGCGGATGCTGCATGTCGCTGGCGCGCGGGTCGAGCCCTTCCTGGTCGACCGGCACCGGCGTCAGCGTGAGGCCCGCCGCCTGCAATACGCTTCGCACACCCCAGTAGCACGGTTCCTCGACCCACGCGCGATCGCCGATGTCGGAGAGCAGCCGCACCGCGAGATCGATCGACTGATGGATGCCCGTCGTGATGATCACCTGGTCCGGCGAGCACTTGACCGAGCGTGCGACGCGCAGGTAATCGGCGAGCGCGCGCCGCAACGGCCGGTAGCCGCCGCCCGGCGCATAGGTCAGCAGCTCGGGGTTCGCTTCCTTCCACAGCCGCGCCTGCAGGCGGCTCCACGTCCGGCTCGGGAACTCCGACACGTCCGGCACGCCCGGCATGAACGCACCCCATTGGCGTCGCGATACCCCCGCATGCTCGATAAGTTGCCGGCCGCGCATCGACAGGCCGCCCTGCGCGTCCGGCTGCGGCGCCGCATCGGCGCTCGACGGCGGCGGCGCGGCGCCCGGCACGTGGATCGCGGCGGCATCCGGCCGCGTGTCGGCCACATAGGTGCCGCTGCCGGTCGTCGTCAGCACATAGCCTTCGGCGGTCAGCTGGTCGTACACGTGCAGCACGGTATTGCGCGCGATCGACAGGTCGGCCGCGAGCGTGCGGGAACTCGGCAGCTTCGTTCCTGGCCCCAATTCTCCGGTCAGGATGGCCTGCTGCATCCACTGCAGCAACTGCCGGTACATCGGCTCGGGTGAGCTACGGTCGAGACGGGCGGAGAGCCAGTCGGCGAGGATCACGGTATCCAAAGTGGTCCTACTAGTAATATTGAAATGGTTCCCTATTGTAGAACCGTGGGCGCCGTATAGTGGCTCGCATCTCAAAATCAATTGTCGCGAAGCAAGGGGACAGCCACGATGAAGTCCGATGATGTGATCGTCAGCTTTCGCGGCGTGCGGAAGACCTACGACGGCGAAACGCTGGTCGTCAAATCGCTCGACCTCGATATCCACCGCGGGGAATTCCTGACGCTGCTCGGGCCGTCGGGCTCCGGCAAGACGACCTGCCTGATGATGCTGGCCGGCTTCGAATTCCCGACCGGCGGCGAGATCCGCCTCGACGGCGAACTGCTGAACAACGTGCCGCCGCACAAGCGGAACATCGGCATGGTGTTCCAGAACTACGCGCTGTTTCCGCACCTGACGGTCGAGCAGAACGTCGCGTATCCGCTGACCGTGCGCAAGCTGCCGGCCGCGGAGCGTGCGGAACGCGTCGCGCATGCGCTGAAGATGGTGCAGATGGAGCGCTTCGCGAAACGTTACCCGGCGCAACTGTCGGGCGGCCAGCAGCAGCGCATCGCGCTGGCGCGCGCGCTCGTGTTCGAGCCGAAACTGGTGCTGATGGACGAGCCGCTCGGCGCGCTCGACAAGCAACTGCGCGAGCACATGCAGTACGAACTGAAGGCGCTGCACGAAAAGCTCGGCGTGACCTTCGTGTACGTGACGCACGACCAGGGCGAGGCGCTGACGATGTCCGATCGCGTCGCCGTGTTCGACAAGGGCATCGTGCAGCAGCTCGACACCGTCGACCGCCTGTACGAGTCGCCGTGCAACGAATTCGTCGCGAACTTCATCGGCGACAGCAACCGGCTGCGCGGCACCATCGCGCGCGTCGACGGCGAATTCTGCGAATTCCGGCTCGACGACGGCACGCAGCTCGTCGGCCGCCGCATCGGCGATGCGGCCGAGGGCGCGCCGGCCGTCGCGTGCATCCGCCCCGAGCGCATGAGCCTCGCCGCGCACGACGCGAACGGGCACGCGAACGGCGCGGCCGCCAACCGGTTGAGCGGCGAGGCGCGCAGCCTCATCTATTTCGGCGATCACGTGCGCATGCGCTGCGCGCTGCCGGGCCAGGACGAGTGCTTCGTGAAGGTGCCGCTCGGCACCGGCGCGCTCGATGCGTTCTCGCCCGGCGCACCGGTCGCGCTCGCGTTCGCACCCGAACACCTGCGCGTGTTCGCCTGAGCAGGGTTTTCCCGGTTTTCCGCTGTACGTCGTCAACAACAACTGCCCACTTCCACCACGAGAGGAGAGGAACCACCATGAACCGAGCAAGCATTACCGCGCGTCGCACCGCGCTGGCACTCGCGCTCGCCGTCGTCGGCGTATCGACATCGGCTGCCGAACTCACGGTCGTCAACTTCGGCGGCGCGAACGGCGACGCGCAGAAGGCCGCGTTCAACCAGCCGTTCGAGAAGGCGACCGGCAACAAGGTCACCGCCGTCGAATACAACGGCGAGCAGGCGAAAGTGAAGGCGATGGTCGAGGCGAAGCACGTCAACTGGGACGTGGTCGAAGTCGAGTCGGGCGACCTGAATCGCGGCTGCGACGAAGGGCTGTACGAGAAGCTCGACTGGTCGAAGATCGCGAAGAAGTCCGACCTGATTCCGGAATCGCCGCAGGTGTGCGGCGTCGGCTTCTTCGTGTGGTCGACGGCGCTGTCGTACAACGCGGACAAGCTGAAGTCGGCCCCGACCGGCTGGGCCGATTTCTGGAACGTGAAGAAATTCCCCGGCAAGCGCGGCATGCGCAAGGGTGCGCGCTACAACCTCGAATTCGCGCTGATGGCCGACGGCGTCGCGCCGAAGGACGTCTACAAGGTGCTCGGCACGAAGGCCGGCCAGGACCGCGCGTTCAAGAAGCTCGACGAGCTGAAGCCGTATATCCAGTGGTGGGAAGCGGGCGCGCAGCCGCCGCAGTTCCTCGTCGCCGGCGACGTCGTGATGTCGACCGCGTACAACGGCCGCATCGACGCCGCGCAGAAGGAAGGCAAGAACCTGAAGGTCGTGTGGAACGGCAGCATCTACGACCTCGACTACTGGGCGATTCCGAAGGGCTCGCCGAACAAGGCGCTGGCCGAGCAGTACATCGCGTACACGCTGACGCCGAAGCCGCAGCAAGGGTATGCGCAGCACATCGCGTACGGCCCCGCGAACATCGCGGCGATCAAGTCGCTCGACGCGAAGACGCTCGCGAACCTGCCGAACTCGCCGGCCAACGGCAAGAACGCCGTGCTGGAAGACATCGGCTTCTGGACCGACCACAGCGACGAGCTCGAGCAGCGTTTCGCCGCATGGGCGACGAAGTAACCGGTCAGGCATCCTGAAGGTGCCCTGATGCAACCTGCCGCGCGGCGCGTCGATCGCGTCGCGCGGCCTTCCGCCGGAACGTGCCCGGCCGGAGAGAAACGTTGAATACGATGACGATCGCGTCTTCCTCGCCGTCGACCGCCGCGCTCAAGCGCGAGCTGAAGGCCGCCGAAGCCCGCAAGCGCACGATGGCGTTGCTGCTGGTCGCGCCGCTCGCGATTTTCCTGCTGCTGATCTTCGTCGTGCCGATCGGCACGCTGCTCACGCGCGCGGTGCAGAACCCGGAGATCGCGACCGCGTTGCCGAATACGGTCGCCGCGCTGTCGGGCTGGGACCGCAAGGCACCACCGGCCGACGCCGCGTATGTCGCGCTCGCGGCCGACATGACGAAGGTGGCCGACAGCGAGGCGATGGGCGCGCTCGCGCGGCGCCTGAACACCGAGATTCCCGGCTATCGCTCGCTCGTCGCGAAGACGGCGCGTGCGATGCCGCTGAAGGGCGACAACGATGCGGCACTGACGCCCGCGCAGACGCGTGTGAAACTGATCGACCTCGATGCGCGCTGGGGCGACGTCGCGTACTGGCAGTCGATCGCGAAGAACGGCAGCACCGTGTCGCCGTTCTACCTGCTCGCCGCGCTCGACCACAAGCAGGACGGCTTCGGCCACATCGTGCAGGCCGATCCGGACCAGTCGATCTATCTGGCGATCTTCGGCCGCACGTTCGTGATCGGCGTTGCCGTCACGCTGTTCGCGCTGCTGCTCGGCTATCCGCTCGCGTACTGGATCTCGACGCTGTCGGAGCGCCGCGCGAACCTCGTGATGATCCTCGTGCTGATTCCGTTCTGGACGTCGGTGCTGGTGCGCGTCGCCGCGTGGATCGTGCTGCTGCAGAGCGAAGGGCTCATCAACACGGCGCTGATCGGCAGCGGGCTGATCTCGCATCCGCTGACGCTGCTGTTCAACCGCGTCGGCGTATACATCTCGATGACGCACATCCTGCTGCCGTTCATGATCCTGCCGCTCTACAGCGTGATGAAGTCGATTCCGCCGACCTACCAGCGCGCAGCCGTGTCGCTCGGCAGCCATCCGTTCGCCGCGTTCTGGCGCGTGTACGTGCCGCAGACCTACCCGGGCGTCGGCGCGGGCGCGCTGCTGGTGTTCATCCTCGCGATCGGCTACTACATCACGCCCGCGCTGCTCGGCGGGCCGAACGACCAGATGGTCAGCTACTACGTCGCGTACTTCACGAACGTGACGATCAACTGGGGCATGGCGTGCGCGCTCGGCGGGCTGCTGCTCGCGGCGACGCTCGTGCTGTACGCGGTGTACGGGCGCTTCACGCGCACGAACGTGAGCCTCGGCTGAGCGCCGCGCACAACGAAACGGGAAGGGGAATCCGACCATGAAACTCGCCAGGCCGCTGTTCGCGCCGCACATGTCGTTCGTCGAGCGCGCGTGGTACGTCGCGCTGCGCGTGCTCGTCGTGCTGACGCTGCTGTACCTGATCCTGCCGGTGCTCGCGATCGTGCCGCTGTCGTTTTCGTCGAGCACGTTCCTCGTCTATCCGATTCCGGGCTTCTCGATGCGCTGGTACGAGAACCTGATCGCGTCGGACGAGTGGCGGATGGCCGCGAAGAACAGCTTCATCGTCGCGCCGTCGGCCACCGTCGTCGCGACGGTGCTCGGCACGCTCGCCGCGATCGGTCTCACGAAGGCCGACTTCCGCGGCAAGGGGCTGCTGATGGCCGTGCTGCTGTCGCCGATGATCGTGCCGGTCGTCGTGGTCGGCGTCGGCATGTACCTGTTCTTCGCGCCGCTCGGGCTCGCGAACACCTACACGGGGCTGATCGCCGCGCACGCGGCGCTTGGCGTGCCGTTCGTCGTGACGACGGTCGCGGCGACGCTGCAGGGCTTCAACCAGAACCTCGTGCGCGCGAGCCTGTCGCTCGGCGCGAATCCGGTGTCGACCTTCTTCCGCGTGACGCTGCCGGTGATCGCACCGGGCGTGATGTCGGGCGCGCTGTTCGCGTTCGCGACGTCGTTCGACGAAGTCGTCGTCACGCTGTTCCTCGCCGGTGCGGACCAGACCACGCTGCCGCGCCAGATGTTCACGGGCATCCGTGAGAACATCAGCCCGACGATCGCCGCGCTTGCCACGATCCTGATCATCTTCTCGACGAGCCTGCTGCTTGCGCTCGAATGGCTGCGCGGACGCAATGCGCGGCGCGCGGTGAGCTGAGCGGGCGGGCTTGCCCCCGGCACCCGAGTCGCCACGCGTCATGCGTGGCCGCGCATTGCTTTCATTTCGCTGACTGACGAGGCGGCCGCCTGCACGTTCGATGCGGCTCTGCAACAATACGGGGCGCGGCGGCGCGCGTTCCGTGCGGTGCGACCGGAACGCCGCCGCGAGTCCAATCCGCGACGCGGCGCAACGCGTCGCTCGTCAGCCGAGCCGTCATCTTGTCCGAATTCGCTACCCCCGCCGGCGCGCATGAGCCGGCCGTCAACTGGCGCGCGATGTCCGCCGTGCTGCTGGCCGTCGCGCTCGCGACGCTCGACACCGCGATCGCGAACACCGCGCTGCCCGCGATCGCCGCCGACCTGCATGCATCGCCGGCCGCGTCCGTATGGATCATCAACGCATACCAGCTCGCGATGGTCGCGACGCTGCTGCCGTTCGCATCGCTCGGCGACATCGTCGGCCACAAGCGCGTGTATATCGCCGGGCTCGCGGTGTTCACGCTCGCGTCGCTCGGCTGCTCGCTCGCGTCGACGCTGCCGATGCTGACGGCCGCGCGGATCGTGCAGGGCTTCGGCGCGAGCGCGATCATGAGCGTCAACGTCGCGCTGATCCGCGGCCTGTTCCCCGCGCACCGGCTCGGGCGCGGCGTCGGCTTCAACGCGCTCGTCGTCGGCGTGTCGTTCGCGGTGGGGCCGACGATCGCATCGCTGATCCTGTCGGTGGCCGCGTGGCCGTGGCTGTTCGCGGTGAACGTGCCGCTCGGCGTGTTCGCGCTCGCGGTGGCGATTCCGTCGCTGCCGCAGACAGCGCGCGGCAAGCACGTATTCGATCCGGTCGCCGCATTGTTCAACGTGATCACGTTCGCGTCGCTGATCTTCGCGCTCGGCGAATTCGCGCAGCGCGGGCCGCTTTCGATCGTGTTCGCGTCGGCCGCGGTCGCGCTCGCATTCGGCTGGCTGCTGATTCGCCGTCAGGCCGGGCACCCGGCGCCGATGATGCCGGTCGACCTGTTTCGCCGGCCGGTGTTCACGCTGTCCGCGCTGACCGCCGTGTGCGCGTTCGCCGCGCAGGGGCTCGCGTTCGTGTCGCTGCCGTTCTATTTTGAAACCGTCCTGCATCGCAACGCGGTCGAGACGGGGTTCCTGATGACACCGTGGTCGGCGATCGTCGCGCTCGCCGCGCCGATCGCGGGGCGCTTGTCGGACCGTTATCCGCCGGGGCTGCTCGGCGCGATCGGTCTTGCGTTGCTGAGCGCGGGCATGGTGTCGCTCGCCGCATTGCCGGCGGCGCCGGGCGTGATCGACATCGGCTGGCGGATGATGCTGTGCGGTGCGGGCTTCGGCTTCTTCCAGTCGCCGAACCTGAAGGCGCTGATGTCGAGCGCGCCGCCCGAGCGCAGCGGCGGCGCGAGCGGGATCATCGCGACCGCGCGGCTGATCGGGCAGGCGACCGGTGCTGCGCTCGTCGCGCTGTCGTTCGGGATCGCGGGGCGCCACGGGCCGACGCTTGCTTTGATGCTCGGTGCGGGGTTCGCCGGGGCGGCGAGTGTCGCGAGCGGGTTGCGGCTCTTTGCGCCGTCGCATCGGGCCGGCGTGGCGGCGGCGACCACCGAGCGCGTGAGCGAGCGCGCGGCGGAATAGGCAAGCGCAAGTCACGAGCCGGTGCGCGGCAACCTGCCGCCGCGCACCGGCCTTCAGGCTTCGCTCAGAACCCGCCCGACTTGATCAGCTGGTTGAGGTTCGCGATGTTCAGGCTGCCGAAGCCGGTCGTGTAATCCCAGCCGGTGCCTGCGTTGTAGCCATACCCCTGATAGCCGTTGTTCCCCGACACGACGTCGTAGCGCACGAGCGACGGACGCGACGGAATGTCCGCATAGAAATTGCCGGCCGGGAAGCCGAGGCCCGTGCCGTTCGCTGCGAGCAGGCGTGCCCAGAGGCCCGTGAAGATCGGCGCGGCGAGGCTCGTGCCGCCGATCTGCTGCAACTGGCCGTAGTTGTAGATGTACGCGCCGGTGCTTTGCGCGGCGTCGAACGACACGTCCGGCAACTGGCGGTTGCTGCCCGACTGCCACGACGGTGCGGGCAGGATCGTGCTGACGCCGCCGCCCGTCGCCCACAGCTTGCCGTTGCCGTCGAGCCCTTCGTTCCACACCGTCTCGTTCGAGAACGCACCCGACGACGTCGTGTAGAGCGTCGTGCCGCCGATCGCGAGCACGTGCGGCGACGAAGCCGGCCACGACACCGTGTAGTTCGAGCCGTCCGGATAGCCGCGGTTGTTGCACTCGTACACGCCTTCGTCGCCCGACGACACCGAGAAGGTCTGGCCCTGCGCCGCTGCCGTCGTGAAGATCTGTTCCTCGGCGTCGAGCGTGCCGTCCGCGTTTGCGTCGGTTTCGCACCAGCCGAGCGACACGTTGATCACCTTCGCGGTGTTGTCCGACACCGCGCGGTTGAACGCCTGCGTGAGTCCCGTGTTGCCGCTGGCGTTGAGGTCGGCCATGTAGAACACGAGCTTGCCGACCTGGCCGCCGGCCGAGCCGACGATCGACTGGCTGTCGAGATCCCATTCGCCCTGGCCGTCCTGGTCGTCGGTGTAGCTGCCGCCGGAGCCGTTGGTCTTGACGGTCTGCGTCGAGACCGTGCCGTAACCGTTGCTCGACGTGAACTGCTTCAGGTCCTGCAGCGTCTGCGACACGCCGCCGATCGTGATGATGCCGACGGTGACACCGGCTGCGGTCGGCACGCCGGTCGCGTTGTAGAGGCCCGGGAATTCCTTCGGATAATGGCCGGTCGCCGTGCCGGCCGCGAGCGCCTGCGGCTTCGACACGTTGCCGATGCGCAGCAGCGGCCGCGCGTGTGCGACGCTCTGCAGCCCGAGCACCGAGCCGACCACATCGCCGAGCGCGCGCGGCACCTGCGCGGTCGACGTGTTGGCGAAGCCCGAGCGGCCCGCGTATTCGAAGTGCACGAGCGACGTGTTGAATGCGGTCTTCACGGTGCCGGCCGTGCCGCGTGCGGACACCAGCAACCGGTTCGGTGCGACCTCGACGTTCACGAAGCCGCTCTTGTGCAGATAGTCGACGACCGACTTCACCTGCGCATCGGTCGGCGCGTAGTTGGCGAGGAACTGCTCGTGCGTGAGGTACTGGCGGTAATGCGCGCTGCCGGGCCGGTTCACGTCGCGCGCCAGTTGCTTGAGCTGCGCGGCATTGCGCAGCTTCAGGCTGACGACGACGTCGGTCGTTTCGCCGGCCGCGAGTTCGAGCGACGGCGCCGCACTGCGCGCCATCAACTGCGGGCCGGTCAGAAAGGCCTTCGTATGGGTATCGACCCAGTCCGTCGCCGCATGCGCCGCAGCGGCAGCGAACACGAGGGGGGCCACGCACGCGAGGCGGCGGGGCGACGGCAGGGGCAGGGCAAACCAGGCGTTCCTTTTCATCGGGAGTCCTTTTTAGGAGAGACGACGTTGCTGGAGCCCTCGACCCTTGTGGGGTCGCGAGCGGTGACGAGCGTAGGGCGTCGCTACCGTTCAGGTAGCTGCCAGTTTCCATAGCTGTCAGTTCTGACATCGGGGTGTGTGCGTGCACGCACAGCGTCGTATGCGCAGGCGATCGTGGGCGTGGCGAACGGAACCGGTTCGCGGCACGACGGCGCGGCAAAGCGCGACGTTCGCACGCACGAGTCGCTCGTCGCCGCGCCGGAACGTGCGCGATCGCGGAGTGGATCGACGCGTGAACGCGTGGCATGCGACCGGTCGTTGCCGCATGCCGCGTCGCACTATGTGGTCAAACGAAGCGATGCGGCAGGAACGGATTCGCACGTGCACAAGAAAGGGGCCGGTCGAACGCAAACGTTTCCCGAACTGTGGACCAGCGCGTCGGGCAGTCTTGCAGGCGGCTTTCGGATCGCGTGTCGCCCATGCGGATTAGAGGAAACGCTCGAATCCGGGGCGCGCGTGCACGCCGGTGGGTGAGCGGCAGAACCGCACCGGATTACACGACGCGGCTCGTGAAATTCCGCCTTGACGCGCATCGATCGGCGGCTATCCTTCAATCCATAACCAGTGAGTTATGAATTTTGAACGACATGCAGAACACACACGACATGCTTTTCAGAACCCTTGCCGATCCCACCCGCCGCGCGCTGTTCGAGCGGCTGTGCGCGGACGGCGAGCTGACGGTTGCCGCGCTGACGGCCCATGCGGGTGTGTCGCAGCCGGCCGTGTCGAAGCATCTCGGTGTCCTGAAGCAGGCCGGGCTCGTGAACGACCGTCACGAAGGCCGGCAGACGCACTACAGCGCACAGCCGCAAGCGCTGGCCCCGCTGATCGACTGGACGAGCCAGATGGCAGGTTTCTGGCAGAACCGGTTCGACGCCCTCGAAGATCTTCTGAAAAGGATCGACCAGTAATGAGCCATACAACCACCGAAACGCGTTCCGTCGTCGTCGACCGCGAACTGCCGCATCCGCCGGAGAAGATCTGGCGCGCGCTCACGCAACCGCACCTGATCGAGGCGTGGCTGATGAAGAGCGACTTCGAACCCGTCGCGGGCCGCGCCTTCAGCTTCCGCGCAGACTGGGGCTCGGTCGACTGCACGGTGCTGACGATCGAGCCGCCGCGCGTGCTGTCCTACACGTGGGCCGCGTACGGCCTCGAAAGCGTCGTCACGTGGACGCTCACGCCGACGCCGGCCGGCACGCACCTGCGGATGGAGCAGGTCGGCTTCCGCACGGACCAGGAGCAGGCGTACCGCGGTGCGCAGCACGGCTGGGTGCGGTTCCTCGAGTCGCTCGAACAGGTGCTGGCGCGTCCCGACGAAGGCACGGAGGCCCGCGCATGAACGCAACGGACCTCACGCCGTCGGAGCGCATCGACGCGCTGATCGCCGGCATCGCCGACTGGCGCGGCCCGCTCTTTGCCGACCTCCGTCAGACGATCCTCGCCGCCGACGACAGCATCGTCGAGGAATGGAAGTGGATGGGCAGCCCCGTATGGTCGTGCGACGGGATGATCGCGGTGGCGAACGCGCACAAGGGCAAGGTGAAGCTGACCTTCATGCATGGCGCGCATCTGCCCGATCCTGGCGGGCTGTTCAATGACGGCCTGGACGGCAATGCGCGGCGCGCGATCGACTTCTTCGAAGGCGACCGGCTCGACAAGCGAGCGCTGAAGACCCTCGTGCGCGCGGCGATCGAATACAACCGCACCCACTTGAAGAAGAACGCACGGGGAGCGGGCGCGAAGGCGCGCGGCGACAAGGCGGCGTGACGAGCCTGACAATCGGCAACATTGCGTGACGCGAACAGGCAAAAAAAAGCCCGACACGAGGTCGGGCATCCAAATCGGCCGCAACCGCCCGCGAGGCGGCTGCGGCACCTGCAAAAGCAGGGCGCTTACGCTGCGAGCAGCGAGCGCAGCACGAACGGCAGGATACCGCCGTGCTTGTAGTAGTCGACTTCGATCGGCGTATCGATGCGCAGCAGGACCTGCACGCGCTGCGTTTCGCCGTTCTTGCGGTTGATCACGAGCGTGACGTCCTGCTGCGGCTTGAAGTCGTCGCCGAGGCCTTCGATGTCGAACGTCTCGTCGCCGGTGATGCCGAGCGACTGGACGCTGTCCGAGCCCTTGAACTGCAGCGGCAGCACGCCCATGCCGACCAGGTTCGAGCGGTGGATACGCTCGAAGCTGCGTGCGATCACGGCCTTCACGCCGAGCAGCTGCGTGCCCTTCGCGGCCCAGTCGCGCGACGAGCCCGTGCCGTATTCTTCGCCCGCGAACACGACGGTCGGCGTATCGGCTGCGACGTACTGCATTGCCGCGTCGTAGATCGACTGCTGTTCGCCGCTCGGCTGGTGGATCGTCAGGCCGCCTTCGACGCGCGTGCCGTCCGCCTTCGCCGGGATCATCAGGTTCTTGATCCGGACGTTCGCGAACGTACCGCGCATCATCACGTCGTGGTTGCCGCGGCGCGAGCCGTAGCTGTTGAAGTCGGCCTTCTGCACGCCGTTTTCCTTCAGCCACTTGCCCGCCGGCGAGTCTTCCTTGATCGAGCCTGCCGGGCTGATGTGGTCGGTCGTGACCGAGTCACCGAAGATGCCCAGCGCGCGCGCGCCCTTGACCGTCGGGATCGATGCAGCCGGCTCCATCGAGAAGTCGTTGCCGAAGAACGGCGGCTCGGCGATGTAGGTCGACTTCGGCCAGTCGTAGACCTGGCCCGATTCGCCCTCGATCTTGCTCCAGAGGTCGCCCTTCTTGGTCAGCTTCGAGTAGTTGTCCTCGAACTTCTTCGGATCGAGTGCGAACTTGAGCAGCGCGTGGATTTCGTCGCTCGTCGGCCAGATGTCGCCGAGGTAGATGTCGCGGCCGCCCTTGCCCTTGCCGACCGGCTCGGTCATCAGGTCGCGCGTGATGTTGCCGGCGATCGCGTACGCGACGACGAGCGGCGGCGACGCGAGGAAGTTCGCGCGGATGTTCGGGTGGATACGCGCTTCGAAGTTACGGTTGCCCGACAGCACGGCTGCCGCGACGATGTCGTTCTTCGTGATCGCTTCGTTCAGCTCCGGCGTCAGGTCGCCCGCGTTGCCGATACAGGTCGTGCAGCCATACGCCGCGACTTCGAAACCGAGCTTCGACAGGTAGGGCAGCAGGCCCGTCTTCGTCAGGTACTCGGTGACGATGCGCGATCCCGGCGCGAGCGAGGTCTTGATCTTCGGATCGACCGTGAGGCCGGCCTCGACCGCCTTCTTCGCGAGCAGGCCGGCGGCCAGCAGCACGCTCGGGTTCGACGTGTTCGTGCACGACGTGATCGCGGCGATCAGGATGTCGCCGTTCTTCACGTCGACGCCGTTGCTCGTCGTGTACTGCGTGCCGAGGTCGTCCGCCTTCTTCGCGAAGCCGTTTTCCGCGACCGGCTTCGAGAACAGGTCGGTGAACGTCGACTTGACGTGGCCGATCTCGATGCGGTCCTGCGGGCGCTTCGGGCCGGCCAGCGACGGGGCGACCGTCGTCAGGTCCAGCGTCACGACCTTCGTGTAGTCGATGTCGCCGGCCTTCGGGATGCCGAACAGCTTCTGCGCCTTGAAGTAGTTTTCGAACGCGGCGATTTCCGCCTTCGTGCGGCCCGTGCCTTCGAAGTATTCGATCGTCTTTTCGTCGACCGGGAAGAAGCCCATCGTCGCGCCGTATTCCGGCGCCATGTTGCCGATCGTTGCGCGATCCGGCAGCGACAGCGACTTCGTGCCTTCGCCGAAGAACTCGACGAACTTGCCGACGACCTTCTCCTTGCGCAGCATTTCGGTGATCGTCAGCACCAGGTCGGTGGCCGTCACGCCTTCGCGCAGCTTGCCCTTCAGCTCGACGCCGACGACGTCCGGCGTCAGGAAGTACACCGGCTGGCCGAGCATGCCGGCTTCCGCCTCGATGCCGCCCACGCCCCAGCCGACCACGCCGATGCCGTTGATCATCGTCGTATGGCTGTCCGTGCCGACGAGGGTGTCCGGGTAGTACACGGTGTCCGCGCCGTCGGCCTTCTTGTGCACGCCGCGCGCCAGGTATTCGAGGTTCACCTGGTGGACGATGCCGACGCCCGGCGGCACGACCTTGAACGTGTCGAATGCCTGCATGCCCCACTTCATGAACTGGTAGCGCTCGTTGTTGCGCTGGAATTCCAGCTTCATGTTCAGGTCGAGCGCGTCCTTCTGGCGGAAGTAGTCGATCTGGACCGAGTGGTCGACGACGAGATCGACCGGGACCAGCGGCTCGATCTTCTTCGGGTTCTTGCCCGTACGCTCCGCGACGCCGCGCATGGCCGCGATGTCGGCGAGCAGCGGCACGCCCGTGAAGTCCTGCAGCACGACGCGCGACACCACGAACGGAATCTCGTCGACGCGCTTCGCGGTCGGCTTCCAGTTCGCGAGCTGCTCGATGTGCTCTTCGGTGATCTTCTTGCCGTCGTAGTTGCGCAGCACGGACTCGAGCACGATACGGATCGACACCGGCAGGCGTTCGATCTTCGTCTTCAGTTCCTTGCCGAGCTGCGGCAGCGAGTAGAACTTGCCTTTGCCGGAACCGCTGTCGAATTCCTTGAGGGTCTTGTGGAGATTGTGGGCCATGGTGATTTTCCTGGGTTTAAGGCTAGGAAACTACGTGTCCTGTAAATGACGGCTATATCACATACAAGTCGACGTACTCATCGACCGGCATCGCTTCGAGCTTTGCCTGGTCCAGCGACACGTCGAGAATCGCTTGTTGCTGCTTTGCCGGGAAGCGGCGGGCAAGGTTGGTCCTGAACTTCTCGACCAGGAGCGGGATGCCTTCCGCACGCCGCCGCCGATGGCCGAGCGGGTATTCGACCGCCACCTCGGCAAGCTTCGACCCGTCCGTGAACTCGATCGTCAGTGCATTCGCGATCGAGCGCTTGTCCGGGTCGTGGTAATCCTTCGTGAACTGCGGATCCTCGACGCAGACCGTTTTCGCGCGCAGCGCGTCGATGCGGGGATCGGCGGCGGCCGAGTCTTCGTAATCGGCGGCGGTCAGCCGGCCGAACAGCAGCGGCACGGCGACCATGTACTGGATGCAGTGGTCGCGGTCGGCCGGATTGGCGAGCGGGCCCTGCTTGTCGATGATGCGGATCGCGGCCGCATGCGTGCGGATCGTGATCCGGCTGATGTCGTCGGTCGTGCGGCCCGCGGCGGCGAGCTGCGCATGCAGCTGCAGCGCGGCCTCGGCGGCCGTTTGCGCGTGGAACTCGGCAGGGAACGCGATCTTGAACAGCACGTTTTCCATCACGTACGTGCCGTACGGGCGCTGGAAGCGGAACGGCTTGCCGTCGAACAGCACGTCGTAGAAGCCCCATGTCTTGGCGGTGAGTGCCGACGGGTAGCCCATTTCACCCGTTTTCGCGATCAGCGCGAGGCGCACCGCGCGGGAGGTCGCGTCGCCGGCCGCCCATGATTTGCGCGAGCCCGTGTTCGGCGCGTGGCGGTAGGTGCGCAGCGCCTGGCCGTCGACGAACGCGTTGGACACCGCGTTGATCAGCTCGTCGCGCGTGAGCCCGAGCAGCCGGCCGACGACGGCCGTCGATGCGACCTTCACGAGCAGCACGTGGTCGAGCCCGACCGCATTGAACGAATTCTCGAGTGCGAGGCAGCCCTGGATCTCGTGGGCCTGGATCATCGCGACCAGCACGTCGCGCATCGTGAGCGGCTTCCTGCCGGCCGCGACGGCCGTGCGGGAGAGCCAGTCGGCCGTCGCCAGGATGCCGCCGAGATTGTCGGACGGATGGCCCCATTCGGCGGCGAGCCAGGTGTCGTTGAAGTCCAGCCAGCGGATCATCGCGCCGATGCCGAACGCGGCCTGGACGGGATCGAGCTGGAAGGACGTGCCGGGCACCTTCGCGCCGTTCGGCACGATCGTGCCGGGCACGACGGGGCCGAGCAGCTTGGTGCAGGCAGGGTAGGACAGCGCCTCGAGTCCGCATCCGAGCGTGTCGATCAGGCAATGACGCGCCGTCTCCAGCGCGAGCGCGCTGTCGATGCCGGCATTCAGCACGTAGTCGACGATATCGACGAGTACCGTATCCGGAGCAGGGCGGACGTTGGAGACCGGGGCGGACATCGAGGGGCCGATGGGAACGCGCTTAGTTCGTTGCCGGCTTCAGCTCGTTCGACTGCGTCGGTGCCGGCGTGCCTTGTGCCATTTCCGGCGTCACGCATTCGTCCGCGAGGCGCTCGCCGCCGTTTGCGTCGGAGAACAGCATCGCCTTGGTCGGGATCACGATCAGCTTGAAGCCTGCTGCCGGATCGTAGAACGTGTCCGCGCCCGTCGTCGTGGCCTGACGCGGCAGCTTGTAGTTCTTCTTCGCCCAGTGAACCGTGACCACCTGGTCGCGCTTCATGTCACCGGCGAGGTCGAACGACAGACCTTCCTTGCAGGACCACTTGACCGCGCCGTCCGGTACCGGATCGACCTTGGCTGCGGCGCGTGCCTGTGCCTTCTTGCTGCGCGGGATGATGCGCTTGGCCGGCGCCGGGCGCTTGGCCGTTGCCTTCTTCGCGGTCGTCGTGGTCGCACCCTGGGCAAACGCGCTCGGAGCCGACACCAGCATCGTGGCGGACAAGGCGCCGATGGCGGTAGCGATCAGGAGTTTCTTCATGGAGTCAGAACCTTTCGATAATCAGTTGACAAGGGCCGGCAATCGAATTGCCGGCCGGTTTGAAACTGCACGCGCCCCGAAAGCGCGCAGCGGCCGCTATTTTCACCTATTTGGCCGCGTCCATATCAGGTTTTCGGGCTCCGTTACGTTTTTTGTCGTTTCGCAAACCTCTATCCGGTTCGCGTGTCGTCGAATGCATGAAACTCGTGTATCGGCGGCCGCCGCGCGCTTACGGCGCGCTGCCCGCGGCGGCCGGGCCGAACAGCGGCGCGGCCTCGGCCGGTACGGGCTGGCCGGTGGCCCGCGCGCGGCGCAGCACCGACCAGTAATACCGGTAGCTCGCGCGATCGTGCAGCGTATCACCGTGGCGTGTCGGCCCCCAGTCGGCGGCCTGCGCGGCCAGCAGGATCTCGGCGGCCAGCGCGACCTCGTCGGTACGCGGTGCGAATGCGTCGACGATCGGCCGGATCTGCGCGGGGTGGATGCTCCACATCCGCGTGAAGGCGAATTCGTCGCGCGCGCGGCGTGCATCGGCGGCGACGACGCTCATGTCGCGCACCTCGGTCGTCACGTTGTGCGACGGCGTCTTGCCGTGCGCATGGCAGGCCGCGGCGATTTCCAGCTTCGCGCGGCGCACGAGCGGATGCTCGAACTGGCCGGGCGAGCGCATCGCGGCATCGGGAATCGCGCCATGGTGCGCGGAGACGAAATCCATCAGCCCGAAGCTCAGCGTGCCGACCGTCGGCAGCGCGGCGAGGGCGGCCGCCTGCGCGAGCGCGCCGTGCGTCTCGACCAGCACGTCGACCGGGATCGGCTGCGCGATGCCGAGCTCGCGGCGCGTGCCTTCGATGAACGCGGTCATTTCGGCTGCGTCGGCGGCACTCGCGATCTTCGGGAGCGTGATGTAGGCGGGGGCGCGCGACGCGCGCAGCACGATGCGCACGTCGTCGCGCCAGTGCGGATGGGAAAAGTCGTGGATACGGACGCCGACGCGGCCGAAGCGGTTTTCGTCGCTGCCGAGCATGTCGGCGACGAGTGCCGCGTGCGCGGCTTCCTGGCCGACGGCCGCGCCGTCTTCGCAGTCGAGCGTGATGTCGAACACGGGGCCCGTTTCGGCCTGCAGCGCGAGCGACTTGCGCATCAGCTTTTCGCTGCCCGCGTAGTGATCGCAACAGGGCAGGATCGCGGGCGGGGACGCCCCGTCGTACAGCACTTGTGCAGGAGTGAGCGCGGCCATCTCGTCTACGTCAGGGAAGCGGGTCAACGTGGAGAAAATCGGATTCGGGCGCGTTCTGGGCCAGTGCGCGGCGGGCGCGGGGCGGCAAAACGGGCGCGGATCGGATCGTTCGGCCGGGCCGGCGGCTGGCGCCGGCCCGGGCCGGAACCGGGCGGCCCGAGAGCCGCCCGGCAAAGGCACGTGATGCTTAGTTCTTCAGCAGGTGGGCAACGCCATCGCGCTCTTCGAGCAGCTCGGCCAGCGTGCCGTCCATCTTCTCGCGCGAGAATGCGTCGATTTCCAGGCCTTCGACGCGCTTGTACTCGCCGTTTTCGCACACGACCGGCACGCCGTAGATGATGTCTTCGGGGATGCCGTACGAGCCGTCCGACGGGATGCCCATCGTGACCCACTTGCCGTTCGTGCCGAGGACCCAGTCACGCACGTGGTCGATCGCCGCGTTGGCTGCCGACGCCGCCGACGACAGGCCGCGCGCTTCGATGATCGCCGCGCCGCGCTTGCCGACGGTCGGGATGAACGTGTCACGGTTCCACACGTCGTCGTTGATCAGCTTCAGCAGCGATTCGCCTTCGGCGGTCGCGAAGCGGAAGTCGGGGTACATCGTCGGCGAGTGGTTGCCCCACACGGCGAGCTTCTCGATCGAGGCGACCGGCTTGCCCGACTTCGCTGCGAGCTGCGACAGCGCGCGGTTGTGGTCGAGGCGCAGCATCGCCGTGAAGTTCTTCTTCGGCAGATCCGGCGCCGACTTCATCGCGATGTAGGCGTTCGTGTTCGCCGGGTTGCCGACCACCAGGACCTTCACGTCGCGGCTGGCGACTTCGTTCAGCGCAGCGCCCTGAACCGTGAAGATTTCGGCGTTCGCCGACAGCAGGTCCTTGCGCTCCATGCCCTTCGAGCGCGGACGTGCGCCGACCAGCAGTGCGACGTCGGCATCCTTGAATGCGACCTTCGGATCGTCGGTGATCACGACGCCCGCCAGCAGCGGGAACGCGCAATCGTCGAGTTCCATCACGACGCCTTTGACGGCGGCTTGGGCTTGCGGGAGGTCGAGCAGTTGCAGGATGACCGGCTGGTCCTTGCCGAGCAGGTCGCCGTTCGCGATGCGGAACAGCAGGGAGTAAGCGATTTGACCTGCGGCGCCGGTGACGGCAACGCGCTTTGCGGGCTTAGCCATTGAAAATCTCCAGGACGGGTGAAGCGTTGGACGCTAGCGAAAACGCCATTCTATGCGCGTTGTGCGAAGCGTTGCATTGAAGCAGGGCGGAGGACTCGCGATGGCAGACGCGGTGAACCTGGAGACGGCCGTGGCACGTAGCCGGGGACGCGCTTTTGCACCCGCGAACCCTTGCTCGACCGGGAGTGTAGGAGCCGTCACGCGCAAAGTCAAACGGTATCATATGTCTTATATAAGACAGATGTTTTGCGGAAATTGAGTGGACGAAAAAGTGCGGTTTGTGATGAAATGCGCGCCATGACATCGAACCAGGCGAATACCGCGAATCAGACCGGCGCAGGCGGCCCAGGGCAGCCGGGCGCGAGCGATCCCGCGCCTTCGCCTGCGGCGCCGCCGTCGCCGACGTTCAGCCCGTTATACCAGCAGATTAAGTCATTGATCACGCAAAGTCTCGAATCCGGTGAATGGAAGCCGGGCGAGATCATCCCGAGCGAGGTGGAGCTCGCGGCCCGCTACAAGGTCAGCCAGGGCACCGTCCGCAAGGCGATCGACGAACTGGCCGCGGAAAACCTCGTGGTCCGGCGGCAGGGCAAGGGCACTTTTGTTGCGACGCACAATGAAGATCGCGCGCAGTTCCGCTTCCTGCGCCTGCTGGCCGACGACGGTGCCGAGCATCCGCACGTGAGCCGCCTGCTCGAATGCCGGCGCCTGCGCGCGCCGGCCGAGATCGCGCGGCAGCTCGACCTGAAGCCGGCTGACCCGGTCGTGCAGGTGCGCCGCCTGCTGGAGTTCGAGAACGAAGTGACGGTGCTCGACGAGATCTGGCTGCCGGGCGCGATGTTCCGCGGGCTCACGTTCGAGCGGCTGAGCGAGTACAAGGGGCCGCTCTACGCGATGTTCGAGACGGAGTTCGGCACGCGGATGATTCGCGCGACGGAGAAGATCCGCGCGGTGGCGGCGGAGCCGGCGGTGGCCGACCTGCTGCACGTGCCGGCGGGTTTTCCGTTGCTGTCGGTCGAGCGCGTGTCCTATACATATGGTGACCGGCCGGTGGAGGTGCGTCGCGGCTGGTATGTCACAACCGGGTACTACTATCAGAATGACTTGAGTTGACGGAGTTTCGGCTCAAGCCGAGTGCGTTCGCGTTTCCCACGCTCGCGAAGCACGTTTCGGGCCGCCTTTTGTTCTAGTTCGCGCAACTATCCAGAGCAGACTTTCGCTGCAGCGCGATATAAAAAGGCGCTAAAATCGCGGATTAGTGTGACAACATAGTAGGGGTCTAGCATGACTGATGCAGTAAGAAAGCCGAGGCCGGAATACCGGAACATCGGATTCGCCGATATCACGATGAAATATCGCATGCCGCTGGCAGCGATATTGTCGATTCTCCATCGAGTCAGCGGCGCGCTGCTGTTCTTGTTCCTGCCGTTCCTGCTGTTCCTCTTCGACCAGAGCCTCACGTCCGAGCTCAGCTTCGAAGTCTTCAAGGCTTTCCTCTCCAACATCATCGTCAAGCTGATCGTCCTCGCACTGTCGTGGGCCTTCTTCCACCATTTCTGCGCCGGCATTCGCCACCTGCTGATGGACGTCAACCACGACGCCGTCACGAAGGAAGGCGGCAAGCGGACGGCAGTCGTCGTCTTTGTCGTCTCGATCGCCCTGACGATCGCCATGGCACTCAAACTGTTCGGAGCATTCTAAGAAAATGGCAGCCAATAACCGAATCGGCTCGAAGCGCCTCGTCGTCGGCGCACATTACGGCCTGCGCGACTGGCTTGCGCAGCGCATCACCGCCACGATCATGGCGGTCTACACGGTCATTCTGCTCGTCCTGTTCTTCGGCGCGCACGATTTCTCGTACGAAGGCTGGGCATCGATCTTCGCCGCGCAATGGATGAAGCTCGCGACCTTCGTGATGCTGCTTTCCCTCTTCTACCACGCATGGGTCGGCGTGCGCGACATCTGGATGGACTACGTGAAGCCCGTCGGTGTGCGCCTGCTGCTGCAATCGCTGACCATCGTCTGGCTGCTCGCATGTGCGGGCTACGCCGCGCAGATTCTCTGGAGAGTGTAAAGAATGGCTGCAATCAAAACTAATCTCCCGCGCCGCAAGTTTGACGTCGTGATCGTCGGCGCGGGCGGCTCCGGCTTGCGCGCAGCGCTGCAACTGTCGCGCGCGGGCCTGTCGGTCGGCGTGCTGTCGAAGGTGTTCCCGACGCGTTCGCACACGGTGGCCGCGCAGGGCGGTATCGGTGCGTCGCTCGGCAACATGAGCGAAGACAACTGGCACTTCCACTTCTACGACACGATCAAGGGCTCCGACTGGCTCGGCGACCAGGACGCGATCGAGTTCATGTGCCGTGAAGCGCCGAACGTCGTGTACGAACTCGAACACTTCGGCATGCCGTTCGACCGCAACGCGGACGGCACGATCTACCAGCGCCCGTTCGGCGGCCATACCGCGAACTACGGCGAGAAGCCGGTCCAGCGCGCATGCGCGGCCGCCGACCGTACCGGTCACGCGCTGCTGCACACGCTGTACCAGCAGAACGTCGAAGCGAAGACGCAGTTCTTCGTCGAATGGATGGCGCTCGACCTGATCCGCGACGCGGACGGCGACGTGCTCGGCGTGACGGCCCTCGAGATGGAGACGGGCGACGTCTACATCATGGAAGGCAAGACGACGCTGTTCGCGACGGGCGGCGCAGGCCGGATCTTCGCGGCATCGACCAACGCGTTCATCAACACCGGCGACGGCCTCGGCATGGCTGCGCGCTCGGGCATCGCGCTGCAGGACATGGAGTTCTGGCAGTTCCACCCGACCGGCGTGGCCGGCGCGGGCGTGCTGATCACCGAAGGCGTGCGCGGCGAAGGCGGTATCCTGCGCAACGCGAACGGCGAGCGCTTCATGGAACGCTATGCACCGACGCTGAAGGACCTGGCGCCGCGTGACTTCGTGTCGCGTTCGATGGACCAGGAAATCAAGGAAGGCCGCGGCGTGGGTCCGAACAAGGATCACGTGCTGCTCGACCTGTCGCACATCGGCGCCGAGACGATCATGAAGCGTCTGCCGTCGATCCGCGAAATCGCGCTGAAGTTCGCGAACGTCGACGCGATCAAGGAACCGATCCCGGTCGTCCCGACGATCCACTACCAGATGGGCGGCATCCCGACCAACATCCACGGCCAGGTCGTCGGCACGTCGCGCGGTCACAAGGATCCGGTCAACGGCTTCTACGCAGTGGGCGAATGCTCGTGCGTGTCCGTGCACGGCGCGAACCGCCTCGGCACGAACTCGCTGCTGGACCTCGTGGTGTTCGGCCGTGCGGCCGGCAACCACATCGTCGAGCACGTGAAGAGCCAGAAGGAACACAAGCCGCTGCCGGCCGATGCAGGCGAATTCTCGCTGGCGCGCCTGGCGAAGCTGGACAAGTCGACCTCGGGCGAATACACGCAGGACGTCGCGAACGACATCCGTTCGACGATGCAGAAGCACGCAGGTGTGTTCCGCACGTCGGAGCTGCTGAAGGAAGGCGTCGACCAGATGGCCGGCCTGAAGGCGCGCGTGGAAAACATCCACCTGAAGGACAAGTCGAAGGTGTTCAACACCGCGCGCGTCGAAGCGCTCGAGCTGGAGAACCTGATCGAAGTGGCCCGCGCCACGATGGTGTCGGCGGAAGCCCGCAAGGAAAGCCGTGGCGCGCACGCACACAGCGACTACGAACACCGCGACGACGAGAACTGGCTGCGCCACACGCTGTGGTACAGCGAAGGCGATCGCCTCGACTACAAGCCGGTTCAAATGAAGCCGCTGACGGTCGACTCCGTGCCGCCGAAGCCGCGCACGTTCTAAGCCGAGTCAAAGGAATCCGAAATGGCAAAACGCATTTTTGAAGTCTACCGCTACGATCCGGACAAGGACGCAGCGCCGCGCATGCAGACGTACGAGCTCGAGATCCAGCATGAGCGCATGCTGCTCGACGCACTGGTGAAGCTGAAGGCACTGGACGAGACGCTGTCGTTCCGCCGTTCGTGCCGTGAAGGCGTGTGCGGCTCGGACGCGATGAACATCAACGGCAAGAACGGTCTCGCGTGCCTGACGAACCTGAACGACCTGCCGCAGAAGATCGTGCTGCGTCCGCTGCCGGGCCTGCCCGTCGTGCGCGACCTGATCGTCGACATGACGCACTTCTTCAACCAGTACCACTCGATCAAGCCGTACCTGATCAACGACGCGCCGCCGCCGGAGAAGGAACGCCTCCAGTCGCCGGAAGAACGGGACGAGCTCGACGGCGTGTACGAGTGCATTCTGTGCGCGAGCTGCTCGACGTCGTGCCCGAGCTTCTGGTGGAACCCGGACAAGTTCGTCGGCCCGGCCGGCCTGCTGCAGGCTTACCGCTTCATCGCGGACAGCCGCGACACCGCTACCGGCGAGCGTCTCGACAACCTGGAAGACCCGTACCGTCTGTTCCGTTGCCATACGATCATGAACTGCGTCGACGTTTGCCCGAAGGGCCTGAACCCGACGAAGGCGATCGGCAAGATCAAGGAACTGATGGTTCGCCGCGCGGTTTAAGGCCGGGCTGCAATGAGCGACGATTCGCATCAATCCGACCCGCACCGTCGCGCGCGCCTTCGCTGGCGCGCGCGGCGGGGTCTGCTGGAAAACGACATCGTATTCGAGCGTTTCTTCGGCAGATACGAGCATGACCTCACCGATGCAGACGTAGGCGCGTTGTCGCGCCTGCTCGATCTGAGCGACAACGACCTGATGGACTTGCTCCTCGCGCGCAAGGAACCAGAAGGCGACCTAGACAGCCCGGACATTCACCGGCTGTTGGAGATGCTGCGCAACGTGTAACGCCCAGGTGTGACACGTTGTGCCCGTTATCGAATCCCGTTTCTTTATTTCGATTGAGGATGTGCCATGACTCCGTCTGATGTTAAAGCCACGCTATCGTTCAGCGACAACTCGCCGAGCGTCGAACTGCCGATCTACAAGGGCACGATGGGCCCGGACGTGATCGACATCCGCAAGCTGTACGGCCAGACCGGCAAGTTCACGTACGACCCGGGCTTCATGTCGACGGCAGCTTGTAATTCGGCGATCACGTACATCGACGGCGACAAGGGCGAGCTGCTGTACCGCGGCTACCCGATCGACAACCTCGCGCAAAACGCGGACTTCCTCGAAAGCTGCTACCTGCTGCTGAAGGGCGAACTGCCGAACGCAGCGCAGAAGAAGGAATTCGTCGACACCGTCACGAAGCACACGATGGTGCACGAGCAGATGCACTTCTTCTTCCGTGGTTTCCGCCGCGACGCGCACCCGATGGCGATCCTGGTCGCCGCAGTCGGCGCGCTGTCGGCGTTCTACCACGACTCGCTCGACATCAACGATCCGCGTCACCGTGAAGTGTCGGCGATCCGCATGATCGCGAAGCTGCCGACGCTCGTCGCGATGGCATACAAGTACAGCATCGGCCAGCCGTTCGTGTATCCGAAGAACTCGCTGTCGTACAGCGCGAACTTCATGCACATGATGTTCTCGAACCCGTGCGAAGAGTACAAGGTCAACGACGTGCTCGTCCGCGCACTCGACCGTATCCTGATCCTGCACGCCGACCACGAGCAGAACGCATCGACGTCGACCGTCCGCCTGGCCGGCTCGTCGGGCGCGAACCCGTTCGCATGTATCGCGGCCGGTATCGCGTGTCTGTGGGGCCCGGCGCACGGTGGTGCGAACGAAGCCGCGCTGAACATGCTCGAGCAGATCGGTTCGCCGGACAACATCCCCGAATTCATCAAGCAGGTGAAGGACAAGAATTCGGGCGTGAAGCTGATGGGCTTCGGTCACCGCGTGTACAAGAACTACGACCCGCGTGCAAAGCTGATGCGCGAAACGTGCTACGAAGTGCTGAACGAACTGGGCCTGCACGACGACCCGCTGTTCAAGCTCGCGATGCAGCTCGAGAAGATCGCGCTGGAAGACGAATACTTCGTGTCGCGCAAGCTGTACCCGAACGTCGACTTCTACTCGGGCATCGTTCAGCGCGCGCTGGGCATCCCGACGTCGATGTTCACGTGTATCTTCGCGATGGCACGTACGGTCGGTTGGATCGCACAGTGGAACGAAATGATCGGCGATCCGGAGCAGAAGATCGGCCGTCCGCGTCAGCTGTTCATCGGCGACACGCCGCGCGAAGCGAAGCCGCTCAACGCACGTTAAGCCGTGTGTGGCGCGAACGGCCGGCAGGCCGCTCGCGTCGGGCAATCGCAACGCCACGACACCCCGACGGGTTATCCCGTCGGGGTGTTTTCATTTGCGCGCCGGATCGGCGCGATGCTCCAGGGACGGCGGGCGGGTGTCGAGTGCGGGCGCGTCGTCATCGGGCGCGTGGCCGTGCCGCACGAAGAACTGCCGGTAGGCGCCGGGCGTCATCCCGCGTGCGGCGAGGAACTGGCGGTTGAAGTTCGCGGCGTTCGGAATGCCGCAGCGCGCGGCCACGGTCGCGATCGGCCAGTCGGTGCCGACGAGATGGCGGCACGCGTGCGCGAGCCGCAGCCGCTGCACGTAGCGCCCGACGCTTTCGCCGAGATGCCGGACGAACAGGCGCTGCAGCGTGCGTTCGGACAGGTGCGCAGCGGCGGCGAGCGCGTCGATGCGCAGCGGTTCGTGGAAGTGCCGGTCGATCGCGTCGAGCACGCGGTCGAGGCGCTCGGCTTCGGGGGCGGCCGTATCGGCGTGCGGTGTCGTGCGTTCGGTCCGGTCGTAGGCGTGCGCTGTGGCGAGCGGTTCGCCGCCGGCTTCCGCGAGATCGGCGAGCGTGTCGAGCGCGGCCGCGAGCCTGGTGCGCGGCGACGGATCGAGCAGGTGCGGCAGCCGCGCCCGCATCGCACGGGCTGTGTCCGTGTCGAAGCGCAGGCCCGGTGCGGCACGCCGCAGCAGCGAACGCAGCGGCGCGTATTCGGGACAACAGTCGGCCAGCCGCCGAGCCCAGTCGCCGTCGAACCAGATGACGACGGCGACTTCGGGCGCATCGCGATCGATGCGTGCGTTCGACGACCAGGTATGCGGCAGGTTGGGCGGCACGAGCACCAGGTCGTCGTCCGCATAGTGCGCGACGTGATCGCCGATGAAGCGCCGGCCGCGGCTGTTGAGCGTCAGCGTCAGTTCGTACTCGGGATGGCGATGCCATTCGAACGGAATGCGCGCGAGCTGGCGGTGATAGACACGGATCGAACAGCCGGGAGCGAACGTCACGTGCTCGTACTGCGGTTTCATCGCGGCCTCCGGGAGAGGGCGGGCATCGCGCCATGGCATGATCGAGGGCGATCGTCACGACGGAGCAATGCCATGTTTTCACATGTTTGCGTGGGCGTCAGCGATACCGCGCGCGCCTACGATTTCTACGCGCCGCTGTTCGCGGAACTCGGGCTGCGCCTGAAATTCCGCGAGCCGGACGGCTGGTCGGGCTGGATGCCGGCCGACGCCGACCGGCCGCTGTTCTTCTTCGGCCAGCCGCTCGACGGCCGCGCGCCCGAACCGGGCAACGGCCACACGATCGCGTTCGTTGCGCCGACGCGCGCGCACGTCGATCGCTGCCACGCGCTCGCGCTGCGCCACGGCGGCACCTGCGAAGGGCCGCCGGGCCTGCGGCCGGACTATCACCGCGATTACTACGGCGCCTATTTCCGCGATCCGGACGGCAACAAGCTGTGCGTGGTCTGCCATCGTCCCGAGTGATCCAGGGTTGTCAGGATTGTATTGATAGTTGGCCGGATAACGGTGATCTCGGCTGCGCGCCGGCCGTACGCTGACGACACATCACGACACCTGTCAGCGAGGAGACCACGATGCAACTGACGATTGACGATTTGCCTGCCGCGATTCGCGACGCGAAAAAGCGGCTGCGCACCGACCTGCCCGGTTATGCGGCCACGTTCCGCGACCTGGAGGGCGACATCGCGCGGCAGGTCGACGCGATCCGCCGCGCGCATGCGCATGGCCACGACGTGATTCCGGTGGTGCCGTTCGCGGACATCGCGGGCGGGACCGTCGATCCGCGCGCGGTCGCAGCGATCCGCGCGCATGGCGCGGTCGTGATCCGTCGCGTATTCGATGCGCGGCAGGCGCGCGACTGGAACGACGAGATCGGCGCGTACCTGGACGCGAACCGCTTCGCCGAGCGGCTCGATGCGCGCGCCGAGGACCGCTATTTCGGCAACCTTGCGTCGGGCAAGCCGCAGATCTACGGCGTTTATTGGTCGAAGCCGCAGGTGGCTGCGCGCCAGTCGCCGGCGCTGACGCAGGCGCGCGTGTTCCTGAACCGCCTGTGGCGGCACGCCGACGGCGGGCGTACGCACTTCGATCCCGACCAGGTGCCGGCCTATGCGGACCGGATTCGCCGCCGCCCGCCCGGCTCGACGTCGCTCGGGCTGTCGCCGCATGTCGACGGCGGTTCCGTCGAACGCTGGCTCGGCGCGAACTTCCGCCAGGTCTACCGTCACGTGCTGGCCGGCCGCTGGCGTGATTACGACCCGTTCGATGCGGCGTTCCGTCCGGACGTCGAGGAGATTCCGTCGCCGGCCGTGTGCTCGATGTTCCGCACGTTCCAGGGCTGGACCGCGCTCACGCCGCAGGGGCCGGGCGACGGCACGCTGCAGTTGATCCCGGTTGCGAACGCGATGGCCTATGTCGTGCTGCGCGCGCTGCAGGACGATGTCGCCGACGACGACCTGTGCGGCGCGCGTCCGGGTCGCGCGCTGTCGATCCGGCCTGAATGGCACGCACTGTTGCTCGATGCGCTGGTGCCGATCCCGCACATGGAGCCGGGCGACGCGGTGTTCTGGCACGGCGACGTCGTGCACGCGGTCGAGGATGCGCACCGCGGCAGCGGCGACAGCAACGTGATGTACATCGCGGCCGCGCCCGGTTGCGCGAAGAACGACGCGTACCTGCTGCGCCAGCGGGCCGCGTTCCTGCGCGGCGAGAGCCCGCCCGATTTCCCGGCCGACCATTTCGAGGTCGAATTCGACGGACGCGGCGGGGAGGGCGATCTCTCGGCGCTCGGCCGTTCGCAGATGGGGTTCGGGCCGGGCGCTTAGCCCGCGTCGCACGGGAAAGCGGCCGTTCGCCACGCGGTTGCGCGTTGCGCAACATGAGTGAACGGCCGTCTGCCGAATCCGCTGCGGGCAGCGTGCAATTCGACGCAATCGGCTGTCGGCGCAGCCGAAATCGACGCGAATTGCGCAATTTGGCTTCCGATAATGGTCCGGACACAACGCAGCCGCCCCGTGTGCCGCACGGGTGTGGCGCTGACCATGGAGGAGTCGATGCAATTCACGCAAGCGATCGTTCGCCGTCCCGCGCCGTCCTGTGGCGCGGGCCTGACCACTGCCGCGCTCGGCGCGCCCGACTACGACAAGACGCTCACGCAGTTCCACGCATACTGCGACGCGCTGCGCACGCTGGGCGTCGAGCTGACCGAACTGCCGCCGCTGGACGCGTTTCCCGATTCGCACTTCGTCGAGGACGTCGCGGTCGTGACGCCGGAATTCGCGGTGATCACGCGCCCCGGTGCGCCCGCCCGGCGCGGCGAGACGGCGCACATCGAAGCGGCGCTCGCCGCGCATCGCGACCTGCTGCCGATGCAGGACGGCCGTCTCGACGGCGGCGACGTGATGCTGGTCGGCAAGCGCTTCTACATCGGCCTGACAGGCCGTACCGACGCCGACGGCATCGCCGCGTTCGAATCGCTCGTGTCGCGCTACGGCTATTCGGTCGTCGCGGTGCCGGTGGGTGCCGGCCTGCACCTGAAGTCGGTCGTCAACGCGCTCGGCGACGACACGCTGCTCGTGACCGAAGCGCTGGCCGCGCATCCGGCATTCGCCGACTATCGCCGGATCGCGATCTCGGCCGCCGACGAATACGCGGGCAACACGCTGCGCGTGAACGGCACGCTGATCACGCCGGCCGGCTACCCGCGCGTGCACGACGCGATCGCGTCGCTCGGGCTGCCGCTGCACGTGATCGACACGAGCGAGTTCCGCAAGATGGACGGCGGCCTGACCTGCCTGTCGCTGCGGTTCTAGCCGATTGGCGCGCGGCCGCTTCGGCCGGATAATGTGGCCCCCGCGCGGAACAGGAGACGTTCCGCGCACCAGCCACGACCCGACCGGAGCGAACGCGGATGACCGACAAGAAGATGCAGCTCGACAAGATCGATCTCCGGATCCTCGACATCCTGCGTACCGACGGGCGCATTTCCTACCGGAAGCTGTCGGAGCTCGTGAACCTCACGCCGCGGCCCTGCCAGGCGCGCGTGGAGCGGCTGGAGGCCCTCGGCGTGATCGAGGGCTACCGTGCGGTGATCAAGGCGCCGCGCGCGACCAAGCCGATCGTCGTGATCGCGCAGATCGTGCTGGCCGACCACGGGCGTTCGCAGGCGCCGTTCGAGGACGAGATGCGTGCGAATCCGGCCGTGCTCGATTGCTGGCTCGTGAGCGGCACGTTCGATTTTCTCGTGCGGCTCGCGTGCGAGGATCTCGACGAGTACCGGCGGATCGCGAACGTGTGGCTGGAAAGCCCGCGATTCCGGATCGAGAAGATCGTGACGACGGCCGAACTGCAGGCGATCAAGCGCAGCGTCGTGTGATGCGTCCGGCCGGGAACGGCCGGTTTCGACGCGAATGACCGGGCCTGACGATTTGTATTCCGAATCAAATTGTCGGGCCCGAATCCAATCAGGGTGAACACTATGGATGCTATGCAAGCGGCAGTGGAGACGGCCGCGCCGTCGGGCACGACGCTGAAGCGCCGTCTGCAGGGCCGCCACATCGCGATGATCGCGATCGGCGGATCGATCGGCACGGGGCTGTTCGTCGCGTCGGGTGCGTCGGTCGCGCAGGCGGGGCCGGGCGGTGCGATCGCCGCGTATATCGCGATCGGGCTGATGGTGTACTTCGTCGTCACGGGCCTCGGCGAGATGGCCGCACTGATGCCGGTGTCGGGGTCGTTTGCGATCTACGGCGAGAAGTACGTCGACGAAGGCTTCGGCGTCGCGCTCGGCTGGACCTACTGGTACAGCTGGGCCGTGACGATCGCGATCGAGCTGGTCGCCGCGCAGATCGTGATGCGCTACTGGTTTCCGACCATACCCGGCATCTGGTGGGGCGCGGGCTTCCTCGTGCTGATCTTCCTGCTGAATACGCTGTCGGTGCGCGGCTTCGGCGAGTCGGAATACTGGTTCTCGCTGATCAAGGTCGTGACCGTGGTCGCGTTCATCGCGGCCGGGCTGCTGATCGCCGCCGGCCTGATCGGGAACGGGCACCCGGTCGGCTTGCGCAACTTCACGACCGGCGACGCGCCGTTTGTCGGCGGCGTGCACGCGATGATGAGCGTCGCGCTGATCGCGGGATTCTCGTTTCTCGGCACCGAGCTGGTCGGGATCACCGCCGGCGAATCGGAGAATCCGCGCAAGACGATCCCGCGTGCGGTGAAGCAGATTTTCTGGCGGATCATGCTGTTCTACGTGCTCGCGATCTTCGTGATCGGCCTGCTGGTGCCGTACACGGACCCGAACCTGCTGAAGAGCGACGTGACCGACATCGGCGTGAGCCCGTTCACGCTGGTGTTCAGCCATGCGGGTTTCCGGCTCGCCGCCGGCGCCATGAATCTCGTGATCCTGACGGCCGTGCTGTCGGCCGGCAACTCCGGCACCTACGCGGCGACGCGGATGCTGTACAACCTCGCGTCGGAAGGGCGCGCGCCGGCGATGTTCGCGACGCTGTCGCCGGGCGGCGTGCCGCGCAACGCGCTGTACGCGACGATGGCCGTCGGCGGGCTGTGCTTCCTCACGTCGTTGACCAACAACCAGAGCATCTATCTGTGGCTGCTGAACACGGTCGGCATCACGGGCTTCATCGCGTGGCTCGGCATCGCGGTCTGCCATTACCGGTTCCGCAAGGGGTTCCTGAAGCAGGGCTACCGGCTCGATCAGCTGCCGTACCGCGCGAAATGGTTCCCGTTCGGGCCGCTGTTCGCGATCGCGATCTGCATCGTGATCTCGCTCGGGCAGGATTACCAGGCGTTCTTCGCGGCCCGCATCGACTGGATGGAAGTGCTGTCGATCTACGTGTGGATTCCGCTGTTCGTCGCGATCTGGTGGGCATATCGCCGGGCGCGCAAGAGCCGGCTCGTGCGCTACGAGGAGATGGACATCGGGCCGTGGCTGACGCGCTCGGTCGAGGCCGTCGATGCGGCGGCCACGCAGCACGGGCACCCGCGCTGACTTGTCGGGATTGAAGGCGCGGCACCGAAAGCGCGGCAACGGAAGCCGGTCGTATCGGACGGCCGGCTCCGCAACGACGGCCCGCGCGCGGCGGCGCACGCAAACCGCGCTCAGTGCGCGTGCTGCAACCGCGCCTTCATGAAGTCCACCCACGCGCGCACTTTCTGCGGCACGTGCCGCGTCGCGACGTACAGCGCGTAGACGTTCTGCTGCGGAAACCGGTACGCGGGCAGCGCATCGACCAGCGTGCCGCTTTCGAGATCGTCGCGCACGAGCCATTCGGGCAGCAGCGCGACGCCGCTGCCCCGGCGCGCGAGTTCGGTCAACACCGATGCGTTGTCGACGACGACGCGAGGCTTCGCGGCCGGTCGAAACGCGTGTTCGTTGCCCGCGCGATCGGTGAGCGTCCACTCGGCGATTCGCTCGAGCCGGCTGTGGCCGAGCTGCGGCAGGCGGGCGAGGTCGTCGGGCGACGCCGGTTTAGGGCGCCCGGCCCTCGCCGGCAGGTCGGGCGCCATCACGGCGAGGACGTCGTAGGTGGCGAGGCAGACGCCGCGATAGGGCAGGTCGCGAAAATGCTCGTGACGCCCGAGCCGGATCGCGACGTCGAAGCGGTCGCGCACGAGATCGGCCTGCGACGTATGCGTTTCGAGCCGCACGCGTAACGCGGGATGCTGCGCGGTGAACGCATGCAGCATCGGTGCCAGGACGCGCGCCGCATACTCGACCGTCGACGTCACGCGCAGCATGCCCTGCATCCCGCCATGCTCGCCGCGCACCTCGTCGATCGCGCCTTCGGCTTCGTCGAGCACGCGCAGGCAGCGCTGGTAGAAGCGCTCGCCAGCGTCGGTCAGCTCGACACGCCGGGTCGTGCGCGTGAGCAGCGTGACGCCGAGCTCGGCTTCGAGCTGCTTCACGTTGAAACTGACGGCCGCCCGCGCCTGGTTCAGTGCGGTGGCGGCGGCCGTGAACGAACCGGCTTCGACCACGGCACGGAAAACGGCGAAACGATCGAGGCTCACCATGGTTGGGGCGTGGGTCCTGTCTGGGTGTTGGATCGCTCGAAGGGTACCCGAATGTGCGGCCGTGCGGCGTTGCGTCGTCGTGGCATCGTGGCGGCGCGATCCGATTGTCAAAAAATTGCGACGGGACTCGTCGCATCCGGCCGCTTACCGATACGCGTGTTGGCTTCTACACTGCGGCGTTTCGTGATGTTCCCGCCGCCATGCCAGACCGTTCCAGAATCGCCGCCGTCTACCTGCTCGGCTTCGCGATCGACCTCGCGAACATGTTCATGCTGAACGCCGCGTATCCGGCGCTGCAGCGCGAACTGCACGCGTCGGTTGCGCAGCTTGCGTGGGTCGGCAACATGTACGTGCTCGGCCTGACCGTCGTGATTCCGTTCGGCACGTGGCTCGCGCGCCGCTGCGGCGAGCGGCGCGTGTTCGCGGCATCGCTGCTGCTGTTCGGGCTCGGCAGTGCCGGCGTCGGCGCGTCGCCGTCGATCGAGACGCTGCTCGCGTGGCGGCTGGTCCAGGGGCTCGGCGGCGGGCTGCTGATACCGGTCGGGCAGACGATGGCCTATCGCGCGTATCCGCCGCAGGCACGGGCACGGCTCACGTCGGTTGTGATGATGGTCGCACTGCTCGTGCCGGCGTTGTCGCCGGCGATCGGCGGGGCGATCGTCGATCGCGGTTCGTGGCGCGCGATCTTCTTCGCGATGTTGCCGATCGCGGCCGCGACCTGCGCGCTCGCGTTCGCATGGCTGCCGCGCGACGGCGCGCGCGACCGGCCGCCGCGGCTCGACTGGCCGGGGCTCGGCCTGAGTGCGGTCACGCTCGTCGCGCTGCTGCTCGGGCTGACCGCCGCGGGGCAGCCGGGCGGCGCGGCATTCCCGCTCGCGATGCTGGCCGTCGCGAGCGCGGCGGGCGCGGGTTATGCGGCGCATGCGCGTCGCGCCCTGTCGCCGGTCGTCGACCTGCGCCTGCTCGCGCAACCGCTGCTGCGAACCGGCGTGGTGGTCTATCTGTGCGTGCCGGGCATCTTCACGGGCGTCAACCTCGTCGCGTCGCTCTATCTGCAGAATGCGCTCGGGTTGAGCGCCGCGCATGCCGGCGCGCTGATGCTGCCGTGGGCGATCGCGGCGTGCTTCGCGATCGCGACCACGCGCCGCTGCTTCGCGCGCCACGGCGCGAAACCCTTGTTCGCGAGCGGCATCGCGATCGATTGCGTCGGCATCGCACTGCTCGCGACGCCCTGGGCCGACGTCGAAGCCGTGCGCATCGCGGCATTCGCGGCGATGGGGTTCGGCGCGAGCCTGTGCACGAGCACGTCGCAAAGCGCGGCGTTCGTCGATGTGCCTGCCGACCGGATGGGCGACGCGAGCGCGCTGTGGAACATCAACCGCCAGTTGAGCTTCTGCGTCGGCGTGGCCGTGCTCGGCAGCGCACTCAATGCGTTGCTGGCGTTCGACGCGGGCGGGCCGTCGCTCGCGCCGTACCGCTGGTGCTTCGGGCTGGCGGTCGTGCTGACGTTGCTGCCGCTGGGCCTGATTGCGCGGCTTCCCGCATACCGTGCGCCGGTCGCGTAACCCGTTTCATCCCACTCGTGAGAACCTGAGAGCCTTATGAATTTGCCGAATCCGTATTTCAAGGAAGTCGTCGACACCGTTGCCGACATCGCGTGCTGGTTGTCCGGCCGTGCCGGCCCCGAGCGGCTCGCGACGCTGATGGCGCGCTTTTCGCCGGGATTTTCGATGATCACGATGTCGGGCACGGTGCTCGATTACGCGGGCATCGATGCGCTGTTTTCACACGGGCACGGCGCGCGCCCCGGGCTGGTGATCGACATCGACGAGTTGCGCGGGCTTGCCGTGTGGTCCGATGGCGCGACGATCGGCTATCGCGAGACGCAGACCGACGCGCAAGGGCAGCGCACGGTGCGGCGCTCGACGGTCGTGTTCCGGCGCGAGGCGGACGGGCTGATCGTGTGGCGCCATTTGCACGAGACGCCGGTCGCCGCGTGAGCGGGGCGTCGGCCGCCCTGCGTGAAGCGGCGCGGATGCGGTGCCGGCGTTACTTGTCCAGCTCCGGATAGTGCCGGAAGATGCCCATGTCGTTGAACGGGATGCGGCGTTCCGACGCGAGATAACGCGCCACCGGCGGATGCTCCGCGACGCGGTCGTGCAGCGCGACCAGCGCCGCGATTTTCCGCTCCGCGCGCTTCATCGCCTTCGGAAACGCGTAACGCAGCCCCTCGATCAACTGGAACATCGACAGGTCCGCATAGCTGAGTGCGTGGCCGGCGATGTAGCCGCTCTTGTGCGGGTTCTGGTCGAGTACGCGCTCGAAGTAACCGAGGAATTTCGGCAGCCGGTTCTCGAGGAAATCGGCTGCGCGCTCGGCGGCTTCCGCCTGCTGGTCCTCGTAGTAGAGGCCGCTTGCGATCGGATGGTGCGTGTCGTGGATCTCGGTGACGAAATCGGCCACGGTCAACTGAAGCTGGTGCACCCACAGCCGGCCGGCTTCGTCGTCCGGCGCGAGCCCAAGCCGCGCGCCGAGAAACAGCAGGATGTTCGCGGTCTGCCCGACCACCAGGTCGCCGGCTTTCAGGAACGGCGGTGCAAACGGCACGCATTCCGCCTTCGCGCTGTCCATCATGCGCATCATCGCCGGCACTCCCATGCCGCGCCCCGATTCACGCGCGACGTCGACGTAGTCGGCTTCCGCCGCCTCGAGCGCGAGCCGCACATATTCGCCTCGGCCCTGGATCTCGGGCCAGTAATACAGTTCGTATCGCATGCTGTTTTCCCGTTCGTTGAAGCGGCCGCCACAGACATCGTGACGATCGGGCGGCCGCGCGTCGCGCGCCGCCCGCTGCGAATAGACAGTCTAGGCGATCGCGGGAAAAGTGCCGCGCGTCACCATCACGCGCTACGCGCCGTGCTCGCCGCCCTCGGGGCCGTAGAAGAACACCCAGGTCGAGAAGTCGCCGGAGAAGCCGGTGAAGCGGTGGTCGGCGTGTGCCGGGACGAACAGCACGTCACCGGCCGCGACCGCGCATTCGCGTCCGTCGACGACGAAGTGCGACGTGCCGGTGGCGATCACGTAGACCTCGTCGCGCGTATGCGGCTTCTGCTTGTCCTCGACGCGTGGCCGGTACAGCTCGACGTCGAGCGTGCCGTGGCGAAACAGCGTCGTGAACAGCGTGCCTGCTTCGTCGAGACGGGCGAGCGATTCGTTCAGGCCGAGCTTCATCGTCGTGTACTCCTGGTCCAGGTCGTGGGGATTGCCCATGTGCGTTGCGCCATCGTAGCGCGTCATGCGGGGAAGTCGCGCGGCGTGCGGGGCGCATGATCGCCATCCGTGGAACGAATCGCGCAGGCGCTCACCCTATGTGAAACGCGGGCATCCATCCGTGAAACGAAGACGCGATTGCGCATATTGGCTCGCAAGCTTCACCGCAATTTAACAAACGCCGACTACGATCCGGGCTCGTCAATCGATGGAGGCGCGGCGATTAGGCCCGCGCTGCGGTACTGCCGTCCGTCGCCACCTGTGCGACTCGCCCGACTGCGATTTCCCGTGACCGTGAATGCGACGCCGGGGTATCGCGTCGACGTCATTCGCGTCATTTCGTATTTCTCATGAAACTGAATCCGCTGGCTTCTTCACGCAGAAAATTCCTGGCCGCCGCGCCGGCCGTCGCGGCGGTGCCGCTGCTGAGCGCATGCGGCGGCGACGACGTCACGTCGATGCCCGTTACCGACGCCGCGCTGGCCGCGCAGATGTCCGCGAAGCTGAATGCGCAGCTCGGTGATGCCGCGACGGTCGGCGCGATCCAGCCGGCGCTGACCGACGTCGGGTTTGCGTGGGACCTGCCGACGATGCCGGCGGCCCAGGCCGGCGCGATCGTTGCATACAGCTTTGGCAATCGCCCGAACGCGGCAAGCGGCAATACGTCGAGCACGGGCGGCAACCAGTCCGCGCTGCCCGATCCGGGGCCCGTCAACGAAGCGCTCGCGGATGCCGTCTATCGCATTCGGCAACTGAAGCCGGTCAAGGTCTACGCGCAGTGGGAGATCGCCCGCTTTCTCGTGTCGAAATACGGGATGGGCGCCGACGTGCTGTCGTCGATCGAGCCCGTGATCTCGAGCGACGGCACGATCGTGTACCTCAGCACGGCCGGCGTGGCCGCCGAAGCCGTGTCGCGCGCGGGCGGCGCGGCCGCGATGGGCAGCGTCGCGGTGGTCGGCCATCGGGATCATGCGAAGCGCTGCATCCAGACCTCGCAGCAGGCGGGCATGAAGGCGGCCGCGGTTGCCGAGGTGCCGTTGCCGACGCGCTACGACCCGCAGTCGGGCCAGCCGTGGACGCGCAACCGCAGCCTGTACCTCGTGCACGACATGTATGCGCAGATGCTCGCCCGCGCGGTCGGCGCGACGATGCAGGCGTTCCCGAAGGGCTGACGCACTTTCTTTCTCCCGATTCCGATGACCATGCAGACCCGCCGCCATTTCCTCGCTTCCGCTGCCGCGCTTGCCGCGACTGGTACCGCCAGCACGCCGGGCTTCGCCGGCGACGCTCCCGTTTCAGACGCCGAACTGCAACGCCAGATGCTCGGCAAGCTGACGAACGAACTGAACGACCGCGCAGCCGCCGCCGACGAGGCCGGTTACCTGTTCGAGACGTTTTTCTCGTGGACGCCGCCGACCGTCCAGGCCACGGCCATCAACACGATTGCCGCATTCGCTTTCGGCGGTCGCGCCGCGCCGTCGTCCGGCGCCGCGCCCGTGCCGGGCCCCGTGAACGAGGCGATTGCCGACGCCGTGTTCGTGCTGCGCCAGAAGGTTGCCGCGCGGATCTTTGCGCAGCAGGAAGTCGCGAGCGTGCTCGCGTCGAAATACGGGCTGACGGCCGGCGTGACGTCGATCGCGACACCGGCGCCGGCCGCCGGCAGCCCGATACCGACGCCCGACGGCGTCGTAACCGCGATCGTCAGGCAGGCCGGCTCGGCGTCGGCACTCGGCAACGTCGGTGTCGTCACGCATTCGGATCAGGCGTCGATTGCCGTGCGCGTGTCGAATGCCGCGGGGATGCAGGCCGCGGTGCCGGCGGGCCTGACGCTGCCGTCGCTCTACGACGCGTCCGCGCAGATGCCGGCCTTGCGGCGCCGCGATCTTTACCTGCTGAGCAACGTCGGGGTGCAACTCGGGATGCTGCGGCTCGAGCTGATCAACCGCGAATACCCGAACGGCTGACGCTGCGGGGCACTCGCGGCATCCGCTGCCGAACGACTTCACGTTCCGGGCGCCCGGTGTGCGGCGCAATCGCGAGCTACGGGCCGTTCAAGACGCCTTCGCCGCACGACACGTCGCAGCGAAGGGCGTTGTTCCGCAACGGCCGCTTCCACTCGCCGAAGGACGCGCAGCGCTTCCGCGTGCAGCGCGATACCGCCCCCACGAAGGCGGCCAGCCGGCGCGTGTCGCCGTGACACGCATCCCGTGCGACGGCTGCAACCGCCGCCGCGCCGTGCGCGCCCGCATTTGCCGGGTAATGCCGATACAGGTATTGGCACTACCAGCCAAACCACTGTTTTTAATGGGTTTTTTCGCGTGCGGCCCGCGCCGTGACGCGTTCTGCGTGGCATAATCGACCGCATCCGCAAGGCTTGTAGTCACAACGACCCCGCATACCCATGGCACAGACTCTCTACGACAAACTGTGGAACACCCACGTGGTCCACACCGAGGAAGACGGCACGACTTTGCTCTACATCGACCGTCAGCTGCTGCATGAAGTCACGAGCCCGCAGGCATTCGAAGGGCTGAAGATCGCGCAGCGTCCGGTGTGGCGCATCAGCGCGAACCTGGCCGTGTCGGACCACAACGTGCCGACCACCGATCGCAGCCACGGCATCGCCGATCCCGTCTCGAAGCTGCAGGTCGACACGCTCGACGCGAACTGCGATGCGTTCGGCATCACGCAGTTCAAGATGAACGACGTGCGCCAGGGCATCGTCCACATCATCGGGCCGGAGCAGGGCGCGACGCTGCCGGGCATGACGATCGTGTGCGGCGATTCGCATACGTCGACGCACGGCGCGTTCGGCGCGCTCGCACACGGCATCGGCACGTCGGAAGTCGAGCACGTGCTCGCCACGCAGACCCTGCTGCAGAAGAAGAGCAAGAACATGCTCGTGAAGGTCGAGGGTGCGCTGCCGCGCGGATGTACCGCGAAGGACATCGTGCTCGCGATCATCGGCAAGATCGGCACGGCCGGCGGCACGGGCTACGCGATCGAATTCGGCGGCTCGACGATCCGCGCGCTGACGATGGAAGGCCGCATGACCGTCTGCAACATGGCGATCGAAGCCGGCGCGCGCGCGGGCATGGTCGCGGTGGACGACACGACCATCGATTACCTGAAGGGCCGTCCGTTCGTGCCGACCGGCGCGGAATGGGATCAGGCCGTCGAATACTGGCGTCAGTTCAAGTCGGACGAAGGCGCGCAGTTCGATCGCGTGGTCGAGCTGAACGCGGCCGAGATCGTGCCGCAGGTCACGTGGGGCACGTCGCCGGAAATGGTCACGTCGATCGACGGTCGCGTGCCCGATCCCGAACGCGAGAAGGATCCGGTCAAGCGCGACGCGATGGAGCGTGCGCTGGCCTACATGGCGCTCGAGCCGAACACGCTGATCGAGTCGATCAAGGTCGACAAGATCTTCATCGGTTCGTGCACGAACGCGCGCATCGAGGACATCCGCGCAGCCGCGTACGTCGTGAAGAAGCTGAACCGTCGCGTCGCGTCGAACGTGCGGCTCGCGATGGTCGTGCCGGGCTCGGGCCTCGTGAAGGCGCAGGCCGAGCGCGAAGGGCTCGACAAGGTGTTCACGGATGCCGGTTTCGAATGGCGCGAGCCGGGCTGCTCGATGTGCCTCGCGATGAACGCCGACCGGCTGGATCCGGGCGAGCGCTGCGCGTCGACGTCGAACCGCAACTTCGAAGGCCGGCAGGGCGCGGGCGGTCGCACGCACCTCGTGAGCCCCGCGATGGCGGCGGCCGCGGCGATCGAAGGTCACTTCGTCGACATTCGCAAGCTGGGGTGACGCGTGACGGCATCGAAGGTCATCGCGCGGCTGGTTGCCGCGCTGGCGCTGGCGGGGCTGGGTTTCGGCCTTGCGGGCTGCAATACCGTCCAGGGCTTCGGGCAGGACGTCAACGCCGCCGGCAATGCGCTGAAGCGCGCCGCGGAGTGACGAGTCCCGCCGAGAATTTGTCGATGTGCGCCGGCTGAACGCCGGCCCTTCAACCGGATAGACGGATCATGGAAAAATTCATTGTGCATACCGGCGTCGTGGCGCCGCTCGATCGCGAGAACGTCGACACCGACGCGATCATCCCGAAGCAGTTCCTGAAGTCGATCAAGCGCACGGGCTTCGGTCCGAATGCGTTCGACGAATGGCGTTACCTCGATCACGGCGAGCCGGGCCAGGACAACTCGAAGCGCCCGCTGAATCCCGACTTCGTACTGAACCAGCCGCGCTACCAGGGTGCGTCCGTGCTGCTCGCGCGCAAGAACTTCGGCTGCGGCAGCTCGCGCGAGCACGCGCCGTGGGCGCTGCAGCAGTACGGCTTCCGCGCGATCATCGCGCCGAGCTTCGCGGACATCTTCTTCAACAACTGCTACAAGAACGGGCTGCTGCCGATCGTGCTGACCGAGCAGCAGGTCGATCACCTGTTCAACGAGACGGCTGCGTTCAACGGTTTTCAGCTGACGATCGACCTCGATGCGCAGGTCGTGCGTGCGGGCGACGGCCGCGAATATCCGTTCGAGATCGCCGCGTTCCGCAAGTACTGCCTGCTGAACGGCTTCGACGACATCGGCCTCACGCTGCGCCACGCGGACAAGATTCGCCAGTTCGAGGCCGAGCGCCTCGTGAAGCAGCCGTGGCTCAATACCAAGCTGGTCGGCTGACGTGCCTTTCGGGCGGGCGCGCCGGCGGCGCGCCCGCCGGCCTGCCTCATAAAAACTATCCAGTCAGGAATTTCGCATGAAGATTGCAGTGCTGCCCGGCGACGGCATCGGTCCGGAAATCGTCAATGAAGCGGTGAAGGTGCTGAACGCACTCGACGAGAAGTTCGAACTCGAACAGGCGCCGGTTGGCGGCGCGGGCTACGAGGCAAGCGGTCATCCGCTGCCGGACGCGACGCTTGCGCTCGCGAAGGAAGCCGACGCGATCCTGTTCGGCGCCGTGGGCGACTGGAAGTACGACTCGCTCGAGCGCGCGCTGCGCCCCGAGCAGGCGATCCTCGGGCTGCGCAAGCATCTCGAGCTGTTCGCGAACTTCCGCCCGGCGATCTGCTACCCGCAGCTCGTCGATGCGTCGCCGCTGAAGCCGGAGCTGGTCGCGGGCCTCGACATCCTGATCGTGCGCGAACTGAACGGCGACATCTACTTCGGCCAGCCGCGCGGCGTGCGTGCCGCACCGGACGGCCTGTTCGCGGGCGAACGCGAAGGCTTCGACACGATGCGTTATTCGGAACCGGAAGTGCGCCGTATCGCGCACGTCGCGTTCCAGGCGGCCCGCAAGCGCGCGAAGAAGCTGCTGTCGGTCGACAAGGCGAACGTGCTCGAAACGTCGCAGTTCTGGCGCGACATCATGATCGACGTGTCGAAGGAGTACGCGGACGTCGAGCTGTCGCACATGTACGTCGACAACGCGGCGATGCAGCTCGCGAAGGCGCCGAAGCAGTTCGACGTGATCGTCACCGGCAACATGTTCGGCGACATCCTGTCGGATGAAGCGTCGATGCTGACGGGCTCGATCGGCATGCTGCCGTCGGCGTCGCTCGACAAGAACAACAAGGGCCTGTACGAACCGTCGCACGGTTCGGCGCCGGACATCGCGGGCAAGGGTATCGCGAACCCGCTCGCGACGATCCTGTCGGCCGCGATGATGCTGCGTTACTCGCTGAATCGTGCGGAGCAGGCCGATCGCATCGAGCGCGCGGTGAAAACGGTGCTCGAACAGGGCTACCGCACGGGCGATATCGCGACGCCGGGCGGCAAGCAGGTCGGCACGACGGCGATGGGCGACGCGGTGGTCGCGGCGCTGTAACGCAAGCAAGTAGAAAGGGCGCGAACGGGCCGCGAAATCGGCCGGTTCGCGCGCGGTTGGCCGTTGTGCGGGCAACCGGCTTTGTGTAGACTCGAACGATGGCGCAAATTTCCCTGATCTCCCCGGTCTTGAAACTCCACGGCAACATTGCCCGTGCGGGTGCGCGCGCCATCGTCATCACGAAAACCATTACCACGAAAACGATCATTAAACGCTGATCGTCCGTCGTGCCCGCCTATTTCCCCGCGCGGTCACACCGGGGACGGAAATGGCGGGGAAGCTCCATCAAAGGGTTAGTCATGAACGTAGGTCTCGTAGGTTGGCGCGGCATGGTCGGCAGCGTCCTGATGCAGCGCATGCAGGAAGAGGGCGATTTCGACCTGATCGAACCGGTGTTTTTCAGCACCAGCAACACGGGCGGCAAAGCGCCGTCGTTCGCGAAAAACGAGACTACGCTCAAGGACGCGACCAACGTCGACGAGCTGAAGAAGTGCGACGTGATCATCACGTGCCAGGGCGGCGACTACACGAACGACGTGTTCCCGAAGCTGCGCGCGGCGGGCTGGAACGGCTACTGGATCGATGCGGCATCGTCGCTGCGGATGAAGGACGACGCGGTCATCATCCTCGATCCGGTCAACCTCGACGTGATCAAGGACGCGCTCGTCAAGGGCACGAAGAACTTCATCGGTGGCAACTGCACGGTCAGCCTGATGCTGATGGCGCTCGGCGGCCTGTTCCGCGAGAACCTCGTCGACTGGATGACGGCGATGACCTACCAGGCCGCATCGGGCGCGGGCGCGCAGAACATGCGCGAACTGCTGTCGCAGATGGGCACGCTGAACGGCGCGGTGAAGGAGCAGCTCGCCGATCCGGCATCCGCGATCCTCGACATCGACCGCCGCGTGCTGGCCGCGATGAACAGCGACGCGATGCCGACCAGCAACTTTGGCGTGCCGCTCGCCGGCTCGCTGATCCCGTGGATCGACAAGGATCTCGGCAACGGGATGTCGAAGGAAGAGTGGAAGGGCGGCGCGGAAACCAACAAGATCCTCGGCAAGCCGGCAATGGGCGAGCCGGGTTCGATCCCGGTCGACGGCCTGTGCGTGCGGATCGGCGCAATGCGCTGCCACTCGCAGGCACTGACGATCAAGCTGAACAAGGACGTGCCGCTCGACGAGATCAACGGCATCCTCGCGTCGGCGAACGACTGGGTGAAGGTCGTGCCGAACGAGCGTGAAGCGTCGATGCGCGACCTGTCGCCGGCGAACGTCACGGGCACGCTGACGGTGCCGGTCGGCCGCCTGCGCAAGCTCGCGATGGGCGGCGAATACCTGTCGGCGTTCACGGTCGGCGACCAGCTGCTGTGGGGTGCGGCCGAGCCGCTGCGCCGCATGCTGCGCATCCTGCTCGACAAGTAAGCTCGTGTGTCCGGCCCGCGATGCGCGGGCCGCGTTGCACAAGATGGCGCGCCGCGCCGGCCTTGACGATATCAGGGCTGGCGCGGCGCGTTTTTCATGTGCGCGTCAGCGCATGTTCAGCAGCGTCTGGTCGACGGTCTGCTGGGTCTTGATCGTCTGCGCATTGGCCTGGTAATCGCGCTGCGCCTTGATCAGGTTCACGAGCTCGGTCGTCAGGTCGACGTTCGAGTTTTCCAGCGCGCTTCCCTGCAGCGTGCCGTGGTTCGTGCTGCCCGGCGCGGAGATCTGCGGCACGCCCGACGCGGCGGTTTCCACATACTGATTGCCGCCAATGTTCTCGAGCCCGTTCGGGTTGTTGAAGTTCGCGAGCGCGATCAGGCCGAGCACCGCGCTCTGGCCGTTCGAGTAGTTGCCGGTCAGCTTGCCGTCGGTGCCGATCGAGAACGTCGTCAGCGTGCCGCTCGCGAAGCCGTCTTGTGCGAGGTTGGTCACGCCGCTCTTTCCGCCGAACTGCGTCGTGCCGCCCAGGTCGAGCGTCAGGTTCTGCGGATTGGCGCCGCCCGACGCGTTGGGGATCGAAAACGCGAACTGACCGAGGCTCGGCGTCGGCTGGCCGGTGGCGGCCGACGTGGTCGAGGTGATCCGGCCCGATGTGTCGAACGTGACGGTGCCGAGATTCGTCGGCGTCTGGCCCTGCACGCCCGCGTAGGCCTGCCAGGTGCCGGCCGCGTTCTTCGTGAAGTACATCGACACCTGCTGCGAGCCGCCGAGCGTGTCGTACACCTGGATCGACGAATTGTAGTTGTACGTGGTGTTGTCGCCCGGGTTGAACGGCGTCTTGGCCGGCACCTTGTCCTGCGAATTCAGGTTGAACTGGCCGGTGATCTTCGTCGTCGCCTGCGGGGCGATGTTGTTGGTCGGCGCCTGCAGCGGCACGGTCGCCGCGGTATTGATCGCGCCGCCCGGGCCTGCCGCATAGCCCATCAGGTTGCGGTTTTGCGAATCGACGATGGCGCCGCTCTTGTCGCGGTGGAATACGCCGTCACGCGAGTACGTCGTCACGCCGTTGTTCGACATCTGGAAGAAGCCGTTGCCGTTGATCGCGATGTCGAGCGACGACTTCGTCGTGTTGATCGTCCCCTGGCCGAATTGCTGCTGCACCGACGCGAGCCGCGTGCCGATGCCGATCTGCGTGTTGGTCGACGTCGCGACCGAATTCGCGTACATGTCGGCGAAGTTCGCGCGCCCCTGCTTGAAGCCGACCGTGTTTGCGTTCGCGATGTTGTTGCCGATCACGTCGAGATGGTTCGCCGCGCCGGCCAACCCGCTCAAACCCTGCTGATAGCCCATGTTCGATCCCCGTAACGAGCTGGTGAGTAGATGCAGTCGTGCGACTGCGCGATGCCTCCCTGGCACCTCACGACGTCAGCCCGGCCACGCGCGTGCCCGCCTTTCCGGCAGGTGCGTGCGCGATGGTCGAACTGCGCCGATTCTTGTTTGAAGACGATCGTAACGACGGCAATTATTCGATCTGTGTAATTTTGTGTAATGTAATTGAATTGCTGTCGAAATGATCGATTTCGTATGAGCAATGAAACGGGGGTGAGGCTTGGAAGCCTTGTGGGGCGGGGGTTTGTGGGTGGAAATGTCCAATTCGACGATAAGAGAGGGGAATTGGCTTCTTATCGATCAATTGAAGTTTATTTGAATGGATTGGGGGTCGGCGGGATTTGTTTTTATTGGATATTGCTAATTCATTAACGGCAGGTGGCGCGATTTATTGAGCAAACGTGCCCGATTTCGCGGTCGTGCCGCGGCATCGAGCCCCGGAGTGGGCGGGCCGCCGGGTGAGCGGCAAGGGGCGCGCCAATCGTTCGGGACGGGATGCGGCCGGGCGTTTTTCAGTCGAGGGAGGTGTGCTTCCGATCGAGCGGGAACGTTGGTCGCACCGTGTGAACCCGGGCATCGGAGCGGCCCGGCCGGCGTGTGCGCGGACGCGCGAACGCGGCCGGTTGCACCCATCGGCGACGAATTCGGCCCGAACCCGATCACGTGAAGTAAACTACGCGGTTACGACGCACAGACCCGCCGAAAGCGTCGCGTTCAACGCGACGCTTTTGCATTTCTGCGGCAACTTTATTGACGCTTTCAACCGCGAATCCGAGCCGCGCCCGCGCGCGGCGATAGAGCCAACGATGTCCCGAATTTCCTTGTTTCCGCGTCAGTCCCGTCTGTCGCGCGCCGTGCGTGGCGCGCTGGCGATCCTGGCGCTCGGCGCAACCGCATCGGCCTGGGCGGCCGGCACCGGCGAACTGCCGGCGTCCGCTGCCGGCGGTGCAGTGCCGCTTACCGTGACGGTCCAGCCCGGCCAGTCGCTGAACGACATCGCGAAAGCGGCCACGCAGTCGCGCGATCCCGGTGTGCTCGCGCGCGCCGGCCGCGCGCTGTTCGACGCCAATCCGCAGGCGTTCATGAAGCACGACGCGAGCCGCCTGAAAGTCGGCGCGACGCTGACCGTGCCGGCGCTCGATGCGACAGGCGCGGCACTCGTGCCGGCCGGTGCATCCGCTGCATCCGGCGCATCAGGTACGGCGGCAGCGTCCGCGCCCGCGGCGGCATCCGGCGGCACGGCGGTCGCGCAGCATGGTGCGTCGGCGCCGCATCCGGGGTCGACCCCGGCGGCGACCGTGCCATCCGCGCCGGTGGCGCCGGCCGTGCATGCGGCTCCGGTGAGCGGCGCGAGCGTCGCGACGGCCGCCGGTGCGTCGGCATCGCTCGGCGCTTCGGCGGCACACGGCGCATCGGCCGTCGAAAGCATGCAGCCGGCGGCGCCCGTTGCCGGTGCAAGCGGTCCGCATGTGTGGAGCGGCGCGATCCAGTCGGTGCCGTCGTCCGCGAGCGGTGCCGCGCTTCCGCCTGTTGCGGGCAGCCAGGTTTCGGGCATGAACGAACCGGCCGGCGCGGCGCCCGCCACAGGCGCGTCGCAGCCGCGGCCGTCGAGCCTGCAGCAACTGCTGGCGCTGAAGAACCGCGTGCTGATGGAGCTGCAGAAGCACGGCATCGGCAAGCCGGCCACGACGAACGAGGTCACGCCGGCGCCCGTGCCGGCACCTGTTGCGCCGCGTCCGGCCGCGAACGATACGGGCGCGTCCGCTGCCGCGCCGACGGCAGGTGAAGCCGCGTCCGGCGTTGCTGCCAGCGCAGTCCAGCCGGCATCGGTATCGGCGCCCGCGCAACCGGCCGCGCCGGTCGCGGCACCTGCGCGCAGTACCGGGCAGATGGACTGGCGTCCGGCCGCGGTGGCCGGTGCGGCCGTGATCGTCCTCGCCGCGGGTTTTGCTTGGCGCAAGCGCCGGAAGGGCCGGCGCGCGGAAGAAACGGGTGATGCGGGTACGAGCGCGACGGCTGCTGCGGTCGTCGCGGGCGGGGCCGCGGCTGCTGCGGCAGAAACCGACGCCGCGCCGTCCGTCGAGCCGGAACTGCCGATCCGGCCCGAGATGCCGGTCGCACGCGACGCGGCTTCCGACTTGAGCCTTGCCGCGGCCACTGCCGCAGCGGCGGAGGCGGTCGAGACGCCTGATACGGATGTGCCGCCGGCGCCGGAAGTGGTGCCGCCGCATGACGAGCAGCCCGAATTACCGGCCGCGCACGCCGTAGTGCCGACCGCGAGCGAGGCCGCTCCGGCTCCGCACGATACCGAGCCGGTAGAGAAGATCGCTGCCGAAAAGCCCGCGGATCAGCCTGTCGAGACACCGATCGCACCCGCGGCCACCGAAACGCAGCACGCGGCGCTGATGCAGAACGCGATCAGCGCGCTCAACAGCCTCGACATGCCGCTGCCGCCGCGCACGCAGGACGAGCCGTCGCCGGCGACGGACGAGTCTGCCGCGCAGGCAACGCAGTCCGACATCGATCAAGTTGCAACTAACGGTCAAGCCAGCCAGCGCCTCCCGATTGGCGCGATCGATCCGGCCCCCGAACATCCGGCCGACCAGGACGACGAGTTCGATTGGGATCCGGACGCGGCGACGCCAGCCGGCCAGGCGGGCAGCCCGTTCGCGACGTCGTCGCTGCCGCCGCTCGGCGGCGCGCAGTTCGGCGCGCTGAAGCTCGACTTCGATCTGGACCTGCCGTCCACGCCGGGCGCCGCGTTGCCGGCGCTGACGCCGGACGAACTTGCCCGCATCGCGCGCAACAAGCTCGACCTCGCGACCGAATACGTCGAGCTGGGCGACCTGTCCGGCGCACGGACGCTGCTGCAGGAAGTGGTCGACGCAAACGACACCGCGACGCGCGACGATGCGCGTGCGCTGCTCGCGAAACTGGCGGACGAGGCGTGATGCGGATCGCGCTCGGCATTCAGTACGACGGCGCGGCGTTCTGCGGCTGGCAGGCGCAGCCGCACGGCAAGACGGTGCAGGACCGGCTCGAGCACGCGCTGGCCGAGTTCGCGCGCGTGCCGCTGCATACGACGGTGGCCGGGCGGACCGACACGGGCGTGCACGGGCTCGGGCAGGTCGTGCATTTCGATACCGATCTGGATCGCGAGGTGTTCTCGTGGGTGCGCGGGACCAACGCGTTCCTGCCGCCGACCGTGGCGGTGCAATGGGCGAAGCCGATGCCGGAGACGTTCCACGCGCGTTTCTCGGCGTTCGAGCGCACTTATTACTACGCGCTGTACGTGCATCCCGTGCGCTCGCCGATGCTGGCGGGGCGCGCGGGCTGGATCCATACGCCGCTCGACGACGACGCGATGCGCGCCGCCGCCGCGCACCTGATCGGCGAGCACGACTTCTCGTCGTTCCGGTCGTCGGAATGCCAGTCGAAGACGCCGGTCAAACACCTGTACCAGATCGACGTGCGGCGCGTGGGCCATTTCATTCATTTCCGGTTCCGCGCCAACGCGTTCCTGCACCACATGGTGCGCAACCTGATGGGCTGCCTCGTCGCGGTCGGCCGCGGCCGTTATCCGGCCGGCTGGCTTGCCGACGTGCTGGCCGGGCGCGATCGCACTCTCGCGGCGCCCACGTTCATGGCCGACGGGCTGTACCTCGCCCACGTCGGCTACCCGGCGGAATTCGCCGTCCCGCCCGCGCAGCTCGGCAGCGTGCCGTGGAGCAGCGTCTGGGCCGACCTGGACCCTCAACCATGACGGATCACGCCGTGTCTCCTTCGACTCCCGCCGCGGCCGGCCTGCCGCCGCGCACGCGCATCAAGCTGTGCGGGCTGTCGCGCCCCGAGGACGTGCTGCACGCGGCGGCGCTCGGCGCCGACGCGATCGGTCTCGTGTTCTACCCGAAGAGCCCGCGCGCGGTGACGATCGCGCAGGCGGCCGAGCTGGCGCGCCTCGCGCCGCCGTTCGTGTCGGTGGTCGGGCTGTTCGTGAACGCGACCGAAGCCGAGATCGAAGCCGTCGTGCGCGACGTGCCGCTCACGCTGCTGCAGCTCCACGGCGACGAGACGCCGGAACAGTGCGACGCGCTCGGCCGCGCGGCCCGCCTGCCGTGGTTGCGCGCGGTGCGCGTCGGCCCCTCGACGCAGCGTGCCGATTTGGTAGAATCGGCACTTCATTATTCGAAAGCGCGCGGCCTCCTGTTCGACACCCTGGTGCCGGATTACGGCGGTAGCGGCAAGGTCTTCGATTGGTCTCTTATTCCCGCAGAGCTCGCGCATCGGGCCGTTTTGAGTGGTGGCTTGAGCGCGCAAAACGTCGGTGATGCGATTCGCCAGTTGCGCCCGTTTGCTGTCGATGTCTCGAGTGGCATCGAAGTGGAGGGCGCGAAGGGCGTGAAGGATCACGCCCGGATGGCGGCGTTCGTACGCGCGGTGCGCGAAGCGGACGCCGGGTGATGCAAGCCGGCGCGGCCCCGAAAGCGGGGCGCCCCGACCGATCGAGAGAGACACCATGTACAACCTTCCTGATGACCGCGGCCACTTCGGCCCGTATGGCGGCGTGTTCGTCGCCGAGACGCTGATTCACGCGCTGGACGAACTGCGCGCGGCGTATGAAAAATTCCAGAACGATCCCGATTTCGTCGCCGAATTCGAGCGCGAGCTGAAGCATTTCGTCGGCCGCCCGTCGCCGATCTATCACGCGCAGCGCTGGAGCGAGACGCTCGGCGGCGCGCAGATCTACCTGAAGCGCGAGGACCTGAACCACACGGGCGCGCACAAGATCAACAACGTGATCGGCCAGGCGCTGCTCGCGAAGCGCATGGGCAAGAAGCGCGTGATCGCCGAGACGGGCGCCGGCCAGCACGGCGTCGCGACCGCGACGATCTGCGCCCGCTTCGGGATGGAGTGCGTCGTCTACATGGGCTCGGAAGACGTGCGCCGCCAGGCCGCGAACGTCTATCGGATGAAGCTGCTCGGAGCGACGGTCGTGCCGGTCGAATCGGGTTCGCGCACGCTGAAGGACGCGCTGAACGAAGCGATGCGCGACTGGGTCACGAACATCGAAAGCACGTTCTACATCATCGGCACGGTCGCGGGCCCGCACCCGTACCCGATGATGGTGCGCGACTTCCAGCGCGTGATCGGCGACGAGTGCAAGGTGCAGATGCCCGAGCTCGCGGGCCGGCAGCCGGACGCGGTGATCGCCTGCGTCGGCGGCGGCTCGAACGCGATGGGCATCTTCTATCCGTACATCGACGACACGTCGGTGCAGCTGATCGGCGTCGAAGCGGCCGGCGACGGCCTCGACACGGGCCATCACGCGGCGTCGCTGATCGCCGGCAGCCCGGGCGTGCTGCACGGCAACCGTACCTACCTGCTGCAGGACGACAACGGCCAGATCATCGAGACGCATTCGGTGTCGGCGGGCCTCGACTATCCGGGCGTCGGCCCCGAGCACGCATGGCTGAAAGACAGCGGCCGCGCACAGTACGTCGGCATTACCGACGAGGAAGCGCTGAAGGCGTTCCACGACTGCTGCCGGATCGAGGGGATCATTCCCGCGCTCGAGTCGAGCCACGCGATCGCGTACGGCGTGAAGCTCGCGCCGACGTTGCCGAAGGACAAGATCCTGCTCGTCAACCTGTCGGGCCGCGGCGACAAGGACATGCACACGGTCGCCGAGCGATCGGGCATCGAGCTCTGACCCCGACCGATGCGTGACCTGATCGAAGAACCGGGCGGCGGTGCCGCGAGCGAGGCGGGGGCGGTTCAGCCCGCCGCCGCCGTGCCGCGCGCGCTGCCGTCCGGGATCGAACTGCACAACCGCGATTTCCTGACCGATGCCGCGCACCTGCCGGACGCGTCGATCGACCTGATCGTCGCCGATCCGCCGTACGGGCTCGGCAAGGACTACGGCAACGACTCGGACAAGCGTTCGGGCGACGACTTTCTCGCGTGGACGCGCGAGTGGCTCGAGCTCGCGATTCCGAAGCTGAAGCCGAGCGGGTCGATGTACATCTTCTGCACGTGGCAGTACGCGCCGGAAATCTTCAGTTTCCTGAAGACGCAGCTCACGATGGTCAACGAGATCATCTGGGACCGGCGCGTGCCGAGCATGGGCGGCACGACGCGCCGTTTCACGTCGGTGCACGACAACATCGGCTTTTTCGCGGTTTCCAGGGCGTATTACTTCGATCTCGATCCGGTCCGCATCCCGTACGACGCCGACACGAAGAAGGCCCGCTCGCGCAAGCTGTTCGAAGGCAGCAAGTGGCTGGAGATGGGCTACAACCCGAAGGACGTCTGGTCGGTTTCGCGCCTGCACCGGCAGCACGCGGAGCGCGTCGATCATCCGACCCAGAAGCCGCTGGAAATCATCGAGCGGATGGTGCTCGCAAGCTGCCCGCCGGGCGGACGCGTGCTCGATCCGTTCATGGGCAGCGGCACGACCGCGGTGGCCTGCGCACGGCAGGGGCGCGACTTCGTCGGCTACGAGATCAACGAAAGCTATTGTGCGATCGCGCACGAGCGTGTGAACGCGCTCGCTGCGCCGGCGTGCGCGTGAATCGCGCCGCCGCGTCGCCGAAGCATTGAGGAAAAATTGCCATGTCCCGTATTCAGCAAACCTTTGCCGCGCTCGCCGAACAAGGCCGTAAGGGCCTGATCCCGTTCATCACGGCCGGCGACCCCGATCCCGCGAAAACCGTCGAATTCATGCACGCGCTCGCCGCAGGCGGCGCGGACGTGATCGAACTCGGCGTGCCGTTCTCGGACCCGATGGCCGACGGCCCGGTGATCCAGCGCTCGTCGGAGCGCGCGCTCGCGCGCGGCGTCACGCTGAAGAGCGTGCTCGCCGACGTGAAGCGCTTTCGCGAAACCGACCCCAAAACGCCCGTCGTGCTGATGGGTTATGCGAACCCGATCGAGCGGATGGGCGTCGACGCGTTCGCGGCCGAAGCGCAGGCGGCCGGTGTCGACGGCGTGCTTGTGGTCGACTATCCGCCGGAAGAGGCGGGCGTGTTCGCCGAGAAAATGCGCGCCGCGCAGATCGATCCGATCTTCCTGCTCGCGCCCACGTCGACCGACGAACGTATCGCCGACGTCGGCAAGATCGCGAGCGGCTACGTGTATTACGTGTCGCTCAAGGGCGTGACCGGCGCAGGAAATCTGGATGTTTCGAGCATTGCGGGTAAAATCCCGGCCATCAAGTCGCGCGTGCCGGTTCCGGTCGGCGTCGGCTTCGGTATCCGCGACGCCGAAACGGCGCGCGCGGTGGCCGAGGTGTCGGACGCGGTCGTGATCGGCAGCCGCCTCGTGCAGCTGCTCGAAAGCGCTGCGCCGGAGGGTGCCGCCGCCGCGCTGAAGACTTTCATTGCCGAGCTGCGCGCCGCCCTGGACGGCGCGGGCAAGACGGCGCGATAAACACAACACAGGAAGCGGGAACGGGCCGGTCGGCCCGGCCCGCCACGGAACAGGAAACCATACGATGAGCTGGCTCGACAAACTGTTGCCGCCGAAGATCAAGCAGACCGACCCGAAAAGCCGCAAGGGCATTCCGGAAGGCCTGTGGGTCAAGTGCCCGTCCTGCGAGGCCGTGCTGTACCGCAACGACGTGGACGCGAACCTGCACGTGTGCCCGAAGTGCGATCACCACATGCGCATCGGCGCGCGTGAGCGCCTCGACGGCCTGCTCGATCCGGAAGGCCGTTATGAAATCGGTCAGGAAGTCGTGCCGGTCGACACGCTCAAGTTCAAGGACAGCCGCAAGTACCCCGATCGTCTGAAGGAAGCGATGGACGACACGGGCGAGACCGACGCGATGGTCGTGATGGGCGGTGCGATCCACACGCTGCCGGTGGTCGCGGCCTGCTTCGAGTTCTCGTTCATGGGCGGCTCGATGGGCTCGGTGGTCGGCGAGCGCTTCGCACGCGGCGCGCAGAACGCGCTCGAACAGCAGGTGCCGTTCATCTGCTTCACCGCGTCGGGCGGTGCACGGATGCAGGAAAGCCTGCTGTCGCTGATGCAGATGGCGAAAACCACCGCGATGCTGACCAAGCTGGCCGAAGCGAAGCTGCCGTTCATTTCGGTGCTGACCGACCCGACGATGGGCGGCGTGTCGGCGAGCTTTGCATTCCTCGGCGACGTCGTGATCGCCGAACCGAAGGCGCTGATCGGCTTCGCCGGCCCGCGCGTGATCGAGCAGACGGTCCGCGAGAAGCTGCCGGAAGGCTTCCAGCGCGCCGAATTCCTGATCAAGACGGGCGCGATCGACATGATCGTCGACCGTCGCAAGATGCGCGACGAGATCGCGCAACTGCTCGCGCTGCTGCAGCGACAGCCGGCCGACGCGCTGGCTTGATCGGCGCAAGGTTGTGAACTCTGCGCGTCGCCTGGCTTCCGCGTCAGGCGACGCGCTTCGTTTTTTGGCGTAGTGGCGGTACCGATCCAGATTTGAACCGATGAGCACTTTTCCCACTCTCGACGCGTGGCTTTCGCATCTCGAACGCGCGCACCCGGTCGGCATCGACATGGGCCTGACCCGCATCGGGCAGGTCAAGGCGGCGCTGCAGCTCGAATTCGCGTGCCCCGTCATTACCGTCGGCGGCACGAACGGCAAGGGCTCGACCTGCGCGTTCCTCGAGACGATCCTCGTGCGCGCGGGCTACAAGGTCGGCTGCCACACGTCGCCGCACCTGCTCGAATTCAACGAGCGCGCGCGCGTGAACGGGCAGAACGTCACCGATGACGAACTGCTGCCGCACTTCGAGGCCGTCGAAGCCGCGCGCACGTCGTTGCCCGAGCCCGTGTCGCTCACGTACTTCGAATTCACGACGCTCGCGATCCTGCACCTGTTCGCATCGCGCGGGCTGGACGCGGTGATCCTCGAAGTCGGCCTCGGCGGCCGGCTCGACGCGGTCAACATCATCGATACCGATTGCGCGATCGTCACGAGCATCGACATCGACCACACCGAATACCTCGGCGACACGCGCGAGAAGATCGCGTTCGAGAAGGCCGGGATCTTCCGTGCCGGCAAGCCGGCGATCTGCGGCGATCCGGCCGCGCCGCAAACGCTGATCGACCACGCGGAAGCGATCGGCGCCGACCTGTGGCTCGTCGGCCGCGATTTCCGCTACGAGGCGCAGGCAGGCGCGGAGCGCCAGCAGTGGAGCTACCTCGGACGCGAGAAGCGCTATCCGGCGCTGGCGTATCCGGCGCTGCGCGGCGCGAATCAGCTGATCAATGCATCGGCCGCGCTTGCCGCGCTCGAGGCGCTGCGCCCGGTGCTGCCGGTGTCGGCGCAGGACATCCGGCTCGGCCTCGCGAACGTCGAGCTGCCGGGGCGCTTCCAGGTGCTGCCCGGCAAGCCCGCGATCGTGCTCGACGTCGCGCACAACCCGCATGCATCGGCCGTGCTCGAGCAGAACCTCGGCAACATGGGTTTCTTCCCGTACACGTACGCGGTGTTCGGCGCGATGCACGACAAGGACATCGACGGCGTGCTGCAGCACCTGAAGGGCGAGATCGACCACTGGTGCGTGACCGACCTGCCGCTGCCGCGTGCGGCCACCGCCGAGCAGCTCGAAGCCGCGCTGCGCAAGGCCGGCGTGGAGGAGGGGCCCGATTCGAGCGTCACGCGTTACACGTCGCCCGCCGAAGCGTTTCGCGATGCACTAAAAAGAGCATCCGAGAATGATAGAATCGTGGTTTTCGGCAGTTTCCATACGGTTGCCGGCGTGCTGGCCTACCGTAAATCGCAGCAACACTGACTGACGGGCAGTTTCGGACTCAGCCATTCATGGGAATTTTCTCGTTCGGCAAGAAAGACGACGACGCGCCCCCGCGGCGCGGCGGTCGCACCGGGACCTCCCGGAACGTGCGCACGGAGCGCACCACTGAACGCGTCGAGCGCCGCTCGCGCCGCACCGAACGTCCGGAATCGGACGCGCTGCTCCTCGATCCGACCCTTCCAGAAAAGCAACGCGCACGCCGTCGCCTCGTCGGCGCGATCGCGCTCGTCGTCGCCGCGGTGATCGTGCTGCCGATGGTGCTCGATTCGCACCCGAAGCCGGTCACCGACGACATCGCGATCGACATCCCGAACCGGCCCGCGCACCAGGCGGTCGCGCCGCGCGACGACGATGTGTCCGACGTGCAGGCCGGCGTCGCGCATGACGAACCGCCGGCATCCGACACGGCCGTTGCGGCCGCACCGGCGCCCGCGCCGAAGGATGCCGCCAAGCCGGCCGCGAAACCCGATACCACGACCACGGCGAGCGTGACGCCGCCGAAGCCTGCGCTGAAACCGGCTGCGCCCGCGGCGAAGCCGGCTGCGCCGAAGCCCGCACCCGCGGCCGTCGCGAATGCCGACGCCGCGAGCCCGGACACCGGCGACGCATCGTCGCCGTCGTCGCCGGCCGGTGCGCGCTTCGCGGTGCAGCTCGGGTCGTTCAAGGACGACGCGACGGCCCGTTCGTGGGCCACCAAGTTGAAATCGGCGGGCGTGCCCGCATATGTCGAGCATCGCAAGCAGTCGGATGGCAGCACGGCTACACTGTTGCGTGCAGGCCCGTTCGCGGATCGCGCGGCGGCTTCCGCCGCGATCGCGAAGGTGCGCGAAGCCGGTCTGACGCAGTAACGCACGATGCTGTCGGCTTTCGACTACGCTGTATTGGCGGTGATCGTGTTGTCGGCGCTGCGCGGTGCGTGGCGCGGCTTCGTGTCCGAGATTTTCGGGCTGATCGGCTGGATCGCGGCGATCGTGATCGCGGGCCGCTACGTCGGATTGGTCGTACCGTATATACCGGCGAACTGGCCGGGCGGTGCGCTGACGCAGTGGGTGATCGCCTTCGCGTTGGTCGTGATCGGCGTGGTGCTGGTCGCCGGCGTCGCGAACGCGCTGCTGTCGCGGATCGCGCAGGCCAGTGGCCTGGGCGGCGTCGACCGCTCGCTGGGCATGATGTTCGGGCTCGTCCGCGGCTGCGTGCTGGTGGTGCTGCTGGTCGCGGCGGCCGGGTTGACCGAACTGCCCAAACAGGATTTCTGGCGCAATGCGCTATTGCGTCCTTTCGCCGAACAGGGCGTGCACGAGCTGAAGCAGCTCCTGCCCGACGGCATGGCCCAGTACGTACGCGTGTGACGACGCGGCTGGGCAGGACGGAACCGATTTTGTCATTCTGAAGGACATGCCATGTGCGGCATCGTAGGCGTTATCTCCCAATCCCCGGTCAACCAGCTGATCTATGACAGCCTGCTGCTGCTGCAGCATCGCGGTCAGGACGCGGCGGGCATCGCGACGGCGGACGGCAGCAATTTCCACATGTACAAGGCGAACGGCATGGTGCGCGACGTGTTCCGCACGCGCAACATGCGCAGCCTGCCCGGCACCTACGGCATCGGCCAGGTGCGCTACCCGACGGCCGGCTCGGCGTCGAGCGAAGCCGAGGCGCAGCCGTTCTACGTGAACGCGCCGTTCGGGATCATCCTCGCGCACAACGGCAACCTGACGAACTGGCAGCAACTGAAGGACGAGATGTTCCGGATCGACCGCCGGCACATCAACACCAATTCCGACAGCGAAGTGCTGCTCAACGTGTTCGCGCACGAGCTGCAACTGTCGACCACGGGCCTCGAGCTCGATCCGGCTTCGGTGTTCAAGGCCGTCTCGGGCGTGCATCGCCGCCTGCAGGGTTCGTATGCGATCGTGTCGCTGATCGCCGGCTACGGCCTGCTCGCGTTCCGCGACCCGTTCGGCATCCGCCCGCTCTGCATCGGCAAGCTCGAGACCGAGCACGGCACCGAATGGATGGTCGCGTCGGAGTCGGTCGCGGTCGAAGGCATCGGTTTCGAATTCGTGCGCGACCTGGAGCCGGGCGAAGCGATCTTCATCGACAAGGCCGGCAACTTCCACAGCCAGCAGTGCGCGGAGAACCCGACGCTGAACCCGTGCATGTTCGAGTACGTGTACCTCGCGCGTCCGGATTCGTGCCTCGACGGCGTGCCGGTCTACAACGTGCGCCTGCGCATGGGCGACTATCTCGCCGAGAAGATCAAGCGCGAACTGCCGAACGTGCCGATCGACGTCGTGATGCCGATTCCCGATTCGTCGCGCCCGGCCGCGATGCAGGTCGCCGCGAAGCTCGGCGTCGAGTACCGCGAAGGCTTCTTCAAGAACCGCTACGTCGGCCGCACCTTCATCATGCCGGGGCAGGCCGTGCGCAAGAAGTCGGTGCGCCAGAAGCTCAATGCGATGAGCATCGAGTTCAAGGACAAGAACGTGCTGATCGTCGACGATTCGATCGTGCGCGGCACGACCTCGCACGAGATCGTGCAGATGGCGCGCGACGCGGGCGCGAAGTCGGTGATCTTCGCGTCGGCCGCGCCGCCCGTGAAGTTCCCGAACGTGTACGGCATCGACATGCCGACGCGCGGCGAGCTCGTCGCACACGGCCGCACCGACGAAGACGTCGCGAAGATCATCGGCGCCGACCACCTGATCTACCAGGACGTCGACGACCTGCGCCGCGCGGTGCGCGACATCAACCCGAAGCTCGAACGCTTCGAGGCGTCGTGCTTCGACGGCAACTACATCACCGGCGACGTGACGCCCGAGTATCTCGATGCGATCGAGCGCGCGCGCCTCACGCCGGCGTCGCAGGCCGATCGCGATACGGCCGGCGACACCGAACGTTCGCAGATGAACCTGCAGCTGTCGGTCGAGTGACACCGGCGCACGCTTTGATCGAGGCGTGATAGGATGTGGCCTTGCGTCGATTTGATATCAGCTTGCGGACGCGGGGCGACTTCCCAAAACAGCTAAAGCGAAGGCCGGTGGCAACCGGCCCGAGTCGATCGCTGTCGTACCGCACCGAAGCCCGCTGATGCCGACGCATAGCGGGCTTTTTGTTTTTGGGCCTGGTTTTGATCTGGCCTGCGCGACGCGCGTGGCCATCGGATACGGAAAACGGAACATGGACGACTCCCTCAACTTCGACACGCTTGCCGTGCGCGCGGGCACGCTGCGCAGCGACTTCAACGAGCACTCGGAAGCGCTGTTCCTCACGTCGAGCTTCTGCTTCCAGAGCGCGGCCGACGCGGCCGAGCGCTTCGCGAATTCGGAAGACTACTTCACCTATTCGCGCTTCACGAACCCGACCGTCACGATGTTCCAGGAGCGTCTCGCGGCGCTCGAAGGCGGCGAGGCGTGCATTGCGACGGCATCCGGGATGGCCGCGATCATGTCGGTCGTGATGGCCGCGCTGCAGGCCGGCGACCACCTCGTCAGCTCGCGCAGCCTGTTCGGCTCGACGCTCGGGATGTTCTCGCAGATCTTCAACAAGTTCGGGATCACGACGACCTTCGTCGACCCGACCGACCTGAACGCGTGGAAGGAAGCCGTGCGTCCGGAAACGAAGATGTTCTTCCTCGAGACGCCGTCGAACCCGCTGACCGAACTCGCCGACATCGAGGCGATCGGCAAGATCGCGAAGGCATCGAACGCGCTGTTCGTCGTCGACAACTGTTTCTGCAGCCCGGTGCTGCAGCAGCCGCTGAAGCTCGGCGCGGATGTCGTGATGCACTCGGCGACGAAATTCCTCGACGGCCAGGGCCGCGTGCTCGGCGGCGCGCTGGTCGGCTCGAAGGAATTCATCATGGGCAAGGTGTTCCCGTTCGTGCGCAGCGCGGGCCCGACGCTGTCGGCGTTCAACGCGTGGGTGCTGCTGAAGGGGATGGAGACGCTGTCGCTGCGCGTCGAGAAGCAATCGGCGAACGCGCTGGAGATCGCGCGCTGGCTCGATTCGCATCCGGCCGTCGCGCGCGTGTTTCATCCGGGCCTCGAATCGCACCCGCAGCACGAGCTCGCGAAGCGTCAGCAGAAGGCGGGCGGGGCGATCCTGTCGTTCGAGCTGAAGGGCGACACCCCCGAACAGCAGCGCGCGAATGCCTGGCGCGTGATCGACAACACGAAGCTGATCTCGATCACCGGCAACCTCGGCGACACGCGTACGACCATTACGCATCCGGCGACCACCACGCACGGCCGCATCACGCCGGAGGCGCGCGCGGCAGCGGGGATCAGCGAAGGGCTGATCCGCCTGTCGGTGGGCCTGGAGGATGCGGGCGACCTGCGCAAGGATCTCGCGCGCGGGCTGGAAGGCTGAGCGGGGCACGTCACGTATGCCGTGACGTGATCTGACGTGACGATGGACGAAGGGCCGTTCGCGCAAGCGAGCGGCCCTTCGTTTTGGTGCCGATGAAATCGCGCGGCTTACCCGGTGCGATCGTCGCTGGCGTGCGTGTCGTCGCGCATCGCCTCCACCATCCACCGCAGCGTGTCGTCGAGCGGCGTGACGGGCAGCTCGCCCACCGCGCGCCGCAGCTTGTCGCGCGACCCGGACAGGCTCTTCACCTCGTTGTGCCGCACGAAACGCGGATCGATCGTCACGTCGATCACGTATCCGGCGATACGCGACAGCATCGCCAGCACTTCCTTCAGCGAATACGCGCGCTCCGAGCACACGTTGAACGTCTCGCCGGCCGGCGCGGCTTCGACCAGCTTCAGGTACGCGGCCGTCACGTCGCGCACGTCGGAGAAATCGCGGCTCACGTCGAGGTTGCCGAGCGAGATCCGCGGGGCGCTGCGCGCGTAGTGCGCGACGAGCTTCGGCAGCAGGTACGCATCGCTCTGGCCGACACCCGTGTAGTTGAACGGCCGCGCGATCACGATCGGCAGACGGTCGGCCCACAGTTTCGCCGCGTATTCCATCGCGAGCTTGCTGACCGCGTAGTCGTTCGCCGGGGCGGGGGCGACGGTTTCGTCGAGCACGCCGGCCGTCGAATTGCCGTAGATGTTCGCGCTGCTGGCGAGCAGCACGGCCGACGGGCGGCGGTCGAGGCCCGCGAGCGCGGCCAGCAGGTTGCGGGTGCCGACGATGTTGACCGCGTAGGTTTCCGACGGCTCGTCCTGCGCGACATGCGCGCGCGCGGCGAGATGCACGACCGCATCGGGCCGGGCGTCGGCGGCCGCCGCGCGCAGCGCCTGCGCGTCGAGCAGGTCGACGGGCAGCAGCGTGCAGTGCGTAAACGCCGGATCGTCGGGGCGTGCCGCGCCGGGCGCGACCGTGCCCCAGACCTCATAGCCGGCCGCCTGCAGGCGCTCGGCCATGTAGCGGCCCGTGAAGCCCGTCAGGCCGGTGACGAATGCACGGCGCGACGGGCGTCCGGCTTCAGAACGTGTCATGGTGTTGATTCCGCGTCAAATCGGCTTCGACCATCATCTGGCAAAGTTGTTCGAGCGTCGTCTTCGGTTCCCAGCCGAGTTTGGACCTGGCCTTGTCGGCGCAGCCGATCAGCAGGTCGACCTCGGCAGGGCGATAGAACTTCGGGTTCACTTCCACGAGCACGTTGCCGTTCGACGCGTCGAGGCCGCGTTCCTGTTCGCCCTTGCCGGTCCATTCGATCTGGTAGCCGGCCGCCGCGAACGCCATCCGCACGAAATCGCGCACGGTCTCGGTGCGGTTGGTCGCGAGCACGTAGGTGTCCGGTTCGTCGGCCTGCAGCATGCGCCACATGCCTTCGACATATTCAAGTGCAAAACCCCAGTCGCGCTTCGCGTCGAGGTTGCCGAGCTCGAGGCGGGTCGCCTTGCCGAGCTTGATCTTCGCGATGGTGTCGGTGATCTTGCGCGTGACGAACTCGCGGCCGCGCAGCGGCGATTCGTGGTTGAACAGGATACCGCTGCTGCCGAACAGGCCATACGATTCGCGGTAGTTCACCGTCATCCAGTGCGCGTACAGCTTCGCGACGCCGTACGGGCTGCGCGGATAGAACGAAGTCGCTTCCGTCTGCGGGATCGACTGCACCTTGCCGAACATCTCCGACGTCGACGCCTGGTAGAAGCGCGTCTTCGGGCTCACGACGCGAATCGCCTCGAGCAGGTTCAACGGACCCAGGCCGGTCACTTCGGCGGTCGTCGCCGGCTGGTCGAACGACACGCCGACGAAGCTTTGCGCGGCGAGGTTGTACAGCTCGTCGGGCTGCGTGCGTTCGAGCAGGCGCAGGCTCGAGCCGGCGTCGGTCAGGTCGTGTTCGACGAGCGTGAGGTTCGGGTGCGCGTCGACGCCGAGCTCGGCGATACGCCAGAAATTCACCGAGCTGGTGCGGCGGTAGGTGCCCGTGACCTCGTAGCCCTTGTCGAGCAGCAGCTTGGTCAGGTAGGCGCCGTCTTGCCCCGAGATCCCGGTAATGATGGCCTTCTTGCGAGTTTGGCTCATGACGTTGTCCTGGTAGAAACGATGGAGGGTGAAAGTCAGGCGGTCGTGCCGGCGGCGGCCGGCAGCGCACGGCGTGCGGGGCCGCGCGTCAGGCGCCGTTCGAAGCCGTACCAGCTCAGGGTCGCGTACGCGAGCGTGATCGCGAGCGCCAGCGCGGCCGTGACGAAGCGGTTCAGGTGCAGCGGCCACAGCGCGTACAGCACGCTGAGGTGGATCAGGTACACGGTGTAGCTGACGGTGCCCACGTAGACGAGCATCGGGTTCGTCAGCACGCGCTGCACGAGGCCGCGGCCGCGCAGCGCGATCACGACGATCGACGTGCACAGCAGCAGCGAGATGCTGTAGAGCGCGGCGTTCGACAGCGGCGTGTTCGCGGCGCGGAAACGCGGGAACGACAGGTGCAGCCAGCCGAGGATCGCGAGCGACACGAGCGCGCCGACGATCGCGAGCGGATAGAACGGTTCGAGCGCGCGCCGGTCGCGGCGCAGCACGATCGCGAGCAGCGCGCCGGCGGCGAGCAGGTCCATCCGGAACGGCGTCAGGTAGTAGATCGGCCAGAACGAGTCGAACCACGGCGTCGCGATCGCGCGCAACACGGGGGCCGCGACGATCAGCGCGGCGGCGACCCACAGCAGCGCGCGCTCCGAGCACCACAGCACGACGAACGGCCAGAAGATGTAGAACTGCTCCTCGACCGCGAGCGACCACAGCACGTTCAGGCTGTCGTGGCCGATGCTGCCGAGCGACAGCCCGATGTTGGTCGAGAAGAACGCGAACCACGGCCAGTGCGGCAGCCAGCCCGCACCGAACAGGATCGTCGACACCACCAGCAGCAACACGTACGGCGGCAGGATGCGGCGCACGCGGCGTGCGTAGAAGTGGCTGAAGTACGACTGCCCGCGCGCCTTGCGATCGAGCAGGATGCCGGTGATCAGCAGGCCGCTCAGCACGAAGAACAGGTCGACACCCATCCACAGCGGCGCCTTCAGCGCGTGCTGCAGGAACACGGCGCCCACCGCGATCGCGCGCAGCCCGTCGAGCTGCACGATGCGGCCGTGTTGCGGCGGCGTGGGGGCCGCGGGTCGCGAGAGGCCCGTCATCGCGCCGCTCCTTCGCGACGCGCGGCCTGAGCCGGGGCGAGTCGCACATCCGATGCGTAAACGTGAACGTAATGCATGCCGTTAAATGAAATATCGAATCGAAATCGATTCTAGGGAAAAGAAATCGGCAAAAAAACGCGCGTCATTTATCCGGCGACAAACATTCAAATGCCGGTTAATTCGGTAGAGGGATGAATGGTCGCCGCCCGGGAGGCCCCGCCAGGCGGCCAAAAGCGGCACTTTCTACAGACTGGAAAGCGAAAGGCGGTCGTAATTGCCGTTTTCGGGTGTCTTTGCGCGTCTGTTCCGGTTCGATATTTCAGGCGGAAACATCCCCAAATATTTCCAAATTTCTTGTGATTATTTTTGCTTGTAACCTGCATCGCGACGTTTGAAACCCATTTAGCGACAGGGTGCGCCGGCAGCGGTGCCGGTTGCTGTTGCATCAAGTCTGGAGAAGCGCATTGCGACGTCTGATTCTGGTAGGCATGACGGTATGCGCGACGCTGCTGACGAGCGCCGTACCGGCCGAAACGGTGTTGCCCGCGACGACGTCGTGGATCGGCAATACGTTCGGCTATGGCGACGGCAGCTGGACGCAGATCGACATCCGCGCGATCGCGGTGACGCCTGAAGGCAAGGTGTATACGAATGCGCCATGGGACGAGAGCGGCGCCGAAGCGAGCGTCTACCAGGACGGGAAGATGCTCGGCTTCGCCGGCGGCACGCACGGCTGGGGCAACCTCGGCGGCAGTGCGATCGCCGTGAACAGCAAATATGCGTACGTCGCGATCGGTGTCGGCAACGAGCGCGGCCACCTGCAGTCGCCCGGCATCTGGCCGGACAAGGGCAAGCAGTGGTTCGGCATCTCGCGCCGCACGATCGGCGACATGAAGCAGCCGGCGCCGTTCCGCGCGGCGCCGCAGGTGGCCCCGGGCGGGCGTGCCGATGCCGGCCGCGCGCGGATGGCCGCGAGCTTCATGGTGATGAACGAGGTGGCGGCGCCCGCGCGCTCGGAAACGGGCGAGCAGAAGGCGGAAGTCGGCGGCCTCGCGGCCGACGACAAGACGCTGTTCGCGACGAATCCGACGCGCGACGCGGTGGACGTGTACGACGCGGAGACGATGCAGCAGAAGGGCACGTGGAGCGCGCACGAGCCGGGCCGCATCGCGCTCGCGGGCGACGGCACGTTGTGGCTGCTCACGGACACGATCAAGGGGCCCGCGCATCTCGCGCACGTGCGCGCCGACGGCCGCAGGCTCGACGACGCCCCCGCGCTGCCGGAAGGCACCGACGCGGTGGATGTGGCCGTCGACGCGAAAGGGCGCGTGCTCGTCGCGGACAACGGGCCGCGCCAGCAGATCCTGATCTTCTCGAAAGGCGGCAAGGGTTATGCGCAGTCGGGCACGCTCGGCGAGCGCGGCGGCATCTTCGCGGGCCCGGTGCCGGGCCGGCCCGGGCCGCAGCGTTTCAACGGGCTGACGGGCGTCGGTGTCGACCGGGCGGGCAACATCTACGTGTCGATGAACGGCATCGGGCCGCGTCACGACACGATCGGGGCGGGGCTCGGCGCCGTGCTCGAAAGCTACACGCCGGACGGCAAGCTGCGCTGGCAGGTGCAGGGGCTGCTGTTCGTCGACGGCGCATGGCTCGACCCGGCGCGGCCGAACAGCGTGTACACGGGCAACAAGCGCTTCGAGCTCGACCTGTCGAAGCCGCCGGGCCAGGACTGGAAATACGTCGGCTTCCTGTCGAACCGCTTCAAGTATCCGGACGACCCCGTGTTCCATACGGACCAGTGGCCCGGCATGCCGATCGCGCGGCGCCTCGACGGCCGCACGTTCCTGTACCTGACGGACATGTACGCCGATCACCTGAAGATCTACCGCTTCGACGCGAAGCGCGACGGCGAAGTCGCGATTCCGTCCGGTCTGATCGCGGGCCGCGCGCGGCCGGTCGACAACGTGCCGAACAAGCCGCCGGGCGGCGACTGGCTGTGGCGCGACGCGAACGGCAACGGCCGGCTCGATGCCGACGAGTTCGAGATCAATACCACCGGCAAGGCGAAGGCGGGCGGCTGGGGCTGGTGGGTCGACACGAAAGGCGACATCTGGCGCACGAGCGACGTGCGCGGCATCCACCGCTTCCAGTACGGCGGCGTCGACAAGGCCGGCAACCCGATCTACTCGTACGACAAGGTCACGACCTATCCGATGCCGCAGCCGTTCACGCAGCTGCGCCGCTCGATCTACGACGCGCAGACGGACACGCTGTACGTGACCGGTTACACGGCCGATGCCCCGCCGCAGCCGGGCATCAACAAGGAAGTGGGCCGTGTGCTGGTCCGCTTCGACAAGTGGTCGACGGGCTCGCCGGTCGTGCGCTACCAGGTCGCGCTGCCGTGGCAGCTCGACGCGAAGCCGATCTTCGACCTGATCGGGATCACGGCCGAGGGCCGCTACCTGTTCGGGGTGGAGCCGGTCGGCAAGATCCACGTGTACGACAAGGAAACCGGCAAGGAAGTGGGCGTGATGAGCCCGGGCGCCGAGGTCGGCAAGGCTTCCGGCTGGGTCGACGTGCCGTTCGGCATCAGCGCGTTCCGGCGCGAGAACGGCGAGTACCTCGTGTTCGTCGAGGAAGACGCGCGCGGCAAGGTGCTGATGTATCGCTGGAAACCGTGACGGACGACGTCACACAAGGCAGAAGCATGGACAAAGGCATACTCAAGAACGTTTCGATCAACTTCATCGGGCTGATCCTGCCGACCTTCGTGTCGCTGGTGACGGTGCCCGCGTATATCCACGCGCTCGGCGTCGAACGTTATGGCGTCGTCAGCCTCGTGTGGACGCTGATCGGCTATTTCGGGATCCTCGATCTCGGGATGAGCATGGCCGCGCAGAACCACATCTCGAAGGCGCTCGCGAGCGGCAACGACGACGAAAGCGCGCGCGTGTTTTGGAGCGCGTTCTGGCTGAACCTCGGCACCGGCATCGTGGGCGGGCTGCTGATCTATTTCGGCGCGTTCATCTACACCGCTTACTTCACGAAGGTGTCGGCGGCGATGCAGCACGAGGTGTATCTCGCGCTGCCGTGGCTCGCGCTCGCGATTCCGCTGGCGAACGTGTCGTGGGTGTTCGCCGGCGCGATCAACGGTGCCGAACGCTTCGGCGTGTTCAACACGAACCAGACGATCGGCACGTTCCTGTTCCAGCTGCTGCCGCTCGGCGCCGCGTGGTGGATCGCGTCGAACCTGCAGACGGTGCTCGCCGCGGCGGTCGTCGCGCGCCTGATCGCGGCGGTGATGCTTGGCCACGCCAGCATCAAGGTGCTCGGGATCCGGCGCATCGATCCGCCGCAATGGGGCACCGCGAAAGGACTGTTCAATTTCGGCGGCTGGATGCTGATCGCGAGCACGACGAGCATGATCGCCGACACGCTCGACCGCGTGATGCTCGGCGCCGGCATGGGCGCGAAGTTCGTCACTTACTACACGGTGCCGCAGAACCTCGTCACGCGCCTGAACATGCTGCCGAACGCGCTCGTGCGCACGCTGTTCCCGCGCCTGTCGGCCGTCGGCCGCGATCACGCGGACACGCTCGCGCGCCAGTCGCTCGAATTCCTGAACGGCGTGTTCACGCCGGTCGGCATCGTCGCGATCTTCGCGCTCGCGCCGTTCCTCACGCTGTGGGTCGGCGCGGATCTCGCCGCGCATTCGGCGCCGGTCGGCCGCGTGCTGGTGATCAGCGTGTGGCTCGTCGGCCAGGCGAGCGTCACGCGCATCCTGATCCAGTCGCAGGTCAATCCGTCCCGCGCGGCCTTGGCCGGGCTCGTCCAGATGCCGTTCTTCGTCGGCGGCCTGTGGTTCGGTATCCATCACTTCGGGCTGATCGGCGCGGCGGTGGTCGTCGCGGCGCGCGCGTTCGTCGACTACGGCGTGCTGCTGTACCTGTCGGCGATCCGGATGCGCGCGATCGTGCTCGACATGCTCGCGCATCTCGCGTTCCTGCTGGCGAGCCTGTTTCTGGCGCAGGCATGGCCGGGGCTCGTCGAGTCGATCGGCATGTGCGCGGTCGTGCTGCTGCTGAACGTCGCGTGGTCGCTCACGATGACGCCGGGGCTGCGCGCGCTCGTGCGCGACCTGTTTGTCCGTCTCAATGCGAGGAGAACAACATGAATCGCGATCTGGCGGAACACGCCTTGTTGAATCTCGCCTCGGCCGATGCCGCCGCGGCCGAAGCCGGCGATGTCGCCGCACTGCGCCGGCCCGTGCCGGCCGAGCGCGCCAGCGCGCGGCAACCGTCGCGCGCGCTGCGCGTGGCGATCGTCCACGACTGGCTCGTGACCTACGCGGGCGCCGAGCGCGTGCTCGAACAGATCGTCGCGTGTTTTCCCGACGCCGACCTGTTCAGCCTCGTCGACTTCCTCGACGACCGCGCGTTCGTGCGCGGCAAGCCGGTGACGACGTCGTTCATCCAGAAGCTGCCGTTCGCGCGCACCAAGTACCGCAGCTACCTGCCGCTGATGCCGCTTGCGATCGAGCAGCTCGACGTGTCGGAGTACGACCTGGTGATATCGAGCAGCCACGCGGTCGCGAAGGGCGTGCTGACGGGGCCGGACCAGATGCACATCAGCTACGTGCATTCGCCGATCCGCTATGCGTGGGACCTGCAGCACCAGTACCTGGAACAGTCGAACCTCACGCGCGGGCCGAAATCGCTGCTCGCGCGGATGATCCTGCACTACATCCGCAACTGGGATACGCGCACCGCGAACGCGGTGGACGGTTTCGTCGCGAACTCCGCGTTCATCGCGCGGCGCATCAGGAAGGTCTACCACCGCGACGCGGCGGTGATCTTCCCGCCGGTCGACGTCGACGCGTTTTCGCTGAACGCGGAGAAGGACGATTTCTACCTGACCGCGTCGCGGATGGTGCCTTACAAGAAGATCGACCTGATCGTCGAGGCGTTCTCGAAGACGCCCGAGCGCAAGCTCGTCGTGATCGGCGACGGCCCCGAGATGCAGAAGATCCGCGCGAAAGCCGGCCCGAACGTCGAGATCATGGGTTACCAGCCGTTCGCGGTACTGCACGACCGGATGCGGCGCGCGAAGGCGTTCGTGTTCGCGGCCGAGGAGGATTTCGGGATCTCGGTCGTCGAGGCGCAGGCGTGCGGCACGCCCGTGATCGCCTACGGCAAGGGCGGCGCGCTCGAAACCGTGCTCGACCCGCAGTCGAACCGGAATCCGACCGGGCTCTTCTTCGACGAACAGACGCCACACGCGATCGTCGCGGCCGTCGACGATTTCGAGCGCGCGCCGCAGCGCTTCACGCCGGACGCATGCCGCGCGAACGCGGAGCGGTTTTCCGCCGATACGTTCCGGCGGCGCTTTCTCGACTACGTGGAAGCCGCGCTGCCCGGCTCGACCGCGCAGCGCGGTACGGCCGTCGCGCCGCTGCCGGCCGCGCGCGGCCCGGCGACGCTCGTGCTCGACCAGAGCGGCGTGCTTGGCGGCGCCGAGCTGTCGCTGCTCGAGATCATGAAGCACATGCGCGCGAACGCCGACGTGCTGCTGTTCGATGACGGCCCGTTCCGTGCGGCGCTCGACGAGATCGGCGCGCGCGTCGACGTGGTCGACCAGGGCGCGCTCGCGGGCGTGCGCAAGCAGGGCGGCGTGTCGGTCGGCGCGGTGAAGCAGCTCGTGCGGCTCGTGCGCGATGTGGCGCGGCGGGCGCGCCGCGCCGAGGTGATCTACGCGAACACGCAGCGCGCGATGGTGGTCGCCGCGCTGGCCGGGCGGCTCGCGCGCAAGCCGGTGGTGTGGCATCTGCGCGACATCGTCAGCACCGACCATTTCGGCAGCAAGCAGTTGCTGGCGATCAAGTACTGCGCGCGGCTCGGCGTCACGCGCGTGATCGCGAACTCCGACGCGTCCGCGCAGGCGTTCCGCGCGCTGACGGGCTTCACGCCGCAGCACGTCGACGTCGTGTTCAACGGCATTTCGGCCGAGCCGTTCGATGCGCTGGAAGGCGTCAGCCAGGCCGCGCTGCGCGCGCGGCTGGGGTTGCCCGAGCACGCATGGCTCGTCGGTTCGTTCAGCCGCCTCGCGCACTGGAAGGGGCAGCACGTGCTGCTGGAGGCCGCCGCGCGGCATCCCGACATGCACGTGGTGCTGGTTGGCGCGCCGCTGTTCGGCGAGGACGAATACGCGGCGCAGCTGCACGAATTCGTCGCCCGGCACGGGATGGACGAGCGCGTGCATTTCCTCGGGTTCCAGCGCGACGTGGCCGCGTGCATGACGGCGGTCGACGTCGTCGCGCATACGTCGATCACGCCCGAGCCGTTCGGGCGCGTGATCGTCGAGGGGATGCTCGCGCGCCGGCCGGTTGTCGCGGCCCGCGCGGGCGGCGTCGTCGAGATCATCGAGGACGGCGACAACGGGCTGCTCTGCACGCCGGGCGATGCGGCCGCGCTGGCCGGGGCGCTGGATACGCTGAAGCGCGACGGTGCGCTGCGCGAGCGGCTCGTCGCGAGCGGGCGTGCGACGGCGGTGCGCCGGTTCGGTACCGAAACCTACGTGGAGCGGGTCGAGAAGATTCTCGCGGATACGGCGAAGGCCGCGAAGGCGAAAAAGCAGTAGCCGGCGCGAGCCGCCCCGGGAACGAGCCCTCATGCGGCAATACGCTGCGTGGGGGCTTTGCTTTTCAGCGCGGGGGGCTGGTCGGGCGAGTGGCGGGCGGGTAGTTGCGGAGTGTGGCGGGCGCGTGTTTGCACGATCGCCGTTGGGGGAGCTGCGGGCGATGTGAAAGGGCGGCGCGAGAGGGCGGCGCGAGAGGGAGACGCGAGAGGGAGACGCGAGAGGGAGACGCGAGAGGGAGACGCGAGAGGGAGACGCGAGAGGGAGACGCGAGACGGAGACGCGAGACGGAGACGCGAGACGGAGACGCGAGACGGAGACGCGAGAAGGCAACGCGAGAGGGAGACGCGAGACGGAGACGCGAGAAGGCAACGCGAGAAGACAACGCGAGAAGACAACGCGAGAAGACAACGCGAGAAGACAACGCGAGAAGACAACGCGAGAAGACGGTGCCCAGGGCACCCCCCCGCAGCGAAAGCAGGCCGAGGACGGCCAGGCGGGTCGTGGCGCGGCCCGGCGCCGGAGTCCTGCCCATCCGGTCAACCCGGCGTGCCGACGCGCTCAGGCCACGATAAAGCCCCCGCGCGGGGGCTCTGGAACCCGGGCCGGCCGGATCAGGCGGCCCGTTCGGGCGCCGACGTAACGATGCGGGCGGGGCGGGTCGGCTTGAAGCTGGCCGACCACGTCATCGCGGGCCGTTCGAACATCCGGTAGAACAGGTACGCGACCGGGATCGCGACGGCCATGAACGCGAACGACGGCCAGATCGACAACTGCAGTTCGGAATGGAACAGCACCGAGCCGAGGCAGACGAACAGCGGCAGGTGAATCAGGTACAGCGAATAGCTGAAGTCGCCGAACCAGCTGAGCACGCGCAGCGGCGGCGTCGTGCGCGGCGGGCGGGCGAGCGCGCGGTACAGGAAGCACGCGAAGCCGGCCGACCAGAGCTGGAACGCGCCGTACTGGCCGAAATGGAATGCGCCGCAGCCGGCGGCCAGCAGCACGGCGGCCGCGCCATACCACGCACGCGACGGCACGGCGGCCGCGTCGCGCGGCGACTGTGCGCGCACGTCGGCGATCCACGCGCCGATCGTCCAGGACAGCCAGTACGACGTGAAGAACTGCAGGTCGTGCCGTTCGAGCAGCCACGCCGACGCGACGTTGACGAGCGCGACCGCGGCCACGACCGCCGGCATGCCGATGCGCCGGCGTACCGCGAACAGCAGCGGGTAGATCGCGTAGAACTGCACTTCGAGCGACAGCGTCCACAGCGCGCCGTTCGACCCGTACGTGTAGCCGGCGACGCCCTGCAGCGAGAACAGGTTCACGAGGAACGCGACGAGGCCGACGTCGCGGATCTTGTGGCTGACGGGCTCGATCTGCAGGCTGACCGAGTCGAGCGCGAGCGTGAACAGCAGCGCGGCGAGCAGCACCGGGTAGATGCGCGCGAACCGGCGCATCCAGAAGTTCGGCGCGTCGAGCCGGTACGCCGGATCGGCCGCCAGCTTGAGCGCCGCGTTGCGGTGGATGCAGTAGCCGCTGATCACGAAGAAGATCGGCACGCCGGCGGAGCCCCACGCGAACGGAAAGGTCAGGTAGCCGGCGATCGCGCCCGGGTTGAGCGCATGGCCGTAAGCGTGATGGAAGCTCTGCATGCCGACCCAGACGACCTGCCGGCAGTGGAAATAGGCGACGAGCAGCGCCGCGAAGCCGCGCATCGCGTCGATCACGTGTTCCTTGTGGTCGGCGACGGGCGGCGCGGTCAGAGACGATCCGCTGAAAGCTTGCATGCGATTCGATTCCTTGCGACGGATGGACGGGAAGTTTCATCCAATCGTAATGCGCAAGAATTCGATCAATGAATAAAAAAATCTCACCGGGAAATATCGGTATTCCACATCATGGTTTTATCGCGTTCGGAAAGCGGTTCCGCGAGGCGGGTCAATTATTTACCGATTTTTTTCTGATAGTTTGAAGCTCCAGTTGATTGATGCAAGGAGCGGCAAGATGGACATGCATTGGATCGCGAGCGCTGCAGTACTGCTGGTCATGGCCGTGCTGTCGGCGTACCGCGAGGCGCTGAAGAACGAACCGATTCGCCCGGGGCTCGAACGGGGCGGCGTGCCCTATATCGAGGAATTCGAATCGTAAGAATTTGTATCTGGAAAATCGGTAATTTGTTTCTGCCTCGGCACTCGGTTCGGCAATATCGACCGGGTTGAAAGGATTATATTTTTTCCGGAATCATTGGGCAATCAGTCCATATCGATAATGAGCGGAGTCGAATTGGCAGTACCGTCGATTCTCGATATGCCGTTCGGAACACAATCGCGCCGGGTCGCTGGTCGACGCGGCGCAGTCAACGCAATCAGGATGCGAACATGTTGAAAGTCACCAAGGCCGTGTTCCCCGTTGCCGGTCTCGGCACGCGGTTCCTCCCGGCAACGAAGGCGAGCCCGAAGGAAATGCTGCCCGTCGTCGACAAGCCGCTGATCCAGTACGCGGTCGAGGAAGCGATCAACGCCGGTATCACCGAGATGATCTTCGTCACCGGGCGCAGCAAGCGCGCGATCGAGGATCACTTCGACAAGTCGTACGAGATCGAGGCCGAGCTCGAGGCGCGCGGCAAGGAAAAGCTGCTCGAGCTCGTGCGCGGCATCAAGCCGAGCCACGTCAACTGCTTCTACGTGCGCCAGCCGGAAGCGCTCGGCCTCGGCCACGCGGTGCTGTGCGCGGAGAAGCTGGTGCACGGCGAGCCGTTCGCGGTGATTCTCGCCGACGACCTGCTGCACGGCGAGCAGCCGGTGCTGAAGCAGCTCGTCGACGTGTTCGACCACTATCACAGCTCGGTGATCGGGGTCGAGACGATCGCGCGCGACGACAGCCGTTCGTACGGCGTCGTCGAAGGCCGCGAATGGGAAGAGGACATCATCAAGCTGTCGGGCATCATCGAGAAGCCCGCGCCCGAGGATGCGCCGTCGAATCTCGGCGTGGTCGGCCGCTACGTGTTCATGCCGACGATTTCGATCACCTGCGCAAGCTCAAGCCGGGCGCCGGCGGCGAGCTGCAGCTGACCGACGCGGTCCAGTCGCTGCTCGCGAACGAGCAGGTGCTCGCGTATCGCTACTACGGCACGCGCTTCGACTGCGGCAGCAAGATCGGCTATCTCAAGGCCACCGTCGAGCTCGCGCTCCAGCATCCGGAAGTGAGCCGCGAATTCGAGGCCTACCTGCGTACCTGCTTGCCCGCGCTGGCTGCTGTCGCCTAAGCAGTCTCGCGCTCCGTTGTTTCAGGTGGTGGTTGTTCCGTTGGCCCCGGCCGCTCGCGCGCCGGGGCTTTTTTGCGTATACGGGCGAGCGGATGCGTGATTCCGGTGCGCACCGTCGACGTGAGTGCGGTGGCGGGTTTGCCGTGCGAGCGTTGCCGCGTGCGGAGCCGGGCGCTCGGGCAAGCATAGGAGTCACGCCTGAAACCGGTGCCGCGGCGGGCGGCCGGGCGACCGGGCGGTCTCTGTCGCGATTCGATTGCGCGCAGCACGTCGATGTTCGGGGCCGCAGCGGTTCTGCCGGTGCCGGTCGATGACGGGGCGCCACGCCACGCTGGCCGGGTGTCGGCTTCAGGGTGTGGCCCGAATCGCGGTTTTCCCGTTCGATCGTATCGGCATCCGTGCGGCGTTCAACGTGCCGACGTGCCCGGCTGTGCGACGAACCGCCGGGCCAGCATCGCGGCGACCGGCTTCTTGAAGTCGAGCAGCCGCTTTTCGAGGTAGCGCCAGGACAGGTGCGCGAGCAGCACGGCGAGCGCGAACTGCAGCATCTCGGGCAGCGTTTCGCGGACGATTTCCGGTATTGCCCCGTTCGCGAAGTGCGCGGGCAGCACGCCGAAGCGCGTCGGAATCAGGTTGTGGAACAGGTAGAAACCGTAGCTGATCGTGCCGAGATAGACGAGCGGCGCCCAGTCGAGCAGCGCCACGACCGGATGCTCGGGTTCGCTGACGATCCACAGCAGCAGCGCGCCGAGCGACGCGGACAGGCCGAGATCCGCGAGCCCCGCAATTGGGTCGGGGAGTGCCGTGCATGCAGGCAGCACGAGGAAGAACACGACGCCTGCCGCGCCGAGCCAACCGGGCGGCACGCGGCGCACGGCGGCCGCGCCGCGTCCGGCAAGCGCCATCGCGCCGACGCCGCCGAGCGCGATCAGCGCGAAATTCCACGGGGAAAATGCGTAGATCAGCACCGGCGACGCGTCGCACAGGTAGAGCGCGAGATGCGCGAGCGCGCACAGCACGACGGCCGCGATGCCGAGCGCGACGTGTCGCGCGGCCGGCACCGCGAGCAGCGCGAGCGGCGCGATCAGATAGAACTGCTGTTCAACCGCGAGGCTCCAGAAGTGCGACGTGGAGCCAGGCCAGCCGTCCTTCACGACGCCGATCCAGTAATTCGACAGGAACACCGCGTGCCACGCGAGCCCGAGATTGACGCCGCGCTGGTAGAACAGCGCGTGCGCGATCGCGAGCGCGGCGAGCAGCAGGTAATAGACGGGAAAGATCCGCAGCGCGCGCTTCGCGAGGAACAGCGCGAGCGCATGGCGGCGCGTCATGGCGCCGCACTCGACCGCCTGGCGATTGCGATGCAGCTCGCCGACGATCAGGAATCCGCTGATGAGGAAAAACGTCCACACGCCAAGCTTGCCGACGTCGACGGCAAGGACGTGGCCCTTGTGGGACAGGAAAACGAGGATGACGGCGAGGGCTCGCAGGCCGTCGAGTCCTTTGACGTATCGGGCTTCGCGCATGGAGGCATCCGGGCATTGAGCGAGCCCAGTATAGGTGCGCAAATATCGAACGTAATTCGCGTTCGGATGCATACGTGAAGGCGTTTTTTGATGCTGGAGCGTCGATGAAATCGCCCGCATGCAAAAAAACCTGCGGGAAACCCCGCGAAAACGCACAAAAGTACTGCACGAAGCGTCACGGCGCTTGTAGAATCCGGCGTTGAAGCGCGCGCGTTGCACGCTTCGTGTATCCAACGACCACACCTGGTAGGAGAAACATGGCGACTTCCGCAAAAAAGGTGGCCAAGAAGGCTGCCGCACCCGCCACCAAGAAAGTGGCTGCCAAAAAGGCTGCGCCCGCGAAGAAAGTAGTGGCAAAGAAGGTTGTCGCGAAGGCGGCACCGGCCGCTCCGACGCCGCTGAAGGACAAGTTCACGAAGGCATCGCTCGCAACGCACATCGCTGAGCGCGCGGCTGTCGAAGTGAAGGCGGTCAAGGCAGTGCTCGTCGCACTCGAGAACGTCGTGCTCGGCTCGGTCCACAAGAAGGGCGCGGGCGAGTTCACGCTGCCGGGTCTGCTGAAGATCACGGCACAAGTCGTGCCGGCGAAGAAGAAGCGCTTCGGCAAGGATCCGTTCACGGGCGAAGAGCGTTGGTTCCCGGCGAAGCCGGCCAGCGTGCGCGTGAAGGCACGTGCGCTGAAGAAGCTGAAGGACGCGGCAGCGTAATGCCGCGCGGCGGCTGCCGAATGCATTCGGCAGCCGTTGCGAAGTCCGACGATCCCCGTACGCGAAAGCGTGCGGGGATTTTTATTGCGCTGCGCAAAGCGCGCGGCCGCGAAGACGTGCGGACGTGCGGAAGCGAAATGGCGGAAAGTCCGGTTCGACGCGTGATGCACGCTCGACGACGTGTCGTGCATGCGCGATGACGAACGGCAATCCACTCACAGGGGCTCGCGCTTGCCGCGCCGGTTGCGCGTGTTGCGTACGCTTCGCGAGACACACGCATCGTGACTGAAACCATTCCCGACGAAATCGCGGCGCAGGTCGCCGCCGCATGCGACACGATCGAGCGGCATCTCGGCGCGACGCTGATCGCGATCCACCTGTTCGGCTCGGCGCTCGACGGCGGACTGAAACCGCGCAGCGACATCGACCTGCTGGCCACGGTGTCGGCCCGGCCCGACGAGCCGACGCGGCGTGCGCTGATGCTCGGCCTGCTCGCCGTGTCGGCGCCGCCCGGCCGCGCAGGCGGCATGCGCGCACTGGAAGTGACCGTCGTCGCGCACGACGAAATCGTGCCGTGGCGTCATCCGGCGCGGCGCGAACTGCAGTTCGGCGAGTGGCTGCGTCACGATCTCGAAGCCGGCATCGTCGAGCCGGCGCTCGTCGATCACGATCTGGCGATCCTGTTGACGAAGGTGCGGCAGCACAGTGTCGCGCTGGCCGGCCCGCCGGCTGCTGCGTTGCTCGAGCCGGTGCCCGCGGGGGATTTTGTCGCCGCGTTGCTGGCGACCGTCGCGCAGTGGCATGCCGAACCGGGCTGGCGCGGCGACGAGTGCAACGTGGTGCTCGCGCTCGCGCGCATCTGGTACAGCGCCGCGACCGGCAGGATCGCGCCCAAGGACGTCGCCGCGACATGGGCGCTGGCGCGTCTGCCGGAAACGTACCGTCCGGTTGTGGCGGCGGCGCGCGCCGCCTATCTCGGCGAAGAGGAAGACACGGCGATCCTGTCGGGAGAACCCCTCGCCGCATTCATCGGCTACGCGCGGCGAACGGTCGAATCGATGCTGTCGACGTCGCCGCAGAGGCCGCGAACGTAGCCGGCTTGCGGGCGAGGCCGACGAGGAGCACGGGCATTTGCGACGCTGTCGCACGCGCATGCCGTCGAGCCGGACGCCTGTCCGGCGACCCGGCGCATCACTCGCACGCGCTTATGCGACAGGCATCGTCAGCCGGCCGTACCGGCAAAGGCGGCTTTCAGCGCGGCGTCGTCGAGCTTGACCATCTGCATCATCGCGGCGGCCACGCGCGTGGCCTTGACGGTGTCGCGGTCGGACATCATCGGGATCAGCGCTTCCGGAACGATCTGCCACGAGACGCCGTAGCGGTCTCGCAGCCAGCCGCAGGCGTCGGCCGTGCCGCCGTTGTCGAGCAGGGCGTTCCAGTAGCGGTCGAGTTCCGCCTGGTCGGCGCAGCTGACCAGCAGCGAGATCGCGTGGTTGAACGTGTCGGTGCGCGGGTGGCTCATCGCGAAGAACGGCTGCCCGAACAGCTCGAACTCGACCATGCGTGTGCCGTCGGTGCCGGGCACCGCCGTGACGCGCACGATGCGCGAATCCGGAAAGATGCCTGCATAGAAGGCCGCTGCTTCTTCGGCTTCCGTCGAATACCAGAGGAAAGGCGTGATCTTCTGAATCGTCATGACGAGTCTCCTGTCTGTATGGGGCAGCGGCAAACCGTGTGCCGCCATCCACACGACGGGCGACGGTTGCCGAAATCGACACGCTGCGGCACATCGCGATCGCACCGGACGAGCGGCACCGGCAATGCGGATGGTAGCCGCTCGGCGGACGGATGGCGACCGGCGCGACGATCCGCAAACGGCGTTCCCGGCGCTTTACAGCCGCCAGCCGCCGCTGAGGGCCGGTCGGCGTGCGCGTGGGTTCGGGTTCGGGCCGCCGGCCCGTGCGCGGGCTGCCGGCGCATCGGAGACGGACGAAAAAAAACCAGCCGCGGCCGAAACCGGGGCTGGCTTTCCAGGTCGGCGGCAAGGCGTCGGAGACGCCGTGCACGCCGGATACTTCGTTTTTAGAACTTGTGGCGCAGGCCGAGTGCGACCAGCTCTTGCGAGCTCTTGCCGGCGATACCGTACGAGCCGATCGACGCTTGCGCATCGGTGCCGTCCGCGTTCTTGCCGCTTGCGTGCTGATACGCGCCAACCAGGTAGACGTCCGTGCGCTTCGACAGCGAGTAATCGGCGCCCAGCGAAACCTGATGGTACTTGCCGTTGTTGTCGCCGTTGCCCTTCGTGTAGATGTAGCCGAGGCCGAGCAGCAGCGGTGCCGATGCCTGATACGTGACGAACGCGCGACCCGTGTTGTACTTCTGGTTCGTGCCGAACGCCGAGTTGCCGTCTGCCTTGTATTGCGCGTTGCTGTAACCGGCGCCGACCGTCACCGGGCCGAATGCGTACTGGCCAGCCACTTGCGCGATGCCGATCGACGTCGACGACGTGAACGCGTTGTTGATGAAGGTCGTGCCCGAATCGCCGTCGAAGATCGCGTCCGACGAGCCGGCCCAGCCGCTACGCGTGCCGTTGGTGCTGAGTGCCGATGCGTTGTTCGCGTGGAAGTAGCCGGCAGCCAGGCCGAGCGGGCCGTTGTTGTACGCTGCTGCTGCTGCCCACGTCTGGCCCTTGCCGGTCGAACCTGCAACACCGCCGAATGCGTACATCGCTTCGACCTGCAGGCCTGCCCAGACCGGCGACGTGTACTTCACTGCGTTGCTGACGCGCAGGCTGTTGTCGTTGTTGTCGACGTCGCCCGGCGTGGCGAACACGCTGCCGAAATAGTTGTCTGCCGTGACTGCCTGGACCAGGTCGACGAGCGGGTCATACTGACGGCCGAGCGTGACCGTACCGTACTGGTCGCTCTGCAGGCCGACGAATGCCTGGCGGCCGAACATGCGGCCACCCTGGCCCAGTGCGCCCGATGCCGAGTTGAAGCCGTTTTCCAACTGGAAGATCGCCTTCAGGCCGCCACCGAGGTCCTCGGAACCCTTCAGGCCGAAACGGCTGCCTTGCAGGTTGCCGCTACCCATCGACCACGAATTGTTGCCTTGACCTGCGTTACCGTGAACATAGGTGATCGACGTGTCGATCACGCCGTACAGCGTCACGCTCGACTGTGCCTGAGCAGCGCCGGCGGCGCCCAGCAGGGCGAGCGAGAGGGTCGAGAGAGCAAGTTTCTTCATCGTTGAGTTTCTCCACGCAAGTGATTCATCGTTATTTGTTGCGGATTGGAGAATAGCTCAGTGCCATAGACGCAAGAAAGCCTAAAAAATAAAGTGTCTCGAAAAGGTAACAGCGCGAAAAAGTCCATATATATCAAGCACATCAACGACTGTTCCCATTTTTGAAATAGTTGACAATTGCTGCGGCGCGATTGTTTCAAAAGTTGATGCGCATTGCGGCAGACAGCCTGTTTCGGCCCGTTGGCGGACAGAAATGGAGGCATGCAAACGTTTGCGGTTGCGGCAACGAAGCCGAGGCGTGCAAAGGACGTATCAACGTCGCGCGAATGCGCGGCGGACTACGTGGTTGCAGGAAGGCAGACGGGCGTGCGGAGTCGCGCCGCGACGTTGCTAACAGCGTGAATCAGTCGTCGCGCATGCGATCGACGGGCCGGTCGGCTTGAGCGGGCGCGGCCGGTGCGGTACCGGCGAGACGATGCGCGTTGCCGCGGGCCGCCGCGAATTCCGCGCCGAGCAGCAGCACGATCGCGGAGAAGTACAGCCACATCAGCAGGACCGCGAACGATCCGGCCGCGCCGAATGCACTGGCGGTGCCCGCGTGCGCGAGGTACAGCGCGAACAGTTTCTTGCCGCCCGAGAACAGGATCGCGGACACGATGCCGCCGATCGCGGCGTCGCGCCACGCGACGCTCGCATCGGGCAGGAACTTCATCAGCGATGCGAACGCGCCCGCGAGCACGGCGATGCCGACGAAGAACTGCACGAGGTTCGTGACGACCACGTACGGCGAATTGCCCAGCAGCCAGGTGCCGACGAACGTGATCGCGGTGTCGAGCACGAGCGACACGATCAGCAGGAACGCGACGCCGAGCACGAGCCCGAACGAGATCAGCCGCACGCGCACGAGCCCGAGCATGCTCGACCAGCGGTTCTCGGTGGCCGGCCAGATCACGCTGAGCGCGGCGCTGAGCGACGCGAAGGTGGCCGACGCGCCGATGGCCAGCGCGGCGAACGAGATCAGGGTCGCGAGGCCGCCGCGCTCGCCCGCGCGGTGCGCGTTCTGCACGATCGTCTGGATGCTGGCCGCCGCGTCGTCGCCGATCAGCTGGTGCGCCTGTTCGAACACCTGGCCGCGCGCGGCGTCGTCGCCGTAGAACCAGCCGGCCACGGCAATCACCATCACGAGCATCGGCGCGAGCGAGAACGCGGAGAAGAATGCAATGCCCGCGGCCATCGCGGAGCAACGGTCGGCCGAGAAGCGCTTGAACGCCGTGAGGGCCCAGTTGGCCTGTTGTTGCGCGAGACGGGTGGCTTCGGAGGTGATCTGTCGTTTCATGACGGTTCGGTGGCGCGCGGAACGCGGGTCATCGTTGGTAATCAGACAATTCAGTATTGATCCGAAGATTCGAACATAGTTGCGCGAACTGTCTATAATTCCTTTCAGTTTCCTCACCCCCACAATAACGCCGAGACCAGCCATGCTCCAAATGTCCCGGCGCCAGTTCCTGAAGGTAACGGCTACGTCGCTTGCCGGATCGAGTCTAGCCCTGATGGGCTTCTCTCCGTCCGAAGCGCTCGCCGAAGTCCGACAGTACAAGCTGGCGCGCACCGTCGAAACGCGCAACACCTGTCCATACTGTTCAGTGGGTTGCGGCATCCTGATGTACAGCCTCGGAGACGGCGCGAAGAACGCGCAGCCGAGCATCATCCACATCGAAGGCGATCCCGACCATCCCGTCAATCGCGGCACGCTGTGCCCGAAGGGCGCGAGCCTGATCGACTTCATCCACAGCCCGAACCGCCTGACGCACCCCGAGTATCGCGCGCCCGGCTCGGACAAGTGGGAACCGATCTCGTGGAACGACGCGCTCGACCGGATCGCGAAGCTGATGAAGGCCGACCGCGACGCGAACTTCGTCGAGACGGCAGAGGACGGCGCGAAGGTCAACCGCTGGCTGACGACCGGCATGCTGGCCGCGTCGGCGGGCAGCAACGAGGTCGGCTACCTGACGCACAAGACGGTCCGCAGTCTCGGGATGCTCGCATTCGACAATCAGGCGCGTGTCTGACATGGCCCGACGGTGGCAGGTCTTGCCCCGACGTTTGGCCGTGGAGCGATGACGAACCATTGGGTCGACATCAAGAACGCGGACGTGATTCTCGTGATGGGCGGCAATGCAGCCGAGGCCCATCCGTGCGGTTTCAAGTGGGTAACGGAGGCGAAGGCGCACCGCAAGGCGCGGCTGATCGTCGTCGACCCGCGCTTTACGCGTACGGCCTCGGTGGCCGACTACTACGCGCCGATCCGCACCGGCACCGACATCGTCTTCCTGGGCGGTGTGATCAACTATCTGCTGACGAACGACAAGATCCAGCATGAGTACGTGAAGAACTACACGGACTTCTCGTTCATCGTGCGCGAGGATTTCGCGTTCAACGACGGCATCTATTCCGGCTACGACGCGGAGAAACACGCGTACCCGGACAAATCGAGCTGGGACTACGAGCGCGGCGACGACGGCTTCGTGAAGGTCGACCCGACGCTGCAGCACCCGCGTTGCGTGTACAACCTGCTGAAGCAGCATTACGCGCGCTATACGCAGGACATGGTCCAGCAGGTCTGCGGCACGCCGAAGGAGAAGTTCCTGAAGGTGTGCGAGATGCTCGCGACCACCGCCGTTCCCGGCCGCGCCGGCACGGTGCTGTACGCGCTCGGCTGGACGCACCACTCGATCGGCGCGCAGATCATCCGCACCGGCGCGATGGTGCAGCTGCTGCTCGGCAACATCGGCATCGCCGGCGGCGGGATGAACGCGCTGCGCGGCCACTCGAACATCCAGGGGTTGACCGACCTCGGGCTGATGTCGAACCTGCTGCCGGGCTACATGACGCTGCCGATGCAGGCCGAGCAGGATTTCGACGGCTACATCAAGAAGCGCGTGCAGCAGCCGCTGCGGCCGAACCAGTTGAGCTACTGGAAGAACTACAAGGCCTTCCACGTCAGCTTCATGAAGTCCTGGTGGGGCGACGCGGCGACCGCCGAGAACAACTGGGCCTACGACTACCTGCCGAAGCTGGACAAGCAGTACGACCTGCTGCAGGCGATCGAGCTGATGAATGCCGGCAAGATGAACGGCTACATCTGCCAGGGCTTCAACCCGCTCGCGGCGGCGCCGTCGAAGGTGAAGACGGCGGCAGGGCTCGCGAAGCTCAAGTGGCTCGTGATCATGGATCCGCTCGCGACCGAGACGTCCGAGTTCTGGAAGCATCACGGCGACTACAACGACGTCGACGCGTCGAAGATCCAGACCGAGGTGTTCCGTCTGCCCACCACGTGTTTTGCGGAGGAAAACGGTTCGCTCGTGAGTTCGAGCCGCGTGCTGCAATGGCACTGGAAGGGCGCGGAGCCGCCGGGCGAAGCGCGTAGCGACCTCGAGATCATGTCGGGGCTGTTCCTGCGCATGCGCAAGATGTACCAGACGGACGGCGGCAAGTATCCGGACCCGATCGTCAACCTGACCTGGCCGTACGCGAACCCGGAAAGCCCGACGCCCGAAGAGCTCGCGATGGAGTTCAACGGGAAGGCGCTCGCCGACCAGCCCGATCCGAAGGATCCGGCCAAGACGCTCGTGAAGAAAGGCGAGCAGCTGGCCGCGTTCGCGCAACTGAAGGACGACGGCACCACCGCGAGCGGCTGCTGGATCTTCTGCGGAGCCTGGACGCAGGCCGGCAACCAGATGGGGCGGCGCGACAACTCCGATCCGACCGGCATCGGCCAGACGCTGAACTGGGCGTGGGCCTGGCCGGCGAACCGGCGGATCCTGTACAACCGCGCATCGTGCGACGTGAGCGGCAAGCCGTTCGACCCGACCCGCAAGCTGATCGGCTGGAACGGCAGCGCGTGGAAGGGCGCCGACATCCCCGATTTCAAGGCGGACGAACCACCCGAAAACGGGATGGGGCCGTTCATCATGAATCCGGAAGGTGTCGCGCGCTTCTTCGCGCGTGCGGGGATGAACGAAGGCCCGTTCCCCGAGCACTACGAGCCGTTCGAAACGCCGATCGGCACGAACCCGCTGCACCCGAACAACCCGCTGGCGCTGAACAACCCGGCCGCCCGCGTGTTCCCGGACGACCGGGCGTCGTTCGGCCAGGCACCGGAGTTCCCGCACGCGGCGACCACGTACCGGCTGACCGAGCATTTCCACTACTGGACCAAGCATGCGCGGCTGAACGCGATCATCCAGCCCGAGCAATTCGTCGAGATCGGCGAAGACCTCGCGAAGGAAGTCGGCGTCGTGCATGGCGATCGCGTGAAGGTGTCGTCCAAGCGCGGCTACATCATCGCGGTCGCCCTCGTCACGAAGCGGATCAAGCCGCTGATGGTCGACGGCAAGAAGGTCCAGACGGTCGGCGTCCCGTTGCACTGGGGCTTCAAGGGTGTGACGAAGCCCGGCTATCTCGCGAATACCCTGACTCCGTCCGTGGGTGACGGCAACTCCTATACACCGGAATTCAAGTCGTTTCTGGTGAAGGTCGAAAAGGCGTAAGGGGAAAGAGATGGCATTGCAATCGCTGGATATCAAGCGCGTATCGGCCACCACGACGCCACCGCCCACGGTGCGCGAACCGGTGACCGGGAGCGTCGCGAAGCTGATCGACGTATCGAAGTGCATCGGCTGCAAGGCATGCCAGACGGCATGCATGGAGTGGAACGACCTGCGCGACGAAGTCGGCACCAACGTCGGCGTGTACGACAACCCGGCCGACCTCTCCGAGCACTCGTGGACGGTGATGCGGTTCGCCGAATACGAGAACCCGGCGGGCGACCTCGAGTGGCTGATCCGCAAGGACGGCTGCATGCACTGCGAGGATCCGGGCTGCCTGAAGGCGTGCCCGTCGCCGGGCGCGATCGTGCAGTACAACAACGGGATCGTCGATTTCCACGAGGAGAACTGCATCGGTTGCGGCTATTGCGTGACCGGCTGCCCGTTCAACGTTCCGCGGATCTCGAAGAAGGATCATCGCGCGTACAAGTGCACGCTCTGTTCCGACCGCGTCGCGGTCGGCCAGGAACCGGCCTGCGTGAAGACCTGCCCGACGGGCGCGATCGTGTTCGGCACCAAGGAGGACATGAAGCAGCACGCGGCCGAGCGGATCGAGGACCTGAAGGAGCGCGGCTTCGAGCATGCGGGGCTGTACGACCCGCAGGGCGTCGGCGGCACGCACGTGATGTACGTGCTGCATCATGCCGATAAACCGTCGCTGTACCACGGGCTGCCCGACAACCCGTCGATCAGCCCGATGGTGAAGCTGTGGAAGGGCATCGCGAAACCGCTCGCGGTCGCGGGCCTCGCGCTGACCGCGCTGGCCGGGTTCTTCCACTACACGCGGGTCGGTCCGAACGAGGTCACCGACGACGAGGAAGCCGCCGCCCGCGACGAGGCGCGACGCATCAAGGAGGACGCGAAATGAACCACGACGACCCCAACCTGATCGTCCGCTACACGCCGAACGAGCGCACGAACCACTGGATCACCGCGATCACGTTCGTGCTGCTCGCGCTGTCCGGGCTCGCGCTGTTTCATCCGTCGATGTTCTGGCTGACCGCGCTGTTCGGCGGCGGCCAGTGGACGCGGATCCTGCATCCGTTCGCCGGCCTCGTGATGTTCGTGTCGTTCGCGATCCTGGTCGTGCGCTTCTGGCACCACAACGCGCTCGATGCGGACGATCGCCAATGGCTGAGGCAGATCGGCGACGTGCTGACCAACCAGGAGGACAAGCTGCCGCCCGTCGGGCGCTATAACGCCGGGCAGAAGCTGCTATTCTTCACGCTGGTGGCGTGCCTGTTGCTGCTCCTGCTGTCGGGAGTCGTGATCTGGCGGCGTTACTTCTCGTTCTACTTCCCGATCGGGGTGATCCGCGCGGCCGCTGTCGTGCATGCCGTGGCGGCCTTCGTGCTGATCGCGAGCATCATCGTGCACATTTACGCGGCGTTGTGGGTGAAGGGCTCGATCGGCGCGATGGTGCGCGGCACCGTCACGCTGGGCTGGGCTCGCAAGCATCACCCGAAGTGGTTCCGTGAAAGCGTGAAATAACGCACCGGAGCGGGGCGGCTCGCCGATCGCGGCGGGGCGTTCCGTTCCTTCGCCGGAACTGCCCGAAAGCGCCGATGCGTCGGCGCTTGTTTATTTGGAAGACATTTTTGTGACACAACGCATCCTCGAACCGACCGAGATCTCGACACTCGATCATTCGGCCATCCCGCGCTTTCGCCTGCCGGAGCGCGCCACCGCGTTCTCGGCGCGCGCCGCGCGGCTGCGCAAGCTGGCCGACCTGAACCCGATCAGCGGCTACCTGCGGCTGATGGCCACCGTCGCCGATGCGCAGCACGCGACACTGCAGGCGCTGGAACTGCCGCTGCCGTCGAAGGAAGCGATCGCGCTTGCACAGCAGCATTCGATGCCGCTCATACCGGCGCTCGACGGCGAGCGCAACCCGCAATGGCGTGCCGTGCTGTACGAACTGCTCGACCGCGTCGAAGGCGCCGGGCTCGTCAACCCGCAGCTCGCGAAGCTGCTCGACCGGCTGCGCCTGATGGCGCCCGCCGAACTCGACGCGCAGGCCGACGCGATCCTCGCGCTGCGCTTTGCCGAAGTCGACCCGGCCACCGCGCCGTTCCTGATGGCCGCGCTGCAGGTCGTCTGGACGGATCTCGCAAGCTGCGTTGCGCCGGCCGACGTCCCGTATCTCGACCAGCCAGGGCTGTGCCCCGTGTGCGGCACGCACCCGGTCGCGAGCGTCGTTCGGGTCGGCGGGCAGTACCAGGGCTACCGTTTCCTGCAATGCGGGCTGTGCACGACCGAGTGGCACATGGTGCGCACGAAGTGCTCGCACTGCGATTCGACGAAAGGCATCGCGTATCACGGGATCGAGGGCGGCAGCGAAGCCGTCAAGGCCGAATCGTGCGACGAGTGCAAGACCTATCGCAAGATCGGTTATCAGGACAAGGACTACGAGTTCGAGCCGCTGGCGGACGATCTCGCGAGCCTCACGCTCGACCTGCTGATGAACGAGGCCGGTTACCAGCGCAGTTCGCCGAACCCGCTGCTGTGGCCGGACGTCGCGCAGGAAGCGGATTGACGACGCCGGCCGGGGCGGCGCGCGAGCGCCGGCGCCGGCCGACTGCGAAGCATGAGACTGGAGCCACCACGACGTGACCGAACCCGGTTTGAATGAACTGAATGCCGTGCTGGCGCGTGTGCCGTCGGTCGAGCGCGTGCTGACGTCGGCGCCGCTGCAACCGCTGCTCGCCGACTACGGCCGCACGCGCGTGCTGAACGCCGTGCGCGCGGAGCTCGAACGCTGGCGTACCGCCGCGCAGCACGATCCGGCGGGGGCCGAACCGCTCGACGAACCGCGCATCGCCGCCGCCGTCGCGCGCGCGCTGGCCGCGCAGAGCGCGGGCGCGGTGCGCACCGTGTTCAACCTGACGGGCACCGTGCTGCACACGAACCTCGGGCGCGCGCTGTTGCCCGACGACGCGGTGCGCGCGGTGGTCGACGCGCTCACGCGCCCCGTCAACCTCGAATTCGACCTCGCCACGGGCCGCCGCGGCGATCGCGACGACCTGATCGACGATCTGCTGTGCGAATTGACGGGCGCGGAAGCCGCGACCGTCGTCAACAACAACGCGGCGGCCGTGCTGCTGGCGCTGTCGGCGCTGGCGACGAAGCGGGAAGTCGTCGTGTCGCGCGGCGAGCTGGTCGAGATCGGCGGCGCATTCCGCATCCCCGACATCATGAGCCGCGCGGGCGCCAGGCTGCGCGAAGTCGGCACGACCAACCGCACCCATCTGCGCGACTACGCGGAGGCAATCGGCCCGCGCACCGCGCTGCTGATGAAGGTGCACTGCAGCAACTACGCGATCAGCGGCTTCACGAAGGAGACGTCGCTCGCCGAACTCGCGCCGCTTGCGCGCGAGCACGGGCTGCCGGTCGCCGTCGATCTCGGCAGCGGCACGCTCGCCGACCTGACGCAATGGGGCCTGCCGCACGAGACGACCGTGCAGGAAACCGTCGCCGCCGGCGCAAACGTTGTCACGTTCAGCGGCGACAAGCTGCTTGGCGGGCCGCAGGCCGGCCTGATCGTCGGCGATCGCGCGCTGATCGCGAAGATCAAGAAACATCCGCTCAAGCGCGCGCTGCGCGTCGGCAAGCTGACGCTCGCGGCGCTCGAACCCGTGCTGCGCCTCTACCAGTCCCCCGAGTTCCTGCGCGACCGGCTCACGACACTGCGCCTGCTGACGCGCCCGCACGGCGAGATCGCCGAGGCCGCCGAACGCGTGCGTCCGGCGCTGCAGGCCGCGCTCGGCGGCGGTTTCGACGTAGCGGTCGAGCCGATGTTCAGCCAGATCGGCAGCGGTGCGCTGCCGGTCGACCAGCTGCCGAGCGCCGGGCTCGTCGTGCGCACGGCGGACGGCAAGCGCGGCGGCCGCGCGCTCGCGCAGCTCGAGAAGCGGCTGCGCGAATGGCCGCGCCCGGTGATCGGCCGCGTGGCCGACAACGCGCTGCGGCTCGACCTGCGCTGCCTCGAAGCGGCCGACGAGGCGGCGTTCGTCGCGCAATGCGTGCCGCTCGCGGGGCCCGCTGCATGATCGTCGGTACCGCCGGACACATCGACCACGGCAAGACCACGCTCGTGCGTGCGCTGACGGGCGTCGACACCGATCGGCTGAAGGAAGAGAAGGCGCGCGGCATCTCGATCGAGCTCGGCTATGCGTACACACCGCTCGACAACGGCGACGTGCTCGGCCTGATCGACGTGCCGGGCCACGAGAAGCTGATTCATACGATGGCGGCCGGCGCGTGCGGCATCGACTTCGCACTGCTTGTCATCGCCGCCGACGATGGCGTGATGCCGCAGACGCGCGAGCATCTCGCGATCCTGCAACTGCTCGGCGTCGCGCATGGCGCCGTCGCGCTGACGAAATGCGATCGTGTCGATGCCGCGCGCGTGGCCGAGGTGCGCGACGAGATCGCCGCCTGGCTGCACGACTCGACGCTCGCCGGCGTGCCGATCTTCGAAACGCGGGCGACGGCCGTGGACGATCCGGGTGTCACCGCGTTGAAGCGTCACCTGGCGGACGCGGCGATCGCGTGGCGCGCACGCCGCGACGACGGGCTGTTCCGGCTCGCGGTCGATCGTGTGTTTACGCTCTCGGGGCAGGGCACCGTCGTGACGGGCACCGCGTTCGCGGGCCGCGTCGCGACCGGCGATACGCTCGCGATCGTGCGCACGGGCGGCGCGGCGCGCGTGCGCAGCATCCATGCGCAGAACCGGCCGGTCGAGGCCGGCCGCGCGGGCGAGCGTTGCGCACTGAACCTGGCCGGGGTCGACAAGGCCGATGTCGAGCGCGGCGATACCGTGGCCGATGCGCGGCTCGTCGCGACGTCGCCGCGTCTCGACGTCGAACTGACGCTGCTCGCGGATGCGGGGCTGACGCTCACGCACTGGGCACCGCTGCACGTGCATCTCGCCACGCTGCATCGCGTCGCGCATGTCGCGCTGCTCGACGGCGATACGCTTGCGGCCGGCCAGCGGATGCGCGTGCAACTGGTATTCGACGAGCCGGTGTTTGCGTTGCCGGGCGACCGGTTCATCGTCCGCAATCCGCAGGCGACGCGCACGGTCGGCGGCGGCCGCGTGCTCGACCCGTTCGGGCCGGCGCGCAAGCGTCGCACGCCGCCGCGCCGCGCGTGGCTCGACGCGCTGGCCGAATGGCTCGACGCCGGGCGTCTCGATGCGCTGCTCGCGCAGGCACCGCTCGGCGTCCCGCGCGCGATGCTCACGCATCTGACGGGTTTTGCGCCGAACGCACTGGTTTTGCCGGATGACGCGCTGGCGATCGGGCAGCGCGACGCCGCGTCGAATGACGGAACGGTGATTGCGCATGCGCACTGGCGTGCGCTGCAGACGCGGGCGATCGATACGCTGCGCGCGTATCACGAGCGCATGCCCGACGAGCAGGGGCTCGACGCCGCGCGGCTGCGGCGGATGGCGGCGCCGCTCGCCGGCGATGCGCTGTGGCGCGCGCTCGTCGATGCGCTGGTGACCGGCGGCGAAGTGGCGCGAAGCGGGCCGTGGCTGCACCTGCCGTCGCATTCGGTGAGCCTCGAGCCGCGCGAGGAAGCGCTGGCGCAGCAACTGCTGCCGCTGATTCATGCGGGGCGCTTCGATCCGCCGTGGGTGCGCGACCTGGCCCGCGACACCGGGGCGGCCGAGGACGCGGTGCGTACCGTGCTGCGCAAGCTCGCACGGCGCGGCGACGTGCACCAGGTCGTGCGCGACCTGTTCTATCACGCGGACGTCGTGCGCGAACTCGCGGAACTGGTTGCGCATCTCGCGCCGTCGCGCGACGGCGGGCTCGATGCCGCGACGTTCCGCGACGCGACGGGGCTCGGCCGCAAGCGTGCGATCCAGATTCTCGAGTTCTTCGACCGGGTTGGGTATACTCGCTTCCACCGCGATCTTCACTTCCTGCGGCCTGACAGTGGTTGGGCGGGTATTCAGGCGTAGGCGCTCGTTGTTCTTTGTTTTTTCCCGCGACGGAAGGCATTCGTATCCGGTGGTACGGCTGGACTTCAAATCCAGTTAGGGGCGTCAGACGCTCCTGGGTAGGTTCGACTCCTGCTGCCTTCCGCCACACGGCCCTTCCTGGCTATTCCGATCTCGTCCGTTGATGTCCTCTAGGTCGCTGATTTTAAAGCGGTTTGTGGGTAACGACGTGCTTGCGACTACCGTTTACGTCCCGCACAATTTCCTCACGAAGTATGGGTAGCGATGTGGGTTTGTGGGTATGGAGGGCAACATGGCGGGACGACAGTTGCATCGACTCAGCGCTCTGCGGGTCGCAAAAGAAGTAGCTCCGGGTCATTACGCGGATGGCGGCGGCCTCTACATGCAGATCGCGAACAGTGGTGCGCGTTCATGGGTGTTCCGGTTCAAACTGAACGGGCGCATGCGGGAGATGGGGCTTGGTCCGCTCTCGCGGGTCTCTTTGGGCGAGGCGCGCAAGCTGGCCGCCGGGTACCGTGACATGGTCAGGGACCTGATCGATCCCATCCTGGCGCGACGTGAGCAGCAGCGAAGGCAACTGCTCGACATATCGCCGGCCTCCAACGTGACGTTTCGTGAAGCAACTGAAGCGTTTACCCGTGCGCACGAATCTCAGTGGCGAAATCGCAAGCATGTCCAGCAGTGGGAGAACACGCTCAAGACTTACGCGTATCCGGTGATCGGTGACGTCCGGGTGCGTGACGTTGACACCGCGATGATCGTGCGAATCCTTCAGCCGATCTGGACGAAGAAGGCAGAGACTGCGCGCCGTGTGCGTGGCCGCATCAAGGCGATTCTCGACGCAGAGACGGTGCTGGGTCACCGTGTCGGCGGCAACCCGGCACGATATGTTGACCATTTGCAACTCGTGTTGCCGCGGTCGAAGAAACGCTCGCAGGTGAACCATCACCCTGCACTACCCTGGGAGGACTTGCCTGCGTTTATCCGCGAGCTTGAGCAACGTCCGCGGCGTGCTGCGCGTATGTTGCATCTGCTCATCCTCACGGCGACCCGCACGAACGAGGTACGTTTTGCGCGGCCCGAGGAGTTTGACCTCGCCGCCCGCACATGGTCAATTCCTGGTGATCGTACCAAGAGCGGCCGGCCGCTTCGCGTACCGCTTTGTGACCGTGCTGTCGAGATCGTGCGCAGTGCATTGCCCAAGGCAAAATACGGCTATCTGTTCCCGGGCTGCAAGGAAGGGCGTCCGTTGTCGAACATGGCGATGCTGACGCTTCTGAGACGTATGTCGCGACATGGAATCACCGTACACGGTTTCCGTTCGACGTTCCGCGACTGGGTTGCCGAATGTACGGACTATCCCGATTCGCTCGCAGAGGAAGCCTTGGCACACGTCATCGTATCGCAGACAGTGGCGGCCTACCGGCGTCGCGACCAGCTCGAGCGTCGGCGCCTGATGATGGCAGACTGGGGACTTTATTGCGGAAGCTCGTGTGAGAACGATGCGACGGTCAGAGAAGCTGTGTCGCAACCAGTTGCTGCCTAAACATCATTCGGAAATCCGCCAAAGCGTCACCGCTGTGGGTGCCGTTCGCGGTCGGTTGCGCTGGATGCGTTAGGACCAGTTTTCCACGTGATTGGGCCAGAACAAGGGGGATGCGGACATAATCTTGGACTACTTTGGAGGTAGTCCATGTATTCATACGAAGACCGCGTTCGGGCGAGCGACATGCCCTCGCCGATTCCGAAGTCGGTGACAGAGTAGGCGGAGAACGACAGGGGCAAGTCAGGATTGCGGGGTTACTCCGATAACACGAGCTTGTGGAGATATAACTCATCGATGTTTTCTGGCTCACAATCACGCGATGCCGACTTACCTTGAACTGCTGGCCCGTAAGCGGGCACTCGATGCTGAGATCGAAAAAGCTCGCGCCAAAGCCGCGGCCGAAGCGCTCGCATCCATGCGAGCGACAATTACGGAATTTGGTTTTACGCCGGAAGATCTCTTCGGCAAGGCAAAACGGAAGGACTCCGGCCGCGATCGCGCTTCGTCTTCCGGCCGAGCCAAGGCAGTGGACGTTGATCGAGCGACGCTTGATCTTTTTGCCGCGCCGGATGCGGAGAGCGCTACGTAGCGTTTGCAGCGCTGCCGAGCGAACTCATTACCTGGTCCGGCGGTCGTCGTTGGTGTCAATCGCAACGCACAGGAGCGAGTTGCCGTGGGCGGGAGCGTCAGGCGGTTCAAGTCGCAGCAGAAAGTCGAAGTACCGTCCGGTGAGTTTCCCGAGTTGTTCCTGTACTGCGCCGAGCCGGATCAGGCATTGGGCGTCCCAGTTCATGCCCACGACGAGCTCGCTCGTTTCGCAATTCCACTCGCTCAGTAGAATCGCAGCGGCGCGGGCGTTTTCTTCGGCGAATCGCTCGATGCGCTGCTCGATGTAGCGCACGTCGTCACGCATCAGCGTGCCGGAGATGCGCAGCGAGACGGCGTGTGCCACTACATCGTGCCTCAGATACACAGTCGCGATACCGCCTAGATGTCGGGACACCCGATCGAGCTGTTCGTCTTCCAGATCGTCCTGGACGGGCAGTGCACCCGACAAGACGTAGCGTGCTGGTTCTTCCATCGTATCCTCAGTTGATTCGGTTATCCTAGGCCTGCGGTTGGTGATGGCATATTAAGTCGCGTGCGTCAGGTCGCCGGCTGCCGGAACCTTTCGAGAATCTGCGCTTGGCGTCGCAGGAAGGCTTCGAGTTGCAGGTGCTCGTAGGCGAGTTCCTCAAGCAGCTCGACGTGTTCGGCGAGGCCGACGGGAACAAACGACGGCTCTCCGTACCTCACACGTTTGAAGATGGCACCGGTTCGCGCCCATTTTTGGGAGAATTCTTCCAGTGTGTCTTCGACCGACTCCGCTTCGTCGTCGGTGAGCGCGCCGCGAATGCGGGTCATGAAGGAGTGCGTGACGGCGTCGGTGGCGAAATAGACGTCGGCGGGGTTCGCGATGCTCTCGGCAAACTGCTGGGCATGGTGGTGCCGGAAGTTGTCGAGAACGGACAAGGTGCCGCAGATTTCATAGGTGAAAGGCATAGTACCTTCGGAATGAGGGACTACCGTCTTTGGGACTCGCCGCATATCCCCGCTACCATCGGCAGTCGGTTGATCACATTCATTAGGCTAGGTTCCAACTGGACATATGTCAACGAAAAATTCCCAAACGGACATATTTTCCGTTCGCCTGAAATTGGAGCGGAAACGACTCGGCATGAACCAAACTGAGTTCGCTGCCGCGGGCGGCGTTCTCCAGCACGCCCAAGTCAACTACGAAAAAGGGGCCAGATTTCCGGATGCCAGTTACCTGGCGGGAATCGCCGAGGTCGGTGTGGACGTCCAATATGTACTTACTGGCCGGGTATCTGATTCCGCAACGCTCGCTCTTACTGTCGACGAGGAAAGACTCCTGGCCAGCTTTCGTGAATTGAAGACGCGAGAGAAGCGGGGTGTGTTAGCCCTGGTGGGCGCCATCACCGGAACGCCATCCGATGACCAAGAGAATGGTGTCGCAGAGACGTAATGTCGATTTCGATGGCGTTGTTGGAGCACCCTCGAACACGCGGTGGTCGGCGATTGACTGACCAATTTCCGGCCGGCGATGGACGGGTAGTGATGAGGTTGCACGGCTCATTCTCAAGCATGACCGCGCGCTGATGGCCGAACTTGAATATGTGTCATCGGAATGCCCGTTGCATCGAGGTGGTCCTCGCTCTGTGCGAACGCACCCCTTCGAGACTATCGTTTCATACCGCTACATCGCCGACGCGCCACTAATTGCGTGCACGGCGCCCAAAACCGGCGCAAGCCTATCCTGCAGTCACTCATTTTTCATCTTGTTTTCTCGGCCGATCGTGACTTCCGTATGCGCTATGTGCAAGCCATGCGCATTCTGAAATCGCGTCCGTGTAATTGCCGTGTGCGGCGCGTTTGATGCAGCGGTGTGAAGAAGTGAGCCCCGCATACACGATCGCATGATCCCGAGCGCATCACGTGTAAACGGGTGGAGAATGCCGGAAAGCATGTCTTGAGTGATTGGTGCGTCCGAAGCACCGCGTCGCGTCGTGCCGGTGGTACTCGAGTTTGGTCCGCAGTGGCGCGACGGTGAATGTCTGCGTAACGCAGGTGCGCGCGTGTAGCGCTGGCGTTGAAAGGGCCGGGTAGAAGAGGTGAATGCCGAGTGCGCGCCGGTGGCATCGAATGCGTTGTGGATTGCTATTCAGCGCGAATCGACGGGCAGCAGTGTTCACTGCAATTCGTGTCCATACGCGCGCGAATGATAAGTCAGATGAGGCGTCTGACGAGAGCAAAAATATTTCTTGTTCCGTCATATTCCTATGTATTCCTCTGCATTCAGTTTGCGTCGAGAACGACATAGAACGAGGGTTGACGGAGCGTAAACGCATGCTCAAGATGCAGTGAAGGGTGTGCGTCGGAGGTCGTCATGTCGGTTGCCAGAAGATTCACTCGAGGGCAGTGGGAAGCGTTCGGTCGCAGGCTGGATGCGCTGCCGGAAAAACCGAAAGACGCGCAACCTATCAAGGTGGGGGACGGTGTCAAATCTATACAGCCACAGATCGTGGCGGCGCGGGAGAAGGGATATACGTTGTATGAACTGATAGAGCAGGCCGCGCAAGACGGCATCGACGTGAATCTCAATTCGCTGAGATATGCGATGCGCCGTGCGGACGGAAAAGGAAGGGTTCGGCGAGGCAATCGAGACACGGCACGAGAGCAGGCGACAGCGCCTGCTCGAGGCAGGAAGTCAGCGCGGGCCAATGTGTCACGCGATAACCCGCCGCGCACGGGATTGCAGCAGAAAGAGAACACGGGGACAACCAGGCCGGGGCAACAGGTACAGGGCTGTCTTGGATTTCCGATCAGCCCGGACACCGAGAACTTGTAGAGGTCTCACGTGGCAAGGCAAAATCCCCCCATCTATTTGGTTGGTGGTAGCAAGGGTGGTGTCGGCAAGAGTTTTGTGACGCTGGCGCTGGTCGACTATCTGCAACGCGCGGACATCAACGTCGTGCTGGTGGAGACGGACACGTCCAATCCTGATGTCATGAAAGCGGTCCATGCCGAAATCGAGTGCGCGTCATGTAATTTGGACGACGTCAGCGGATGGATCGACTTGGTTAACTTCTGCGATACGCACCGGGATGCGATCGTTGTCGTCAACACGGCGGCCCGGAGTCAGGCGGGTGTCCAGCAGTACGGTGGAACACTCGCTAGCGCGCTCGATGAGCTCGCCCGGCGTCTGGTCGTGTTGTGGGTCATCAACCGGCAACGCGATAGTCTCGAATTGCTGCTCAAGTTCGGCGCGACGTTCCCGAACGCAATCACGCATGTTGTGCGCAACGGCTACTTTGGTTCGCCAGATAAATTCACCCTTTATCGGGACTCGCAATTGCGCAACGCCGTTGAAGCACAAGGCCAATCGTTGGATTTTCCCGATCTTGCGGATCGCGTCGCGGACGAGTTGCGTAGCCAGCGTCTGTCGGTCGGGAGGGCGGCGCAAACGATGCATATCGGTGAGCGGGCGGAACTGCTGCGCTGGCGTGCGATATACGGCACGATGTTCGCCAAGCTGACAGCTCATGCGCAATTGGCGCGGTGAGGTTGTCCGGTGCGCTCACGCGTCTGTTACTCGAGGTCGGAACGTCCCGGTCGAGGAGGATATTCGGGAGCCACGCAGACTTTGCAAACTGCCGTTTGGCAGCAGTGATATGACTTATATGACGGACCCAAGCAGATCGTGTCAGGGCAAAATGAATAGTTATCCTGATGGGATTGATTTGAGTAGGGCGACGCGATGCCGCCCTACGGCACTTACACCTTCATTTGGCGCATGGCGTCGGCCAGCATCCACAGGGCGCGATTGAGCTTTACGTTTTGGTCGATTCCGGTGATGGGGCGTGTGGACATTGCACGCCCGGTGCGCGAGCGGCCATGCAGCCCGCCTTTCGTGAGGTTCTCCTGCACGCGGTTAAACACCGTCCAGAGGTCGTCACGACGATCCTCGAAACGGCGGGGAGCGAGCAACTGACTTTCGGTGATCGGGGCAGGAATCTCGGCATCGGTTGGATCGTAGCGCAGCGCAAGCGCGGAGCGAGCGAACGCCTGCTGTTCGTCACGGTTCAGCGAAACGTCGCGCATGCCTTCCTTTTGTTCGCGAATCAGCTCTAAACCGTCGAGCACGTCGAACGCACCATTGATGACGTTCTGAATGATGTTTCCTTTGTGCGGCACGCGAATATCGGCGACGTTGTCGCCCGCAACCATGCCATTCTGGCAGACAAAGCGCAGCAAGCCGGCGAGCATCTGATAGCTACTCGTGCCGTCATGCGAGTTCAGCAACACGATTTCGTTGGCTTCGTCGCCGTTGATCTGCTCGGCGTGGCGAAGGCGAAGCATGTGCTTCGTGTAGTCGCGCTTGCCCTGATCGCGCACGCGCGTTTGGCAGATCATGAATGGCTGGAATCCTTCATTACGCAGGCCTCGCAATACGTCGATGGTCGGAATGTAGGTGTAGCGCTCCGAGCGACTTTCGTGCTTGCCGTCGCCGAAGATGGACGGTGCAACGCGGCGAATCTGGTCGTCTGAGAGGGGTGAGTCGGCCCGAAGCATCGGGGAACTGTAATGGAAAGAAGAAGCGAGTTGCATGGCAATCTCCACAGCAAAAAGGGTTGAGCGGCGGGCTGTGGGATGACCTTGCCGCTTACGCGGAAAAACTCTCCCGGTGGAACTCGGGGTTGGCTTTTGCTTTTGCCTGACACCCTGTTTCCTGCCCGTGCGATCCAAGGAGCCGAGCGCTGGACGGTGTCAAGGAAGGAGGCGAGGGATGGTGCGGGCAACCCGGTCCCTCGCCCCTTGATGCCGTCCAGGGCTTGGCTACGGTCGCGGGACAGGGCAGGAAATAGGGTGCCAGGCGCAGGCCAAGGCAGGAGTTTCACGGGAAGAATGACGAAGCCCCGGTTATTCACAGTCTCTGGGGGCAACGCTGTGAACAACTTTCGCGGCCGGAGCGTAAGTGATTGAGGTGTCTTGGATCTCGGGGCGAACGGTGCAGTAAGCGTGAATCGGGTCAGGATTCGGGAATTCGATCGCCCAAGTTCACTTTCGCTCGGAATCACATAGGCATCGGAAGTTAGCCGCCCCGTATACTGGGGCCGACGTAAGGACATGGAGGTGGGTATGGGGCTTCAGTGAATCGAGTATCTGAAGCAGAGCGGCTGGATGGATCTGCTAAAAGTTGGCGGCGTCGCCGGCGTTGTGAGCTCGGTCGTCACGCTGGGTTGGAATGAATTGCGGGAGGCCAGGGTCAGCAGGCGCAAAGCACGGCATGTCGCGTTGACGGTCGCGCTGTCGTTGGAAAGCTATGCGCGGGAAGCCCGATCGATGATGCATCGCGCTGACTGGGCCACGGAGGAGGCCGGTCGCTTGCAGATGTATGAGCCGCTCCGTTGCGTTACCTCCGTTCGTATTCCCGGAGCCGATCGATTGGAAATGGTTGAAACACAACGTTGCCTCTCAGCTCCGCGAGTTTCCGGCCACGCTGCATTCGACCCGTCAGTCCTTGTCTGCGGAGTGGGAATACGGCGATCCGATCGACTGGTGCGCGGAAGTGGAATTCGAATGTGCGAAGGCTGCAGTGAGGGCGTTGGAGCTATCTCACTTGACGCGCACGAGGCATGACGTTGCGCCATGGAAGCCCATCGTGCCGGATGCCGATCTGAAAAGCGAACCCATGCAGTTCATTGCGGAGCAGAGCACGAAGCGTGAGGCGTTTCGGGAGAAGCAACGGCAGGCAGCAGCCAACGTGACTGTCGGAGAGCCCATTCCTGACGAGCAGTGATGTTCGCGCCAAACCGACGACCGGTGTTTGGTTTGATGCTCGTGGTTAAGCACAGGTGGCGGTGAGGAAGCGCTCAAGCGTCTTACTCTTGATCTATGACGGCTCGCGTCCGTGCCATGTCAACCTGTCGAAATGAAGGGTAACATAGTAAGGGCTATGTTACCCTTCACTTCTGGACATCGAGCGGACGGCCCAGGCTCGTGTGGCTCACACGACTAAAGTTGAGTCGAGGCCCGGCTGCCGGTGGCGGGCAGAGGGGAGGCAGGAGACGCGGCACGAGACGATTCCGTAGTCCGCGTAGGTCGGCCGGGCAGGTTCGGCTGGAGAAACAGTCAGGTTGTGTGACACCGGAAGCCGGACCACGTAGTCAGCGCGAGTGATGACGCCCGCACCGGCCCGCTGGTTGTGTGAGCGCTGGCCGGGCGGAAGACGTTCGCGATTGCTCTTGGCGAGCGTGGCTGCGACAGGTGTAAGCCGGAGTTCATTGGTGGGCTGCCCGCCGCAGGCAGTGGTGGGGCGGAGGCCAGCGATTTGCGTGTGTGCAGCGGGATGAGGTAGGGTGCAGCTTTGACTTTGTTGCCGAGGCTGTTCATGAACAAGCAGGAACTCATTGACGCGGTCGCAGCGGGCGCGGGCGTCAACAAAACCGACGCGAGCAAAACCGTCCAGGCGGTCCTGGACGCGATCACGGACGCGGTGAGTCGCGGCGAATCGGTACAGCTGATCGGTTTCGGCGCGTTTTCGCAGGGGCAGCGCGCTGCCCGCACGGGACGTAATCCGACGACGGGCGCGGAGATTGCCATCCCGGCCGCGAATACTGTCAAGTTCACCGCCGGCAAGGCGTTCAAGGACGTGGTGAACGCACTGTGACGCAGCGTGATGTCGGGCAGGCCGCTTATGCAGGACTGCACCGTGAAATTGCCGATGTAGTCGCGTCGGCGCGCGAGGCGACGGCTCGCACGGTGAACGCCCTAATGACGGCGACCTATTGGGAGATCGGGCGACGAATCGTTGAGTTCGAGCAGGGCGGGGAGGAACGGGCCGCTTATGGCGAGGCGGTGATTCGCCGTTTGGGCGCCGATCTGTCAGAGCGATTCGGTCGCGGCTTCGGATGGCGCAATCTCGCACAGATGCGCGCCTTTTACTTGACGTGGCCTGCGGATCGGATTGTGCAGACAGTGTCTGCACAATCCACGCCCGCCCGGATTGTCCCGACAGCGTCTGCAAAATCAACCAAGGCAGCTGTGAAGGCGTCGACGGGCGTGGCGTTTGAGCTGAACGCTATCGCTCAGGCTTTTCCGTTGCCCTGGTCCGCCTACGTTCGCCTCCTCGCGGTGAAAGCGCAAGCTGCTCGCGACTTTTACGAGGCTGAAGCGCTGCGTGAGGGCTGGTCTGTGCGGCAGCTTGACCGTCAGATCAGCAGTCAGCTCTATGAGCGGCTGGTGCTGTCACGCAACAAGGCGTCCTTGCTCGGAAAGGCGGCTGTAGCGCAACCCGGCGATCTTCTCTCGCCTGAGGAAGCGATCCGCGATCCGTTTGTCCTCGAATTTCTTGACATGAAGGACGAATATTCGGAGTCGGATCTCGAAGCGGCCTTGATCCAGCACTTGGCGGACTTTCTCCTCGAGCTCGGCGATGACTTTGCGTTCATAGGTCGGCAGCGGCGTTTACGGATCGATGACACCTGGTTTCGAGTCGATCTCGTGTTTTTTCACCGGCGCTTGCGATGCCTGCTCATTATCGATTTGAAGGTCGGGCGCTTCAGCTATGCGGACGCGGGGCAGATGCATCTCTACCTCAACTACGCGCGTGAACATTGGATGAAGCCCGGCGAAAACCCCCCGGTTGGCTTGATTCTGTGTGCTGAAAAAGGCGCGGCCGAGGCGCATTATGCACTCGACAACTTACCGAACAAGATACTCGCAGCGGAGTATAAGACGGTCCTCCCGGATGAGGCCACGTTCGCGCGAGAATTGGAACGTACCAGGATCGAACTGGAGCGCCGGGGCCGCAAGGCGTGACTTCCCGTCCGAGGTTCCGAGGTGCTTAAACACGCGCGGATCGGCGAATACGATGAAGCGGTCGCCCGGTTAAATTTGATGTTGCTGGCACGGCAATCAAGCTATGCGAAAACACTCAACCGTGCGCGAACCTGTCCGTATTTTTGTGGGCGAGGCGGTTGAAAAGCGCGTTATCCACGCGCCTGCATAAATCGCTCTCCGAACAGGATAGCA